>Ga0007854_10001389_pt1 | contig 15366 bp, 10 predicted proteins | sample CryBogCBH12Aug08_FD_60382 | JGI IMG/M metagenome (GOLD analysis project Ga0007854, IMG submission 60382) | Freshwater microbial communities from Crystal Bog, Wisconsin, USA - CBH12Aug08 | ecosystem: Environmental > Aquatic > Freshwater > Lake | place: Crystal Bog, Wisconsin, USA | collected...
CCGCAGGATGCGGATGATCTGCTCGGTCGTGTGATGTGTCTTCTTCATGATGGTTTTCCTTTCGTTACCCGAAAACCATCCCACCCACAATGGCCTAGTTCAGAGGGGCCCAATCAATTGGCTGTGCATGAAAATTCATCGGCAATTATTTTGCTCTGCCGCCGGTATTCGGCCAAGTGCAGTTCAATCAATTTGCGTGATTCTTTCAAGGTGCGTGGCAACGTGGCCGCCATGCGCCATTGTGCTCTGGTCAATAACGCCAGTTGCACCGGAAAGCTGCCTTCAGGGCCGGTGTTCCATTCGTGCAACAGCCGGTGAATCTGATCCACCTCCTCGGCGGGAGCGCCGGCCAGCAATGCCGCCAGATCATCTTTGTCCAATTGCGTGCTCATTCACCCAAATTGAGCATCGGTTGCTTGGAACGCGCCGGCTTGGCCGCCGGTTCCGGTTGAGACTCGACATCCGGTATCAGTTCCACTGGCACCAGCAAATCGGCCACGGTGTTATATTGCCGGAACATCTGTTGCATTGCCCATTGCATTTCACCCGCCAGCATCAATTCCAAGTGCGACGCCCCCGGCGTGGCCACTTCCGCAAAACTCAATTTGCGCCCCGCCTTGGCCTCGGCGCGTTTGATGGCCAGCAACGTGATGGAAGTCACCACCGGCAAAGTGATTTCCTTCGCGCCGAACTTTTTCAACTCGGCTTCGATGTTGGATTTCTTGAACAGGTTGGTTCTGACCTTGGCGGGATTGTGGACGATGACATAATCCACGCGGTCGCCGGCAAAATAAAACAGGTCGAGCAAATTGTTCATGCTCTCCGTGTCCTCGCTGGGAAACAGGAAAAAGGTGAACCGGATGCCTTGTGCGGCAAGCGATTCGAGCAACTGCAATGAATCCAATGCCTGCACGATGAGACCATCGGCCTGCGCCCGGCAATCAATGACATGGACTGGCGCGTCACTGCGCGACACGTTACGAAACAATCCCAGCAGGGTGGATTTGCTGTCATCGTCATTGCCCAGCGTATAGGACTGCACCTGTTTGGGATGGCGGTCGGCGAACGAATGGTGCCGGTCATCGAGGTCAGAGCCGCTCCACTGGATGCCGTGATAATCGAGCCAGGGGGTGCGGAACTCAGCCTCGAAACTTTTGCCGAGACTGCCTTTGGATTGGGGATTGATGTGGATGCGTTTGGTGATGTTGGTGTTCATGTGAATTCTTGATCAGTGTTAATGTTTTTGATGTTTGGGCGTTTGAAAGGGGCTGGCTTCGCCAATGGCGATTGGCGTGATGGTGGACGGCTGGCCGCTGCGTTGAGGTGGGCGGGTTGGAATTTGGAATTATTTTCCGCATCTTCCCAATGCGGTTTTGTGGCGCGTTTTAATTTGCGACGGTAAAAAAGATATGGCGCATAGACCGTAACGCGGATGCCTTTCTCGGTGAGCAGCAATTCAGTAATTTGCCGCCACGTCTTGCGCCGTTGGCGCAGCTCGCGGATGAATTCAAAGTGCGGTTCCAGGATGCTGCGGAATGGTTTTCCGCCACCTTTTCGTTGTGCCGTTTCCGTCATCGCTGGACAGGATAACCCGATCGTGAAAAATGTGTGTCGGGAGCAGGTGAAAGTTAAAGTGGGATGAAATGACGCTGACTAAGCGACAAAAAGCGACAATTTCGAGCGACAAAAGGCGACACTTTTTGATGGGCGAAAGCGACAACTGGCGACAAGTTCGTTGTCGCTTTTTGTCGCTCCGCTTCGGACTGCTTTTTCACCCAACGATTTTGTTAGGAGATGGTGTCTAACCAAAATTACCGGCTTTCCCATTCCAGAAAGCCGCCACATATCAAGTTCGATTGAACGTATGAAATTGGATGATGATTGGTTGCACTGAACGTGCATTCTGAAACCGGCAGCGAAACGGAGCAGGTCGGGAGTGGCATGAACTGATGACGGCGGAGTTGTGCGCACTTTGGGAACGATCGGTGAGTGCGCGACCGTCTAGGTTCGCATTGCTGGCGATCTACCCGGACAATTTCTGCGTGCTTAAAGACTATGATGTAGCCAGAGTTAGCCGGCTTATAAGTAGGCCAAAAATAAAATTTAACGCTAGTAAACTGTCTATAAAAGTGTATGTGAAATCCGTTATGAACAGTTGTATATGTTTGGCTTTTGAGTCCGAACTCCCACGCCTTGTGCCATATATTGTGGCATAAGCAATATATGAATAATTCCAATCAACCCTTCTACTTTTTAATCAGGTTTTTATGAAAATGCGGGTTTGTTTAACACAAAAAACAAAAAAATTCCATGCAGTGTCCAAACATTGGCATGCAACTATCCAACCACCCTCTTTAGCATCAATTATTTAAGATATTCATTGAGAAACGTAAAAACAGTTGGCCGTAAGTCGCGTTGCGGGGGTTGCAAATCAAAAGTGTGGACGGCGTTAGGGACAGCGACCAATTTATGTTCTACGCCAGCCGACTGCAAAACATCTGCGAATTTTTCAGACTGTTTTATGTTGACGGTTACATCAGCAGTGCCGTGCAAAATCAAAACCGGCGGCGAGTTGCTCCGCACATAAGTCACCGGCGAGGCAGCGCGATAAAGTTCCGGCGCGGCGGCGAAAGTATTTCCCAGCATCGTCACGTCGTGATAACTGCCGATATCCGCGATGCCGTAAAGATCAACGCAACATTTCACTGCGCAGGAAATGTTGCCGTCAGGCTGAGTCGGATCCAGACCGTCCGTCGGCGTCGTAAGCGCTACCATCGCGGCAAGATGGCCGCCAGCTGAGCCGCCGGCTACGCCGATGCGATTCGGGTCAACGCCGAATTTGTCGGCATTTTTGCGCAACCAGCGCACGGCAGTTTTGCAGTCCCACAAATTTGTCGGCCACACGGCCTGCTTCTTATCGGACAAAATGTAATCAATGCTCATCGCCGCGTAGCCGTTGCGCGCGAGGATCGAGCAAACACTGACTTCACGTTTCGCATCGCGCGTTCCAGTGCTCCAGCCGCCGCCGTGAATCCAAACCAGCGCGGGAATTTTTTTGCCCGCCGACATCGTTGCTGGTAAATACAAGTCCGCCTTTTCTTTCCGGTCGCCGTCGAGATAGACCACGCCTTTTTCAACGCGCACGCCGGTCAAATCCACGACCATCGGCTTTGACGCATTTGTTTGTGCGAAGCTGCTGCCGGCAAAAGTTCCGGCGAGAAAAACTCCGAATAAAAATAGTTTCATGCGAAGATTATTTGGCTGCCGCAGATTCGCCTTTCAGATTTTTTGCAAAAAAATCAAAAACGAGCGGACGCAAGTCGCGTTGTTTCGGTTGCAGATGAAACGTGTGCGGCGCGTCCGGCACGATGACGAGTTCATGTTGCGCGCCAATTTTCGTCAGCGCCGCGTCGAGCGCCTGGCTTTGCGTCGCCGGCACGACCGCGTCCGCCGTGCCGTGGACGAGCAGAATCGGCGGTGCGTCTTTCCGCGCGTAAGTCACTGGCGAGGCTTTGGTGTAAAGCTCCGGTGCTTCGGCTCGCGTTTTGTTGAACATCTTCATGTCGTGATAATTCATCAAATCCACCGCGCCGTAAAAATCCACCGCGCAACTCACCGCCGAAGAAACGCCGCCGTTCGGTTCCGACAAATCAAATCCGTCCTGCGGTTGCGTGAGCGCAAGCATCGTCGCCAAGTTGCCGCCAGCCGAACAGCCGATGACACCGATGCGTTCCGGATCAATTTGCAGACGCTCCGAATTTTTGCGCAACCAGCGGACGGCCGCTTTCGCATCATAAAGCGCCTGCGGCCAAGTCACGTCGCCGGTCTTGCGACGAAGTTTGTAATTGATGCTCATGCAGACGTAATTTTGCAAAACCAGATTTGTGGCGATGTTCATCTCGCGCGGACGCGCCTTGTCGCCGTCGTTGAAACCACCGCCGTGGATGACCAAAATTGCCGGCAACTTTTTTCCCTTCGGCATTTCCAACGGAAAATATAAATCGGCTTTTTCCGCGCGAGCGTCGCCAAGATACGGCAAGTTCGCCTCCACGCGCACGTTTGTCGGATAAACCGGCGGCGGATATTTGCCCTTGGCCGGCGGCGTTTCCTCGGTGTCATTCGTCGCGACCGTTTGCGCATGCGCGACGATGCCGGCGGACAAAATCAAAAAGAGAATTTTTTTCATGCAAAGTTTTCAGTCGCCTTTTTCGCCCGGCAAACGCTTGTCGGCGCTCGCGTTTTCAGTGCGGTCAAAATAATCCGTCAGCGAATAAATTTTTTCGTTTAGCGACTTCATCTGCGCGAGCAACTGCGCGTAAGGTTCGTAACGATTGTTCACGATGCCTTTGTTGGAATCGCGGTTGGACGGGTCAACGCCTTTTTCTTCCGGGTCGTTGTCGGAATAACGAAACCAGTGCCAGCCGACGCAGACTTTGGATTCCAGCAAACCGAGGGCAAAATTCTGGTAGAACAAACCACGCTCACGCTGCGATTTCACAAGCCAGCCCGCGCCGCCGGTGTTCGCCAGCCCTGAGTCCGCGCTTTTCGCATACCATTCGGTGATGAGAATCGGCTTGCCGGATTCGCGCGACCACATCTGCATGGTCGCCGCGTCCGGCGTCCAGGCGCGGTAATAATTCATCGAGACGACATCTACAAATGGGCCGCACGCGCGAAACAATTCCGGCTTGGCGATGTCCACCGCGTAAAAGCGCACGCCGAGAAAAAGATGGTTCGGGTCATATTTTTTTATCGCGCGCGAAACGGTGGAAAAATATTTTTCCGCGACGAGCGCCAGAAAATCCGATTCGTCTTTCGCGGTGATTTTTTCCGCCGCCGCGTTTGCGCCGTAACGCGCCTGTAAAAACTTCAGCGCAGCAACGTGGCCTGGATCATTTTCCGGCAGCGCGAGAAAATTTGTCAGCGCGTGTTTCGGAAACGGCATTTCGTTGTCGGAAAAATAGCCGAGCAGCCACGGATCATTTTTATTCGTCACGATTTGACGCGCGTAGTCGTCGCAGAATTTTTCAAATGCGGGATCGAAAACGAAAATGCAATCGCTCGGATAGCCGACGTGACCTGGCTGCATGTGCGTGCCGCCGCGAATTTTTCCGTAGCCGGCCATGAACCCGAGCAGCTTCGTGTAAGCCAGACGCGGTTCGGCGGCTGCGAGGAAATCGTCTTCGCTCCACGCGCCGGTGCCGTTGAAGCCGTTCGTGTGCAGCAATTCCGCTGACGCGGCCGACCAGCCGGATTTGTTGCCGAATTTTTTTTCCAAAGCCAGTTCCGCGCCCGGCGCGGCGATGGTTTTGACCGAGGCGACGCCGGCGTTTAAAAACAAACCGCCGACGGGATCCACGAGCCACCAGCGGTCGCCGATTTTGGCCGTGTGAAAAAAGCCGGTGGCTTTTTCCGTGCGCGCGAGCAGACCGCCGAATTGGTCGAGGCTGGAATCTGCGGGCAGCGCGGGCAAATCATCAATCGTGCGCGTGGAAAAAATTTTCCATTCCGCGTCCGGCTTGGTGGCAACCGGCACGGAAATTTCCGCGCGCATCGTCAAGACCGGCCACAACGCAACAGCGAGCGCAAGCGCCAGTTTGATTTGTGCCGGTGATTTCATGACTGTAATTATGACACAACGAAGAATTTTGCCATCGGAACATTCGTTCTGTGCGTCACGGCGAAACGACCCGGTAAAACCGCTGCGGAAAATTCGTCGCGTCAAAATTGGTCCAATTCCAAGCGCCGGCGGGACTGAAATAATTTGTCGTGATGTCCTTCCAGTTGGAATTCGCAAGATTCGTCGTCGCCTGCACGCGAAGCTGGTTGTTCGCCAGCCCCGAAAATTTGAAAACGAGCTGTTGGTTCACGCCCATCGCAATTCCCGTGATGGCCGGCGCGTTCGTCGCTGCCATCACCAGCCGCAGGCGCGGTCCGGTGCCGCCGTTGGTGGCGGTGATTTGCGCGCCGTCGGGCTGCGGGTCACCCGGCGTCAGCGCGGGCAGCGCCACGTCCCAGCGCGGGTCTTGCACGACGAGAATGGAAAATTCCTGGTTCGTCTGGCCGCGCAAAAAATCGGTGAGGTCAATCAGCTTCTCGGAAAGGTTCGTCGTGGTGACCACAAGCTGGCCGACAATGTTTGCGTTGGTGCCGACGCCTTGAATCACGCTGTTTGTGATTTTCGTGCCGGCCGGAACACTCTGCCGCAAATTCGGCGCGGTGCTCCACGTCACGGCGCTGGCCGACCAACTGGTGTTGGTCAAAAAATAAACGTTCGCCTGCGCCACACAATTACTGGTCGCGCACGCAGCGGACAACGACAACAGCGCGAATTCGATGCCAGCGAAATTGGTCGTCGGCAGATGAAATTTCATTAGCGCGGCGCACCGGTTGGCAGTGCTGGTCGGATCGTTCCGCGCGGTCATCGTCGTGGCGGAACCGTAATTCACGTTTTTATTTGCGCCGTCGCGCACTTCGGCGGCGTCGGTTGCGTAAACCATTTGCTCGCCCTGCTGCGGGCGCGCGGGCGCGGTGAGCAGCCAGATGGTGTTCGTGTTTTGCGTGGCGGCGACGACGGCATTTGCCGACAGATTAGTCCAGAGCAAGCCCGTGCCGTAATTCGTCTCGCTGACTTCCTCGAGCAAAACGTGATTTGAAACGGGCAGGTTCAGCGCGCTCAAATCCAGGTTGAGCGGGACGTTGCCGGTGGTGTTGTTCGCGGAAAAAAGATGATAGCGCTGCGTGAGCGGATCGTAACTCGCGTGTGTTTCGAGACTCGCTGCGCCGGAACTTTCATTCACTTTGAGCCGCGTGCGACCGGCGGCGAAACCTTTGTTGAAGAGGCGATACACTTCGCCGCCTTTGCTGATGCCGCCGATGTTGTAAGGCGGGTTGGTGTTGTCCACGTAAAACATCGCGTTTTTCTGAACAGGATAATTTCCAGTGTAACCGACTTGACTGAACTTGAACGCGTAAATCTCGTTTGCCTGATTGGTCATAAGTTCATTGCAAATCGCGCCGAGGCCGGCGTATTCGGCCGGCGTGTCGAGCGTGTTGGTGACGGCGTCAAAATTCGCGGCGGTGTGCGTGTTGAATTCCGTGATGACGGCGGGAAACGGTGTTTCCGGCGACATTGTGGATTGCAAATCAGAATTCAAAGTGGCGAGGTCGCTGCCGAAACCAGACGGCGAACTGTCGTATTGATGATAATCGTATTTTTGGAACAGCCAGAAATTTGTGTTCGACTGGCCGAGAAAATTCACATGGCGGTTTGTCACTATTTGCAAACCCCAATCCGACCAATGCCCGACCGCGCCGCCCGCGAGCGTCGGTGCGAGCACGATTGGCGTAAGCGATTTGCCGTAAAGTGAATTCACGTCGGCGAGCGCGTTGGAAATTGCATCGGACGCAAATTGTAATCGCAGGAGAAAATTTGTTTGCGTCGGGCCGCCGTTGTTTGGCTCGTTATAAATTTCAAATCGCAGCACATCGAAATAGCGGCCGAGATAAAACGCCTGTGCGTAGTAGTGATGCCACAAACCCCAGAGGTCCGGCCAGTCGTTTGCATCCGTGATGGGAAATGTGGATTGCGACGCGGTGATTTGCGCGCAGATTTGGTTGCTCAAGCCGCGCAGCGTCGTGAGCGCGGGCGCAACGAGGATGTGGTTGACGGGATAAAGGTCGTTGTTGTTGTAATTGTTCGTGATGGACGACCACGGAATGTAATTCGGATTGAATTGATTCGTGTGCATCGCCGCGCGGCACGCCAGAAACGAAGCTTGATTACTCACGCCGACAAGTCCTGCGGCGGCGGCCACGGTGCCGGCGGATTCAATCTGGCTGGGCGAAATGAAAATGCGCGCGCCGCTTACGCCGGCGTAGCGCCACCAGTCACGCGTGTTGCTACCTGGATAAAAATGGCCGAGGTTGTAGCCGAGAATCGCGGGCGTCGGGCCGAGGACGTTCGTTTGAACGGTGAGCGTGGCGGCGGAAATTCGAGCGGCGAAGAAAAAAAACAGCACGCCGGGAAAAAAAATTCCGCCGATGATTTTTTTTAAGCGAAGCCGCATGATTTTTTATTTTTGCAAAACAACCTCCGGGCAGGCATTAAGCCCACCCGGAGGTTATTACAGCGACCCCAAAATCAGAACGGGAAAGTGACGGTCGGTGTGCCGCCGCTCTGCGCAATCTTGTAAAACATCTGGCTGCCGGAACCGGTGACGGTGGCGGTGAAATTGCCGGAGCCGGACGGCGATTCCACGATGCTTGACGAGACAGTGTTGTAAGTGCCGTTCACCGTGGACGCGCCGACGACCGAGGCTGTGCCGCCGCTGCCGGTGGCGGACGTGAATTTGATTTGATACGTGTTCGCGCCGGTCTGCGTGATGCCAGTGATGGTGGGCACGGGTTTGGTGACGACTTTGACAGACGCGCTTTGAATGAGAATGCTGCCCATGTTCGCGTTTTGACGCAGGACGAGATAGCTGACGTTCGCGAGATTCGTCACAGCGACATCTTGCAAGCTCACGCTACTGCCGGTGGAATCCGACTGGTTCAGCCACATCTTGCTGATGCCGGTGTCGGTGTCGTAGCTGATGACGATGTTGACCGGCGAATTCGGCAGCACGCCGCTGGTGTTGTAATTCGGAATCGCTTGCGAAAAACTCGTGTTCACTGAGGCGGCGTTGGTTCCGTTATACAATCCGAGGTAGAACGAGCCGTCGTTATTCGTTGTGTTCAAGGAATTGGTCACGGTGCAAACGGCAGCCATCGCGACGCCGGTGGTGGTGCCGTCCGCGGCAAATTCCACGAAGCCGCCGGTGGATTGGCCGGGATAATAGGCCGTCGCGCCATACGCGGAGAGGTCGGCCCACTGCGCGTTGATGCTCGCGAACAACACTTTGTGACTGCTCGCAGTGTAAGGCGCACCGACGAGACGTAATTGATCCGAATTGCCGCTGCTCGTGCCACGAACCGCCGGCCAACCGCCGGTGATGCCGCCGGAGGCGGTCGAGGTTAGCAAATTCACCGAGCCGGACGTGCTGCGTGCGGCCCACAGACTTGCGGACGCGGGCGTGAGATCGGCGTGGCCGCTGCTCGAAGAATACGAGGTGGATGGCTGGTAATTCATTTGGTCAAACGCGGCGTAACTGGCATCCGGCAAAACCATGAGCGCAACAGGCACGGTGTTGGTCACCGAATTCACTGGATCAATGACCATGATGTTCACAACGCCGACGCCGGTGCCGGTGGCGTTTATGGTGAGCGTGCAATTATTCGTTTTCGGCGCGATGCCCGTCGTGGAGGTGAAACTGATGCTGCCGAGATTGGTGGAATACGCCGAGATTGCGCCTGTGACAATCAGGCTGGAAGCGGCCACGTTCGTGTCCACGACTTGAAACGGAATCGTCACACTGCCCGTGCCGATGCGATTGGTGGGCGCGATGTAATTAACATTCGTTCCGCTCCAGACCACCGGCAGCGAAACGAACGGCGGGACGGTGAGCGTGAAAGAAGTGCTGGCGCTGTTGCCGCTGGAATCCGTAACGACGACGGTCACGGTGACATTTGCCGTCTGGCCGGCGGCGAGATTGGAAACCGGCGTGAACGACAGCGTGCGGCTGCCGCCGGAACCGATGCCGATGTTGGTCGTGGTCAACGTGACGTTGGTGTTGCCGAGCGAAATGGTGATGTTCGTCAACGTGGCTGCAGCGTCCACCGGATCACTGACTGTGAATGGAATCGCCGCTGAAGGCGCGGTGGATTGCACGGTCTGGCTGGCGATGGTCGTGATGCTCGGCGGACGCGTGCCCGCGGTGAGTGGTTGGAATGTGGCGGTGGCGGCGTTCGTCGCAAATCGCCCGCCGTTGGAATTGACCGCGTTCGGGTCATTTGTGGCCGTCAGCACGACAACTAACTGGTTGTTGATTAAATACTGCCCCCACGGTGCGGGAATGGAAGTTCCGGCGGAGCCGGTGGTGCCGCTGCCGACAAAGTCGTTGACTTGCGTGGCTGAATAAGCGCCGCTAGTGAGCAAGGCATTGTAGGCCGCTTCATTCGTGCCGGTAAAATTAGCCTGGGCATTTGACCATGTCAGGCTGGGCTTGTTGGTGACAAATGCGGCATAGCTCTGGTTGAGCGCCCATACCAAGACATGCGTGGCTCCGTTGTTGGCGGCATAAGGCAGTGAAAATTTCAGGATATAATTTGTGTTGGGATTCTGGCCGGTGAAATCAAACTTGAGGTAGGTTTTGGCCGGTGCGGTCAGGCTGTATTTTACCTTGTCATAGCCCGAAACGTAATTCGTGAATGAAGTCGGCGTCGTGCCGGCGGCATACTGCACGGTGGACTCGGCAAAAACGTTCGTGCTCACGGTGGCATTTTGCGCGTGGAGCGGAACCAGGTTGCCACCAAGAACGGCGGCGGCGGCCAGCGCCAGCAATGGTTGTTTGATTTTCATTTTGATTTTGTGTGTTGGTTGGGTTTGCAGCGGACGAATCTCGAAATTTAGAATTTTCCGGTGGTCGGCACGGACTTGCTGCCAGCATGACCATCGAAATATATATAGTTGCGCACCTTGCCGTGGGACGGCGTTGGCGGGGTGTTGTTCGCCCAAGAAGGCGATTGAGCGGAGTTAGCTTTGAAACCAAGCTGGTCTAAATCATTCATCGCCCAAATGGAGGAAAGCGAACCCGCCGTGCCGACGGCGCTCAATTTGACCGATGGACCGGTGGAAGCGGATCCGGTGTATTCACCAAATGGATTGATGGTTAGGCCGGTGGCATTGGTGTCGGCAAATTTGATGTTATACATCCCGTAAAACTGCCGGTGCGAGGTGTCTACCGCTGGGCTGGGCGTGTAAGATAAGGCTCCTGGACAAATCATCACGTTGATGGTGTTTGTCTGCGCCGAGGCATCTGGCAGTTGCAGATAGGTGTGGATGTAATATGGCAGCGTGCCGTTCAAATCCGTCAAATAAGTTCCGTAACCCGGATACTGTCCGAGCAAAAGTCCCCAGACCGCATTGCCCGGCGGCAAACGGTCGTTGCTGTCGTCGTCATACATTTGCAGTGCCAAACCCAATTGCTTGAAATTATTCAAACAGGCAGTTTGCTGCGCCTTTTTTTTGGCTGCCGACAACGCGGGCAACAACATTGCCGCGAGAATCGCGATGATCGCGATGACTACCAACAGTTCAATGAGGGTAAAACCGAAACGTCGGCAATCATTATCAGAGTGCGCGCGGGAACGTGGGTGCATGATGTGACTCTCGCAGAATTAAGTTTTCCCCGCCACAGAACATTCGTTCTGTATGTCCGCACCCGCCGGCTATTTTTGCCCGAGAAACTTGATAATCGCCTCTGAACGCGACTGCACGTGTAATTTTTCATACACCAGATGCACGTGGCCGCGCACCGTGTGCAGACTTATTTTCAACTGGTCGGCAATTTCCTTGTAGAGAAAACCCTTCGCCAAAAGCGACAAAATCTCCTTCTCGCGCGGCGTCAACTGCTCAAACTCCGACGATGGCTTTTTGATCTCCTGAAAATGACTGACCACTTTGCGCGCAATCTGCATGGACATCGGCGAACCGCCGGCGTGAACCTGTTCGACCGCCTGGATGATTTCGTCCGGCTCCGTGTTTTTCATCAAATAACCGCTCGCGCCGGAACGCAGGGATTCAAAAATCAAATCGCTGTTCTCGTAGGAAGTCAGCATTAGAATCTGCGTCTTCGGCAACAACGCCTTCAACTGCGCCGTGCACTGCACGCCATTCATGCCCGGCAGATTGATGTCCATCAACACCACATTCGGCACGAGCGCGGGCAATGCCTTCATTGCCTCCTCGCCGTTCGCAAACGCGCCGACGCATTTCAGCCCCGGCCGGCGCTTGAGCAGCTCCAGCAAATTTTCCCGTGTGCCGCGCACATCTTCGACGATGGCGATGGTGATGAGTTCGGCGGATTTTTTCATGGGCGAATTATCCAAAGCGTTGCAGAATCGCCGCGTCAGCGCAAATGCAGTTCCACCCGCACTTTTGTTCCGGTGCCAGTCGCGCTCGCAATTTCGCATTGTCCGCCGAGATCCGTCACGCGCTGTTTCATGTTCCGCAAGCCGTCGGCCAAATCATTTTCCGTCGCCGCCGAAAACCCCTTGCCGTTGTCGGCGATTTCCAGCCGCAGCAGATTTTCTTCCAGCTGCGCTGATACGAATATTTCCGTGGCGCCCGAATGCTTTACCGCATTGTTCAGCGCCTCTTTGATGACCATGAAAAGTCCGTGGCGGACATCCGCGTGCAATTCGCGCGCGGGAATTTGTTCGGGAAAATCTATCCGGCAACGGATGCCCGCCGCGTTCAGAAAATCCACCGCGTATTGGCCGGCGTAATCCAGCAGTTGCGCCAGCGTGTCGTTGCGCGGGCTGACGGCCCAGACGATTTCGTCCACCGACTTTACGCCCTGACGCGCGATGGACGCAATTTTTTCAACGTGCGGCCGCGCCTTTTCCGGTTCAGCCAAATCTTTTTGCGTCAATTTTCCGAGCAGCGAAATCTGCGTCAGGTTCGCGCCGAGTTCGTCGTGTAAATCTTTCGCGATGCGCGCACGTTCTTTTTGCAAAAATGCTTCCTGTTCCATTTTTGCCAGCCGCGCACGGAGCCGACGATAAGAAACATAACGCACCACGCCCGCCACACTGCCGAGCAAAACAATCAAGACAGAAAGCCGAAACCAGTTGGTCTGCCAGAAAAATGGATCCACCTCAAACGCCAGCGTCGCGCCGGTGTCGTTCCAAATGCCTGCGCTGTTGCACGCGGTGACGTGAAAAACATACTTGCCCGCCGGCAATCGTGAAAACGAAACGCTGCGTTGCGTGCGCGGAACATCCACCCAGTTTTCGTCCCAGCCGTCGAGCCGGCTGCGGAAACCGATGTTTTCCGGCGCGATGAAACTTAACGCGGTGAATTCAATTTCAATTTTCTGATGGCCCGGCGGCAGCGTCACTTCGTCGCCGCGCTTGAAGGGAATTGGCTGTCCATCCACCAGCACGCGCTCAATGACCACCGGCGGCACGAGATGATTCGGCGATGATTGGCCGGGATTGATCACCACGAGTCCGCCGCGGGTGGGAAACCAGATGCGCCCGTCGGCGCTGCACGCGGCGTTGGGGCTGTAGCCGAAATTGCCCTGCAAACCGGGCAGCGATTCGTCGCGGCCATAAATCACGGAGCGCACGGTTTTGTTCGTGTCCGCGATTGCGTCGTTCAAATCGCGCTGACGCACTTGAAAAATTCCGTGGTCGGAGCTGAACCAAAAACCGCCGCCGTCATCTTCCATCAGCGCGCAAATGTAGGCGTCGTGCAAACCGCGGCTCGTGCTGAAGCTGGAAAATTTTCCGTCGCGAATCCGCCCGACGCCCGCGCCGGCGTAGCCAATCCACAAATCGCCCGCCGCGTCCGCGTAAAGGCAGCGAATGGGTTTGGGAACAGCCAACGTGCTGGGCGTGGCGTCCACGAGCTGACCGTGATCCGCGCGCAGCAAAAATCCGTCAAGCGTGCCTAGCCAGATGGTTCCCGACTTGTCCTGCGCGATGGCGCGCACCGTCCGCGCGCCGGCGGGTAGCGACAGCGTTTGAAATTTTCCGTCACGAACACATTGCACGCAGCTCGGCGATTCGAGGGCGATCCACAAATTGCCCTCGCGGTCGGTCATCAAAGCACGCACGGTGTCGCCGCCCAAACCATCGCCGCGACCGAGCACGGTCAGTTGACCGTCCGCCCAATGCCGCAAGCCGCCACGCGAAGTGCCGACCCAGACGCCGCCGTGGCCGTCTTCCACGACGCACGTTGTTTGCGCACCCACCCAACGGCTTTCAACAGAAATATTTTTCCAAACGCCGTTTTCGCGCCGCGCGAGTTGACCGTTTTGTGTCGCCGCCCAGAGATTTCCCGCTGTATCTTCGCAAACGGAACGCACGCTCGAAAATGGCAGGCCGTTTTCCGTAGTTTGCAATTCCATGACGCGCGAACGCAGACGGTTCAAGCCGCCGCCGCCGGTTCCCGCCCAAAGATTGCCTTCACGATCTTCCGCGAGACTCAAAATGTCGGGATATGAAGTCGGCGCGGCGAAAACATTCGTGCCGCTGATGCGAAACAAACCGCCGGCCAGTGTGCCGAGCCAGACCGTGCCCGCGTGGTCTTCAAAAAGCACCGAGGGTGCGATGCCGGACGCGGCGAAATTGATGACCGCAATTTTTTCGGGCGGTTTGCCTTCCTCGATTTTCAAAAGTTGCGGGCCAATATTCACCCAAATTCCCCCATTGCGCGCCGTCGCGAGCCGGACAGCTCCGTCCGGCAAAGTAGTGACAGGTTCAAAATCATTGTTCCGAAAAACGCTCAACTTTCCCGCCTTGGCCAGCCAGATTTGACCTTTCGCATCGCTCGTCAAAACACATTGACCGACACCGGAAAGTCCTGAGCTGGCGGTATAACGCGTAATTTTTCCGGCGGCGATGCGGCAGGCGGAACCGTCCACATAACTAATCCACACTGCGCCGTCGTGCGCCTGCGCGAGCGAGACCGGACGAAAATTTGGCAGGCCGTCCGTCGGACTGAAAACATTTGTATGACCGGCTGACAGCGAGATGACGCGACCGCCTTCAAGCGCAAGCCAGAGTTCGTTCGCCGGTGTCAGCAGCATCAACCGGATGAGCGGACGAATATGCTGCCTGGGCGCTTGCAGTTCCACTTCGCGAAAACGAACGCCGTCGAACAACGCGAGTCCACCCTGCGTGGCGACCCAAAGATAACCACCGGAATTTTGGGCGATGCCGGTAACATCGTTGTCCGGCAACCCGTCATCAGTCTGCCACGCGCGCACAAACCACGGGAATGCATCAGCTGCGCGCACAAGACATAGTGGTAAAAAAAATATCGCCAAAACTAACTTAAAAAAATCGGCGTATGTCTGGTAAAAACCGGAGCGGCGAAGCATGTCGTGAATCTATTTCCAATGGTTTCATCGCACAAGGTTCGTTTTACCGAATATAGTTTTTGGCAAACTAGTTTAATGCTGACAAGTCCGGCTGACAATTATTGTGCAATATCCGGCAACCGAATTGCATGGCAGCAATTTTACCTTGCTTATAAAGTCAAAACCGGCAAACAACTGTCAGGAAAATAAGTTAACTTCAAATACAAATCCGTGGTTTTTGAGTGGTGCAGGTTCAGAATAAGGGTGATGGAGATCAGTCGGGTAAGGGAGTGACGTTGCCGTCACTCCCTCCCCTCAGAACCGGACATGAAAGTTTCCCTTCATCCGGCTCAAGCCGTTGCAAAGCTCCGTATGAATGGAGCCGGCTTCACGACGG
>Ga0007854_10001390_pt1 | contig 15365 bp, 9 predicted proteins | sample CryBogCBH12Aug08_FD_60382 | JGI IMG/M metagenome (GOLD analysis project Ga0007854, IMG submission 60382) | Freshwater microbial communities from Crystal Bog, Wisconsin, USA - CBH12Aug08 | ecosystem: Environmental > Aquatic > Freshwater > Lake | place: Crystal Bog, Wisconsin, USA | collected...
CTCGGGCGCATGGCCGGGTATCGCGGACACGAGATTACCTGGGACGAACTCCTGAAGCACGGGGAGACCTACAAGCTGGGGATGGACTTGCAGCAATTCGCTTGATGCAGTGGTAAGAGAGCAGGGAAAAGAAAAGCCCCCAAAGTTGCTGGGGGCTTTTCACTGTGTTGCAACACTGTCTAGCGGAAGCGCTTCGAGGGCTCGTCGGAGTAGATCTGTCCGTCGCGAATATGAACCACGCGATGGGCGTACTCGGCGATGTCCGGCTCGTGGGTTACCAGCACAATGGTGTTGCCGTTCGCGTGGAGTGTGTCAAACAGCGCCATGATCTCGTTGCCGGTCTTCGAGTCCAGGTTGCCGGTAGGCTCGTCGGCCAGGATGATGGAGGGCCGGTTGACCAGGGCGCGGGCTACGGCAACGCGCTGACGCTGGCCGCCAGAGAGCTCGTTGGGTTTGTGAAACATGCGCGACTCAAGGCCCACATCGGTAAGGGCTTCTTTAGCGCGGGCAATGCGTGCGGCGGCCGGGGTGCCGTTGTAGATCAGCGGCAACTCCACATTGTGCAGAGAAGTCGCCCTGGCCAGCAGGTTGAAGGTCTGGAAGACGAAGCCGATCTCCTTGTTGCGGATGCGGGCGAGCTGGTCGTCGTCTAATTCGCTTACGAGTTGCCCGTTCAGCCAGTACCGTCCCTTGGATGGCGTATCCAGGCAGCCGATAAGGTTCATCAGCGTAGACTTGCCCGAGCCGGAGGGGCCCATGATCGCCACATACTCGTTGTGCTTGATGCGCAGGTTGACCCCGCGCAGGGCCTGTACCTGCTGCTCAGAGCCCATGTCGTAGGTCCGCCACAGGTCTTCCACCACGATGACGTCGCCCGAGGGCGGGGTCAAGGGTTGCACAAGATCTTCTGTCGTAGTGCCGTTCAGTGCCATCCGTATCTCATCCTTTTTCCGGTGATTCCTGCCTGCGTTTTTGCCGCTGCCCGCCGCTAAGAGCCGCTGCCGGAAGGAAGCACGACTTTAACGGTATCGCGTTTCAGCAGCGAACCGCCTTTAAGACCGCGCAAGGTCTTGTAGGGGCCGGTGACGATCTCCTGTCCTTCGGTGAGGCCAGAGAGTACCTCGATATCGGTTGCGCCGGTAATGCCCGTGGTCACGGCAACAAACTTGGCGCGCAGCCTGCCCTTGGGGTCCTTATCCACCACAAACACACCCTGAATGAGGTTGGGCTTGGGGGCCGGACTATTTGAAGCTGCCTGCACATCTGCCTTGCTCTTCACCACGTCCGACGCTGGGTCGTGCATGGTCAGGGCCTGGATAGGCAGCGAAACGATATTCGGTTTATGTGCCGTGGTCACCTTGGCGGTGCAGGAGAGACCGGGGCGCAAGTCGTTTGAGGCCTCGTCGAGAGTAACCACGACCTTGAAGTCCTTGGCCTCTTCGGTGCCGGTGGTGGACTGCGAGGTGGCAATGCCTGTGGAGCGCAGCAAAGCCTGATCGCCAACCAGCGTCACATGGCCCTTGAAGGTCTTGCCGGGAAGGGCATCCACGCTGATCTCGGCGGGCTGGCCAATCTTGATGTTCACAATGTCGGTTTCGTCCACCTTGACCTCGGCGGTGACCACGCTCATGTCTGCAAGCGTCATCAGGGTCGAGCCCTCGGCGTTCTGAATACCCACAACAACCGTTTCACCCTCGCGTAGCGGCATGTTGGTAACAATGCCGTCAAAAGGCGCAGTGGCAATGGTCTTGTTCAGCAGGTCGCGGTTGGCGCGCAGGGTAGCCACCTGGGTTTGCAGGTGTCCCCGTTGCGACTCGGTTTGCGCCTTCGCCTGGTTCAACTGCGCCATGGCCTGCGAAACTGAAGCCATATCAGTGTCGTAGGCGGCCTTCTTGGCGTCGTACTCTGACTTGGCGACGATGCCGGCCTGGAAAAGGCTCTGGGCGCGCTCCCAATCCAGCTTCTTCTGCTCAAGATCGGCCTTGGCGTGCTCCAGATTGGCTTCAGCGGTCTTTTCTGCGGCAAGAAATGAGGCAATATCGGTCTTGGCTGCCGCAATGGCCGACTCCTGGCCGGCTACTGTCGCCTCTTGCTGAACACTTTCAATGGTGGCTACAGTCTGGCCCTTCTTCACCAGATCGCCTTCCTTTACAAAGAAGTGCGTAATCCGGCCAAACGACGTGGCCCCTACGTTGACGTAGGTCTTGGGCTTGATCTGCCCGGTGCCGCTGACTACTGTGGCCAAATCCTGGCGTACGACTTTGGCGGTGAGAACTTTGGTGTAGCCGGATTGCTGCTTGTAGACCATGAAGGCTACGAGCCCTGCGGCGACCAGTACGGCGAGAACAATAAGCAGTATTTTCTTCATGTACGGGCGTGCTCCGAATCCCTCTCAGTCCAGTGTACGCAATCGCTGCGCGTGCGGTTCCCGTGAGCCGCCAAACCCGCTCCCCGCAGTGTGCGATCAGGGAGGTTTCAGGGTGAAGGGCAAAGACAGAAGGATCAAAAAAATTGCGACTAATCTATTGACGCTTGAACAGCCTGCCTTGTTTCGGCATCTTTCCCCTCTGAACGATTTTAGCGCCCAAATCGCCCCTTTTTTGGTTACCTCGGAGGCATTTATACGTCCAAACGGCAACCGACTGCGCAAGGAATGTTGCCCAGCCCTACCGGGACCCGTAAAATAAGGGTTCGCAGGAGTTTTCAAGGCAAATGATGCTCAACGGTCGTAGATTACTGTTCGTCCTACTGGGTTGCGGCCTGGTTTTGACGCCCGCTTCCGCTCTCATGTCCCAGCAGGCGACCAAGCCGGCTCAGCCACAGGTGCAGCCAACCGCAGGTCAGGATCAGGAAATTGATCCTCTCAAACGCCAGCGCTCCGATAAGGAGAGGTATGTGGCGCAAAAGGCTCTCCGGCAAGAATTGAAGGGAACCTACAAAACCTGGCTCAATCAGGAAGTTCCCTACATCATCTCCGATCAGGAGCGCAAAGCTTTCGGAAGCTTGAGCAACGATGAAGAGCGCGACGCCTTCATTGAGAACTTCTGGCTCCGCCGCAATCCAAATCCCGATTCGCCAGAGAATGAGTTCCGCGAGGAGCACTATCGGCGTATCGCCTATGCCAACGAGCACTATGCCGCTGGCAAGCCGGGATGGAAGACTGACCGTGGCCGCATCTATATCTCCTGGGGCCCGCCAGACAATATTGAGTCGCACCCCTCCGGCGGCAGCTATGACCGTACACCGGAAGAAGGCGGCGGCAACACCACCACGTTCCCCTTCGAGACATGGCACTACCGCTACCTTGAGGGCGTCGGCGAAAACATCGACCTAGAATTTGTTGACTCCTGCCAATGCGGCGACTACCACTTCACTTTGGATCGCAGTGAAAAGGACGCTCTGTTGAACGTCCCCGGCGCCGGCTTGACCAACTATGAGGAGATGAACAAGAAGGACAAGTCCGATCGCTTCAAGGGCAATGCCCTTGAGAACATCGGCGGCGGACCCATGGGCGAGTACCAGGCAGGCAAGGTATTTGACCGCATTGAACTGGGCGCCAAGCTCTTCGCTCCGCCTCCCATCAAGTTCAAGGATCTTGAGGCCTTTGTTTCCGAGCACAAACTGCTCACCGGCCCAGTCTTCCCGTTTGACGTTCGCACGGACTTCATCAAGGTCACTGAGAGCATGGATACGGTGCCGATCACCATTCAGATCAGGAACCGCGATATCACCTTTGTCACCAAGGAAGGGGTTTCCAAAGGCCTGGTCAACATCCTGGGCAAGGTGACTACCCTGACCCACAAGACCGTGCAAACCTTTGAGGATACGGTCGAGGTTGATCAGCCCTCAGAGTTGCTGGAAAAGACCCTTGACCGGCAGTCGGTCTACTGGAAAGCTCTGCCCCTGATGCCCGGTCTCTATCGTCTGGATATCGCCATCAAGGACGTGAACAATCCGGATCACGTCGGCATCTACGGCCGCGGAATCGATGTCCCCACCTACCACGATGAAAAGCTGGGCGCTTCTTCACTCATTCTGGCCGACGAAATGAACACGGTTTCCTCGCGCCAGATTGGCAGCGGCAACTTCATCATCGGCAATACCTTTATCCGGCCGCGCGTCAGTCCCAATGCTGGTACCCCCGTCAAGTTCAAGCGTAGCCAGGATCTGAACTTCTGGATGCAGGTTTACAACCTGGGCATCGACGAAGCCACCAAGAGCAATCAGGCTACGGTCACCTACCAGATTACGGATTCTGCTACAGGTGCCGTCATTCTTGAGAAGCAACTGGAATCAAAGGACCTGGGAGCGCACAGCGATCAGTTGACTGTGGAGAAAAGTCTCCCCATTGCAGGACTCTCTCCAGGTAAATACAAGGTAACGGTGAAAATAAATGACGCAATTTCAAAACAAGAGATTGCGCAAACGGTACCTTTTGTCGTCGAATAGGAACAACCCCGCGCAGACGCTATCCGGACCTGAGATTCGGAACTCTGCGCGGGTTCAAACTGCAATCAATTTGCCAGCGATGCCGCCGGGTCACAAACAAAAGTGATGAAGCGCATAGCCCATATCGCCGTATTTGCCGTGCTGGTCGCTTTAGGGGCTGCTCCCGTCTGCGGAGCGGCATCGGCATCAGTGTCAGGATTGGTGCGCGATTCGGCAGGTGTGCCACAGATCGGCGCTGAAGTTCAGTTGCTGCGCGCGGATTTGAGCGTTGCCGCCATCGTATACACAAACAGCAAAGGCCGTTTCGTCATCCCTTCCGTGGTGCCCGGCCATTACGCGCTCAAGGCGATTGGCGCATCCTTCTTGCCTGCCTTGCGTGAAGGCGTACGCGTGCGCACCGGTACGGTTGTCAATCTTACCCTCAATACCCTCTATGAAGTCATGCAGTGGCTCCCCGCCGAGCCGCGCTCTGGCAACGCCCCCCAGGACGACTGGGCATGGACGCTCCGCTCTGCCGCCAACCGCCCCTTGCTGCGCTGGCTTCAAGATGGCCCGCTCGTAGTGGTTTCTGAGGGGCCAGGCTCAGCGCCAAAACTCAAGGCCCGCATCATGGCCACCGGGCAAGACGGAACCTTTGGCGAGAGTGGTGAGCGCTTCTCTGCATCCGTTGAAGATACGCCATCCAGCAGCAAGGAACTCCTGGCGCGTGTGGACTTTGCCCCGGATTCCAATGCTGGAATGGAGTCAATGCTCGGCTTCCGCCAGGATCTTGGCTTTGCCGGTTCTGTGCAGTCGGTGGCAGCCGTTGCCGTCCACCCCGAGTTGGAGGGCCCCGCAAGCCAGGGCCTTCAGGAAGCCGCCATCACTACCTCTGAGACAATGCGCTTTGGCGACGAGTTTGATGCGGAAGTGGGCACAACTGAAGTTCTCGGCCGGTTCAACGGCCAATCTCCTCAGACCCTGATCGCGGCGCTGCCCTTTGCCAAGGTGGACTGGCGCGGCGGCAACTCCTCCGTAGGTTACCGGATGGCCACATTCGTTCCTGGAGTGCGGCAGAGAGATGACTCTGAAGCCGGTGCCTGGCTTCCCGAACTCTCCATGCGCAATGGCGCCCTCGCTCTCGAACACGGTATCCATCAGGAGATCGGCTGGGAGCGGCGTACCGATGCCTCCGGGATGGCTGTTCTCGTATTTCAAGACAATGTCCAGAATCCAGTGATGGAAGCCATGGGGCACTTTGCTGCCGCCGATTCCGGCGCGGACCCCATCGCCGCCCTCATTGATCGCGCCAGCCAAATGCTGCGCGTTGCCGGGCCTGATTTTTCCTCCACCGGCATGGCCGCCAGTTTTGAACGCAGCTTGCCGGGCGGCAACCACGTGCGTCTCAGCTACGCCAATGGCAACGCTCTAGTGGTGCCGGCTTCGGCGCAACCCGCGAGTCTGGCTCAGTTCCTGGCTGCCGTGCATCCACGCCACGCCCAGACCTATGCGCTGTCGCTCTCCGGCACCCTGGACGGCACAGGAACACGCTGGCGGGCTAGCTATCGCTGGCAGCCTGAGGATACCGTCACGGCAGTGGCTCCTTTTACCGTGGATGCCACCTCGCCCTATCTCAACCTCCGCCTGCGCCAGCCCATCCATCTCAGCCGAGAAGGCTCTGGCGGTTTTGAGGCCATGCTTGACGTCCGCAACCTGCTCGCCGAGGGCTACCGTCCCTTCCTCCTGAGCGACGGCTCCCTGCTGGTTTTCGCGCAAGACCAGCGCAGCATCCGCGGCGGTCTGGCGTTTACCTTCTAAAGCTCTCCATCAGGCCATAAGGTTCCCCCTGCGGAATCAACTGGAATCGCCTCGCTGCCACTTGAGGCTTGCAGAAAGCAATGTATACGTCTACATTGACTTGGGTATTCCTTCCATGCGCAAATCCAGCTCCTACCGCCTCTTCGCCACTCTTCTTCTAGCCCTCACTGTGCTTCCCGCGGCCCTCGCCGTGGAAGCGCCCCGGCTCGTTCAAAAAGACGGTCGCTATGCCTTGCTGGTCGAGGGCAGGCCTTTCCTGATTCTCGGAGGCCAGATTCATAACTCCAGCGCCTGGCCCAGCGAACTTCCACAGGTTTGGGACTCGATGGCCGCCCTGCACGCCAACACCATGGCAGCGCCAGCCTACTGGGAGCAGGTAGAGCCCCAGCCGGGACACTTCGACTTCAGTAATGTGGACCAGTTGGTTGAGGGCGCCCGCGCCCACAACCTGCATATGGTCTTGCTCTGGTTCGGAACCTGGAAAAACGGCAACATGCAGTATGCGCCAGACTGGGTAAAGACTGATACCAGGCGCTTTCCACGCATGGTAAGACCAGACGGCGAATTGACAGACGTCCTCTCGGCCAACTCGCGCGCCAACCTCGAGGCAGACAAAGCGGCATTTACAGCCCTCATGCGCCACCTGAAGCAGGTTGACGGCGAGCAGCACACGGTTCTGCTGGTTCAGGTCGAGAACGAGTCGGGCGGCATCGGCAGCGTGAGGGACTTTTCGCCGGAGTCAAACCGCGAGTTTGCCGGTCCCGTTCCCGCGGACCTGCTTGCCGTGGACCACAGGCAGCCCGGTACATGGAGCCAGGTCTTCGGAGCAGAAGCCGATGAGCTGTTTCAGGCCTACCACCAGGCAAAGTACGTGAATGAAATCGCTGCCGCTGGCAAGGCGGAGTTTGCCATTCCCTATTACATCAATGTGTGGGTAAGCCATCTGGCCGCCGAGTTGCCGCAGCGGCAGATGGCCATTGCCGGTATTCATTACCCCAGCGGTGGCGCAGTGCAGAAGCTCGTTGGGCTCTGGAAAGCACTGGCGCCTTCTATCGACATGATTGGCCCGGATATCTATACCGATGACTCGGCGACTTACCGCGACCTGATTCGCACCTATCACCGCACAGACAATCCCCTGTGGATTCCCGAGACCGGGCGCAGTGACAACTTTGCAAAATTCTTCTTCTATGCGCTGGGAGACGGAGCCATCGGTTTCTCGCCCTTTGGTGTGGACCACTCTGGATGGAACATTCTAGGCGACGATCCGTGGAAGGGGCACGCCAGAAACTTCGCGCTCATCGCGCCCATGAGCCGCGAGATTGCTCAACTGGAGTTTGATGGCAAGCTCAAGGTAAGCGTTGAAGAGCCGGGGCAAGTGCGCGAAGACTTGGATTTCGGGGCATGGCAGGCAACAGTCGCCTTCGGCTTCCCGCAGCGGGATGGGCTCAAGCCTCCCGGCACCAAGGATGCGCACGGAGCGGCGCTCGTGGCGCAACTGGGCCCCGATGAGTTCCTCGTCACCGGCACGGATGCGAGCGTCAGCTTCCATCTGCCTGGAAAGCTGCCCGGCATGCGCTCCCAGATACTCTCGGCCCAGTTGGGCACTTATGAAAACGGCATCTGGAAGATGCGCAAGCTGCTGAATGGTGATGAAGTGGATCGTGGCCTGTGCTTCCATCAGCAGCCAGAGGTGGTGCGGGTGCGGATCGGAAAATTCTAACAGCGCGTCGCCGCAGCCTGCGCTTGCGTTTCGTAGGTGCGGGGCGCCCGTGTTCGAGAGTAAAGTCGAAGTGCACTTCATTGCGCTAATTTCACGTAGAGGAAAACCAGAATGACTCTGCATCAGATAAGCCGACGCACAGCTTTGAAGGCCGGACTCGCCGCTTCGGCGCTGGCATCACTGCCCGGCGTTCTAAAGGGGGAGGCGCAAGTGACCGCGAGAAAGAACAGAATCCGGCAGTCAGTCTGCCGCTGGTGTTACCAGAAAATTGCCATTGACGATCTATGCACATCGGCGGCCCAGATGGGGCTGCTCGGCATAGACCTGCTCCAGCCAGCCGAGTATGCCGTGCCACAGCGTTACGGGCTTGTGTGCACCATGGGCTATGCCGGCGGAGGCGAGATTCCTGAAGCGATGAATCGCCCCGAGCACCACGCCGCAATTGAAGCGGCCTTCCGTACCAATATTCCTCTCGCTGCCAAGGCGGGTGTTCCCAACGTCATTACCTTCTCGGGCAATCGCCGAGGCATGGCCGACGAGGAAGGCGCGCGCAACACCGTCGCCGGATTGAATCGCGTAAAAAAGATTGCGGAAGACAACGGCGTAACCATCTGCCTGGAACTGCTCAACAGCAAGGTCAACCACCATGACTACATGGCCGACCATACGGCGTGGGGAGCAAGGGTAATGGAAGAGGTGAACTCCCCCCATGTAAAGCTGCTCTACGATATCTACCACATGCAAATTATGGAGGGAGACCTGATCGCTACAATTCACAAAAATATTGAGTGGATCGGGCACTTCCACACCGGCGGCGTGCCGGGGCGGCACGAGTTGGACGACACGCAAGAGATACAGTGGAGCGCAGTGATGCGGGCGATTGCAGACAGTGGCTACAAAGGTTATGTGGCCCATGAGTTTCTGCCTCTGCATGACCCGATGACCAGCCTGCGCGCCGCCGTCGACCTTTGCGATGTATAACTACCGCGTATCAGAGTTACCTGCTGGCAAGCCAGTTTTGAGGAAAAATAAGTCATGAAGTCTTTGCTACTTACTGAATATAACCACCTTGAGATCGCCGACATTCCCCTGCCCTTTGTGGGGCCAGAGGACGTTCTGGTGCGGGTTGAGGCGTGCGGCATCTGCGGCAGCGATGTACATGGATATGACGGTTCATCGGGACGGCGCATTCCGCCGATCGTCATGGGCCATGAGGCCGCGGGAACCATCGCGGCCGTCGGCGCGGATGTGCGGGATTACGCCGAGGGCGACCGCGTTACATTTGACTCAACGGTCTACTGCGGCAAGTGCTCGTTCTGTGCGCGCGGCGAAATCAACCTCTGCGACAATCGCCAGGTGATCGGCGTCTCGTGCACTGATTACCGCAGGCACGGCGCGTTTGCTGAGTACGTTGCAATTCCGCAACGCATTCTCTACAGGCTGCCGGAGTCCTTCTCGTTTAGCGATGCAGCCATGCTTGAGGCCGTGTCCGTGGGAGTCCACGCGGTAAAAGTCTCCCAGGCTGTGGGCGGTGAAACTGCATTGGTCATCGGCGCGGGCATGATCGGATTGCTCACAATGCAGGCAGCGCGGGCCGCGGGTTGCGCACGCGTGTTCATCGCGGACGTCGACCTGTCCCGCTTGAACTTGGCCAGGCAGGTAGGCGCGGACGAGGCTCTGCATTGCTCCGGCGCAAATCTCGTAGCTGAAGTGATGCGGTTGACGAATGGCCTTGGCGTGGACCTGGCATTTGAAGCAGTGGGAAGAAATGAAACAGTGGCCGCGGCGATTGACTGCACCCGCAAAGGCGGCACCATAACTCTGGTCGGCAATATTGCGCCGGAAGTTACTCTTCCTCTCCAGAGAGTAGTTACGCGGCAGTTAAGACTGCAAGGCTCCTGCGCGTCATCTGGCGAATATCCTGAGGCTATCCAACTTATCGCCGCCGGCAAGATACAAGTCAAGCCGCTCATAACCTCCGTTGCCTCTCTTGAAGAAGGGCCGCGCTGGTTTGAACGTTTGCATTCAGGCGAACCTAACCTTATGAAAATCATTCTCACTCCGAGGGCCGTATGAGCGATAAACTCTTTGATCTTTCCGGTCAAGTTGCGATTGTGACCGGCACCAGCCGAGGGCTGGGACAGTATTTTGCAATGGCGCTCGCCAAGGCTGGCGCGGACCTCGTCCTCACCAGCCGCAGTCGCAAAACCCTGGCTCCGTTTGAGGCAGAGATCAAGGCGCTCGGGCGGCGGGCAGTCTCGCTTGAACTTGATGTGCGCGACGAGCAGAGCATTGAGCGCATGGCGGCGGAGGCAGAGGCGGCCTTTGGCCAGATTCACATCCTGGTGAACAATGCCGGGTGCAACATTCGCAAGCCCGCGCTCGATGTTACGTGGGCAGACTGGAATCAGATACTTGATACCAATCTGCGCGGAACATTCTTTGTCGCTCAGGCAGTGGCGCGGCGCATGATCCCCAGGAACTACGGACGAATTGTCAATATTGGCTCGGTCACCTGCGTCGCGGGTTACGCTGGCCTCGCGCCCTATGGTGCAAGCCGCGGCGGCGTGAAGCAGATGACGATGAGCCTCGCCGACGACTGGGGCAAGCATGGAGTTACAGTGAATTGCCTCGCGCCCGGCTGGTTCCGCACTGAACAGAACAAGGTGCTCTACGAGAATCAGGAGTGGGTCGAATATCTCTCCGACCGCATTCCGCTCAAGCGTCCGGGGCAGCCGCATGACCTCGATGGTGCGGTAGTGTTTCTGGCCTCGGAAGCCAGCCGCTATGTTACCGGGCAAACGCTGCTTGTCGATGGCGGCATTTCAACCGGAGCAACCCGTGCGACTGTTGCACCCAAAACGCAAGCGTGAAGGTACACCGCAAAGATTTTCCCCGCACCGGGGAGAGTAAGGATGGACTGAAATGGTACTTTGCAAATCCGCAATAACTGCGATTCTCTGTCTTGGATTATTTGCATGCTCAAACCTGCCGGCGCAAACGCCGGCAGCTTCGTCTGCGGACACATTGCTGCGCGGCTTTCAAGACCCGCCCAATGGTGCTCGGCCGCGTGTGTGGTGGCACTGGATGAACGGCAACATCGCCGAAGAGGGCATCAAGCTTGACCTTGAATGGATGCATCGGGTCGGCATTGGCGGAGTAACTATCTTCGAGGGCGCCATCAGAACCCCGCAGGTCGTTCCGCAGCGGCTCATCTACATGACGCCGGAGTGGAAGCATGCCTTCAGTTATGCAGTCACTACAGCCAAGGGCCTTGGCCTTGAAGTTGCCATAGCAAGCTCGCCGGGGTGGAGCGAGACCGGCGGCCCCTGGGTTCCCGCGCCGCAGGGCATCAAGAAAATGGTGTGGAGCGCCACGCGCGTCGAGGGCGGCAAAGCCTTCGCTGGCGTGCTCACGCATCCGCCGCAGGTTGACGGAACATTCCAGAACTTCAGTGTGCCAGGGCGCACCGGTGTGGATGGCCGCGTTGTTACACCCCCGCAGTTCTATGCGGATGTGGCCGTCATCGCCTACAAGATTCCCTCCGGCGACAAAAGCCAGGCCGAGCTAAATCCCACCGTGACGTCGAGCGGTGGCACAGCCGCGGTGCCCGCGCTCTCTGACGGCGATGTGGAGAAGGTGGCGCTTGAAGTGCCTGCCGAGGCGCCTGGCTCTGAATCCTGGGTCCAGTTTGACTACGGCAAGTCGCAGACTATTCAGGCTGTAACTCTGGCCAGTCTTGAGGACGCAATCAGCGTCTTCGACCATGACACCACCGCCACCCCGCCGCGCCTTGAAGCCAGCGACGATGGCACTACTTTCCGCAAGGTTGCCGAGATTCCCTTCAGCAGCGTCGTCGAGCGTACGGCCGCATTCAACGCCGTCACGGCGCGTTATTACCGGCTTGTCTTCTCCACCGCCGCAACGGAGAAGATCGGCCACAATCACCGCATCACGGAACTCGTGCTCTCCAGTGGCGCGCGCGTCAACCAGTTTGAGAAGCGTGCCGGCTACGCCAATGCGCGCGACTACTTCGCCATCACTGACCCCGAGGTTGCGCCTGCATTCGCGGTTGCTCCCGCTGACATTGTGGAACTCACCACCAAGATGAAAGCCGACGGTACGCTGGAGTGGACGCCGCCCACCGGCAACTGGATGATCCTGCGCATCGGCTTCTCGCTCACTGGCCATGAGAACGGCCCGGCTCCCGCCGAGGCCACCGGTCTTGAAGTGGACAAGCTCAACAAGGAATATGTACGCAGCTATCTCGACAACTATCTGAAGATGTATGCCGACACCGTGGGCGCTGACAAGATGGGCAAAGACGGCGTTGGATACATGCTCACAGACAGCATTGAGGTGGGTCCGCAGAACTGGACTGACAACATTCTCACCGAGTTCAAAGATCGGCGCGGCTACGACCCGCACCCCTGGCTGCCCGCCCTTACCGGCGTGGTGATCAAGAGTACGGCAGATACCAACCGCTTCCTGTGGGACTTCCGCCGCACCATCGCGCAGCTGATGGCTGAGAGCCACTACGGCGCAATTGCCGATGGCCTGCACCAGCACGGCATGGGATACTACGGCGAGGCCCTGGAGTTTCACCGCCCATCTCTCGGCGACGACATGGAGATGCGCAGCAAGACTGACATTCCCATGGGCGCCATGTGGACATGGACCGACACCGAGAGTCCCCAGCCCTCATACCTTGCCGACCTGCGCGGTGCCGCATCCGTGGCGCACATCTACGGCCAGAATATTGTGGGTGCCGAGTCAATGACATCGCGCGGCCCGGCCTGGTCCTGGTCACCAAACAACGTCAAGAAGGTGGCCGATCTGGAGTTCGCGCTTGGCGTCAATCGCTTCCAGATTCACGAGTCCTCGCACCAGCCGGTAGCTGACATGGCGCCCGGCATGACGCTTGGACCGTACGGCCTCTGGTTCAATCGCAACGAGACATGGGGAGAAGAGGCAGCCCCGTGGGTGAACTATCTGGCGCGCTGCTCTTACCTGCTGCAGCAGGGCCGCTTCTTTGGCGACGTGGCTTACTTCTATGGTGAAGAGGGCCCCCTCACAGCCGTCTTTAGTTGGAACCCGCCCACAGACCTGCCCGTTGGTTACGGCTTTGTCTTTGTCAACAGCGATGTCTTGCTGCACAAGCTCGCATTTAAAGACGGTCGCCTGGTTACCCCCGGCGGCACCAGTTACCGCATTCTTTATCTCGGCGGCAAGAGCAACCGGATGACGGTCGCCGTGCTGCGCCAGATACGGGACTTGGTGACGCAGGGTGCGGTGGTTGTGGGCAACCGTCCCTCGGATTCACCCAGCCTCTCTGACGATGAAACCGAGTTCGCCAAGCTCGCCGATCAACTGTGGGGCAAGACTACGCTAAAAGCCGGTATCCCTCACAAGTTGGGCAAGGGAAGAGTCTATGCCGGCATGACGCCGAATGAGGCGCTCAAGGCCCTGAATGCGCCACAGGACTTTGAATACTCGAAGCCCGCTGCTGACACGGCGCTGATGTTTGTCCATCGCAAGCTGGCCGACGGTGAACTCTATTTCGTTGACAATCGCATCAACCGCGCAGAGAGCGTCGATGCAACCTTCCGCATTGAAGGCAAGGTGCCGGAGCTTTGGGACGCTGCCACGGGCACAACCAGGCCGGTGTCCTACAAGATTGCGGATGGACGTACCACTGTGCCGCTGCATCTCGATCCCAACGGCACAGTCTTTGTTGTCTTCCGCGAAGCAGCCAAGGCAACCTCGTGGCTATTGGCTGAACCGGCAGAGGTGCCAATGGCAGGCATGGACGAGGCGCTCAACCATGACTGGACCGTAAGCTTCCAATCCGGCCGGGGAGCGCCTGAGAAGATTGCGCTCAACCGGCTCGCTTCCTGGAGCGAAAATTCGCTTGAAGGCGTGAAGTATTTCTCAGGCACTGCCACATACACAAAGACGGTCGATGTCCCCGCCAGCGGATTCGTGGCCGGTGCGCATCTATGGCTTGACCTGGGAGATGTGAAAGATGTTGCCGAGGTGGCGGTGAACGGCAAGTACCAGGGCATCTTGTGGAAGACGCCCTACAAGCTGGATCTTGCCGGAGTGCTCAAGCCAGGCAGCAATCAACTTACCATCGCGGTGACCAATCTGTGGGTCAATCGCCTCATCGGCGATCAGCAATCGTATGCGGTAAGGAAATACACATTTACTGACTTCGCTCCGTACAAGGCCGATTTGCCGCTTCTGTCTTCAGGGCTGCTGGGGCCGGTGCGGCTCTCGTCGGTGTCTGCGCGGTAAAGTCAATCAAAGCAGTTACTACAATCACGCAAATCAAAGCGGCCGCACTCCTGATCTGGAGTGCGGCCGCTTTCATTTGCTGAAATTACTGAATGGTAAGAGTGATCGGGCTGCTGGTTGAAACAGTCGATCCTGATGTGCCGGTAATTGTGAAGTTATAGGTCCCTGTCGTGGTTCCGGCGATTGTGATGCCGCCACCTCCGCTGCTGCTGCTGCCGCCACACGCAATCATGCCTCCGGCAAGCACTGCGAAGAGCATAACCATGCCGAGCAGGTTGCGTAGCTTGCGACGCTTGGCCGGGATGCCGAAGAGCAGCAGGCAGGCCAGAACCGCGCCGCCACCTGTGTACCAGGGAGATGCGTTGGTCTTCGGATAGGCCAGCGACGCGGTGCTTGCGGGGGTGGTGGTAATCGTGAGTGTTGCTGTCGCAGGCGCGGATGAGGTGATATTCAGCGGGCTCGTTGACCCGAAGCTGAACGTAGGCGGATACTGAGCGCCAGTTGGGCTCGATACGATTTGCGCAGTCAGGGTTATGCTGCCGGTAAAGCCGTTGGTTGGCGTCACCGTAATCGTCGCGGTGGTTGTGGAGCCCTTTGTGAGTGTCACCGTCGAACCGGCAAATGTGAAAGTGGGAACCGGCGTCACCGCAACCGTGTTTGTGCCGGTAGCGCCGTTGTAGTTGCCGTCGCTTGAGTAAGTAGCTGTTAGAGTGTCGCTGCCCACTGGCAACGATCCGGCGGGTACCGTGATCGTTGCGCTGCCGCTCGCCAATGCGGTTGCCGCTGAGGTGTAAGTGCCGCTGGTCAAAGTTACCGTGCCGGTGGCCGTTGGATTACTACCTCCGCCGCTCACTGTAACTGCAACTGACAACGATTGCGCTACCGTAACTGCTGATGGAGTCGGTGTTACCGTGACGGTTGCAGTAAGCTTGGTCACCGTTACGCTGTTTGACCCGGTACTCGTCGCGTAGATGCTGTCGGCAGAGTAAGTCGCCGTGAGCGTGTCCGTGCCTGCTGTGAGCGAACCGGCGGGGATGCTGATTGTGGCGCTGCCACCCACCAATGCCGTGGCTGCTGATGTATAGCCGCCTCCCGAGAG
>Ga0007854_10001391_pt1 | contig 15355 bp, 17 predicted proteins | sample CryBogCBH12Aug08_FD_60382 | JGI IMG/M metagenome (GOLD analysis project Ga0007854, IMG submission 60382) | Freshwater microbial communities from Crystal Bog, Wisconsin, USA - CBH12Aug08 | ecosystem: Environmental > Aquatic > Freshwater > Lake | place: Crystal Bog, Wisconsin, USA | collected...
TTGCCACCACGGCGTTACGCCCAGAGGCCTTCGCCTTATACATTCCCTGGTCGGCGCGCCGGATCGCGGCGGACCAATGCTGATCATGATGGGTCAAGACGGCCGCGCCGATGCTGACCGTAAAGCCGAACTTGCCCACCAGCGAATCGACCTGATGAAGCGCCACGGCACTGCGGATCCGCTCGGCCATTTCGACACCGCCTTCGAGATCGGTCTCTGGCAGCAAAAGAACAAACTCTTCGCCGCCGAACCTTGCCGGCAGATCGGTGGCACGGGCCAGCTTTTTGAGAATACCCCCCAATGATGCCAGGGCCTGGTCGCCGGCTTCATGGCCTCGCGCGTCATTGACCTGTTTGAAGTGGTCGATATCGATCATCAGCACCGCCGCCACCAACCCAAACCGGCAGCAGCGGCGGAATTCGGTTTCGATGGATTCGATAAAAGCCCGCCGGTTCGGCAAGCCCGTCAGGACGTCGGTGCGGGCCAGTTCATGAAGTTCGCCAACCAGCTGCATCCGATCGGTGATGTCGGTTGCCATGACCAGCAAACAGCCATCACCCAGCCTGGCGATGGCCATGGCAACGGGAAAAAGAAGCCCGGCCCGCAAACCACGTCCATCCCGACGGATTACGGTGAGATCTGGGTTCGCCGCGAGAATTTCCTTTATTTCTGGCAGAATATCGCTGGTCAAAATGCCCTCAAGCCCTCCCACCCGACTGGCGCCAAAAATCCGCTCGCCCGCCGAATTGGCAGACAGGACCAACAGACGGGGAGACAATAAAAGAATCGCGTCAGGAGCCAGATTGACCAAGGTGCGGTGCCGGGCTTCGGACTCGACCAGACTCTGTTCCAATTGTTGGCGCACCATGGCATGGCGCAGCGCCCGCATCAGACTTTGACCGTCAAAACTTCCTTTCAGCAGATAATCCTGAGCGCCCGAAGCCACCGTCACATTTTCGACGCTCGGATCGTCCAAGCCAGTCAAAACGACAATGGGCGTGATCGGAAAGGCGGCCCGGATCGCGGCGACCGTCGCAAATCCTCGTGAGTCCGGAAGCGAAAGATCCAGCAGGATCACGTCGGCCTCCTGCCCCTGGTTCTTAAAAAGCAGGGCCTCGGCCAAGCTGCCGGCTTCGGCAATGAGCGTTTGGGTCGGCTGCCCGCTTAGGGCCAGTTTGACCAGACCCGCGTCACCAGGATCATCCTCAACCAGTAAGATTTTCAGTGTTTTGCGCTCGAGGTCCATGAGGCTTCAGCCTGGACGCTGCACAATGTTAAACCAGTATTCTTTGACCACCTGAATCTTTTTGAACAGAGTTCCGACATCTACCGGTTTGGATAAATAGCCGCGTGCGCCAAGCTGGTAAGCGGCGGAAATATCCGTTCGGCTGTCAGACGTGGTCAACACCACCACCGGAATGGTGCAAAGATTAGGCTTTGCGCGCATCTCAGCCAGGACTTCCATCCCATTCATCTGTGGCATGTTCAAATCAAGCAGCACCAGATCCGGCGTCGGGGCATCCCGATAGGGGGGCTGCTTCAGCATTAGGGCTATCGCTTCTTCGCCGTTGCCAACGGCCTGGACCTGACAAGGAAAGGGCCCCTCGGCCAGCGCCAGTTTGGCCAAAACAATATCCCCGGGGGCATCGTCCACGATCAGAACGTTAAACCCATCATTCGCGTCACATTTCATGATCTAATTCCTGGGTATTTGGCAATGAAAACAGCACCCTGGTGCCACCGGCTTCTCGGCCTTCGATCCAAACTCTTCCGCCATAGCTCTCAAGGATCTTACGCACCAGCGCCAGACCAATGCCGGTTCCGGCCTGATTTTGCTCGGGATGCAAGCGTTCAAAAGCATTGAAAACCCGTTCGCGAAATTTCTCGGGGATGCCCGGGCCATTGTCCTCGAGAACCAGCAGCGCCCCCCCCTTTGCCTCCAGGGCGCGGATTGTAATCACCGGTCTGACATCGGGGTGGCGATAGGTCAGGGAGTTTTCCAGCAAGGCAACGAGCAACTCAACAAGACGGTCGGGATCAATAAAGAGCGGGGGCAGGGAACCGCAAACGATGAGGGCGCCGGCATCAAGAATTTTTGCGGCCAATTGGTCTTGCGCCTGGCGCACAGCCAGGGCCGCATCGCAATACCGCCCTCCCCCGCAGGATCGGGTCAAATCTAAATATAGCTGAACGTCCCGCAGGATGTTTCGGGAGTAAGCCGCTCCATCGACAATAAATGCCAAGGCCTGCCTGACTTCGGCAGAAAATCCTTCTTCGCTAATAAGGCTTTTGAGCCGCTCGGCAAAGCATAACTGCAGGCGGACCGGTTCTTGAAGATGATGGGCCAGAACCTGAGAAAATTGCGCTATTTCCGCCGAGGAGCGCTGCAGATTCTCTTCAAGCTGCTTACGCGCGGTAATATCCTCAACTTGGGCAATAAAAGAAACATTGCCTTGCTGGTCTGTTTCAAGGATTGATGATGTAACGACTCCAACAACAACTTTATTGTCCTTGCGAAGGTAACGCTTTTCCCGCTGGTAAGAAACGATCTCACCGGTAATAAGTTTTTGCCTATCTGCATCCGTAAGATTTTTATCCTCTGGATGGGTTACGTCATAGAAGGTCATGCTTTCTAAATCTTCACGGCGATAGCCCAACATTGAGCAAAAAGCCTGATTGACCAGAGTAAATTGCCCATCCAGCCGATTGGTGACCATGCCAATCGGGGCTAACTCAAAGATATGGCGGAAGCGCTCTTCGCTGGCCTGCAAGGCCTTATAAGGCTCATCAATGACCTGAAGCACAATGGCACGATAGATAAATAAATAAGAAATAACTTTATAAATATGACCAAAAACATTATAAGCACCGACCATCGTCGTGTACAATGTAAACATATATTCGCTCATTGCCATCACGACAACAGCACCAAATAATGGTACTACATTAAAATTATTCTGATTTTTCATTTTACTAAAAAGAATTATTGCTGTAATAATATTTATAATCATTATAGAATATTCAAAATTTTTCTTAAATGATGTGAGCCCAAGCCCAGGAATGAAGGTATCCGGTAACCAGGATTGATGAAAAATCACCATCCAGTTCAGCAAAATCACGCCGACCAAGAGCAAAAGGAACAAAACATAGCGGCTTGCGGAAAAGCGACGCGGTCTCCAGGGCCGGGCGCTGACCACCAACAAAGCGAGGGCCCCCAGCAATCTGGCGGCCAACCAAAAATTCAGCTGTTTTTGCGCATCGTTTGGCGAGACGAAATCAGGCATGCCGAGATAGCTGGCGGTATGCGAAAAATCGAGCAGGCCGACAAAAAAGAAGAGGCAAGCCAGCAGACTGACATTTCCAGGAAAGTTATGGCCCGAGGGACGCCAGCCAACGGCAAAAACCATCATACTGACAACGATGGAGGCGGTTTCCATGAGGCTGTGCAGAGGAAGGTAATAGGGAATTTCTTTAAAATCAAAAATATCCGTATACAAACAGACAGCAGCAAATATTAATAACAACAAAAGCAACTGGCTTAATAATAAAGTAAATTGCTTTCTGTATTCCTGTGATATGAAAAAATATTTGCATACGGAATTTATAAGATATTTTAATAATCTTATATTTTTGAATGGGTCTTTCTTGCTGGCGGCGGCATTCATGGCCGCCCTCCCCTCGTCGGCAAGTCTGGCGTTACACGGGCCGACAACAGCGAAGCGGATTGCAAGGTCAGGAAGAAGCTGCTGCCCTGGCCAACCACGGATTCAATCCAGATCTTGCCCCCATGTTGCTCGACGATTTTTTTACAAATCGCCAGACCAATGCCCGACCCTTCCGAGGACGACTTTGGCACCAGCCGCTGGAATATCATGAAGACCCGGTCAAAATCGGCCGGGGCGATGCCTCTGCCGTTATCTTTTACCCAAATCAGCAATTGATCAGCTTTGCGCTGCCAACCAACCTCGATTATCGCTGGTCGGTCGGACGAACGATATTGGATGGCATTGCCAATCAAGTTCTGGAAGAGGCGGGTAATATCCGTTGCACTTCCTATTACCCCAGACAAATCTTCGGCAATGCTAACCCTAGCGCCACTTTCCTGAACAGAGACTTCAAGATTGCGCAGCGCTTCCAGCGCCGCGCTTTTCAGAGGAACCGCACGTACTTCTCGACCTCTGCCGGTTCGCGAATATTGCAGAAGGTCCAGGATCAGGCGATCCATGCGCTTGGCACCATCAAACACATAATGAAAATAGGTTTTCAGGTCATCGGTCAGTTGCGCTGACAACTGTTGTTCAATCAGTTCAATGTAACTGCCGATCATCCGCAGCGGCTGGCGAAGATCATGGGACGCCACATAGGCAAACTGTTCCAATTCGGCATTCGACTGCCTTAGGTCATCCTCCAAGGCTTTGCGCTCGGAAATATCCTGAAAGGCCAGGACGGTTCCAACCGTTCTGCCCAAAACAACCAGAGGCGATACCGCATATTGAACCGGCACCAATTCCCCGTCGGATCGCGTGAACCATCCGGTGGCAAGGCGACGGATTTGGCCGTCCAGGAACGTTGCGCGAACGGCACAGGTCGTATCGGCACAAGGCTGACCATCCGCCAAAAGATGCCCGAGCAGTTGGACGGCGTCCCGCCCCTGCAGATCCTCAGGCGATGCCCAGCCCAGGATTTGCGCTGCGGCCGGATTGGCAAATTTGACTTGGAATTGTTCATCGACGCCTAAGAGACCATCCGCTGCCGTTTCCAGAACTTGCTTGAACTCCACCGCCTTGGAAAGCAAAGCCGCGTTAATTTCTTGCCGATCGGCCTCCAACGCTTTGGTTTTTGAGATATCTTCTCTGATAGCAACAAAATGGGTGATCTGATCGCGCGCGTTCAGCAAGGGCGATATGACGATCCGCTCCCAATAGAGCGCACCATCTTTCCGACGATTCAGCAACTCTCCGGCCCACCGCCGCTTTTCCGTTAAGGTTTTCCAAAGCTCTTGGTAGAGGTTGGGAAGCGTCTTCCCGGAAGCAAAGATTCTTGGGTTTTTGCCAATTACATCCTCGGGCTGGTAACCGGTGACCCGCGTAAAATGTGGGTTAACATATTCGATAAGGCCGTCGGCATTGGTAACCACCACCGACATCGGCGATTGATCAACCACCGTCGACAGCGTTTTCATCCTGAGCGCGGTCGCCGCCTGGTCGGTTACCTCGGACCCGCTGCCCCGGTAGCCGAGAAAATTTCCCTGGGCGTCGATCATCGGCGAGCCATTGATCTTAATCCATCGGGCATCCCCATGGGGATTGCGAACCCAATAGCGGAAGTCACGAAATTTACGGCGCTGGGTAAGATCGTCCCGATGCTCTGACCATAGCGCGTCATCGGTCTTGATATCCGTGAGGGACAAGTCCCAACGGGTCTTCCCTAATATTGTTGCCTTCGGAAAGCCGATGACCGTTTCAAAAGACTCCGAGATCCAGCTGAACTGATGGTTCTGGTCGGTTTCCCAAACCCAGTCGGTGGTGGACTCAACCAGACTGCGAAAGCGTTCCTCGGAAAGACGCAGCTTTTCTTCTAACTGCCGGCGTTCAGAAATATCGCGCGACGACGCATAAAGATATGACTTTCCTTCTAATACAAATCCACGCACATTAATTTCAGCAGTAAATACATTTCCATCTTTTTTTGTATGCTCTGCTTCAAATTCTCCTTGGTTATCAACCAGATATGCTATTCTTGTTTTAATTGAATCGCTTTCTATTTTTTTATCCCAATCGCTGACATGTAGTTTGCTATCTTTTTGAATTTCATAGCCCAGCATATTAAAAAAGGAATCGCTGGCCTCGACCAGATTGCCGCTTTCGTCAAGGATATGAATGCCATCGACGGCCGACTTCAAAAGCAGACGGTAGTGACGGGAAGCCGTTTCGGCTTTTTGTCTTTGCTTGTCGGCCCATAGCAACAGCGCACCAATGCCCAGCCCAAAGCAGATGACCGCTATTAGGGCGAAATGGCTTTGCCATCCTGCCGATTCAATTGCGTAAAGAACATAGCCCAGGCCACAGACGCCCAGGACCGCCACAGCGAAGATCGGCACCAGTGAAAATCGTAAGCGCATCAAAAGCTTCGCCACCCTTTTTAAAATCCTGTCTTGGAGCGCGGCAATCAGGTCGGCTGCAAAACTTTCAATACACCGGCGTTCAACTGGCGCAGCGAAAAGGGTTTGGCCATGAACAGAGTGGCGCCGGCCTCATAAGCAGCGGCTTTTGACTGTTCATTCGCCATGCCGGTCAACAGAATGATAGGAATAGCCGGATCAACCCCCTCAATTCCGGCACGGATTCGTTTGGTGCATTCCATGCCGTCCATGCCGTCCATTTGCCAGTCCATGATGACAATATCCGCTTGATTGGCCTTGAGAACCTCGAGGGCATCAAGCCCATTGCGCGCTTCCGCAATGTCGATAATCCCGACATTGCCCAGAGCCAGATGGAGAAGCTTGCGCCAGGCTTCCGAGTCTTCCACGATCACAGCGCGTTTCTGTTGCCTAACCATCAATGCGCCCCCAATTCCGGCGCGGCAAAATTGCCGAGCCCCGGCTTTTCTTAAAGTTCCTGGACATTTCCGCCGAAATTTTGGCCCGCCCTTAACGCTGGCGGTTGAGACAAAGCGCATCGCCGCGCCTGCCCTTTCGGCAGCTTAACGCCGCCACGGGTCAAATCTAAGCCAACGCCCCTTGCGGGTTAATCCCCCCGCAGACCCACCGCTATTAGGCAAAAGTGGGTAATGTGTGGCTATTTCCGGCTTATTGGGCCGCCGTTTCCAGGTCGTCGGTGGCGGCATCGAGCAAGGCTTGACCAAAAAGATGCAGCAGTCCTTCGTCAAAGTGACCGGACATTTCCTGGTTCATGATCTGCAAAGCGGCTTCAGCCGGCATCGGCGGCTTATAGACACGCCGGTCGGTGAGGGCGCTGAAGACATCGACGATCGAGGCCATGCGGGCAAGCTCGTTAAGCTTGGCTGCGGTCAATTGATGCGGATAGCCCGAACCATCCAATTTTTCGTGATGCTGTTCGGCGATCGTAATAATGGCATGCGGGACGCCCGCCGAAGCTGTCAGATAGCGCACTGAATTTGCGACATGGCTTTTCATGACGTCCCATTCCGCCGCCGTCAGGGAGGTTGGCTTGTTCAAAATCTCATGGGGGATCGACATCTTGCCGACGTCATGCAGCAAACCACCGCTGGTCAGCAGCAATTGTTCCTGTTCGGGCAAACCGATCGTATAGCCGAACAAAGACAGCAGCGTCGCCACCCTTAGAGAATGGGCATAAGAGTAATTGTCGTGATCACGAACGCCGTGAAGAATGCTTTTGAAATCATTCTTGCCAATGGCTTCGACCAAGGGCTGACAAGCCTCGGAGACCGCGGCGAAGGCTATGGGCTGCCCCTGATCTATAACGTCCGAAATGCTATTGAAGATGTCGATGGTTCCCTTCAGCGCTGTCCGCTGTAAAAGGGGCAGACTTTCCCAATGCTGCTCAACCTGACAATTGACCAACCCCGAGATGGTCTTCAGCAACACACTGCGTCGATAAGGTTTGGTTAAAGAAGCGGATATCCCGACGCGTGACATCAGCTCGATGGATCCGGAGCCAGCATGGCTGGCGATAAATAGGATTGGCAATTTTTGCAGCGCCGGGTCCTGGCGCAGTCGTTTCACCAGATCAATCCCACCGTCGGGGGGCAGATGCTCGCCCACCAGCAGCACATCGGGCGGTGCCGGCAAGATCCCCTTCAGGGCATGGCTGGAATCGGCATACTCAAACACCCGATAAAAGGACAACAAAGCGGCCGACACTTCGGCACGATGACGGGCATTCCCATCGGCGATGGCAACTCTGTGCGTGTGCGGACGATGCATCAGCAGAGGCCTCCTTCCCTTTTCCCGTCACACCCGCGCATTCCTAGGGCATTGACGCAAACAAAATATTCACCCGGTAGGGCCGGCGTCCCTGCCGGCCTTCACTGCTAACTGACAGAAATCATTGGCTTTTTATGCTAACCTCGCACCGGCGGGGGCGCCGGTGCTACCGTAGCTTTTGAAAGGTACGCGGGTCTAAACCTTTTCAACGTCAACATCATGGCTTCGATTGCCATAATGATCGAACCAGCTGGCGCCGGACGGGATCCAATGAGCCAACCGACCGAATTGGGGCTCGACTGACCATTTACCAAGTTTATGAACAATTTTTCATAGTTCTTTAAATTACTTTCTGTAATTTTTAGCATGCCTTCGAATAACATTCGATAGGTTTCTAGGTATACATTAAGTGAATTATTCATAGTGTACCTCGTGATTTTCTTGTATTTGCAACATAAAGAATTGCTGATTCTGCTATAATTTTCTGCCCTTGATTACAAAGACTAACAAAGTATAGCCTATTGCTTGATAAGCAAGTCTACCTCGCCCCGACCTTGAATCAATCCAGCCAAACGGCTAGGCCGGCTACCCAAAAAGGATGAGAGATAAGGACCGACCGCCAATCAGGCCGAAATCAGGCCTTCGCGGATCGCATAGCGGGTCAACTCACCCGTTGAGTAAATATCAAGTTTCTGCTTGATGTTCCGCCGGTGGGTTTTCACGGTGGCCAGGGCGATCCCCATATTTTCTGCAATTTCGGCCGAATTTTTTCCGTGGGCAACAAGGCTGAGCACTTCCCTTTCCCGGGATCCGAGAACGCTGACCGGCGGTTTCACGGACACTGTTTCGGTACGCGCACGCCGGACAAAAATTTTGGCAATTTCCGAGGACAGAAAATTGCCCCCAGCTGCCACCTCGCGGACCGCGATCATCAGCTGGCCGATTCCGGCGGATTTGTCCACATACCCCACAGCCCCTGCCTTCAACATTTCTTCGACATAGATCTTTTCGGAATGCCCCGAAACAGCGATGACCTTTACTTTGGGATAGAGCCGGCTGGATTGCCGCGCGATATCGATCCCGTTCACATCGGCCATATCAATATCGAGGATCAGAATATCCGGGTTATTTGTCCGCAGAAGATCCAGAGCCTCTTGTCCGGAACTTGCTTCGGCGATGATCTTCAGGTCTGGCTCGAGCTCAAAAAAGGCCTTCAACAGATCCAGGAACATCCTATGGTCATCCGCGACCATGATCGTGATGGTCATGACAGCCCCGCTGCATTACTGTTCAAGGTCGGAAATTTCATAAAAACGGTTGTTCCCTGGGCAAACTCGGATTCGACCCAGATTGAGCCGCCAAATCTCTCAATCAATTTCCGGCAAATCGAAAGCCCAATTCCCGTCCCTTGCTCGACCAGCGGTGGCAGGCGATGAAAAAGCTTGAAGGCCAGTTCACGATCTTTCGGCGCGATTCCTCTGCCATTGTCTCTGACCCAAACCAGGTGATGGCCTGGTTCGTTGCGCCAACCGATATCGACCTCAAGGATTCGCAGGGAGGATCGGTATTTGATGGCGTTGGAAAGCAGATTTTCAAAAATCCGCACCAATTCCGTATGATCGGCAATAATCTTAGGAAAGTCTTCGGCAATATTCACATCAGCATCAATAGACCGAAGATCGGCGTTGAAAATATGCAAGACCTCGCCGACAACCGCAGTTAAATCAACAGATTCAAAATTTGGCATAGCACCTGCCCTAGAAAAGGCAAGAATATCAGAAATTAAAAGATCCATATTTCTGGCCCCCTCTACCGCGTGGCCAAGATATGTTTTCACATCATTAGAAATATTATTTCCTATTTTATTTTGTATTAATTCAAGGTAACTTGCGATCATTTTTAACGGTGACCTCAAATCATGCGCGGCAATCGAAGCGAATTGTTCCAGTTCTGCGTTAAATTGGCTTAACTTAATCTCCATTTTCTTTCTATCGGTGATATCGATAACGGTCCCGATGGAACGGATGACAAGGCCGGTGGCATTTCTTTCATGTCCCCACTGGCCCTGACACCAGCGCATCTGGCCATCCGAATGCCTGATTATCCGATATTCGATAGAGGCGGGGGCACTGTTATCCATCGAGGTCAAATAGGCATCATTAACCCTTTGGCGATCCTCGTCATGCACCGCCCCAAGAAAATCCTGATAGGGAATTAAAAAGCTGTCCCCGGTTATGCCAAAGATATTGAACAATTCCCTTGAGCAGCGGACATGCTGATCGGCATGCTCCATCACCCAACTGCCCAGATGGGCAATCTTCTGTGATTCGGCCAGATCCGATTGCGCTTGAAAAATTGCGTCCTGCAGCCGCTTGCGCCGGGTAATGTCCTCGGCCGTTATCGAGATTCCGCCAATCGACCCGTCCGCGTCAAACCAGGGCTGGGCGGCCCAACTGAACCAGAGTTCGCCGCCATCGGACCGGAGCCAACGATCCTCATCCCGGCTTATGGTTTCACCTCGCAGACAGCGTTGATGGACCAATTTTAGATCGGGGGAAAGTTCGGGATAGAGTTCGTAATGATTACACCCAACCAATTGATCTCGACCAAACCCAAAAGCATTCAGCCAATGTTTGCTTACTGCCAAATAGCTCATCTTCCGGTCGAACATGGCCGCGGCCACCGGAAGATGCTCAATAAAGGATTGCAATTGCACCTGCAGTGCCTGAGCGCTCTTCGTCAGGTCGCCGTTGGTCCCAAAAACACTGCTCACGCGACCATCATTTTTGCAGGCAACCTCGCTAAAAGCGCTAAGCACCCTTAATTCCTGCCCGTTGCCTGGCGGGATGAGCCCTGAATTAATGCGAATCCAAACCATTTGCTGCTCGGGTTTTTGCCTTATACCCATCACGATATTGCGACAAGGCGCACCGGTGCGAAGCGTTACCATGGCCGGATGCTCAATCGCCGGAAAGAGGCTGCCGTCCTCATGGAAACAGGTGGGTTCAAGGGTCTGCGCAGACTCACCCTGAAGCTGTTGCCAGGACAAACCGAGGATCCGCTCGGCCACGGCGTTGGAATAGACGATCTCTCCCTGCGCATCCTGCACCACCACCCCTTCGGCAAGCGCGCCAAGCAATGCCTTAAGAAAGGGTTCGTCTAATCGGTGCATGGAGGACTCCTTCGCAGGAGCAGCTTAACCCAGTGCCGCCATCAATCAATCCAACCGAATGCGCAGCCCCGCTACCCACAAAGGATGATCCCACATCGGACCGGGGGAAATGAGAGCCGTATCCCTGATCAGCGCAAAGATTGACCTCATCATGAAAAAGAGATTTCCTCTGAAAACTGGTTTACAGGCACCAGGGCGCTTCTCAATGTTCCCCCGTGAGGCCACCGCCGCATAAAGAGCCTGTGGGAGTTCTTATCTGATGGCTGTGATTGTTGTGGCCGATGACGATGTTGCAATCCGCATTATGCTCTGCGAGCTGCTTGAAGCGATGGGGCATTCCGTGCTTGAAGCCGCGGACGGAGAGGCTTGCTTTAAGCATTTCAAAGCAGCCCGGCCCGATTTGGTCATCACCGATATCTTTATGCCCGGCAAAGAGGGATTGGAAACGATCTTTCAGCTCCGGGACCGCTGGCCTGGAATTCGAATTCTAGCCATCTCCGTCGCACCCAATTTCTTGGAACATGCGAAGATCATCGGCGCGGATCGGGTCCTGGCCAAGCCTTTCAGCGTCCAACAGATCCTTGCGATCGTAAATGAGCTTCTCGGCGCAAAGGCCGTATCGCCACCGAACGGATGACGATCGTTACCCATTTGGCAGGATAGTTTCAAGTCTGCGATTGCCTATCCTTAACCAACTCTGGCGGCCAAACACTGATCCTGACGCGGAACGGGTTTCCGGTTCATTTCGGCGATCAAAGCCCCCTGCCGCAACACGACATTTATGGAAGCCACTATGGCCGATCAAAAGCTGTGGACAAACGACAAGGACGTTCCGGACCAAGCGGTCCAGGCTAGTCAGCCTCTGGAAAGAGGACGTCAGCATCGCAACGATAGGGGGGACTGGTTCGGCGTTGCCCTGAGCTGCAGCCGACCGAGCACCCAGGCTCCGGAAACGCTGGCGGCGGATCAACGGCGCCTCAATGACAGCGTTCCAAAAGCCCAATATGATCGATTTATGAGGATAATGCGCCGTTGATCCGAGGGGTAAGACTCTGACGGAAAGCCGTTAACGCCTATTTCCAAGGCCCGCGCCTGATCCGCCCCACGATGCACAGTCTGGCGAACCTCCCCTTTATTTCGCCCGGTTATCTCAGCCTCTTTCTTACCGACGCATATTCTCGAGGAACGCATTCACGCCGGTCTCAAGAGCCCGTGCCTGACGCGCAAGGTCATTGACGCTATTGCGGACATCGCCGGCATTGCGGCCCGTGACCTCGGCGCCCTCTTCGACCATGTTGATATTCATGGAAACATGAGAGGTGCCTTGAGAGGCGGATTGGGCGCTCCGACTAATCTCGCCGGTGGCGGCCCCTTGCTGTTCGACGGCAGCGGCAATCGCGGCTGAGTTCGTATCAATCTCGCTAATCATGGCAATGATCAGCTTAATAGCCTCGACGGTTTCATTGGTAATATCCTGCATCTGGCGCATCTGACCGCTGATTTCGCCGTTTGATTGGCCAGACCCTTGACCTCATTGGCAACAACGGCAAAGCCTTTACCCGCTTCACCGGCCCGGGCCGCTTCGATCGTGGCATTCAGCGCCAAAAGGTTGGTCTGGCTGGCGATATCGCTAATGATACCGACGACCTCACTGACCTTGGCTGCCGCTTCGACCAGGGTCGAGAGTGTCGCGTTGGTCTTTTGCGCCTCTTGCGCTGTTTTACGGGCAAGGTTTGCCGAATCCGAGACCTGGCGAGAAATTTCGCTGACCGACGCAGCAAGTTCCTCGGACGCCGCCGCAACGGTTTGCACATTCTCCATGGCATGATTGGCCGAATCAGCGGCTTTACTGCCCTGTGTCTTGGTATCCGACGCCGCGACGGTCAGATTCTCGGCCGCCGCCGCCAATTGGGTGCAGGCGGCAGCAACCGACTGCGCGGCAGACTTGACCTCTTTTTCAAAGGATTCAGAAAGCTTGATATAGTCGGTGACATCTTTCCAACTGAGCATCGTGCCGACGAATTTCCCCTGCTTGTCGCGCACGGCGTCAACAACGTTCTCGATGGTCACCCCGGCCATGGTAAATTTTCCCGTGAAGGGAAGGCCATCGACATTGGTGACAATCTTGCGGACACCATCGGGATTGGCATGAAAATCAAGAATGCTCTTGCCGACCACCTCGGACATATTCCGGTTGGTTCCGCCGGCCATTCTTTGCAGAATCGCCTTCGCTGACTTATTCAGATAAGAGACTTTCATGTCGGGGCCGCAAAGCAGCATCAAGGATTCGAGGCCGCGCGAGCGATGGCTGCCTGGCCAAACCGCTTAGAAAAAGCCATTGAATCCATTGACTTTATCAGCATTTTAAATACCTCAAAACAGCAAATCCTTATCCAAGCACACCAAAGGCCGTTAGAAGTCGCTTCGCTATATTCATTTGGCACCCTCTTCCCACCGGCTATCTTCACCGAATCCAATAAATGCGGGGACAAATGGAGCAGTCACGGGCTTTTCTCTGAACTTGCTCAACATACCAAGGCCGCGTAACTTATTTTATTACATCTGTTTGAAAAAACATGTTCGGAACCTCTAACATAACGGGGGCGCGAACAGTCTAAGGATAATTATCTGGTCGGCGGCACTCTGTCACGTCGGAGGTTAAATGACGGCTACCGTGATCTTTGATCTGAGACAGGCTCAGGACTTGGCCTATCCGACGACATTCGGCTTGCTCGGCATCGCCATTTTGATGCTCTTGCTTTGGGGCATCCTTTACCCTTTTCGTGCCCGGATCAATGCGACTCTTTTTGAAAGCCTGCGTCCTATGGGTTTGACCCTGGCTGTATGCTCCCTGGCTCCCGCAGCCTGCGAATATCGTGACATCCAGGCTAATCTTGCCCTGGCCGATCGTTATGACGCTGGAAAGGGAGAGGCTATTGAGGGTGTGATTTCAGAGATTAAGCCACCGCGCGAAGAGCAGATGGGAAAAATATCCTCCTGGGTCCGGGGCTCCTTTGATTTGGATGGGACGCTCATATTCTATGAGCATGGCATGCCGGTCGAGAACAACGCCAAAGACGGTGACCGGATAAGAGTCACCAGGGTCGGCGAGGCAATCGTCAGGATTGAGAAACTCGCCGGCAATTGATCGAAAATGCGTTTTTACGGGCTCGGCTCTTGAACCTGCGCGGCTCGCCTGACACGGATCAATAAGTACAGCAACCATGCGCCCAGGAGAGTGCCGAGGGGAAAGATAAGAACCAGCAGGAAAGCATAGAGTAAGGCGGGCAAAGACCCGGCTACGCCTTGCGCGCTTATGCGGTGAGCCGCCCACCAGGGTATTCCCCACAACGGCGCTGTTACCGCCAGGACCCCGAAAATGGCTTCCAAGAACGCAAGCATTCCATTTCCGGGCGTATCGACGGCAAATCCGGCTATAAGGATTGCAAAAGCCCCAACACCCAAAAACAGTATCACGCCAATGAGGCGTAATAGATTTGCAATTAACTTTAGGCGATCTTCCATCCCGATTGCTCCCTTGGCGTTTTAGAAACGGCGGGAGGGGGCGACCGTTCGCGCTAACCTTTTAAAGCAAGCAGTTCGACATCGAAAATCAAGGTGGCGTTCGGCGGAATGGCCCCGCCGGCACCCCTGGCACCATATCCCAGACCAGGCGGAATAATCAGGGTGCGTTTGCCGCCAACTTTCATCGTCGCCACGCCTTCGTCCCAGCCGCCGATAACCTGACCAAGTCCGATGGAGAACTCAAAGGGCTGGTTCCGGTCGAGTGAACTGTCGAACTTTTTGCCTTTGACGCCGTCTTGAAACAGCCATCCGGTATAATGCATGACGCAGATCTGTCCGCGCCGCGGCGAGGCGCCCGTGCCAGTTTTGCTGTCACTATATTGCAGCCCCGATGCTGTGCTTTTCAGACTTCCAGCAGAGCCTGCATTTACCGAGTCCTTGAGCCCCTTACCGGGTGTGAATTTCGGCTGATGACGTGCGGCAATCTTTATAACCGCACCCGTTTGTGGATTGCGTCCTTGGCGGGCGGCCCGTTTGGTCACAGAAAAGGTGCCAAAGCCAACCAGGCGTACCTCACCGCCGCTCGCGAGCGCGTCAGTGATAGTGGTCAACAGGGCTTCGGTTGCCCTTTCGGCATTGGCTTTGCTTAGCCCAGAAAGCTCAGACACGGTGCTGACGAGGTCCGCCTTGTTCATGGATGCTCTCCCTGTTTGATCTTGCCTTTACCGATG
>Ga0007854_10001394_pt1 | contig 15329 bp, 21 predicted proteins | sample CryBogCBH12Aug08_FD_60382 | JGI IMG/M metagenome (GOLD analysis project Ga0007854, IMG submission 60382) | Freshwater microbial communities from Crystal Bog, Wisconsin, USA - CBH12Aug08 | ecosystem: Environmental > Aquatic > Freshwater > Lake | place: Crystal Bog, Wisconsin, USA | collected...
CGCAACGACACGATCATATCGTAAATAGCCCTGCCGCGCTCGCCAGTGGCCATTACCAAAAACTCATTCATACCCGGGCTTGGAGGGCTGGGACGGGATTCGACACGAATCTCCATGCCTTGCCATTTTTGTACAGGTGCATCCTGCGAAGGATCTCCTCCGCAAGCCGTTAAACCTGCAACCAGAATGAATGCGGCGTATTGTCTGAAGCATTTTCTAAATTCAGCTTTAGCTGTAACTAAATTATTGAGTCTCATTTTTACCTGTCTGAGGGTCTTTGCCCTTATCCGAATCAAGCTTGCCGCCTTCGGATGACCCGTAAAGCTGAACCATAAAATAGACCAGTGCGGCTGCGGCTGAAATATAAAAAATAGCTGCCACAAAACCCCAGTCAACCCATTCGCGCTCATAACCGGGACGATTCCCCCAGAAAGGAAAACTCAGACCAACTGCAACCAGCAGCACCGCAACGACAATTGCCCCAAACCAGTAAGGAATTCCCTTTTGTGAATCGGGAATTTTTTCTACCAATTCCCAATCTTCCATTCCCCGCTTTGCCAGACGTTCTTCATCTGAAGCATACCCAAAATGATCGCTGGTTTCTTCTCCCCAACGGGATGCCTTCGCTTCTGTCATCCCTGTATTTTCGATTTCTCTGGCGGCCATAACGCTCTCCTATTCTGTAAAATGCTGTATGTTAAAGTGTCCTGTCCAGCCATCCACTGCACTGACTTCGACAACAAAAGAATGCAATCCGTGCGGTAAGCTCTGTGCAATCGACAGGATGAGCGATTCGCGCCCGGCCGGTAGCATCTTGATATCGTCCGCGCTTAGATGGTAACTGCCCTCGGGTAAGCCTTGAACACGCACATGCAGTTCCGCCGGTCGGTACAGTTTATTTGAAATGGCGATGCGATAATCCTGCACAGAATGATCTTGCTGAGTATCCGCACGTCCAACAACAACATGGTATGGCTGATAGGTCCACAGTCCCCAGAGGAACATCGCCGCGCTAAAGACCGCAAGCGGTGCCATCCAACTGGTTCTTGAAACCAGGGAAACGGCTGCTGTTCTAAATTTATTCAGGCTTTTCACCTTGCGTTCACCCAGTTCAAAACTTAGTAAACCGGGTCTTTCCTTCTTACTCTGCAACTGATTACACGCATCAATGCAATCTCCGCAATTGATGCAACTGTCATACACCTCTGTCTTGCGGGGATCTAGATTAATAAAACAGGTAGTCACGCAATAATTGCACTTCGAACATTCGTCGGCACGAGTGACATCATATTTAACATGCAAAGTCTGATTGGTTTTGAAGGAGTGCTGCCAAACCCGGTAGATACACGAGTAGCGGCACCAGAAATGTCTGATGATGGCAATATCCAGAAACATGATTAGCACGCAAATTCCATATATCCAGTGCAGCGATCCGGCCAGCTTGGCATTGTCTTGCCAGGTAATGAACGACCACACCAAACCGGGAGGATAAAAGTAAAACAAAGGGATCAGTGCAAAAAACATGGACGCGGCTAAAAATGCGGCTCCCAGTAGCAGCCAGTTAAGAATTTTATTTTTAGTTGCCGACACCACGAGTGCGTTGCCGGTCATGCTCACTTCCGCACGTTTGCCCAAGAGTTGGGTTGTCAGATTATTAGCCCATTCCGACAAAGTATTTTGTGGGCAAACCCAGCCGCAAAATACCGTTCCTGCTGTCGAATAAAGCATCACCAGGCAACTTAACGAGAATATCCAGAATCCTGCCATTAGAAAGAAATCGGAATACCAGATCTGCCGATCTAGTAACACAAACGCCCCCGCTTCCACATCGATGCGAAACAACCCCGTTGCAGGAATGAGAATTGCAAGCGTGATGGCCAAGGCTTGTGCAGCTCTCCGTTTCCAATGAAAACGCGCAGACACAGGTTGGGGGCCGATTACCTTGATGGGAATGGATGAAATAGATTTCTGGTTGATGCTGCCGGACATAACTTAATTCCCTGCCATCCGTGCTTCGCGGTCGAGCGGACTCAATTCCAGCAAGCGTTTACGTAGCGGCTCCGCCTCCGCATTCCCCGCTTGACGTTTAATTCGCCACAATGCTCGCAAGGACTCAACATGCTGCGGATTGAGATGCACAATTTGCTCCAGTGCATTTTCCTCGCTCATTCCACGTTGGCGTGCTTGCGCCAATGAAGTGAGCATAGTATCAGCCATTGCATAGGCAATCCAGCGATCTTTCTGGTTTGCCTGATAAGCTAAATACATTAACCTGTTAGCCTGTTCGGATGCACCTTGCGTAGCTGCCAGCAAACTACGCACCATCAACTCAGTGGCACCAAAAGCACGCTCAAATATTTCCTTGTCATGAGACTGCACGTCCAGCAAGGTTTCCGCTTGTGCCATTGTAGGGCGACTTTTCAGCAAAGTCCGCAGTGTGGATGACACATCCAATTGACCTGAATAACGGGCACGCGGCAAACGAAACTCAAGCACGGGCGACCACTCGTCCTGAACCGGCCCTGTTGTTTCTTCTAGCGGTCCCCAATACCTGCCAAGCCAAGTCCACCCTCCCTCTCCAGCCGTTACCGCTTCCTGTTGATTTGGCGGCATCCGCTGCAAATTTTGCAAAAGGCCCGCAGATCCGTTAAATTTTTGCTTGGGTCCCACTAATGCCAGATGCATTCCATCCAGAAATAACTGCGCGTCGGGAAACACTTGATGAAAACTGCGCAGAATGATTGCCAAGGATTCTCCATCGAACTGATTGATTGCCAGCCATTGGACAAACAGTCCCTTACTGTTCAAACAATTCTTTGCCCGCTGAAACTGCTGTACTGACAACAATGAACTCAACCCAACCAGATCCGGATGAAATACGTCCCCGATAATCACGTCGTACTTGTTTTGTGTTGCGCTTAAAAAGTGCCTTGCATCGTCCCTGTCGATTTTGGTTTGCTTTAAGACTCCATAGTTCAAGGGTGCAAACCACCTCGCTGCCGAATTAATTGAGCCTTGTGACAGCTCAACGGCATTGCGTTGCAAATCCGGAAACGGCAGCGAACCCGCAACAGAAATTCCAGTACCCAAACCAAGAAACAATACGGTGTGCGGATGTTCGTGCAACAACAAGGGAAGACGTGCCTGATTGGACTGAACAAATACTGCCGTTGGATCAGTTGACGCATCCATTCTTTGCAAATCGGTCAATAATAACCGTTGACCATCCTGTTGTTCTACTACGTGAGAAATCGAAATGGCATCTTCGTAGACGTATAAATTTTGGCTCCCTGCCTGTGCCTGGGGTTGTAGCACGCTGACTTGAGGCAAATTTAAAACCGGCCATGCCGCAACCATAAACACCGGAACTGCCATCCAGGCAAGCCGTGATTTTGACCAGGACAGACCAAGAATCAGCAATACTGAAGCTGCCACAACCACGGTACCTGAACTACCGACTATAGGAATCAATACCAGCCCCGCGATAATCGCACCTATTGCTGCTCCCAGCGAGTTAGCACCATACAGCCACACTCCCCCTCCGTTAAAACGATTATTTAATAAGGGTAACCAGGCACCCAACACCAGAGTTACTGGCAAGGTCACAAAAATCAGCGCTACCCCTTGCATAACCATGGCTATGAACAAAGAAGTAAATTCTGCCCGCTCTATCCAGGATGACAAGCAGGGAAGCAACCAAAGACTTAATAAGGAAAATCCGCCAGCCACAATCGGCAAGACAATAAACCACGATGGTCTGTGCTGACGCGGAGCGAAAAGACTGCCTAGTCCGATCCCCAGTAGAAATGCCGCCAAAATAAGGGCAAGCACATATTCAGTGCGTAACATCACCATGCCAAACAATCTTGTCCAGGCAATTTCCAAAATCAGGCTTGCGGCACCTATTACTGCATAAGCCATTAAACCTGACCAGTTGAGTCGATTTGCCGTGGCTTCATTAATTCCGCTTTCTGACGCCAGTTTTATTTCCGGGTAAATTTGTGAGGTACGGAATGACAGCAGTAGCATTGCCAGACCAATTAACAGACCCAATCCGGCGACTACTCTTACGCCTTCACCCCATCCCAGAGCAGGAAGCAACCAGAGCGGCAACAGTGCGCCGCATGCCGCGCCCAGTGTATTCAGGCCATATATTCTTCCCAGATCTTCCGTTTGATTCCCAAGCGCTTTGATTACCAAAGGAAATCCTGCACCCATCGCAAATGCCGGTAGTACCAGCAAGCATAAGGCCGCTCCTGCTATGAGTCCGTACCATTGAAATAGAGTGAGTTGTGCCGAAGCATGTTCAATTCCGGCGGTGGATATTTGCAGGAACCAAGGTAGCAATAGTGCGTATAGTGCAATGCTGCATTCCAGTATGCCCAACCACAGCAAAGGTTTTTTGATTTGTGAAATGTGCCGAGCCACGAACAGGCTTCCTGCTCCCAGCCCTACCATGAATGCTGAAACTGTTAGAACAACGGCAAAGACACTCACACCGAATTGCAATGAAAGCATGCGCGCCCAAAGGACTTCATAGGCCACGCTGGTTAGTCCAGACAGGCTATAAAGTGCTGTCAGCACCCAGTATGCTTGAGTGATATCCGGTTTTTCCCCGGCTTGAAGTGAGATTTTTCCATGCATGAATTAGAAGTCGGCTTCCATTTGAACGCTTGAGAGAGTCACGAATGGGAGTCCGTCTTTTGCTCTAAAATGGATAGAACCAAACCAATCCTGTGACTAAATGGGCCAAAGCCAAAGTCACTGTCAGCCCTGCACAAATCATGTGCAGCATAAAAACTTGTTTGTTAAATACCACCATTGCAATTCCAAGTGCCCCGGTAAGTAGCACCAGAATTAACAGTGGCACCCCCATCAGAAACATGATCACATGCTTTTTATGGTCGTTTAATACATTTGCATCATCAATCCGTGTTGCGTTGCGATCAAATGCTTCCATGATCTGCACACTGTCACCTTTTTGTGGTTTTTCCTCGGCTGCATGAGCCAGCGGAATTATAAAAACTGACAGTAACATAGCCATAATCAACCACAGGCTCGGACGAATCAGACTCATTTTTGCCTTCATTCTTCGCTTCCTGTTTGAGTTGATTGGTTTTCATTTTTTCCAGCTTTTCGCTCTGCATAGCGCCAAGCCAGCACCGCCATCAGCACAAATGGTGCAAATATTGTTAACAATAAAAATACAAATATTGACCACGGCGTATCGATTGTCACATGCAGAAATCTGTAACTATCCATCGAAAAACATGAGTTGATCCACGACAACGAGAGAGCGGCAGTCAAACCCAGTCTCTTAAGTATTCTTTGCATGGTTACTTTCCCTTGGATTGTGCGGGTGCATCGCTGGCGCAACGGAACCCGTAAAAGTCGGAAGCGTAATTTGCCCAGTCGGGTTTGCGGTGGTACGTGGCAGTTGAGAACGGGTCTCCCTTCCACGATCCACCGCGCAATACTTTGTATTTTCCCTTGAGCGTGGTGGGTACCATATCAACCACTTTCAAATCTTTGTCTTTCTCGCTGGACACCACCGGGATTTTTCCCTGGAATAAATCCACGGGCGCATCTCCGCCCGGGTAAGGAGCAAAATCATCCGCTGTCCATTCGTCAACATTGCCGGCCATGTCAAGCGCTCCGTAGGGACTTATTCCATTGGGGAATGCATTGACATTAGTCGCCGAACCCATGTTGTAATAGGTGTTGACTCTTTCCGGTTCCATCTTGTTGCCCCAGGGCCATCTCCGCCCATCTGTTCCTCTTGCTGCTTTCTCCCATTCAGCTTCGGTGGGCAACCGTTTCCCCGCCCACTTTGCATAGGCACTTGCATCGTACCAAGTGACCATGGTGACTGGCCGCATTTTTTCACCATTCGGAATCACACCATTTTTCCAGTTTAGCGGGGGACGATGTGACGTTGCAGCTACAAATTTCGCATATTGTGCATTCGTTACCAGATATTTATCCATCCAGTAGGCAGGCAATTTGACAGTATGTTGCGGGCGATCTTGCGGGTCAGCCCGGTCATAGTTGGTACCCATTATGAAGGGACCTGCCGTTATTTGTACCATGCTGTTGAGTTCAGCCCATTCGTCTTTGGTGAGCAGTGTTTCTACATCTGACAATCCATATCCGGCCCCACTGTGCGTATTTGCCTCATGTGCCGCATGGATCACAATATCTTCACCTGCCGCGCGAATTCTTGCCTTTTCTTCCTTCAGGTCGTAAGTTGCCGCCTTGCGCATATCTGCCATACGATTTGCACCGAGCTGAACTACGTGCAGGCTTCCTCCAATTAATGCCAGCACAACACAGGTTATCAATGTCGCTGAAAGATAACGCTTGCGCCTTGCACGCTCCTCTTCTGTCAGCTCTATTCTCTGACCTTTGACATTAGGCGTCATGCTTCAAGGTCACTTTCATCTTTGTTCGATTTTGATTTGTAAACTCTATCTTTCGGACTTCTGCCATAAGTTCCTTTCATCATGATTTCACCCATGATGCCACCGAAAGCCGATGCTTCGACTGCAAGAATTACAAAGAACCCCCACCATCCTATTGGAGCTAGTGAGGCCCCTTGCGGGATCGACCCGATATTATCCAAAAATCCGTAGTAGCTTACGCAACGTACAATAATAGGGGGAATATAACTTAACCACTTCCCGCCCATTCCAAAAATTGCCGAGACCAGCAATCCCACGAAGAAGGGCAACACAAATATGTCTATTGCCCATAGCCCCCCAAATCCGGTTATTCCTCGATATAGCTCTACTTGAGCTCCAAGCAACTGATCACCAAAGTAGTTCAGCGCACATCCAAGCAGAAGGGCCACTACGCCTTTTAGATAACGTGTTCGGTCTAGTCCCGTCAAAATTGTCATAGGTAGCTCACGGTTTGTATTCTTTACCGGTTAATTTTTCAAATTCTGCTTTGCGTGTTTCTTCAAGATACCAGTCTTTAACTTTCAGACTTGCCATATAGTTTGCCAGTGCATGCCGTTCTGAATCGGGCAGTTGTGAATAGGAGGGCATGCGGAATTCTTGTTTCAGTCGCGATGGCACTATAGATTGTGGATTTTCTGACGAGAAATACTGATAGAACCACTCTTCGCTATGCAATGAGCCCAAGCCATCTAAAATGGGCGCCGGTACGTTGTCCAGCATGTTGCGAACAGTCCATAAGGAATGGCAATTTTTACAGTTTTGCTTGTGGTAAACATCCATTGCTTGGCGTGTTAATTCGGCAGAGGCTGTCGTGTAATAGGGTATCCCTTTATCAACCTCTTTGCTGGTCTCAACATTCCAGAGATTACGCCCCATCATAGCTAAAACAAAAACAAAAATTCCGGCATATACCAGCTTTTCTCCGCGTTTCAATTTAGCCTCTTGTTGTGCTCTTCTTCTTGCTGCCTGAGCACTCTCACTCTACTTTGCTCCTGCGTAGCGAGTACCTCACGGCTTTTGGCAAATTCTTCCGGCGACATCTTTTCCTTGTCGCCTTCGTCAAACACGAGATATTTTATATCTTCATCAAATTGTTCATTTTTAGCTGCCCAGCGTATCCAATATATGCAAGCAGCTATAATCATAGCTCCAATGATAAGCCATAGGTATATTGTCCAACCATCACCCAGCGATTCAAAAAATTGCATATTTACCTCTTTTATTTCCTAAAAAAGAAAACCACCCAACATTTGTGTTGCGCCGAAAATAATGGCCACCACAATACCGAGAATTATTGCACCAAATAATATTTTTTCACCCAGTCTCATTGTTTTTGGAGCATATTTTCCAAAGACGACCGAGTAGACTATTGCTGAAAAAACAAAAATAGTCAGCAGCATAAATATGAACACGCCCACACTAAACTGTTGGCTGCGCATACCTTCTATACTCAGATCTAACTTCGGGGAGGAGTCTGTATTAGCCAATACAGAAATGATTTGGTTCAACCTCAGACTATTGAGAAGCGAATAAATAGCTGCCTCCCTTTATATAATATATTAATTATTGTTGCCTAAAAAGAGGATGCCGCTCTTGCGGGCGGCATCCCTTACTCTGCTACTTCATTCAGTAACTACTATTTTTTATGCTTATCTGCAATTACTTGAGGTGTTTGTTTATCATAGTTGTCCACAAATAGACTGTACAAATATGGACACAAAAACACTAAAGCTATTACAACTGCGAAGACGGTTGGCGCATAATCAAAATCTATCATCTGTCACCTCCAAAATTTAGTTCAAAATTAATGCTCATGTCCGTGTGTAGGTGTCCAGCTGGATGGAGGCAATCTCTTTACAACCGCCGTTACACCGACAAAGAACATAATTACGTAAAATATATCAATCGTATAGCCATCGTCCCACCATGGTTGGTGCCGCTGCCGAGCACCACTTTCATTCAACTTACCCCCGAGGATAGCAGGAATTTCATGAGCACCGTTCGCAAAATTTCCTTCGAAATTAGCAAGAACTACATCCACACCCACTACGGTGTAATCTTGCATATCAACGCCTTTTTTCTGAAGTTCTTCAATTTTCGGCTTCAGTGCGCGCAATTCGTCCATGGTAACTGGATGACGCTCTTGCTGAAAGGCCAATTCGTCACCTTTATGCTTAGCTACAATTTTAGCTATCGCCGCATCATCCGCCATTGCTTGAATCGCCGGATCATCCAGTTCCTTGATGAACCCTTCATAGATTTTCGCTGTAGGACGCTGTCCCCACAATGGAAATGTAATTGCGAAAGCTGTTAGCACTGTCAGCAACAGCAACCAAACAACTGGAACGGGCATGCGATTGTTGTCTTCAGTGATCCCGCCAAGATCTTCTGACTCCCACAACTTTTTATCCAGCTCATTTTGCTCTGGGGTGTTTGTTGTAATCAGCGGGTTGTCCATTATATATGCCATCGTATTGTCTCCCTAATTATTTAAGACTCAGAATGAAGTCGATCAACTTGCGGGCTTCACTATCTTTAGCCGGTACTGGCACGTCGGGTGGATTTGGATTTTTACCTTCGCGATAGTCGTCATACTCGGCACGCCATCCTGCGTAGTCAATCTTCTTTCCGCTCGCATCTTTCTCACCCCACAAATAATCAAAGCGAGGCATGATCGAGTGAGGCTGAACTAAACGCGGATTAAAGAAGTGGAGCATCATCCATTCTCTCGAAGCATTGCGTGATCCCACATGCAGCAAGTCCGGCCCCTTACGGTCAGACCCAAAGGCAGTGGGTGATTCACCATTGAAGTCCCCAAGCATTGGAGGCGCACCAAACACTTGCCAGTCTTGTGTTTGCTCTGGCAACAGCGTATGACACCACCAGCAACCTTCACGTACGAACATAGTTTTACCAGCCCCAACGTGTGAAATATCTTCATCGGCTGCGGCCTTCAACACATCTCCAGGGGTCCAACCTTTGGTTGCAGTTGCATTTTCCATGTACGCCAGTTTTTCACTCTTATTAATCAGGAAAACTGCACCGCTTGATTCTTTGGCTTCTGTTACTCGCCCCTTCTCAATACTCAGCTGCTTGACGCCTTCACCCAAACTATTGGTATGGGTCACACCATTCGGCAAAGAAGTTCCCGCCTGATAGACGTATACATACGTTGGTTCGCTCAAGGGCTGGTTTGTTTTAGGATCATTTTTAACCAGAACCTTTAACGGCTTATTCCACCCAAGTAGCAAGGGATCTTTAAGCTGAAAGCCTGCATCCCAGCCTGCGGACAGTTGTTTATCCAAAGCCACATCAGTCGATACTGACGCCGCAATATCAAAACTTGGCAACAACAAGGTAATGCACATTGACATGCCCAGCGAAAAACCGAACATGCGTGCACCGACTTTATACTCTCTAAATGCCATAATTATTCTCCCGGATCGGCTTAGGTTTAGCGTTCGTACGCGATTTCGTGTGGCAGACGACCAGCTGGAACCACTGTTCCTTCGCGTGCAGTCATCCACATGTTATACAACCAAAAGATATTCGAGATGAATACCATGGTTCCACCGATCCAACGTGCGATCATATAAGGATGCTCAGCAATCACAACGTCAATATAGGGCACTTCGTAAATCTTGCCTGCGCCTTGAATCAAACCGGCAATGGTCATTGAAGTCCAGTAAATACTAAACCCAATCAACAACATCCAGAAGTGCAGGTTTCCGAGAGTCAACGAATACAGCTTCCGTTTCATCAGGGTTTGCAAGCCCAGGTAAACAGCTGCCCCTTCAAGGAAGGTTGAGAAACCCAGCAAGGCCAAGTGGGCATGAGCAACAATCCAGCCCGTACCATGCACGTACCAGTTAATCGCACGGGTTTGCTGGAAGCCCCCTTGCATATTCAGAGGAATAGCCAGCAAAACGCCTGTAATTGTGAATCGAACTTCAAGATTCTCAACAAACATGTTCCACTTGCCTTGCATGGTCAGCATAATATTGGACACAAACGCAATCGCAGGAACCAGAATGAGCACACCTTCCACCGAAGCGAAGGATTTCAGCCATTCAGGCAAAGGTGCCGACATCAGATGGTGCGCTGCCGGAGTAGAATAAAAAACCACTACTGACCAGAAGTGCAAGTGGCCAATACGATGTGAATAGAGTGGGTTTCCTGTTACCTTGGGAATTGTATAGTAAGCAATCGCAGCGGCAACCGGAGTAATCCACAAACCCAGCACGTTGTGCGCGAACCACCATGTCAAATAAGCCTCTGTCAAGCCGGTCAGATGGAACCATTCAGGCAGGTTACCCACGATAAAAACGATACAGACCATAAACACCGCTGCAGCAAAAAACCAGTTAGTCGTGTAGATACCCTGGGTACGGCGAGTCAATATGGTCATCCAAACATTGATAGCCAAAGGCACTGCCATAAACAATGCAATGTAGAGGTCGATAATCCATGGGAAGTCGGAATATTCACGTCCTGAAGTCATTCCAGCCCACAGAAGGGTCAAGCCAAGAGAAAGACCAATATTCCAAGACAGTGCATTCCACAAGCCCAGTTTTTCCGACCATAATTTGGTATTACCCAGTGCTGGCGTGATATACATCATTGCCATACCAAACGCCATAGAAATCCAGCCAAAAATCACCGCGTGAACGTGAACCTGACGCATGTGGCCGAAAGCAAAAAATTCATTTCCAGTTACAAAATCAGGAAATGCAAGCTTTGCCGCATTGAACGACCCCAACCCAGTTCCAATTACGAACCATAAAATAGAAGAAAATCCCCAGTAAATCGCCGCAGAACCGGCCGGGATATCTTCATTTTTAGCAAACAAATATTTGAGCATACTGCATCTCCTCTAAACAGGCTTTAATGACAACTACATTTCGCGTTAACGCATTTATAATTTATTTTTTCTTCTTCGGCGTTAAAACATAAAGTGAAAGTAACATACTTGAAAATGCCAAAAGACAACCCAGCAACCCTGCTATTGTAGCCATACCTTCCTCCCTATTTTTTAAGAAATTCGAATGTTGAGTGGCTATGCATTCTCAAGCGAATCATGCTTCGATAAGCCAACATAGAGAATAATGCAAAATGCGATTCCGAAAAGAATCATCGCCATATCGATAAAGCCTGTAAATGTAGAAGGATCATAAGCAGACATACCATCACCACCCCAGTTGGCAAATGGACCGCGCCCCAGCAAGCACATCATCGCCGCACCAAACACACTCCCGTTTCCCATCCCTGTTGTCATTCCAGCTAGAACGATCAGCCAAAAGGACTTAGATATTATTGACTTTTTTGCCATATACACCCCCCGTTAATTAACCATAAAATCTTTTAGAATCAGCCTCGGCTTTTGATGCATTTAGCTATGCAGCATCTTTAATCCCACCTACACGACAAGCATAGCAAGCCCGTTAAGACGAAATAGCTGCTATAATAAGACCCTGCATGCAGCATTGTCAAGAATAAATAAACAGCAATTCTTAAACTTGCATTTTTACTGCAAGGCATGCGTAAACTCACACAACTCATCCAAAGTTTTTATGAGTATATTTTGCTTATAAACTTAAAACTTAATCGTGTCAATATTCCTATTCCAGAAAGCATGAACGCTAATTTATTTTCTCAAATTCCACTCCATTTCCGTGGTTATTTAGCACTGCTATTTTGGGGGGTAGCGGCTCTTTTTTTATTTCGACAGGATGCTTTAACAATCGATGAGGGAGCCGCAAAATGTCTTTTGCTGGTCTGGTCTATTGCTGACCAGGTGGCCAGCTCCGCCGTTCATTTCGGGCCCCCCGATCTCCGAATTTTATTATTTACACCCGTAGGATTTATTTGGACAGGAAGTATTTTAGCAGCCAAGACTTTGACTGTTTTGTTTATGTCCTTTGCTGCGTGTCTATTATCTTCATGGAAACAAAATCAATCTGACTCCGAGACAGCTTTAATTGCCACCGGACTGCTTATTATCTCCCCTTTGACCCTGGCTCTGATGGATACTCTTTCACCCGGTATTTATTTGTTGCTCGCTGCGTTGTTGGGTTCATGGCTGGACAAAGCATATCGAAAAACCTCTTTTCTCTTCGGGGGTTGGTACTTCGCCCAACTATTCCTTTGCGCGCTAAGTGTCAGTATGCATCCTGTCGGCTTAGCTTACCCTCTTGCATTGTTATGGTCATGGCACAAACAACCCGTCGATAAAAAACAGCAAAAATATTTTTTTATAGGCATCAGCCTGGTTGTGCTGACCACTCTTTTAATAAGATTTGGCTGGAATGATTTAGCTTGGTTTCAAAACCCGATCCTGAACCTATCCACAATCGTACTCGGCTCAGTTTTAAGTAACGAAGCGCCCTCAATGCACTGGGTTGCCGGGATTTTAATTTTACTTGCACTGGTCTATGTTTTAATAAAACAATTCCGCCTGATTTGGCAAGATTTGCTCGGACAGATTTTATTTGTTGGTTTTGTATTGGGAGGCACGACAAATGACTCCTCATGGGTTTTTATTGCACAGCTAATCATCCTGTATTATGGATTTCCTTTGCTCTACGGTACCGCACAATCTCCCAACGGTGGATTGTTTCGTCAACGTGGCATTGCTCTTTTTTTTATCATGCTGCTTTCAACCCTGTTTATGCAAGCTGATAAAGCTCAATATGAAGTTCGGCAACTCGGTCTGTTGTCAGAACAGGATCAATTAATCAAGTTGTTGTCGGACGCATCCGAGAATGGCAGAAAAATGGAAGCTTCAGGAAACAATTCAATCCAGGTGCGTTTGCGGGTTGCGAGCCAGTGGCCGAGCCGCACGATGATTGCATGCAAATGCGATACTTTCCCTTTGCCTCCTGCGGCCAAAGATCCTCAAGCACAGCTCGCTATGTTGCATGGTTTTACTCATTTACTATTTGACCCTAAACGTCCAGAGAACATCTTGCTCGCCCGTAATCTCGCCTCCATTGGGGGGGACTCTATAGAAACCGTAGCTTTACAATCCGGAGGGGTGCTCTTGCAATTTAAGGACACTGGCACGAACAATACTGGAAAATAACGCATGGGCAAAATTATACAAGAAGTGGCTGTCTATCTGGTTGTAGCGATCAGCTCACTATTTATTATGGGCTTTGTCATGCATATGCTGGTTGGGGGATTGGTCAGCCCGGAAACTGAAGAAATGCTCATTATTCTTATTTGCCTTGTTGATTTGATAGCAATTTCGTTGATGGCTAGAGACGTAATCAGGCGTCGCAAGGGGCTCAAGTAAACTCAACATCACGCCGTGTGCAGTATAGTGACAACTGCAAATTGCTTCACGCTTTATCAGTCAAGCGTAAATGGTTTGAAATTTTTAATTATGTGAGGTCACCATGAGCGATAAACTTGACGATGAAGAATTGTTCTCCCGGCAAAATAAGTATGCTGAAAAGTCTGTGAAGATTGCAGTCGGATTGTTTGTTGCAGTGATGTTATATTCTTTGTACGTTCTCGTCTTTGACAACTGAGTCATTAAAATAGACAACCCTAAGAGGTTATTTAGCAGTACTTCCTAAGCTTATCCTGCACCGTTTGGTAGTTTTTGGGATCGGCAAATTGCCCCTTGTGAAACACAAACTGCAGTCGATGGCCAGAATTATCTAATCCCGTTAAACCAAAAGTGCGGCCTGCATAGTCTGAATAAAATTTCAATTCTTTCACCAGTTCGACACGCTTGCCGTTATTCAGTACAAGCCCTGGAGCACCTTTATCTATTTCAATGGCGACCGGTGCACTGGGTAATATCATGAGCCGTGTTTTCAATACTCTGTTTGCTCCGGCAATACAAAAGAAACTTGCCATAAAAACCAATAAATACGCCAAATTGGCCTCGTCTCCATACCAGAACTTTGCAGCCATGGACAGCAAAGCCACAACAGTTGGAATGTAAAGAAGCAGATCCCACATCATTCCTCTGGTGTCTCGCGACAAATCAAAACGTGTTTCACTCATAATTTTGATGATACTTTAGATTGCATCTGTGAATTATCACAGATCAGGAGAATTTCAACTGGCTCGGTTTCCAGTTTCTGTAACCAGTATGGATTTAATTCCAAGCTCCATTTCTTCATAAAGCATACGTCCCGGTCGTGACTGGCGAACAATTCCTTTTTCATCAATAAAAAAAGTCCATGGATCACCCATCACCCGATACGCTTTAAATGCTTGAGGATTTTGATATTGATCCATATGCAGGAACAACACCTGGTTCTGATACTTTCCCAATAAAGCCTTAATAGCTTGTAACTGTTCATCGCAAACCGTGCAATGACCAGGAGTGGCAAATTCAAGCACAATTGGTTTGCCCAACGCCAAAGCGTTATCTAAAGAATATTGGTACATGCGTGCGTCAGGTTGCCGGTATGTGGTTATTCTGCTCATATCGCCGCCGACGTCCGCCAGTGTTTTGGTAGGCAGCCTGGGTGCCAATGAACCCTTTTGTAAACCTGAAGAGTATTCCTCTCCACAGCCGCTGATCATAATAACCAGACCGACTGCCAACAGTCGCAGCAATGAACCTTTCATTTTTCTTTGTCCCAACCCGAGCATGTACGGAATATGTTATATCCCCATATAATGTTTGCCAGCAATACCAGACTACCAAAAATCCCCGAAAGCGCCATGAAGTGTGAGGCAGTATGATCACTAATATCTTCGGCATAAATACCTGCCACACCCGCAGCAGTAAAAAATACCACAACCCCAAGCAAACCTAAATTGTGTGTCCAGAAATGTACTTTCACCAGTCGAAGGCTGTAAATCGGGCGGCGCACCAATCGCGGAATCAAGTAATAAACCGCCCCG
>Ga0007854_10001396_pt1 | contig 15326 bp, 15 predicted proteins | sample CryBogCBH12Aug08_FD_60382 | JGI IMG/M metagenome (GOLD analysis project Ga0007854, IMG submission 60382) | Freshwater microbial communities from Crystal Bog, Wisconsin, USA - CBH12Aug08 | ecosystem: Environmental > Aquatic > Freshwater > Lake | place: Crystal Bog, Wisconsin, USA | collected...
TCCATTTTCGTGGTGGGGACCCAAGTTTGATCCAATCATCATGGCATTTGGATCAAGTTACGACCCAGATTCAAGAATCTGGATGTTCTGCCATTGTCTGTTGGACAGAAAGAGCTGCCGATCGGCTTTTGTCAAGGTTGGCAGAAGCGGGCGTATCGGTTCCAGAACAGATGAGCGTCGTAGGATTTGACTCAACGCTCTTCTGCGAAACCACTACCCCCCGCCTTACGGCTGTCCGGCAGCCGATCCGGGAAATGGCGGCACATGCTGCCCAGACTCTCCTCGAATTAATTACCGGCCAGGCAACTGGCCAAATTTCGACTATTTTCCCTTGCACGCTAGACGTGCGGGGATCGACTGCAATCTGTCTCAGTGCTGAGGAATAAATGAATCGCAAAGCCTTTACGCTCATAGAGCTGCTTGTTGTAATCGCGATCATCGCCATTCTGGCGGCGATCCTTTTCCCTGTATTTTCGCAGGCCAAAATGGCAGCGAAGAAGGCCGCCTGCTTGAGCAACATCAAGCAAGCTGGCCTTGGACTTATCATGTATGCCGGTGATTCGGATGATCTTTTCCCGATGTCTGAATACGGTGATAACTACTCTGCGGCAACCCCGCACATCACCTGGACGACGACAGTTTTCCCGTATGTAAAGAATGGCGATCAGTCAGTTGATCCAGTTGCGGGAAACAAAGTCTGTACCGGTAAGGATGGTATCTTCAAAGATCCAGGCGCCCCAGCGGTCAATTTGACCAACGTCGGCCAAGAGGGATACTACTTTGGTGTGAACCGACTAATCTGCGCTGCCGATTACAACGGCGGCGAATCTTGGTTCGATGGTAACGGGCAGATTGTTCCTCCACTATCACAAACTTCCATCGATGCGCCAGCGGATAAGATCCTCATGGCAGAGAAAGGCCTGAACTCTCAAGCTGATGGATGGAACTATCCTTGGTTCGTGGATTGGCAGTTCCAGTACATCGATTCGATTGCGACGACTCCGGGCAATCCAGCTACGGTAACTCGCGACGGTGACCGATCACAGGATCCAACTTGGGCCCTCTACACCCCATGGTTTAACACAGACTGTATCTCCGGCGTGTCGGATGGTAAATGGGAGTGCGCAGCGCACCCACGTTACCGATATAGTGGAAATGCTAACTTCACCTTCACGGATGGGCACGCCAAGGGCATCGTCAAGGGTGGATTGAAGTGGTATCAGAATATCTACGTCAAGCGCGGTGACATTACCAGCAGCAACTGGACGTATGGCTGGTACTATCCAGGTGAGCCGTTCTAATAAGACGGTGATCTGAGAAAGACGTCTGGGTCCTTCATTGGGCCCGGGCGTTTGAAAACACTTCAAACGTGAATTCGATCAGAGTAAACATGAAAAAAGGAATCGCAATGTTGGCGTCCATCGCCATGGTTCTTATTGTTTCAGGCGCATTTGCTGTGGGTTGCTCCGATGATGACAACCGCAAGCCAACCGCCGCCGAGGGTGCAGCAGCTGATGCCCGACGACAACAGGAGATCGACAAGATGCCTGGTTTGACTCCCGAGCAGAAAGCAATCATGAAGGCCAAAATGGGTGGTCCTCAAGTTGCCATGCCAGGTGACGATGTCAAGCAAAAGTCTGCTGGTAAAGGCAGATAACTCTCCAATAAGTTAGTGTTTTGGGAATAGGCTGTGGTCGATTCAGATCACAGCCTATTTTGTGTGTAGACGACTTGCACTCGTAGATTAGGAAGGGGGCGCAAGTGATAACGCGGTGCCTTTGTCCCCATTGGCTAAAAAGAAGAGGACCCGGAAACCGGGTCCTCGCTCTCAGATATAAGTTGTCTTTTTTGGATTAGTTTCGGATGATCGTGATCGTTCCGACGTTCTGGTAGGTACCAGGTCCAACTTCTGGAGTGATGGAGATCTGCTTGGTGAAGTCGAGTCTCATGACACCACCGGTTGTCAGTGCGTCAAAATGAGGGCCGCTGGGTTGGAACATTCCGTTCAACTTAGCTGCAGGTACCAGGCTGCTATCAAAAAGTTGCTTGCCCGTTGCATCGTTCACGAAGCTGAGATCGGCTTGCATTGCAATCGTCTTGGTGCCGGTTCCTGTTCCACTTGTTTTCGTGACATCGCCGAAGCCATCCAGTTGGAGGGTCAACGTCTCGTTATGGTAGAAGCGAATGCTGTTGGTCTGCTTATCGGAACCAACACCCCAACCGTCAATTGTCCAGTTAGCAGACAAGTCGCCGACAATATAGAGATATGGATTGACGACTACGTTTGTTGCTGACTTGAGTGATACCGTGCCGGCGGATGAGTAATCAGAGTTTACGGCATCAGCGCTTGTGTACGTAAATGATCGACCTTTGACAGGTCCTGATTGAGCACAAGCCAGGCTAGCGATTCCAGCGAAAGCGACGAGAACGAGAGATGTTCGCAAATTCATTTTGGTTCGTTGATTCCTTTTTTCAGATTTGGCCGAGAGTTCTTTTTCGCTCTGGCCTTATGATCAATAGTTTCCAACCTTGCCAAATAATCAACAAGCCACGGCTATTCTTCCCCCAGTCTCAGGGCATGGCATCCCGGTAATGGAATTGAGGTACCGGGTGAGTGAATTCGGCTGTCTTCTCAATCATTGCGGCAGGTCCAACCTTGAACTTGTTTTAGATAAGCTATCCACTCCGAGCGTTCAACGTGCCAGATCCAAGGACAATGAACCCCGAGGTCCACAGTTCCGTATGATAAGAGTGAGGGCTTTCGAGTCGAACGTATTCGATCGAAGGTGATGAAATGGAATGAACAGGATAAACGCTGGCTTCTTCATAGTGCTCGCCCTTGGCGGAACTACTCTTGCCATGGGACAGGGTAACCCGACTATTGCAATTGGGCCCCTTCGGTTTGAGCAAGGAAACACAACCTCTCGTGAAACGGCTTTCGATTCACTACGCAAAATTGCAGAGCACAAGGGATACACCGTGCTCGCTCAGGCAGTCACCCAGTCAAAATACGATGGCCTTCATCCAGCGATGGCGTATCGGAAAGGATTACCGATAAATTCGGACTTGGCTCGCTATGCGAGATCTCTCCACGCTTCGAAGCTACTATTTGGATCGGTGAACTGGCACACAAGGAGTATCTGGGTTGGTGCTGGCCCCAAGACCATCAGCACTGCCAAAGTTGATTTGTATCTTTATGATGCGGCCACTGGCAGAATCTCGTTCAAGAAGACCGGGGTAGAGGGTCGAAGCGACGAGAAGGAACAAACCCTAAAGGTTGTACTGGATGTTTTGGTTACGCCGTTGGTTTCGGTGGTCAGTGGTGGACCAGCAACTCCCAGGGAGCAGCGTGCAGTTCAGATTGCTCTTGGGCGAGCACTGGTTGACCTGAAGTAAGGCCCTTTGTAAAAAAAAGCGGCTGCCTCACAAAAACTCGTGAGACAGCCGCATTCAAATTCCTGTTACTTAGTGGTGCTCGCCGCGATTGGCCCAAGCCTCTTCGCGCTTGGCGTAATCTCGATCAACCACACCTGGAACAACTGCAGTAACGACGATAGCCGCCACAATACTTCCAGCGAAGAAAAGCAATGCGCCAGTGGCACCATTGTGAATATCGCTTACCTGTAGGTCAACCTTGTGCTCTCGGTTTCCGAAAATGGTTCCAAGATAGAAGCCCAAGAGGGTCAACAGGCAGGGACCAAGAATCCAAGCCATGAACAGCGCAAACTTTGTCTCGTGTTTTTGGAAGCGGGCAGGAATCATCAGCATATTTTGCCCTATTCGTACGATTTTGTGGAGGGTTTTGATTGCGAGAAATCGCACTGAGCACGGAATACAGGTAACAAATTGACCGAAACGATCCGTAGCTCACCGCGTTACAAGCTTATGCGATCTCTAACCATCACGCTACTCTTGGTTTTGGCAATTGGCGTTCAGGCTACAGTTGGAAAAGCTCGGCAAAACTCAGAGCCAGTTCCGCATCGATTTCAGATCATGCACTCGGATCCTTGGATGGTGAAAGCAATGATTGAAGGGGCCGCTGTAACGGCACCTGAGCTCAGTTCTGTTGCCAATTTGCTGTCCGGTAGCCTTTCAGGTTTCGGCAATCAGTCAGGGAGCAACTCCTTACTCCAAGACGGTTTTTTGGTTGTGAATCCAACTGACAATAGCCTTTGGTGGTATCCAAAGGCTTCCCGTCAAAAATAGCCTAAGATTTTGCTTGTTCTCGTCCCTTTGGCGAGAGTTCAAAATTCTGAACCGTATCGGTCTGAAAGACTCTGGAGAAAAGACCAAGCTCATCCATCTCTTGGAAGGTCTCTTCTGCGATAGTGTGTCTGACGTCATTGTGGATAAGCGAAATCCGTCGATTATCCCCAGAGTCATAGACCCAGAGTTCTCCACCATCTTTCATCATGAATAGGACTGAGGCCATTTCATTCATTGTGCGGTTGGCATCATCTTTGGGTACACCAAGATTTCTGCCTGGTCGCCTTCGATATTGAAGCGCTTCATTCATCGGCATTCCCGACTGAAGGTTCTTTCTGAGCGTCATTTCTGACACCAAGCACCTTTCGTCTTGTGCCCATTCCCGAATGGTCTTCTCCTCATCAAAGGCTTCGTAGGTGGGCCCGCTACCCTCGCGGCGACCACGTCCGATCGACAATTCAGTCGTAAAGGCGGTTTCAGGAGTCCAGCCGTGCTGGACACGCCTGATAAACACATTGGGCTTTACCAAGACACGGGGATCATCCTTCCACTCGTTAGCAGATTTCGTCTCGCCAAAAGCTTCGATAATCAAAGGGGGACGCGAGTACTTTCGCGACTTCACTTCGACAGGAGACGTGATCGCTTCTGTTGCATCCCACCCATCATGAATGCGAGACACCAACACTCCATATTTCACAGCGCATCGAGGATCTTGAGACCATTCCAGAACAGATTTTCTCTCACCAAATGCCATTAAGCTTGGTAAGAATCGGCGGTAAAGAGGATTTGTTCGAATGATTATTGCTCCTGATTTTGCAGTTTAACCGGTTAATGTCTAATATGGTGCCCAGACTAATCTTGATTACAATGAGTTCTCGTTAAGTGAGAAAACAAAGAATCTATGAATTGTATTTAATATTTGCCTAAACGCAAAGAGAACAATTACCAGGAATTGTAATTTCAGTATTGAACTACGGGAATAACCGCAATATTATGGGGTGTTACCCCTTGAAAACGGGGTGAGACTAAAGGGAGTGCCACCATCGGAGAAGCAATTCGAGGAATGTTGAGCGCTTCAGGATACAATTAGGACTCGCATGAAGTTCCCTGTTTCGATGCTGCAACGATTTGTATCTACTTCGCTGAACGCGGAGCAGATCGGTGACCTTCTCACCATGGCCGGTTTTGAACTGGAGGGTATCGAAGAAGTCGAAGGTCAGCCCGTCCTTGATATTAAGGTGATGAGCAATCGTGGTGATGGCCTGTCGGTCTTTGGCTTGGCCAGGGAAGTATTGGCGAAAGATCCAGATTCTAATCCCACTGAACTCTATTTGCGGTCAGCTGATCGGTTCGAGGATGCGAAGTTCTGTGTGGGTGTTCCTGAAACCAGTGTTAGGATTGAGACGCCAGCATGCAATAGATATGCCTGCCTAATCCTGAAAGGCGTTTCTCGACAAACCTCTGAGGAATGGATGCAAGAGACCTTGCGCCAAGCAGGCATGCGCCCAATTAGCCTATTGGTCGACGTGACCAATTACGTGATGCTTGAGCAAGGGCAGCCTCTACATGCTTTTGATTTCGATACCTTGGTTGAAGGTCGCATTGTCGTTCGAGAAGCGCAAGTTGGTGAGAAGCTGCAAACCTTGAATGGGGAAGATCACGAGCTGTCCGCCGGTCAGATGATGATCTGTGATGCTTCTAAGCCAGTTGCCGTCGCAGGTGTGATGGGTGGTAGTGAAACTGAGGTTTCTGACACGACGACTACCGTCCTTTTGGAATCTGCCCACTTCCTCAATACAAGTGTTCGAAAGACACGAAAGCAATTGGGATTGAATACCGAAGCGTCGTATCGTTTTGAGCGAAGCGTGGATCCTGACGGAGTCGTGGCCGCCATGAAGCGGTATGTGGAACTGGTGCTTCAAGCGGATCCTGGTGCCAGCGCAACCGAAGTCATCGATGTTTATCCGGGGAAGAAGGAGCTTGCTCCACTGGAACTGAGGGTTTCTCGTGCCTCGATGCTGCTCGGAATGGAAATCTCGTCCGATCAGGCTGAGCGTTACCTCAACCGCTTGGGATTTCAAGCGACAAAGATCAGCTCCGATGTGATTCAAATCGTGCCACCTTCATGGCGACCCGATATCGTACGTGAAGAAGATTTGGTTGAAGAATTGGGACGAATCCATGGTTACGATTTGATTCCTGAGCAGCAGCTGCAGGGAACCACCAGCATGGGTGGCGCTCAAGGCTTTGAGCTGTGGACAGATTGGTTGCGAGAAGCCTGCTTGCGAGTGGGATTGACTCAAACCATCAGCCACTCCTTGAGAGATATCCATCCCTTAGATGCTCCCTTAACGGACGGGCGAGATCGTATTGGCCCGAGAACTCCTGCTTCACCCGATACCTCGTACCTTAGGAACTCGATCCTATCGAGTCTTGGAGATGCTGCACGTAAGAACAACCCCAAAGAAGTTCAACTCTTTGAAATCGGTCGCGTTTTTGACAAGGTGAGCGAAGGCTATTTGGAACAGACTCATTTGGGTGGCCTGATTGCTGGTCCTGTCCAACCATCTGGCTGGAACCTCACGCCATCTGGATCAAGTTCGTTTTACACAGCGAAGGGAATTATCGAAGCAATTCTTGGTCAAGTCGGTGTCCGGTTCAATCTGGTAGCGCCCTCTACTCCTGACCCAAGGTTCCATCCCACCCGTCAAGCGAACATTGTCTCTCATGGAACGACGATTGGAATCATGGGGCAACTGCATCCCAACGTAGCGAAGGACGCGGGGTTGGTCTCTGAAACTTCGGGACTTGAGTTGACATTACAACCGGCTTTTGCGCTTAGGGATAGTGCATTGCGGCTAACCAGCGTTAGTCGACACCCTTCGGTGCGACGCGATATGTCGGTCTTGGCGGATCGGACTATTTCGTATGAGACGATTTCGGAGACTATCGGTAAGGCTGTGGGAGATGTCTTGGAGCGACAATGGCTCTTCGACGAATTTGCCGGTCAGGGAATACCTGAAGGCAAACGTGCGCTGGGAATTGCGATTCAACTACGCAAGCCTGATTCAACCTTTACGGATGAGGAAGCGAACCAGGTGCGGGATTCAGCCGTAGCGGCGCTTGCGACGATTGGGGCGACCACGCGTTAACGACCAAGTCCATTGCAATCCAAAGAAGCGTCACAGTGAAAATGGACCGGATTGCGATGGGCCAGTAATTGTAGTGGGCAAAGGTCTTGACCCATGCCATTGGTAAGTAGGCGATGAACGAAAGGCTGAGGCCACTCAATGCGAGTACCCAGCGTCGCTTGGCTTGGTAAAGCGCGGTTAGATTTGAAACTGCGCTGAGAATGTACATGTATGGGCGGGTCGTCAGCAGCATGATTAGCCCACTTTCCATGGTCTGGATGAATCCACTTACTCCATTGAAAGATGGTAACAAATATCCCAGCAGACACATCTTGACCCCAGGACCATTTCGGAACTGTTGAAGTTGGTATCCCGAAGCACCGGGTGGCAAAACGGACTTCCTGAGGACGAGATATCCAATCAGAAGGACCCAGTATCCAGCCAGCCAGCCCCATCGAACTCGATTGCCCATGCACCGCATTGCAATGGCAATCCCGACCATAACACCTGGCAACATGACGGCTTGTTCGTATGAACCCAACGCCAAAGCGGTAAAGATTAAGCTTAGGAGAGGCCAAAGAACCACCAATCCACCAACCTGCTTGATTTGTTTTTGACTTTTGGTGGCCGGTGGATCCAGGGGTGTCGATACCTTAAGAGCTTTGTCGGCGGAGAGACGCTCGTAGCGAGCATAGGCTGCCATGGCCGCCAAGGCAAACACCGTCATGACGGTAGCCGTGCGACCAGGGAGCCATGCGATGGTTCCTGCTCCAAGCGAATTGGCATCGGTGATTCCCATCATGGAAATCTCGAATTGGGCATAGAGCAGGACCAAAACCGCTGGAAGCCAATTCCAGATTTTCAATCCGTGCCGAGCTAGTCCGATCAAGCCAGTAGCAATCGCCAAGAAGAGGATGAAACTGGCGATCGTATCTTGACCACTGATTTGCTGAAGCGTGAACAGAACTGCCGCCGATCCCGAGAACATAGGAGAGTCTGTGAACTCCCTGAGAAACCAAAAAAGAAGCCAAACGCATGCTATGCAAAGCAAAGCATTTGTCAGACCATAGCCCGCAGCATTGTTATGGTAAATCGCGTTATCCAGTTCAAATGCGAGCGTTGAGATCGGTCGGTAAAAGTGATTTTGGAGCGGCCAGTCTCCGGTAAACCAACTCAGGGGCGCATGGCGATTTCGAAGAGCGGCAATCAGGACATTGGTGTCCGAATCTTGGAGCATAAAGCTGCTCGTTGAACGGTGAAAGAAAAGGATGATGGAGGCGATAAGCACCGCTATCATTGCACCTTGCCATCTTTTCACTTCGCGATTATGGCTGATGCGCTTAGGAAAACCTCAACCTGGAGGTTCGAGTAACGGGCACTTCAACTGTCTCGGGTACGGTAGAAGAATAATCCTATGAAATCAACTCAAGCTGTCGTCCTTCTTGCTGCTTTGGCAGCCACCTCTGCCTTCGCTCAAGATCCGAATACTGGTCTGAAAGCTCTGATCGGTAAGCCCGCTCCAGCCTTTAAGATGAAGGACCTGAATGGCAAAGTCCTCACGAACCAGTCGCTGAAAGGGAAGGTCGTCGTTCTGGATTTTTGGGCAACCTGGTGTGGACCGTGCAAGAAGGCCTCTCCGACGATGCAGAAGCTACATGAAGCATTTGGTAAGAAGGGAGTGGTTGTCATTGGGGCAGAAACGATGGAGAACGGGGCTCCGTCTGGGGCTAAGAAGTATGCGGCTGAGCACCACTACACTTACACCTTCACGACCGACAATGATGCGATCACCACTCAACTTGGGATTGCTGCTATCCCCGCATTCGTGATCATCGGCAAGGACGGTAAAGTTGCGCGCACCGAGACGGGCGTCCCTTCGGATATCAATAAGCTATTCCCGTCGTTCGAGAAGACAATCAAAGGTTTGCTGAAGTAAAGAGGCTTGACTTCCGGGCCCTTGCCGTATTTTTGGCAAAGCCGAAAATACGGCAAGGGTTGTGTAAGGCGCTCAGCAATCTCGTTTCTACTTTCATCTGAAGCTATTGCTTCGGGCAGGAATCATGCGGGAGTTTGTCAGTTCCACTGCCAAACAAAACGCGGGCACAAACCAGCCCGCGACTACAAATCGTTTTTGGAGGGTGTCCGAACATCGCCTGTTTGTAGGTTTGAATAACCTTTGTAATGATGCGTAGCCGCCCCCTGGTTTGTGGGGGCGTTTTGCTTCCATCGGCATGTAAATTGTCGTCCAAACCCTGAGATTCAGGCGTCTGCAATCAAAAACGCGGGCACAAACCAGCCCGCGACTACAAATCGTTCTTGGCGGGTATCCGAACACCACCTGGTTGTAGGTTTGAATAACCTTTGTAATGATGCGTAGCCGCCCCCTGGTTTGTGGGGGCGTTTTGCTTCCATCGGCACGAGAATTGGCGTTCAAACCCTGAGATTCAGACGTTTGCAATCAAAACGCGGGCACAAACCAGCCCGCGCCTACAAATCGTATTTAGAGGGTGTCCGAACACCACCTGTTTGTGGGTTTGAATAACCTTTGTAACGACGCGTAGTCGCCCCCTGGTTTGTGGGGGCGTTTTGCTTCCATCGACACGAAAATTGTCGTCCAAACCCTGAGATTCAGACGTTTGCAATCAAAACGCGGCCACAGCCTACAGGATTGGTTGGAGTTTGTGAATTGAGTGCTGAGCTTGTTATTTGCCGGTAACTTTGGGCTCTCATAATTTCCTTCTGGTGAAATGGCTCTCACATTCCGCCCCTTCTACCCCTTCTACCCATTCTCCCCCTACTGCCCTTTCTGGCCCTTCCGCCCAGGCTCCCTGCAATCAACGCCTTCCAAATTATCGTATTGTTAAGAAGAGCGTCGCCCAAAGGTGGGACGGCCGAGTCCGAAAAATTGCCGGGTATACTCCTTAACAATCAACGCAGACCGCTCAGTTCACAGTTGACTCCTGAGTAGCGAACAAAGACCAGTTCGCGCCCACAGCACGGGTTAAGTGCGACAAACGACAGGAGGTCTTCATGATCGTTTCCGTCCGAAGATGGACTTCAATCGCCCTTCCGCGTATCGCGAGGCGAGCACAATCAAGTCGGCAGGAATTGCCGAAGGCAGAACACAACCAGGCAAAGCCAATTAGATTCTTTGAGGCTTACAACAATATGTTGGAACACCAAGTTGGCCTGATGTTCAAAGACAGCCAATCAGACTGAAAATCGGCCCCACGGGGCCGATTTTTCTTTTTTGTTCTACACTCCCGAACCTATAATGAACTCATGTTGATGTGGGTAGCGGTAGGTTCGCTGTACTTGGCCAAACCTTCGGTTCAAGCTGAATTGAACCTACTCAAGGGGCATCTTGACTCAGTTTGTCAGAACTTCCATGGCCGAATGGGCTACTGTGTCCGCGATATGGAGACTGGCCTTGGCATTTCAAACCGGGGTTCTGAACGATTTCCGACTGCCAGCACCATCAAGACAGCGGTTGCCCTGGAGGCTATTCGCCAAGTAGAAGAAGGAAAGGTCAATTGGACCGACAAGTCGATGGTCCCTCCCATGGATGGCCGCCAATTCAGTATGTGGTCCTACTTCTTCAAGGACAACACTGTCCTCGATCTGGACGGATGGGTGAACCTGATGATCACCGTCAGTGACAACACTGCAACGATGCTTCTTAGAGAGTGGCTCAAACCAGACAACGTCAACGCAAGGATGGAGGCCCTTGGCCTTAAAAACACCAAGGTGCTGTGGGACAATTTTCCACCCAACGAGCCAGACAAGGTCAAACTACGGGCTCAATATGGATTGGGATTCACCACTCCAGTCGAGATGAACCGACTGGCAGAACTGATCTATCGTCACAAGGCTGCCTCTGATGCGGGATGTGATCGGCTACTCAGAATTCTCAGTCATCAATACTGGGACGATTACACTGGGGTAACGACGCCAGTCGACATTAAAGTCGCGAGTAAGTCGGGAGCGATCGATCGAAGTCGGAGTGAGGTTGCGATCGTCTATGCAACTCATCCATATATCCTGACGATCTACACCGATTCTCAGAAGGATCAGTCATGGACACCGACGAACGAAGGAGACGTGGCAATAAGAAAGATGTGTGGTTTCATTTGGAACGACCTAAACCCAAAACGACCTTATCATCCTCCCGTTGGGTATGAGAAATTCCTGCCAACCGGTGGCGGCGTCGAATAGCTTCCTGCAACCCAAGGTTGTTGCTTCCACGTATCGTGTTCAGTGCTTGAAGTCGTTGGAGTTAAGAAAAGTTACGGAGAAACCGTCGCAGTAAAAAACGCGACATTCTCAGTAGAACCAGGGATCTGTTATGGGCTACTTGGGCCAAATGGAGCGGGGAAAACATCCGTCATTTCCATCATCTCAGGAACCCTTGATGCTGATGGAGGAACTGTAACACTAGACGGTGAGGTGGTAACGACTCGCAGTGCTGCGCCAAAACGAAAGATTGGTTACGTTCCACAAGAGATCGCACTCTTCTCCGAAATTAGTGCAATCGATAATTTGCGGTTCTTCGGATCGCTCTATGGCTTGATTGGACAGCATTTATCCAACCGAATCGAAGCTTGCCTTGAACTGACTGGACTTTCAGACCGGGCAAAAGAGCCAATCTCGAACTATTCTGGAGGAATGCAAAGGCGTCTGAACATCGCGGCCGCCCTTTTGCATGAACCGGATCTGATCATTTTGGATGAGCCTACAGTCGGAGTTGATCCTCAAAGTCGAAATGCAATATTCGACGCCCTTGAGATTCTGAGATCAAAAGGGAAGACGCTCCTTTACACCACCCACTACATGGAAGAAGTGGAAAGACTCTGTCAGAGGGTGGCGATCATGGATCACGGGAGTGTGATTGCGGAGCATAGCTTGGCGGGAATCAAGCGAATGTTGCCGCAGATCAACGAGGTTCAAATTGAGGTCGAGTCGGGAGCAGTGGTGGACCCGGCGACTCTTCCGGGTTCGTTCTCCTATACGTGGATGGACTCGACCCTGACCTGTGAAATTACTGACCTCAACCGAGATCTACCTGCTGTGCTGAACGCTCTCAATGATCTGGGAGTTCGCATCCTATCGGTGCGGACTCGTGAATCGTCTTTGGAGCAAGTTTTCCTCCATCTAACTGGTCGGAGCCTGAGGGACTGAACTGAAATGAACTTACTCTGGGAACTTGTACGTAAGGATTTGAGAATCTATATCGCAGATCGAAGGTCAGTTATGATTTCATTCTTGACTCCTGTTCTGCTTGCTTGCTTTGTGGGTTATCTCTTTGGCCTTGGAGGCAAGACGGATGGCCCAAAGAAAGTAAGCATCGCATTCGTGGATCAAGATCATTCGACCTTTACCAAAGATCTACTCGCCAAAATGAAAGAGAGTGGTTCGTTTGACATTGAATCAATGACTGAGGATAAGGCCAAACACAAAGTCAGCAAAGGGGACTTGGCACTGGCTATCGTTGTTCCCGAAGGATTTGCTGCTCATGCTTCAAGGGCCATGCTGGAGCATTCAACCGCCCCTGAGTTCAAGTTCTTGATTGATCCTTCACGCACGATTGAAGCGAGCCTGTCTAAAGGGGCGCTAATTCGGACAACCATGCAGGTTCTTACCCGAGAAGTATTTGGCTCAGTTTCTGCGACAGAAGATAATCAGCTGCCATTCAAAATCGTGGATGAATCTCAGGCCGTTCAGGCTGAGACGAATAGCAGCCCAGCAGCTCATGCCTTCGCGGGGATGAGTATGCAAGGATTGCTGTTCTGGGCGATTGAAAGCGCGATGACGCTTCTTCGTGAGCGACGAATGGGTCTCTGGAAGCGGCTTCGGTCCTCTCCTGTATCGCCGTTCATGTTTCTCCTCGGAAAGGGTATCAGCTCGGCCATACGCGCCATGGCAATCTTGGCGTTCGTCTTTGGAACCGGATTCTTGGTCTTCCACTTTCAAATCACGCCAAGAGTTGAGAACTATGTGGGATTTGGCTTGGTCGCTATAGCGGCTTCCTTAATGGCTGCCAGCTTTGGCCTTTTTGTCGCTGCACTGGGGCGAAACGAACAGCAGAGTCGTGGGCTGTCGATTCTGGCCGTTCTCGGAATGTGCATGTTGGGTGGCGCATGGTTCCCGATGTTCCTAATGCCGCAATTCATTCAAACGATTTCGAAAGCTATTCCCATCTCTTGGGCAGTCAACGGGTTTGATGGAATGATCTGGCGAGGCCTGGGTTTGACTGATGCGCTCCAGTCGGTTGGTGTTCTCCTTATCTTCACGATGATATTCGGTGGCATTGCCCTCAAGAGAATTCGTTGGGAGCCTGAGCCAGCCTAGTCGGTTGATTCAGCTCCATCCGATTCCGGTCACGGGTACCCTGAATGCATGTCGGTAAAAGTCCGCTTTGCGCCCAGTCCTACGGGAATGCTCCATGTCGGCGCCCTTAGGGATGCCCTTTTCAAGTCGTTATTTGCCAAGCATAACGGTGGCATCAACATCTTGCGAATTGAAGATACGGACCGAAGCCGGTACTCTCCCGACTCAGAACAAGAATTTATCGACACCCTCAAATGGGTTGGTATCGAATTTGATGAGGGACCTCATATTGGTGGCCCCAATGCCCCCTATCGTCAGAGTGAGCGAAAGGAAGCAGGCATCTATGCAGAGTGGATTCTGAAGCTGATGGATGCTGGCATGGCTTACAAGGCGTTCGATACCGCCGAAGAGCTTGAGGCGATGCGCGAGGTTCAGCGAGAAAACAAGCAGTCAACGGGCTATTTCGGTGGCATTTGGCGAGACGCGACGAAGGACCAAGTCGCCGCTGCGGAAGCCGAGGGTAAGTCCTTTGTCATAAGGCAACGGATTCCAAGGGACCAAACCATCGTAATCGAAGATGCGATCCGGGGGAGAGTCGAGTGGGATAGCAATACGGTCGATGACCCTGTTTTGATCAAGAACGACGGAATGCCCACGTATCACTTTGCCTCAATGGTGGACGATCACCTCATGGAGATCACTCACATTATTCGTGGGGAGGAGTGGCTATCGTCGGCTCCAAAACATGCTTGCTTGTTTGATGCGTTTGGCTGGGAGCGCCCTGTCTTTGTCCATTGTCCAGTGATTGTTGGTAATGATGGGAAGAAGCTTTCTAAGCGCCATGGAGCCACTCGCGTTTTGGATTACGCGGCGCAAGGGTTCCTGAAGGAGCCACTCAAGAACTTTATTGCATTAATCGGCTGGTCTCCAGGTGATGACCGCGAGGTTCTTAGTGAAGAGGAATTGATCGAAGCCTTTGATCTGAAAGGCCTCCAAGCATCGCCGGGCAAATTCGATTTTGACAAGTTGAAGTGGCTCAATGGCGTGGCAATTCGGGCTTTGGATGTGGACTCCTTGGTCGGAATACTTTCGGATTACTTGCAGACGCCCTATACGTTTGAGTACTGGGAGAACCTTGAAGTAGAACCGAACCAGCCCGATCCGAAGAAGATTGCAGAGCAACTGAGATTGTTGGCAAAGACGCTTGAAGTGGATCGTCAATACATTACTGAAACGATCAAGTTGGAGCAACCACGGGTCGTAACCTTGGCTGATTTTGGCGCCGAGTGCGAGTTCTTCTGTGTGGACCTCCCGACAATGGATCAAAAAGCAGTCGACAAATGGTTTAGCCAGCCGACTACTCGAGATCTCTTCGAGTTCCTATTGGAGCAGTGCGATCAAACGTTTGGTCCTGATTCAGAACCAGCCGTGTACGATCAAGCACTACGAGACTTTCAGACCAGTAGAGGATTAGAGAAATTGGGACCAGTTGTCCATCCAACCCGAGTCGCTCTGACTGGAAAAACGACGGGGCCCGGGCTATTTGAGTTGATGGCTGTTCTTGGTCCAGAAAGGATTCGAAGGCGAGTGGAGCAGGCCCAGGGGTTGCTGTTCTAATGGCTGATCTGTGTCGCATCATAGATGCCAGGATTAGCGATCCAT
>Ga0007854_10001397_pt1 | contig 15321 bp, 13 predicted proteins | sample CryBogCBH12Aug08_FD_60382 | JGI IMG/M metagenome (GOLD analysis project Ga0007854, IMG submission 60382) | Freshwater microbial communities from Crystal Bog, Wisconsin, USA - CBH12Aug08 | ecosystem: Environmental > Aquatic > Freshwater > Lake | place: Crystal Bog, Wisconsin, USA | collected...
CGACGACCACGCAGCCGGCCTTCGATCCATCGCCCTGTCCGGCCCCCTGAGGCCCGGAGTCGCTGGCTCAGAGCGAGGCGTCGTCGAGCGCCTGGGTCAGCGTGTTCCAGCCCAGGGTGGCGCACTTGATCCGCATGGGGAACTTCACCACCCCCTGGAGGGCGGCAAGCTCACCGAGGCTGCGCAGGTCCACGGGCTCAGGCTCCGGTGCATCGCCGGAGTCCTCGAGCTGGGCCTCGTGGACGGTCATGAGCGTCTTGAAGGTCTCGATGGTCTTGCGGACCTCGGCGACAGGCTTGCCCTTGACGGCAGCCGACATCAACGACGCTGATGACTGGCTGATCGAGCAGCCCTGCCCGGAGATCTTGATGTCGGTCACGACGTCGCCGTCGACGTGGAGGGTGACCAGGATCTCATCGCCGCACAGGGGGTTGAACCCCTCCGCCCGGAGGGCCGCCTCGTCGGTGAGCTCACCGCGGTTTCGCGGCGAACGGTAGTGGTCGAGGATGATCTCCCGGTAGAGCTCTTCAAGGTCAGCCATGGGCACCTCCGCCGCGGGTCACAGGAACAATGTAGTGGCCTGCTCCAAGCCGGCGACCAAGGCGTCGACATCGTCGTGGCCGCTGTAGGGGCCGAACGAGGCTCGCGCTGCCGCCGCCACGCCGAGGTGCCGCATGAGCGGCTTGGCGCAGTGGTGGCCGGGCCGGACGCAGACCCCCACGGAGTCGAGGATCTGGGCCACGTCGTGGGCATGGACGCCCTCGAGCTCGAAGGAGATGACCCCGCCACGCCCGTCGCCGGCCGGGGGGCCGTAGATGGTGATCCCGTCGTCGAACGTCGAGGTCAGCCGGTCGAGGGCGTAGGTGGTCAGGGCGGACTCGTGCGCGTGGATGGCATCGACCCCGAGGGCCTCGATGTAGCGGACCGCCTCGGCGAGGCCCACGGCCTCGGCGATCGGCGGGGTGCCGGCCTCGAACCGCTGGGGTGCGGGGGCCGGGAGGAACCGGTCGGTGCGCACGTCGAGGATCATCCCGCCGCCACCGAGGAACGGGGGGAGGTCGGCCAAGAGCTCGGCCCGACCCCACAGGATCCCGATCCCCGTCGGTCCGAGCATCTTGTGGCCCGAGAGGGAGAGGAAGTCGATCCCGAGCTCCGCGACGTCGTGGGGGAGGTGCAGGGCGGCCTGGGCGCCGTCGACGTGGATCAGTGCTCCCGCGCGATGGGCTGCCTCGGCGAGGTCATGGATCGGGTTGACGGTCCCGAGCACGTTCGACATCGCGGTGATCGACACGAGCTTGGCACCGTCGAGGAGTTCGTCGAGGTCGCTCAGGTCGAGGCGGAGGTCCTCGTCGAGGCCGAGGAAGCGGAGCTCGACCCCGGTGCGCTCGGCGAGCATCTGCCACGGGACGATGTTGGCGTGGTGCTCCATGAGCGAGAGCACCACCGCGTCACCCTCGCCGAGGTGCTGCTCGCCCCACGTGCGGGCCAGGAGGTTGATCGACTCCGTGGTGTTGCGGGTGAAGACGATCTCTCGTGCGGGGTCGGGTGCACCGAGGAACCGTCCGATGGTGGTCCGGGCCGACTCGAAGAGCCGCGTGGCCTCCTCGGCCGTCTCGTAGACGCCGCGGTGGACGTTGGCGTGGGTGGTCTCGTAGTACGAGTCCATGGCGGCCACCACCTGGTGAGGCGGCAGCGACGAGGCTGCGGAGTCGAGGTAGGAGATCCGCCGGCCATGGCTCTCTCGGGACAGGAGCGGGAAGTCCCGACGGACGGCGAGGACGTCGAGCGGGGCGGTCGTGCTCATGCCCGCCACCGGTCGTACCCGCTGGTCTCGATCTCGAGGGCCAGTGCGGGTCCGCCCGACTCGACGATGCGGCCGTCGACGAGCACGTGGACGAACTCGGGCTTCAGCTCGGCGAGCAGGCGCTGGTAGTGGGTGACGACGAGGACGCCGAGCTCTGGGCGGTGGGAGCGCACCGCGGCGACGCCGTCGGCGACGATCTTGAGGGCGTCGATGTCGAGGCCCGAGTCCGTCTCGTCGAGGATGGCCAGGGCGGGGTCGAGCAGGGCCATCTGGAGGATCTCGTTGCGCTTGCGCTCGCCGCCGGAGAAGCCCTCGTTCAGGTGCCGCTCGGCGAAGGCGGGGTCCATCCGGAGCTTCTCCATCCAGTCGCCCATCTCGAGCCGCACCTCGAGGACGCTGAGCTCGTCGAGGTTCCGGCGAGCAGCCATCGCCTGGCGGAGGAACTGGGTGACCGAGACGCCGCTGATCGACTCGGGATGCTGGAAGGCGAGGAACATCCCTGCCTTGGCCCGCTCGTCGGCCGCGAGGGAGGTCACGTCACGGCCCTGGAAGGCGATGGTGCCGTTGGTCACGGTGTAGGCGGGGCTGCCGAGGAGGACGGAGGCGAGGGTGGACTTCCCGGCACCATTGGGCCCCATCAAGGCGTGGACCTCCGCCTCGTTGACGGTGAGGTCGATCCCCCGGAGGATCGGTACGCCGTCAGCCTCGGCGTGGAGGTCGTGGATTTCGAGCAGGGGAGGGGTCACCTCCGAAATACTAGCGATCAGGTCGGGATTCCGGTCGCCCGACCTCGTGGCGACCCTGCGCCGTCACCAGCCGCGTGCGACCCACTCGTCGAGGTGAGGGCGTTCGGTGCCGATGGTGGTGGGGTCCCCGTGGCCCGGCAGGACGATCGTGGCGTCGTCGAAGGGGCGGAACAGCCGGGTGTCGATCGACGAGATGATGTCGGGGAAGCTCGACCCCTCGAACTTGGTGGCGCCGGGGCCGCCGGGGAAGAGCGTGTCGCCGCTGAGGAGCAGCGGCGTCCCGAGGATGGCGAAGCACATCGATCCCGGGGTGTGGCCCGGGGTGGCGATGGTGCGGATCTCGAGGTCGCCCACCACGATCGCCACGTCGTCGTCGAGGGTAAGGTCGTAGGAGGGGAGCATGGCGGCATCGGCGGCGGTCACGGCCACCTCGATGCCGGCCTCGCGCATCGCGGGGACCGCCTGGATGTGGTCCCAGTGGCCATGGGTCTCGAGGACCCGGCGGACGCCGAGGCCACGGGAGAGCTCGAGCAGGAAGTCGTGCTCGTCGGCGGCATCCACGAGCACGGCCTCACCGGTTCGACGGCAGCGCACGACGTAGACGTTGTTGTCGAAGGATCCGACCACGGTCTGGTGGACCTCGCAGGCGGCGTCGGCGTAGATCTGGGAGCTGCTGAGCATGCCCACAGGCTCCCACAGCGCGATCGCCGAGGTGGGGCATCCGTTGGTCGCCAGCGTCGGCGCTGTAGTAGGAATGGAGCCGCGCCGGGGGCTGTCGCCTCCGGTCGGAGATCGACACGACCGAGGAAGAAGGATCTGACGATGAACTTCGCTTTCAACGAGGACCAGGACGAGCTTCGCCGGATGGTCAACCGCTTCCTGGCGGAGAAGTCCCCGGAGACCGCGGTGCGCGAGTTGATGGCGACCGAGGACGGCTATGACCCGGCGGTGTGGTCGCAGATGGCCGAGCAGCTCGGCCTCCAGGCCTTGATCATCCCCGAGGAGTTCGGTGGCGCTGGCTTCACCTATGTCGAGCTCATCGTGGTGCTCGAGGAGATGGGAGCGGCCCTGCTGTGCGCCCCCTACTTCTCGACGGTCGCCCTCGGAGCGAACGCCCTGCTGACCAGCGGTGACGACGCGGCGAAGGCCGCCCACCTCCCGGGCATCGCCTCGGGTGAGACCATCGCCACCCTGGCCATCACCGAGCCGTCCGGCAAGTGGGACCTCGACGCGATCGCCATGCCTGCCACCTCGACCGGCGACGGCTGGGTCCTGAACGGGACCAAGCGCTTCGTCGTCGATGGCCACGTGGCGAACCTGATCCTCGTCGCCGCTCGTACGGACGCGGGCCTCAGCCTCTTCGCCGTGGACGGCGACGCCGCAGGCCTGACGCGCACCTCGCTGTCGACGATGGACCAGACCCGCAAGCAGGCCGAGCTGACCTTCGATGGCACGCCGGCGACCCTGATCGGCACCGACGGCGGAGCCGCCGCCGGCCTGGAGAAGACCCTGCAGCTCGCTGCGGTGGCCTTGGCGGCCGAGCAGGTCGGCGGCGCCCAGCGCTGCCTCGACAACGCGGTGGCCTACGCCAAGGAGCGGATCCAGTTCGGGCGCCCGATCGGGAGCTTCCAGGCGATCAAGCACAAGTGCGCGGACATCCTCCTTGAGGTCGAGTCGGCCAAGTCGGCGGCCTACTACGCCGGCTGGGCCGCGGCCGAGGACAACGAGGAGCTCCCGGTCGTGGCGAGCCTGGCCAAGTCCTACTGCTCGGACGCCTACTTCCACGCGGCGGGAGAGAACATCCAGATCCACGGTGGGATCGGCTTCACGTGGGAGCACCACGCACACCTGTACTTCAAGCGGGCCAAGTCGTCGGAGCTCCTCCTCGGAGATCCCGCGTACCACCGCGAGATCCTCGCGACGCAGCTCGGCATCTGAGCCAGACGGCTCGCGGAGCCGTGACGCTCGAGAGCAGCTGGATCGAGGGGCCGGACCGCCCCATCGAGGTGAAGATCGCGGTTCCCGCGTCGGCCCACGCGACCGGCCGGCTGATCGTGCTGTGCCACGGGCTCCCTCTGAACCGAGGCGGTGGGGTGCTGGCGAGCCGTCTGCTTCCCGAGCTGGCCGATCGCATCGCCCGCGAGGTGGGCTGGACGGCGGTGGTCCCGTCCCTGCGGGGCGTGGGAGAGACCGGGGGGACCTTCTCGGCCAAGGGCTGGCTCGATGACCTCCGGGCGGTCATCGACGCGTCGGTCGAGGGGTCCTCGATGCCGTCGCTGGCTGGATTCGGCCTGGGTGGGGCGCTCTGCCTCAAGGTGGCCGCCACCGACGAGCGCATCCGCGGCGTGGTCACCATGGCTACGCCGGCAGACCTGGGCCTCTGGTGCGGCCGGCCCGATCGCTTCGCCACGTCGTGCGAGCTCGCCGGAGTGGTCGCCGATGCTGGGAGCGTGTCGTCTGAGCGCCTGGTCTCGGAGGTCGTCGCGCTGGACCCCCTCGGGTCGATCGCCGAGATCCCGCCGCGTCACCTGATGATCGTGCACGGTGCCGACGACTCGGTGGTGCCAGTCAGCCAGGCTCGCCAGCTGGTCGATGCGGCTGACGGGCACGCGGAGCTGCGCGTGGTGCAGGGGGCTGGCCACTGGCTCCGCCCCGACCCCCGGATGGTGGCCACCCTCCTCGGGTGGCTCGAGCGGCGCTCCTAGCCTTCGCCCAGCGCTCGGTCGATGGCGGAGCGCAGGGAGCGAGCTGCCGACCTCGGGTCGCTGGCCTCGGTCAGGGCCCGCACGACGACGAAGTGCTCCACTCCGGCTGCGGCGAGGTCGGGGATGGTCTCCGGGGAGACCCCGCCGGTCACGAAGACCGGCACGGTGGCGGTCATCGTCGCCTCCACGGCGTAGGCGACGCCGGTGCCCAGGCGACCCGGCTTGGTGGGGGTGGCCACGACGGGCCCCGCCGAGAGGTAGGTGGCATCGGTGGCGCAGGCATCGCTGAGCTCGCCCGCGGCGTGCGTGGAGAGGCCGACGAGGGCGTCGGGACCGAGGATCCGGCGGCAGAGCGCGACGGGCGCGTCGTCCTGTCCGACGTGGACGCCGTCAGCCCCGACCTCCAGGGCGAGGTCGGGGCGATCGTTCATCAGGAAGGGGACGCCGAGGTCCGCGCAGACCGCGGCGGCCCTCCTCCCGGCGGCGATGAGGTCTCTCGCATCGTGCTGCTTGTCGCGGAGCTGGACGATGTCCACCCCACCGGCGATGCACGCAGTGAGGAAGTGCTCGAGGTCGTCTCGCATCGGCGTGCAGAGGTAGAGCCTCCGCGACCCGAGGACCGTCACGAGCCCGGTGCTGCGGACTTGGCGGCGGCCTTCATGGCCGCCTTGAACTCCCGCACCTGGTCGAGGCTCGTCTCGTCGACGATGTCGGCGACGCTCCGGCGGGATCCTGGCTCCGAGTAGGGGAGGGAGGCTTCCTCCCATCCGGGGACCTCGAGTCCGCACTGCTTGCCGAGCAGGGCGATGAAGATCTTGGCCTTCATCTCGCCGAACCCGGGAAGCGCTCGCATCCGACGCAGCAGCTCGCGCCCATCGGGCGCGGTGGACCAGAGCTGGGTGGGATCGGCGTCGTAGTCGTCGACGAGGCGTTGGCAGACCTGCTGACAGCGGGCGGCCATGGAGCCGGGGAAGCGGTGGAGGGCGGGGGCCTGGGAGAAGGCGGCGGCGAGCGCGGCGGGATCCATGGCCGCGATGGCTCCGGCATCGAGCGGGGCGCCGATCCGCTCGGCCAGCAGCATCGGAGCGCGGAAGGCTCGCTCGAGGGGGACCTGCTGGTCCAAGGTCATGCCGAGGAGCAATGCCAGGGGGCTCTCGGAGAGCAGGTCGTCGGCGGCGGCGTCGCCGGTCAGGTGGAGGGCCATGGCGCCATGGTAGGGCTGGTCGCGGCGGCGGCTCAGGACCATGTGGCCCGAGGTGCTCCCGACGGGGCAGACTCTGGGCGATGCACATCCCTGCCACCGCCGACTACGGAGTCCGGGCACTGCTCGCCCTGACCGTGGCGGGGGTGCCGCAGACCGCCGAGACCCTGGCTGCCGAGCAGGAGCTCCCCGCTCGGTTCCTCGGGGCCATCATGAACGACCTGCGGCGTGCGGGCCTCGTCATCAGCCAGCGTGGTCCCGATGGTGGGTATCGCCTGGCACGCGACCCGTCAGAGATCACCGTGGCCGACGTCATCCGCGCCTTGGTGGGACCCCTCGCCGAGGTGCGCGGGCAGCGGCCCGAGGACACGACCTACGAGGGCGCCGCCGCCCACCTGCAGGAGGTGTGGGTGGCGGTCCGCGCCGCGCTGCGACGCGTCCTCGACAACGTGACCCTGGCCGACGTGGCCTCCGGGGAGTTCCCTGCCGACATCGTGTCGCTGATGGATGACCCTGATGCCTGGCAGCCCCGGTGAGCATCAGGATCTACACCGACGGGTCGTGCCTCGGGAACCCCGGACCCGGAGGCTGGGCCTGGGCGGTCCCTGACGGAGCGTGCGCTGCGGGGGCGGACCCGACGACGACCAACCAGCGCATGGAGATCATGGCCGCCCTCGAGGCGCTCCGCAGCAACCCCGAGGGTGACATCGTGATCGTGAGCGACTCGACCTATGTGGTCAAGTGCTTCACCGATCGGTGGTGGTCGGGCTGGCAGCGGCGAGGCTGGAAGAACAGCCAGGGCAAGCCCGTCGCCAACCGCGACCTCTGGGAGCCGATGATCGAGGCGGCGTTGGCCGACCATCGCACGGTGGCGTTCGAGTGGGTCAAGGGGCACTCCGGAGATCGGTGGAACGACGTGGTCGACGAGCTCGCCACGACCGCAGCCCGGACCCAGCGGCACCGTCCAGCGGGGGCCTGATCCGGGTTCCGCTCGACTCGGTAGCATCGGACCAGGGCACCGGTGACACTTCCGGTGCCGGGAAGGACTGCGGAGCTGTGGCACCCGAGACCGAGGCGTTCGACGTCGTCATCATCGGAGGGGGCCCCGGCGGCTACGCCGCAGCCCTCTATGGAGCCTCCGCCGGCCTCTCCGTGGCCATGATCGAGATGGCGCAGGTGGGAGGGACCTGCCTCCACCGGGGCTGCATCCCGGCGAAGGAGTTCCTCGAGACCGCCGCCGTCTGGCGCACCGTCACCGGTGCTGCCGAGTTCGGGGTGGCGGCCGCGGCGCCAACGCTCGACTTCGCCGTCAGCCAGGGACGCAAGCAGTCGGTCGTCGACATGCTCACCAAGGGGCTCTCGGGCGTGCTCGCCAATCGATCGGTGACGGTCCTGTCCGGCAAGGGACGTCTCGCCGCTGCCGGCCAGGTCGAGGTGACCGACGGCCTAGACGCCGGCCGCACCCTGCGGGCACCCGCCGTCATCCTCGCCACCGGCTCGACCCCGCGCACCCTTCCGGGGCTCGAGGTCGATGGTCGGTTGGTGCTCACCTCCGACGAGTTCCTCGACCTCGACCACCTGCCCGCCTCGGCGGCGGTGGTGGGGGGCGGTGCGATCGGCTGTGAGTTCGCCTCGATGCTCTCCGACCTCGGCGTGGAGGTCACCATCGTCGAGGGCCTGCCGAGCATCCTGGCAGCCTGCGACGCCGAGGTGGTGTCCCAGATCACCCGCTCGTTCAAGAAGCGCAAGATCGCGATGCTGACCTCTGCCGTGGTCACCGGCCACGTCCCATCGAGCTCGGGGACCTCGACCGCGCTCGCCATCGAGGGACGCGAACCGCTCGACGTCGAGATGGTGGTGGTGTCCGTCGGTCGCCGTCCGATGACCGAGGGCGTGGTCGATCCGTCGGTGGGCGTGGAGGTCGACGAGCGGGGCTTCGTGCGGGCCGACGGGCAGATGCGCACCGCGGCGCAGGGTGTGTGGGCGGTGGGCGACATCGTGGCGGGGACCCCGCAGCTGGCGCACATCGCGTTCGCCGAGGCGATGGTGGCGATCAAGGACATCCTCGGCGAGGAGCCAGCGCCGATCGACTACCTCCGCGTGCCGTGGGCGATCTACTGCCATCCCGAGGTGGCCTTCGCCGGGCTCACCGAGGCGCAGGCGATCGAGATGGGCTACGACGTGGTCACCAAGAAGGACCCCTTCGGGGGCAATGGTCGTGCCCGGATCGTCGGTGAGACTGAGGGCATGGTCAAGGTCGTGGCTGCCAAGGGGCCCGACGGCCGGGCGGGCCAGGTCCTCGGGGTCCACATGGTCGGCCCATGGGTGACCGAGCAGCTCGGGGCCGGCTACCTGGCGGTCAACTGGGAAGCCATGGTCGATGAGGTCGCAGCGCTGATCCAGCCGCACCCCTCGCTCTCTGAGACCTTCGGCGAGACGATGATCGCCCTGACCGGTCGGGGGCTCCACGTTGGCTGATGTGATCCTCCCCTCGCTCGGCGAGTCGGTGACCGAGGGCATCGTCACCCGCTGGATGAAGCAGGTCGGCGATCCGGTCGAGCGCGACGAGCCGCTCTATGAGATCTCCACCGACAAGGTGGACTCGGAGATGCCCGCTCCTGCCTCGGGGGTCCTCGTCCAGATCCTCGTCCCCGAGGGGGACACGGTGGCCGTGGGGGCGACCTTGGCCATCATCGGCGAGGACGGCACAGCAGCGGTCCCTCCGGCGTCGGCAGCCGCCGCGGAGCCCGTGCCGGCGCCACCCGCAGCGACGGCTGCCCCTGCGACCGCGCCGGCAGCATCGTGGTCGGGAGCACCGGGTGCGGTGGTGACATCGCCGTTCGTCCGCCAGGCTCTGGCATCGTCCGGGTTGACGTCCGACCAGGTGGCACCGACCGGCCCGGGTGGGCGCATCACGAGGGACGACGTGGCGGCTGCCGCTGCGGCGCGGTCCTCGCAGCCCGCACCGCCACCCCCGGCGGGAGCGTGGGCCCCGGTGCACTCGCCGGCGGTCGCCTTCGTGGCGATGGAGGCGCGCTACGACGAGGTCGAGCGAGCCCTCTCCTCGGAGGCCGCCCGAGCGGCCCGGGCCGAAGGGGTCGACCTCGATGCCACGGTGATCGCCCTGCGGGCAGCGGTCGAGGCGCTGGCTGACCACCCCGAGCTCAATGCCTGGGTGTCTGCCGGCGAGCTCCGTCGCGTGTCGGCGCGCAACGTGGGCATCGACGTCGAGATCGCCGAGGGGCTGGTGGCCCCGGTGATCCACGAGGCGGAGGACCTGACGGTGCGGGGCCTCGCCCGACGGATGGCGGAGGTGACCGAACGTGCCGTCACCGGTGCGCTCGCCGTCGAGGACCTCATGGGAGCGACCTTCTCGATCTCACGGCTTCCCGACGACGCTGTCGTGCTGACCATCCCTGCGCTCCGCCCTCCGCAGGTCGCGGCATTGAGCATCGGGGCCATCCGGCGCCAGCCGGTGGTGTCCACTCGAGATGGCGTCGACACGGTGGGCGTCGGCTCGATCGGGATCCTCGGTCTCGCCTATGACTCCACCGCGGTCAGCCCGAGCCAGGCGGCAGCGTTCCTGGCGCGCCTCGCGGCGCTGCTCGAGCAGTCGGACTGGACGGCCCAGCTCTGATGGAGCGGCTGCAGGTCCGACACCTCGGGCGCGTGCCCTACGCCGAGGCCTATGACCTCCAGCGAGCGCTGCTCGGGAGCGGTCGCGATGAGGTGCTCATCCTCGAGCACCCCGCCACCATCACGCTGGGTCGACGAGCGGATCCGGCCCACATCGTCGGCGACCCGGCACGGGTGGGCGCCGAGGTGGTCGCCACCGATCGCGGGGGTGACGTCACGGCGCACGGCCCAGGGCAGGTGGTCGCCTACGCCATCGTCTCGCTCGACGACGACCTGGCCTCGATCCCTGCGCACGCCCATCGGATGGAAGACGCGGTGATCGCCACGGTGGCGCAGTTCGTGGAGCCGTCGGCAGTCGGTGGCGTCGGCCGGCTCGACGGGCATCCCGGCGTCTGGGTCGGGATCGACACCTCCACCCCGGCCAAGGTCGCGGCCATGGGGATCCGGACCGAGATGGTCGAGGGCACCCGGCGGACGATGCACGGCGTGGCGCTGAACGTGGACATCGACCTGGACCTCTTCGCGACCATCGTGCCCTGCGGGATCCAGGGGCGCCCGGTGACCTCGCTCCGCGAGCTCGGTGCATCCGCCTCGATGGCCCAGGTGGGCGAAGCCCTGGCCGCCGCGCTCGCCGAGTCGCTGGCTCCCGGGAGGCCCATCGACGTCGCATCGGTGCTGCCGGTTGAGGAGCGGAGTGACGGGATCGTCGCCACCGGGCCGATGCTGGACCGCCGGCTGCGCGAGGCAGGGGTGGATCCGAGCGCCGGCCTGGCCCTCGGGGCGAGGAAGCCGTCCTGGCTCCGGATCCCGGTGCGCAGGGGCCAGGGGTTCGAGTCGACGCGCACGTTGATCGGCGACCTCGACCTGGTGACCGTCTGCGAGGAAGCAGGCTGCCCGAACATCTTCGAGTGCTGGGCAGACGGCACGGCCACCTTCATGGTGAACGGCGAGCGCTGCACGCGCAACTGCGCCTTCTGCCTGGTCGACACGCGCAAGCCACTGGCCCTCGATCCGACGGAGCCTGCCCGGGTGGCGGAGGCAGTCGATCGGATGGGGCTGGCCCATGCGGTGGTCACCTGCGTCGCCCGCGATGACCTGGCTGACGGCGGGGCCGGGGCGATCGCCGAGACCATCCGGGCCATCCGGGAGCGCCGGGAGGGCACCCGGGTCGAGGTCCTCATCTCAGACCTCAGGGGAGATGCCGACGACCTCCAGCTGATCCTCGATGCTCGGCCGGACGTGGTCAACCACAACCTCGAGACCGTCGCCCGCCTTCAGCGGGCGGTGCGGCCCTCGGCGGGCTACGCCCGCAGCCTGACCGTGCTGGCCCGGGCGCGGGCGCAGGGGTTCGTCACCAAGTCCGGGCTGATGGTGGGGCTCGGCGAGACCGACGAGGAGGTCGTGCTGGCCCTCGGCGACCTCGCCGCCGTCGGCGTGCAGATCGTGACGATCGGCCAGTACCTCCGGCCGACGGCAGCGCACGCACCGATCGCCCGGCACGTCGACCTTGAGACGTTTGAGTGGCTGGCCGAGCAGGGCCGTGCCCTCGGTCTGGCCCACGTGCAGGCCTCGCCCCTCACCCGATCGAGCTACCACGCCCGCTCGGCGGCCGACCAGGCCGCACCGGTGGAGCTCCGCCGGGCACCGGCGACCGCTCGCTGATCGCGCCGTCGCCGGTCAGGCGACGAAGTACTTCGCCTGAGGGTGGTGGCAGATGATGGCGTCCGTGGTCTGCTCGGGGTGGAGCTGGAACCCCTCCGAGACCTCGACGCCGATCCGCGAGGCGCCGAGCAGCTCTGCCACGGTGGCGTTGTCAGCGAGGTCTGGGCAGGCGGGGTAGCCCCAGGAGTAGCGGCCGCCGCGATACTGCTGGCGGAACAGTCCGGTGAGGGACGGGCCGTCTTGGTCGGCGATGCCGAGCTCCTCGCGGATGCGGCGGTGCCAGAGCTCGGCGAGCGCCTCGGCCATCTCGACCCCAAGCCCGTGGAGCAGCAGGTAGGCGAGGTACTCGTCCTTGGCGAAGAGCTCGGCGCAGCGCTCGGAGATCCGATGGCCCATCGTGACCAGCATGAAGCTGGCGTAGTCGCGATCCTCGGAGCCAACCGGCCGGAAGAAGTCGGCGATGCAGAGGTGGGGGGCGACCTGCTGGCGAGGGAAGCGGAAGCGTGCCTGCTCGACGGTCCGGTCGTCGTCGGACCAGATGACCAGGTCGTTGCCATCAGCGTTGGCGGCGAAGTGTCCGTAGACGACCTGGGGGACGAGCAGGTCCTCGGCGACGGCCTCGGCGAGCTGCTCGCGCAGCGTTGCGGAGACGCGGTCCTTGAAGGCAGCGTCGTCCTCGCCATCCTCCGGGCGGAACCCCCACTGGTTGCGGAACAGCGCGGTTTTGTTGATGTAGCCGGCGATCTCGTCGATGGCGATGCCCTTGGCCACCCTGCTCCCGAGGAACGGCGGCGTGGGCAGGTCGTTGTCGAGCACGACGTCTGGCGAGCGCGTCGGCTGGCCCTCGACCACCTCGTAGCTGGCGTCCTTGAAGCGCCGCTGGACGTTCTTCTCTGACAGCGTCCGCCCGAAGTCGGGGTCGTCCTCGCCCGACCGCTTGAGCTCCATCAGGCGATCCATGGTGCGGAGGCCCTCGAAGGCGTCCTTGCCATAGAACAGGCGACCCTCATAGACGGATCGGAGGTCGCGCTCGACATAGGTGCGGGTCAGCGCCGCCCCACCGAGCAGGACTGGGACGTGGGCGAGGCCTCGTGCGTTGAGCTCCTCGAGGTTCTCCCGCATGATGAGGGTGGACTTGACGAGCAGGCCGCTCATGCCGATGGCGTCGGCGTCGTGCTCCTCGATCGCGGCGATCATCTCGTTGATCCCGATCTTGATCCCGAGGTTGATGACCTCGTAGCCGTTGTTGGTGAAGATGATGTCGACGAGGTTCTTGCCGATGTCGTGCACGTCCCCCTTGACCGTGGCGAGGACGACCTTGCCACGCCCCCCTTGGTCGGCCTTCTCCATGTGCGGTTCGAGGTGGGCGACCGCCTGCTTCATCGTCTCGGCGGAGCCGAGGACGAACGGGAGCTGCATCTCGCCGGTGGCGAAGAGCTCGCCGACGGTCTTCATGCCCTCGAGGAGGTGATCATTGATGATCGCCAGCGGTGCGATCCCCTCGGCCATGGCGAGGTCGAGGTCGGCCTCGAGGCCGGTGCGGTTCCCGTCGATGATCCGTTGGGTGAGCCGTTGGTCGACCGGCCAGTCGGCGTGGTCGTCGGCGGCGGAGCTGGCGATCTTCACGCCGTCGAAGAGCGCGAGGAGCTCGCTCAGCGGGTCGTAGCCGTCGCGCCGCCGGTCGTAGATGAGGTCCAGGCAGATCTCGCGGGCACGGTCGTCGATCTTCGCCAGCGGGAGGATCTTGGACGCGTGCACGATGGCGGCGTCGAGTCCGGCCTCGACGCACTCGTGCAGGAACACGCTGTTGAGGACCTGACGGGCCGCCGGGTTCAGGCCGAACGACACGTTCGACAGGCCCAGCACCGTGGTGACGCCCGGGAGGTGCTCCTTGATGAGCCGGATGCCCTCGATGGTCTCGATGCCGTCGCGGCGCGACTCCTCCATCCCGGTCGACAGCGGCAGCGCCAGCGGGTCGAACATCAGGTCCTCGGGGGCGAGCCCGTAGCGCTCGATGGCCAGGTCGTGGATCGCCGTGGCCGCCCGAAGCTTCCACTCGGCGGTGCGCGCCTGGCCCTCCTCGTCGATGCACGTCGCCACGACGGCCGTCCCGAACTCGGCGGCGAGCCTCAGGAAGGAGTCGAACCGGGTCCCCTCGTCGGCGCCCTCCTCGAGGTTCACGGAGTTGAGGATCGCACGCCCGCCGAGCCAGCGAAGGGCGGTGGCGGCGACCGGAGCCTCGGTGGTGTCGACCATGATCGGGACGCTCGACTGGGTGGCGAGCTCCGCCATGAGCGCCTGCATGTCGGCCACGCCGTCAGCGCCGGTGTAGTCCACGCACACGTCGATGACGTGGCTGCCCTCCTTGACCTGCTCCTTGGCCATCGAGATGCAGGTGTCCCAGTCGCCCTCCAGCATGGCCTCGCGAAACTTCTTGGATCCGTTGGCGTTGGTCCGCTCTCCGATGACGAGGAACGACGTGTCCTGCTTGATCGGCACGCTCGTGTAGATCGAGGTCAGTGCCGCCTCGGGCACCGGGGTCCGGACCGCGCGCTCGACCCCGTCGACGGCGGCCACCACTGCGGCGAGGTGCGCCGGCGTGGTCCCGCAGCAGCCGCCGACCGCCGAGACGCCGAACTCGGCCACGAACCGGGCCATGTGCTCGCCGAGCTGCTCGGGGGTCAGGTCGTAGTGCATGGCGCCGTCGACCACGCTGGGCAGCCCGGCGTTGGGGAGGCAGGAGATCGGGATCGTGCTGTGCTCGGCGAGGTAGCGGAGCGGCTCCCCCATCTCCACCGGCCCGGTGGCGCAGTTCAGGCCGATCACGTCGATCCCCATCGCCTCGAGAGCGGTGAGGGCGGCACCCACCTCGGTGCCGGGGAGCATGCGGCCGGTGAGCTCGATGGTCACCTGCACCTGGAGGGGGACCTGCCGACCGACCTCGGCCATGGCGAGGCGGCAGCCGTTGATGGCGGCCTTGGCCCCGAGCAGGTCGAACATCGTCTCGATGATGAACAGGTCGACGCCTCCGGCGAGGAGCCCGCGAGCCTGCTCGTGGTACGAGTCGCGGAGCTCCACGTACGGGATCTGGCCGAGCGTGGGGAACTTCGTCCCCGGCCCGATGGACCCCGCCACGAAGCGAGGCTTCTCGGGGGTGCTGAACCGGTCGGCGCACCGACGGGCGAGCTCGGCGGCGGTCCGCGACAGCTCCTCCGCTCGGTCGGCCAGGTCGTACTCGGCGAGGACGATGGAGAAGGAGCCGAAGGAGTCGGTCTCGATGACGTCGGAGCCGACCTCGAGGAACGAGGTGTGGAGGCGCTCGATGGCATCGGGGCGCGAGCTGACGAGCACCTCGTTGCATCCCTCGAGGGCCGGGCCGCCGAAGTCGTCCGGCCCGAGCTCCATCAGCTGCAGGTTGGTGCCCGTGGCGCCGTCGAAGACGAGCACCCGGTCAGCGAGGGCAGCCAGGTAGGGGTCTGTCTCAGGGGTGAGCTTTGGGAGCAGGGGCATGCGGTCCGACACGAAGGCCAAGGCTACCGGGAAGGCCGGTATCGTTGGGCCGGTGCA
>Ga0007854_10001402_pt1 | contig 15297 bp, 16 predicted proteins | sample CryBogCBH12Aug08_FD_60382 | JGI IMG/M metagenome (GOLD analysis project Ga0007854, IMG submission 60382) | Freshwater microbial communities from Crystal Bog, Wisconsin, USA - CBH12Aug08 | ecosystem: Environmental > Aquatic > Freshwater > Lake | place: Crystal Bog, Wisconsin, USA | collected...
CAGAAAAATGCGCAAAAACAGAACACCTGTTTCAGGATGGGGAAACATTTTATACGCTGCTATTCCGGGACAGGCATGGTTTCCATCGCGAAGACTGGTGCGAGGAAGCCTGGAATCAGCGCAACGACAATATTCAGCCCTACTCATTCTGGCGCTCCAAATTCGAACCTCCATCACCACCAGCACCTGAACCGCTCCAGGGGGAAACTGCGGAAGATCTGCTGAGGCGATTCATGTCGGAAGAAAGTTCGACCCATGCAAGCACCCGGTACATTCTGGGAATCATGCTCGAACGAAAACGCATCCTCAAACAAATCGAGGCTCGCGATGATGAAAACGGACGCACCCTTATCTACGAACATGTGAAAACCGGAGAGGTGTTCGTCATTCCCGATCCCAACTTGCGCCTGGATCAGGTCGAATCGGTCCAAAACGAGGTCACGGAACTTTTAAAAAACTGAAATGCAGAAATAACGATGAGTAAACGACCATTTTCAGCTTCCGATATTTCACCTTTTTAGCATTTCAGCTTTTCGGCATTTTAGAAATGTTTTCCCCCATCCCCGATTGTCCGATTTACCTGGCCCCGATGGCAGGCGTGACGGACAAAATATTCCGGCAACTTTGCAAGGATGAGGGGGCGGATGTTGTGGTGACTGAATTTGTAAGCGCCGAGGGAATCTTCCGCCGCAATGAACGCACCATGCGCTATCTTGATTTTGACACGAGTGAGCGCCCGATCGGTGTGCAGCTATTCGGTGCAGAACCGGATCATCTCGGGGAAGCCGCAAGACGGGTCGTCGAGTGGGTGCAACCCGATTTTATCGATCTGAACTTTGGCTGCCCTGTGAACAAGGTAGTTTCGAAAAACGGGGGTTCATCCCTCCTGCGCGATTGCCCTTTGCTGGAAAAAGTGGCGGCAACCGTGGTAAAAGCAGTGGCTCCGTTCCCGGTTACGGCAAAAATCCGAATCGGCTGGGATCGCAACTCAATCAATGCCACCACGACTGCAAAAATCCTTGAGGATGCGGGCATCAGGGCGATTGCCGTCCATGGCCGCACAAAAGAGCAGGGGTACAGCGACGTTGCGGACTGGGAAACCATCGCAAAGGTGGTTCAGACCGTAAAAATTCCCGTCATCGGGAATGGCGACATCCGATGCGCAACCGATGCAGAGCGATGTTTGAAAATGAGCGGAGTTGCCGGCGTGATGATCGGACGCGGTGCGATGTCGGCACCCTGGATTTTCCGTGAAATCAAACATTACATTGCCACTAGGGAAATCCTGCCACCACCCTCACTGGAAAAGCGATGGGATTTTATCAAGCGCCACTGCCGGCTTGCCGTTGAACACGGCGCGCGCGGCGGAGAGATGACAACGATGCACTCGATGCGCGCACGCCTGACGGCCTATTCCCACGGGATGCCGGGGGCGAGAGTGCTCAGACAGATGGTTCAGCACGTCTCGACGCTGGCTGAGTTGGATCAAATCGCTGATGAGGCCATAAGAAATTCAACCACGGATTTCGCGGATGGGGGAAAATAGTTTTAAGCTTTAAGTGTTAAGTTTTAAGGGCCCTCTCTCAGAAATTGAGGCGACTGAGTGATCTGATGGGGGGCGTTTCCGGCGTTATTGCAGAGGCGATGCGCTGTAATCCGCCACTTGATTGTACCAGACCGTCATCGCCCCGGTATCGAATGACGCAAATGGTGCTACGTGACCGTCGGCAAAAAGAATGTTCACTTTGCCACCATGAAGCTTGGCTATGCTGCCGGGGTCGCAGAAAGCCGGATTCTGCGTATAGTCATCCTTGTCCGCATCTTCTCCTCCAGTGCCCGGAGCGAAAATATTACAGGCTACATCGCCGCAAAGAATATGTTTTGACGGATATTGTATAAGTGCCTGACGCAGGGGCGCGTATCCGGTTTTTGTGGCACCTGGATACAAGGCCGCATGAGATCCGTTGAAGTAGTTGAAGTTTTTATTGATATTGCCGCTGGTTTGGTTGCCAAATAGCTTATTCACGCTCGGGCAGGTAAAGACCCGAACATCCGTTGATGTCGTGGTCATATAAGTGCCGAGATATTTTTCCAACTGCTTGGTCCAGGGAGGCATGCCCGAACCACCCGAAGATTGTGCGACATCCGTCCCTGTATAGACAATAGTTCCACCGGACTCTGGAAAGATTCCATTATTTTCCCCGGCATACATCATCATCGCTGAACCAATTTGCTTAAGGTTGCTGGCGCATTTTGTCCCATTAGCACTATCCTGAATTTTTCCAATGGCAGGAAGCAGCAGGGCAGACAAAATTCCAATGATGGCCACCACGGCAAGAAGCTCGATGAGTGTGAATGCAAGCAGGGGTCGCTTAATTTGAATCATGTTCTGAAAATGGAGGAACTGGGAACGTATATGTCTCGCCCAAAAAACACAAATAAAATAAACTAATAGTGGAGCAAAAACAGACCTCCGCGAAGTCTGAAACTGCGGGTAAAATGCAAAAAGATAATTTCACACTTCGCAGTAGGCGGGTTGCAGTTATATTGGATCACCATGTCATCCGATTCGTTTGTTCATCTCCATTTGCATACCGAATATTCCACGCTCGACGGAGCCGTGCGTATTGGAGCTTTAATGAAGAAGGCGAAGGAATTCGGCATGCCGGCGGCTGCAATTACGGATCATGGAAACCTGTATGGCGCGATTGAATTTTACCAGGAGGCGGAAAAGGCTGGAATCAAGCCGATCATTGGTTGCGAGGTTTACATGGCTCCCGGCAAGTTGACCGACCGCCAGGCGACCTCCGGACGCGATGCGGCCTATCATTTCACCCTGCTCTCCAAGGATGCAACCGGTTACGCGAATCTCGTAAAACTGGTTTCCACGGCGCATCTGGATGGCATGTATTACAAACCCCGGATCGACAAGGAAACCCTGGCAAAACATGCGGCGGGTTTGATTGGAATGAGCGGCTGCCTGAAGGGGGAAATCAACATGCATATCCAGGCCGACCAGCTTGCCAGGGCCCGGCAAAGCGCGGCGGAATATCGCGACATTCTTGGCGCGGAGAATTTTTTCATTGAATTGCACGATCACGGGATTGACGCCCAGAGAAAATGCAACCAGGTGCTGCCGGGCCTAGCGCAGGAATTCGGTCTGGGACTGGTTGCGGCAAACGACGTGCATTTCCTGGAACGCAGCCACCATGAGGCCCATGACGTGATGATCTGCATCGGCACCGGTGCCAATGTCACCGACGAACGCCGGATGCACTACGTTCCGGAACTTTATTTTAAAAGCCCGGCAGAAATGCGGGCGCTGTTCAGCGATTACCCGGAAGCGATCTCCAATACCCTGAAGATCGCGGAAATGTGTAATCTGAAGCTTGAATTCGGAAAACCAAAATATCCGAATTACACACCTCCAACCGGCAAAACTCAGAACCAGTATCTTAGGGAACTGGTCGAGGCGGGACTGCATCGGCGGTATGGCGCACAGGCGGATTCCGAGGATGTCCGCAATCGTTACGCGCTTGAAATCAATGTGTTGGAGACCCAGGGTTTCGTAAATTACTTCCTGATCGTCTGGGATTTCATCCACTGGGCCAAGCAGCGAAACATTCCGGTCGGTCCGGGACGTGGTTCAGCCGCCGGTTCAATGATCGCCTACGCGATGGGGATCACGGACATTGATCCACTCAAGTTCAAACTGCTATTCGAACGGTTCCTGAACCCTGAACGGGTAAGCCCGCCGGACATCGACGTTGATTTCTGCCCGAACCGGAGATCCGAAGTAATCGATTATGTTCGCAACAAATATGGCGAACGCGCTGTGGCGCAGATCATCACTTTCGGCACGCTCGGCGCAAAATCAGTAGTGCGGGATGTGGGGCGGGTCCTCGGCTGGAGCTATGGCGATGCGGACCGGATCGCCAAAATGATTCCCAACGAATTGAATATCACGCTCAATGGTTTTGACAAAAAGGACAAAACGACCGGAGAGATGAAGCATGAACCGGGAGCAATCGATAAGAATCCGGAATTGAAGAAAGCTGTTGAAACAGAGGCAGCCACCTCCCAGCTCTGGGGATATGCGACCGTGCTCGAAGGACTCACAAGAAACACCGGCGTCCATGCGGCTGGAGTGGTGATCAGCGACCGCGATCTCTCGGAGTATGTCCCCCTGACTCGTGGCAACGAAGGAGGCATTGTAAGCCAGTATTCAATGGCTCCCCTGGGAGATCTCGGCATGTTGAAGATGGATTTCCTCGGACTGAAGACCCTGACGGTTATCACCGACGCTGTAGCGTTGATCCGCAAGAAGCATCCGGATTTTGATGTCGATAAGATTCCCCTGGAGGATGCCCGCACATTCGATCTTCTTAACCGCGCTGAGGTCATCGGATTGTTCCAGCTTGACGGTGGCATGGCCGGATTCTGCAAGTCGTTCGATTTCAAATCCATTGACGATATCATCGCATTGAATGCACTCTACCGTCCGGGACCGATGGATCTGATCCCCGATTATATCAAGCGGAAGAAGGGGCAGACAAAGATCAAATACGCGCATCCACTTCTTGCCGAGGTTTGCGAGGATACCTACGGGTTGATGATCTACCAGGAGCAGGTGATGGCGGCGGCCCGTGTTCTCGCAGGCTACACACTTGGCGGCGCCGATTTGCTCCGGCGGGCCATGGGCAAGAAAGATGTCGAGAAAATGGCCAAGGAACGCCAGAAATTCGTCGATGGATGCAAACAGATCAATAACATTGATGAGAAAAAAGCGAACGAGATTTTCGATTTGCTGGAAAAATTCGCTGGCTACGGTTTCAACAAAAGCCATAGCGTCGCTTACGGGTGGATTAGTTACCAGACGGCCTTCATGAAGGCGAACCACCCGGTCGAATTCATGGCGGCGGTTCTTAGCAACGAAATCAGCAACACCGACAAAATCTCGATTTTCGTCGGGGAATGCCAGCGGATGGGGATCGCGATCCTGCCGCCGGATGTGAACCGCAGCAGTCTGAAGTTTTCGCCGGAACAGATTGAACAGAAAAAAGCCGGAGAGGATTCCACGATGTCGGACGGAATCCGGTTCGGCCTTGCCGCCATTAAAAATGTCGGTGAGGCGGCCATGGAAGCTGCGATTGCTGAACGCGAAAAAGGGGGATTGTTCAAGTCGATCGACGATTTTTGCAAGCGGGTTGACCCGCGGAAAATCAACAAGAAAGTTCTCGAAAGCCTTGTGAAATGCGGTGCGTTTGACTTCACAGGCGAATATCGCTCCGCCTTGTTTTCGGAAGTTGACAATGTTCTTGCCGCCTCGGCGTCCTCGCACCGGGATCGGGCATCGGGACAGGTCTCGCTCTTTGACGAGCTTCCAGCCATGTCGCCTGCGCCGAAACGCCAATCCTCTGCGGTGGCTCCATGGCCTCAGTCGGAAATGCTGGCCTTTGAAAAGGAACTGCTCGGTTTTTATGTGACCGGACACCCGCTTGATGAATACCGCTCGGTTTTGGAGAGCGGAAAATACAGTCCGGTGCAATCACTGTCAGAATTAGAGGACAAGGCAACGGTCCAAGTGGCAGGCGCCCTCACCGTGGTGGACAAGAAGTTCACCAAGAAGGATAGCAAACCGTTCGCCATCGTGACGATCGAGGATTTGACCGGTTCACTGGAAGTCATGATCTGGAACGATGCCTTCACAAAATGCGCTTCCCTTCTGGAACAAGGCCGGGTGGTAGCCGTGACCGGGCGGCTGGACAAGCGGGAGGAAACTGCGCGGATTGTGGCGTCTGAACTCAAACCTGTGAAACCCGGTGCGCCGGTTCAATCGCGCGAATCGGCCACGGTGGTGCTTTCGTTTCCGCTGGAGAAGACAAACGAACAGGAACTATTGGAGATCAAATCGCTTATTGACCAGTATCCGGGGGTCCAGCGGCTCGAACTCGAATTTGTAAACCCCGGAGGCACCCGTCTCAGGATGCGTTCAGCATTCAGTGTACGCCTCGCCCCTGATCTTCGGGAAAAGCTTGCACCGTGGCTCCTCGCCCATTGATGTCACCGGGAAACGAAACCAGGGATTACGGAGTTTTTATGGATTTTTTCTTCCAATCCGTGTCATCCGCTCAATCCGTGGTCAATTTTTCTAAATTTTGCCATTGATATTAAAAATTGGCACTCTAGAGTCAACCTTCCGCAATTTCCAGCGGGTGACCCATAAACCTTAATTAATGATCGACTTGAAAATTTTTTCCGGCAACGCCCATATAGCACTGGCCCAAGAGATTGCGGATTACATTGGAATCCCTCTCGGGAACGCGATGGTGACATCGTTTCCTGACGGTGAGACCTTTGTAAAAATCAATGAAAATATCCGCGGGCGCGACGTATTCATCGTTCAGCCGACCTGTCCCCCTTCGAACCAGCATTTGATGGAATTGCTGATCATGGTGGATGCGGCACGCCGGGCGAGCGCGAAACGGATCACTGCGGTGATTCCATTTTTCGGGTATGCGCGGCAGGATCGCAAGGATCAGCCCCGTGTACCCATTACAGCCAAGCTGGTTGCAAACCTTCTTGTAGCGGCGGGAGTGAATCGTGTAATCACCGTTGACCTTCATGCCCAGCAGGTGGCGGGATTTTTCGACATCCCGGTTGATCACCTTTATGCCAAGCCGGTCCTGATCAAGTATCTGCTCTCCAAGAAACTGGATAATCTGGTGGTGGTTTCGCCGGATGTCGGCGGGCTTAAGATGGCGGCGGCTTATTCCCAGGCCCTCTCCTGTGATCTCGCAATCGTGGCTAAACGCCGCTTGAGCGCCACTGAGATCCAATCCCTTTATGTCATCGGTGAAGTGGAAGGCAAAAACGTCCTTTTGGTGGATGACTTGACCGAAACCGCTGGCACCTTGACAAGCGCCGCAAAGACCCTTAAGAAGCACGGCGCGCAAAAAATCTATGCAGGCGTTTCGCACGCTGTGCTGTCGGATCTGGCAATTGAGCGTTTGAAGAACTCGGAAATCGAGGAACTCATAACGACCAACAGCGTCCCCGTGAGAACGGGAGACGTCCGCAACATCCAGGTTCTCTGCATTGCGGAACTGCTCGGCGAAGGAATCAAGCGCATTCACAACAACGAATCGGTGAGTTCGCTTTTTGAAATCAAAGATTCGGAACAAAAAATTTGAGATATGGCTAAACAAGTAAAACTACAGGCACAGATCCGTCCCGGAGTAGGACGCTCGGCAGTGAATAAATTGAAACAAGAGGGTCTGATCCCTGCGGTCATCTACGGAGGCAAGGACGAACCTCAGCCGCTTCAGGTTTCCGCGCGTGATATCCGGAACCTGCTCAGCCACGCAGTAGGCGAAAACATCCTGGTCGATCTCGAAATTCAGGAGACCGCCGGCGTGACAAACCGCATGGCGCTGATCCAGGAGATCCAGCACAACCCCCTCGGCGGTGCGGTGCTTCATGTCGATTTCCGCGCTGTTTCGCGCGACCAGGCCATCAAGGCGGTAATCCCGGTTGAGCCCACTGGCGAAGCATCGGGTGCGAAAAACTTCGGCGGTCTGCTCGAACAGAATCTTCGCTCAATCGAGGTGGAATGTTTGCCTCAGGATTTGCCGGAAATCATTTCCGTGGACGTCACCGCTCTCAATATCGGCGATGCGATCCATATCAAGGATTTGAAACTGCCCGAGGGCGTCAAGGCTACGCATGACCCTGAGTTGACGGTCTTCACTGTAACCGCGCCGATCGCGGAAGAAGCACCTGCGCCAGCCGAAGGGGCTCCGACAGCTCCCGAAGTCATCAAGCAGAAGAAGGAAGAGCCTGCTGCGGAAACGAAGGGTGGAGACAAGAAGTAACCGGTTTTCCATTATTAACCGCAATCCCAGAGTTGTGTGGAATCCGCAGATCAACCGTTATTCCGCCTGCTTGCCGGGCTGGGTAATCCCGGCCGGCAGTATGAAAAAACGCGCCATAATGTTGGATTTATGATTCTGGATCGTCTCGCATCAAGGGCCGGGGCCAGCTTCAGGCTCGACGCAAGCTGGCGCGCGCAAATCGCAACGCAGGGAAATGTGATTTATTGCAAACCGGCCAGCTACATGAATCTCAGTGGTGAACCGGTCTCCTCTGTCAGCCGGTTTTACAAGGTTCCACCGTCGGCAGTGCTGGTCGTCCTTGATGACACGGCTTTGCCACTCGGAAAACTGCGTTTTCGTCCCGGGGGAACATCCGGAGGGCACAACGGCCTTGAATCGATTCTCGTCCATGTAGGCAACACTCCCCGCCTGCGGGTGGGAATCGGATCAGCAGACGGGGCGGACATGATAGGACATGTTCTCGGGAAATTTTCCGCAGAGGAAAAGCCGTTGCTTGAGGAAAGCCTTGAGCGCGCTGTGGAAGCGATTGATTTCGCCCAGGCAAACGGCATCCAGGCCGCAATGAATAAATTCAACTAAAAAAACAACACCATGAAACACCGATACGAAGGACTTCTCGTCCTCAATACCAAAGGCAACGAAGACAGCGCGAAAGAGATCATTGAACGTCTCGAAGGCGATTTCAAAAAGGAAGGCGCAAAAATCGAACAGGTTCAGAAAATGGATAAGCGCCAGTTCAGCTATGTTGCCGGCCATCTCGACGCAGGATATTTTGTCAATTTCATCTTTGAAGGTGAACCCCAGGTCATTGACAAACTGCAAGCCAGGTTCAAGCTTAATTCAGACGTTTACCGCCAGCATTTCCAGAAGCTGCACGTGAGGAAGCCCTATAAGCCACGCGTGAAGAAGGAAAAGGAAGTCAAAGCAGAATAAATTCACCCGGACAAAGGTAGTGCCGGGTAGTGTCGTAATTTTTCCAACAGAGGTCACAAAAATCACGGGGATGCCCAGGTTCTTCCCGGTCCTCTGCGGCTAAAAATAAGACACGGCCTGGACAAGGTTTGCGTTGCCAGTTTATCTGTAGATTGATAGTCTTACCCTTCTATGGCCAGCTACAATAAAGTCCTATTATTGGGGAATTGCACACGCGATCCCGAAGTTAAATACACTCCAAAAGGCACAGCCGTCACAGAACTCGGCCTTGCCGTGAACCGTGTTTTTACCGCGGAAAACGGTGAAAAACGCGAGGAAACAACATTCGTCGATGTCACCTTCTGGGGACGCCAGGCGGAACTGGTCGGCGAGTATGTGAAAAAAGGACGTCCAATCTTTGTCGAAGGTCGCCTGCAACTCGATACTTGGGACGACAAACAAACCGGCCAGAAGAGAAGTAAAATCAAAGTTATCGCAGAGGGAGTTCAATTCCTCGGAGGCCGTCCTGAAGGCGGCGGCGGTGGTGGCGAAGGCGGTCACTCATCAAGGCCGGTCCAGGGAGGAAGCACCCGCCCCGCCCAGGCCCCGCCTAAGAGAGAACCCGCCGATCCCGATCTTGAACCGGCTGAGGACGATATACCGTTCTGACATAGACTCTAACATTTGGCTCAATAAACGGGATGGCGTTATTGCCCGGGATTCGCGTTAATTGTCCGGATACGCTGACGGTTGGGCTGTGGGACATTAGGATTGGCTCCGCCGGTAGGCGGGGGAGGTAAAATAATTCTCCGCGCCCCCTGTGGCTGGGTCGGAATGATTGGCTGGCCGGGAAGAGGCAACGGCGGCCTTGCTCCAACCATCGAATTCGCCTGTGGAGGGACGGGACTGTTAAGCGCAGCTTGATCAAATTCCAGAGTGGCGGGTTCTATTCCCTTTTTTACTACGACCCTGCTTTGTCCCGGCTTGTCCGACCATGCCACACTTACCAGCGAGATACCGTCTTTGTTTGGCGGGTCGTCGGAACTTAATGAAAACCTGGGCTGCGATTGATCACGGGATGCAATCGAGACAAAATCCGTGTTGCCGATTTTAGCAACACCAGTCAGGTAAAGATTGACGGCAAAAGAGGGCGTCTGCACAACTGGGGTCACCGGTGTGGCAAGGGCAAACGGCGATTTTCCGGCCATCTGTTCATAACGGGCGGGCGGAAAGGATGTCGGAATGTCTGCCGTAATGGAGCCAAATGAATGAATTCCTCCAGAACAAAAGAATGCCACCGGAATGGCAAAATGCCGGAATTTACGAAGTGCGCTCTTATTCAACGATATGGCCTTCATTTATAATAAAACTCCCCTTTTTCGGGTGGAATGCAAACATGATTTTCTCACGGGGCGTACCATCTTGCGATTTTGAATTTACCGTGCATCTGCGCCGGGTCCGTCGGATCGATCTGGATATTTGCACTTTCAAAAACGAGAAATCTCTCCGGAGCCTGGACACTTCTAAGAAATGCAACCAGCGATGCCCACGAACTTTTTGTTTCTACATTCACTGAAATCGCGTGGTAACTGGTTGTCTTTTCAGGAGCGGCGAACCCCGGGTTTTCCAGAAGGACATCATTCTTTTTTGCCACATCCTTGATGTACTCGAGCAATTGAACCCCGGCGCCATTTTCATTGGAGAGCCTGGGCTGGTTCTGATCGAGCCAGCGCTGGCGTTTCTCCCAGAGCTGCCGGTCGGCAAACAGAACCTGCAAGGATTTCAGACGGGACGTCCTGGAGGCAATTGCTGCTTTGAGCTTTGTCTTTTGGGAGAGAAACGAGGAAACCAGGAACAGGTTTACTATGATAAAAAGCATCGCTCCCACCAAAATGAAAAGTGTCTTTTCGGACCGTGTCAATCGTCTCATAATTTGCCGAAAATCTGGAATTGCGCGTGCTCGGAATTCGGAAGAATCGCAGGGGCAGGAACCTCGAAATGGAAGTCTTTAAGATCCGGATTGCCCTTGAGTTGTTCACCGAATTCAATGGCGAGAGCAGGGGTTGGAGCTTCGCCCTTAATCATGAATTGCCCGTTCACCTGGTCAAAAGCCTGATCGTACTCAGTGATCCGGATACTGTCGGAGGGCATGCTTTTTTGAACCTGGTGAAGGAGTTCGATTGTGTAATGGGTCGGATCCAGCGCTGACGCGAGGGAGTTCCATCGGACACTATCGGCCTGGATGATCGCAACGGCCGGCTGGATGGTGTGGAGTGACTTATCAATCTGCGAGAGCCGGTTGTTCAACCAGAAAAGATACCCGGATGCACAAATCACAATGACGGCATAAACACCCGCGGCCAGAAAAAGGCGTGATTTAAGGCGCGCCTTATTTTCGGCAGCCGATAAGACCCCCTGCCAAACTGAAGGGAAGAGATTGACGGTTGTGTCTTCTGAAGAGGAAGGAATCGAAAACAGATCAACAGGAACCCCAAGCGAAGCACAAACCGCATCCCTGATCGTGGCACATTCCGTGTCAAGCTGTACCCTTGAAAAGACAACAGTCACGCCTTCAAGTTCTGCGCCGAGGAGAATGTGCGGCAGTTCTCCGGGAATACGGGCCGGATCCGGGGTTGAAAGGGTGTGAATAAAACAGAGTTTCCCGCGGCTGCAAATCGCCACAACGAACCTTCCATCCTCCATATAAATCAGCAGCACCGTCTCATTGGCCGGGCAGAGTGAGGCGAGATGGATCGCCTGGATCGTGATAATTTCCGGAAGTCGCCCGGCTTCCCGCAAAGGCGCACACAACAAATCGAGTTGGGCATTACTCAAGGCAACCGCCATCACGACGGACTCGCCGCCGCCTGATTCAACAAGAAGAAAATCGCTTGTAACCTCCTCTGCCGGATACGGAAGCGTCTTCTCAAGCTGAAGCCTGGTCATCCCGCGCAATTCCTCGGAGTCGGTTGCAGGAAAATTCATCCGTTCGAACATCACCGTGCTGGCTGGCAGCGAGAGATGAACCTTGCACCGGGGAGGAAGAACCGGCACGGCAGCCGACAAGGATTCGACGATGCGGGTCTCAAAAGATGCGACTGTCTGTCCCGGCATCGAGAGCCTCCATCCCCGTGCGGCAGGGCTGATTAAAACTGTGTTTTGTGTATGGGTCGGTTTCAGAATTCTTTCCAGTAAACTATATTGGGGGCTGCGCCGGTTTTCTGTGCAACGACTTCAACCTTGCGTTTCACATCTCCGGACCAGCCCACGCTGACAATGTGATACGTCGGATCTTGTAAACTCACAAGCCCATTGAGTACTTCAGATTGAGAAGAATTCAGTCCAAGGAACCCGAATGCCTCGGTGAGATCCTTGAAAATGTGATCATCCTTGGTATCATCGAGGTGATCCGGCCCCTGCCGGTACTGGACGAAACGGATTGCCCGCGCATCGCCGATACCGGGAATGCATTCGATAATGAGTTGCGATGCCGCCTGCAAATCCACCGGTCCCTGGCTGTAAAGAGTGAAATCATCCTGCCAGCCGGGCTGCGACACCAGCGGGCCCGAACCGTTCACCTGGGAAACCTCGTCGATGGTGAGAAAAAGACGATGCGCATTTTTATAGGTTGTGGTATCCGGGGAACCGTTCAGGTGATGGGTGATGCCCGGTTGAATCCAGTCGAGCATGCTGTCGATCAGGATCTCGCATTGATGGAAGGTCAACCCGCGCCTCGATAGGTAATTTTGCAGAAGCTGGCGTTTGCGCAGATCCTGATCCGCAGTTTGCAGCAGCCAGTTGAGATTCAGCTTCCCTCCCTCACCTTTCAAAGTCGCACTATAGCCGCGATTCGCCCCGAATGTTGCATTCAGAAGCGGTGTCTGCTTGGTGACAAGCGGGTGCAATGCAATCCAGACGCCGGAATGAGACAGGGCGCGGGCATCAAGTCCTGAATTTGTCTGGTGAATGGCTTCGATCTCCATATTGATTGACTTCACCCAGACAAACACCGTGGCCGATAGAAGCAGCAAGGCCCAAAGCGCCAGCAGCAAGAGGGAGCCTGAGGTGTTTTTTTTCTGGAAATGCAAGCCGGGCATGGAAATTGTTTTTATTGGTAATCAGTGGGTCGAGAGCGGCATGCAGAATATCTTCTCATAGGGCTGTTCATCATTGATCCGCCAGATTCGCATCCGCACCAGATTGGGACGGGATCCCTGGTCGGTCCATTTTTCAAGCCAGGCATTGACGCGCTTGTCGAAATAACGGATTTCCAGCGCCTTGATATTCTTCATTAATGCGAACCAGTTTTCATCCTTGCTGCTGCCATCAGAAATGATTCTGCGCACCCCAAGATCAAAGAGCGATGGGTTGTCAGTCGGCTTCAGGGTCAGCGTCACCCTGTATTCCCCCAGTGCATGGGTCGTAAATAGCCCCAATCCTGCGCGGCTTAACCATTGCATTTCATCACTTGGCAGGTCGTGGAATTTATGAGCTTCCCCAAGAAGGACGCCAGCCTGGTTGGGCGGCAGGGCGTTTAGCTGATCCTGGAATACGTTCATCATGGCTCGCATGGAAATATCCTGCACTGCATGTTCGGAGGAATAACGGATCGCGCGCAGCGTGGTATCCATGAACCGGAATATGCCAATGGCAATCAAGCCGGTAATGAAAACGGCCAGCATGACCTCGATCAGGGTAAACCCGCCGGTACGCAAACGTTTCGGATTGCCGGGTTGCCTCTCAATTTGTTCTATAGACATAAAAAGAGAGGCGTTTTGACTGCGGTTCACCGGCTGATTTCCATGAGACTTCGATTTCTATCTCATTCAGTCCGTCGAGAATTTTGTCGGTTTCGTTCTTTAATTTAAGAGGGGTTCGTTTTTGCCGGATTGACATGCCGTCAAACATCCCGGTCAGTTTTTCCATTTTTTCGTCCGTTACATTCACAACACCTGCTTCGATCTCTGCCATGCGGTTTTCCAATGCAAGGCGCGCGCGCTGATCGTCAGTCGCAGTAATTTCGGCATTGAGACAGTTGTTCACGCATTTGCCGAGTGCCAGCACCCCGATGGCAAAAATCATCACTCCGATCAACACCTCCATCAGAATAAACCCCGGAGTAAATCCATTGGGCGCGTGTCTGCGGTTTGCCCTATTTTTCATTGCTGGAAAAGGTTGCGCGCACGGTAAACGGATCATAATCCACCACCCATGTTCCGCTGTTTCCCTGATAAGTTATCCGTGCCGATTCACAGGTTCCGGAAGGCCAGAACATCCATTCCGCGGCCGGTTTTTTTACCAGGGCCGCAGGGAATTCAATCTGGTAGCACTCTTCCTTGCCGGTATCGATCCGGGCAACGGCGTGAGCATCATCGCCTGCGGAGAGTTGCCCGGGATGCAATGAAAGACCTGCCTTGTCCCAGGAGATGACATAAGCCCTCCGTTCGGACATCGCCAAACCCTGTGCCTGATGTACCAGGGAGTCAAAACGGTCAAATGTCTCCTTGCTTTTCCCCTGTTCCAGCACCCCTTTGATGCTCGGAACCGCAAGGGTTATCAGCAGTGCTATGATAAGGACGGCAAGACAAATCTCAATCAATGTAAAGGCCCGGCGGTGCATGGGTGGGAAAATTTACCATCAGCGGAAGGATTTGCATTGCAGAGTCTCACTGCCCCGGGTTGCCGAACGAAGGTACAGGCAAAAGCCTGCCAATGCCTCTCCTGCCATAATGCCCGATGTATTCCACATCCACAGAGCCGTCTTCACGAAATGTCAGGATCATCGCCGTCCCGCGATTCGGGGAAAATAATTCGGGTTTCAGACTGATTAAGAGTTCATTGGGGGCGTGGGAAGAAACCAGCACCTGCTTTGCCCCTCCATAGACACGCTGGGGAATGTTGGTAAATTTCTCTGTGTAGCTTACCGAGGCATTCCATGCACTCGATGCCGAGGATTGTTTGATCATGTAAACCAGCGGATTTTCAGCCCCCCCTGAAATCTCAAGAATGATTTCATCCTCAGTCACACCATTATTTCCGAAAGCCCGGGAACAGGAGGAAGTATACCCTTTATAAACACCAACCAACCGGTGCCAGTCGGCACCGTTGATTCTTTCGGGGGAAAGCTTGGAAAAGAAATCCTCACGTTCCCGCACAGAGGAACATCCAGAAAGACATGAAATCAGGCTGATAATCAATATAAAATGACGAAATGCTTGCATTGGCAATGGTTGCTACCATTTTCCAGACCCATAGTAAATCGAGAAGAATCTCCCACCGCTGTTATTGACCAAACTGGTTTCGCCGTTTAAGTATTTGCCGTGCATCGATACTTCCCTTTATTTGTTTGTCTGATGATGATTGGCGCGCCTGCTATCGGGCAAACGCAAGCGCCGACTGCTGGAAAACCGCCCGTACCGGTTCAGCCCCCCCCTGCCGCAATAGGACTGCCCCAAGCCACAGGAAGTTCTTCAGCCCCGCAGCCTGCTGA
>Ga0007854_10001403_pt1 | contig 15296 bp, 13 predicted proteins | sample CryBogCBH12Aug08_FD_60382 | JGI IMG/M metagenome (GOLD analysis project Ga0007854, IMG submission 60382) | Freshwater microbial communities from Crystal Bog, Wisconsin, USA - CBH12Aug08 | ecosystem: Environmental > Aquatic > Freshwater > Lake | place: Crystal Bog, Wisconsin, USA | collected...
GAAATGCGGCGGGGCATGATCCCCATAATAAATCTGAACCACAATCCCATAGAACCGAGAAACCTCAGGCATGAACAAGATTCCTAGAGATGGAGGAATACAAATCTTCGGCCGATTTACCGGTTAACTGCATGTAGAGAGCATCTGGGCAAAGGTCGAGCCCACCAGGCCACTCCAGTGCTCCCGCGGCATTGATCTTCATTGCATCAAAAAAGCCGCTCTCGAGCCATTTTGCGAAAACACCCTTGCCTGCGAAGGAGGAAAGATCCACAACTCCGGATGTTCCATCGTTGAATTTCAAGAAAACTCGAAATCCCGCCTGTGTCTTGGCGTTAATGATTTCCATATCTTTTTATCTTACCACAGGATGAAACAAAAGTCCATCAGAGCAACCCCATCCGTGTCCATCTGTGTCATTTGCTTGCCCGGCCGTTGCTACGCATCCGTTACGGGTGGTTAATTGCTTATGATCTCTATAGCCCTCGACTCTCGACTTTCGTCGCTCGACTTAGCCTATGCGACAATTTTTCTACTAATTATCGTTATTTGACCTAAGCCGATGAAAGTCAAAACCAAACACCATCCTACCATGTACGGAATACTGTAGTGAGCATGGAAACTAGATCCAAAGAACCCTTCTCGCACGATTTCCACGCCATGAACCATAGGGATATAGAGCACAGCATTACGAAATTTTTCTGGCAGAGCACTAACAGTGTACGCAGCCCCAGAGAGCGGAATCAGAAGATATGCAGCTGGATGCCAGAGAATATGAACTATCTCGGACCTTTCGCTCAGTGCCCCGATAGTGAGTGCTAGCGAGCCACCCAACCATGCCAGTAGAATCCATCCTAATATAGCTTTTAAAGGATCATCAGGGAGTTCCAGAAGACCAAGAAAATTAAAAACTAATGTCAAAATAATAAAGGAAATCGTTGCGCCCATGCCCTCGAGAATCAGACGTGACATAAAAATATCCATCACTTTGATATTCCGATGGTGCATCAGTGTCAGATTTGCTTGAACTGCGTTGACTAGACGTCCAGGCATATTGCGCCAGAGAAGAATTGACGAGTAGCCTGTAATAGCAAATCCAACTGGAGATATTGTGGTGCTATGCGCCAACCCAGCAAGACTCCATAGTGTCATGACACCAAGAGTAAACACCATCGGTTCTGCAAACATCCAGAGGAACCCGATATTATGACGACCCCAACGATCAAGAATCTCCCTCATTAATAAAGCACCGATCACACGTATCTGGATCATAAAGGACTCCCAGGTCGAGATTTCCTGATTACTATTAATCATAGCAATAAATGATTTTTAACACAGAATAAGCAGATTAGCAAAAATGGACTTTCTATAGTTATCTATTTTTTAATCGCAGATATTCTATTTTTTAAATGCCAGGGAAGATCCTTGGGATTGCGCGTAGCAAGATACCCCCCCCAGTCCTTCAGAAAGATATTACGGTGAGCCTCGGCGGTACTAGTAGCCCACGCTCCATGTTCGATAGTTGAACTAGTAGCATTCTCTATATGGTAGCAGCAGGCCCTGCTCGCCAGATACACCTTCTGCCCATAGAGCAGCGCCCTCATGCAGAGATCCGTGTCCTCATAGTATGCGGGAGCATATTTCTGATCAAAACCACCCATCTCAAGGAAGTCTGATTTTCGGATCATCAGACTAGCACCTGAGACATAATCAACAGGATGGAATCGAGGGAGTTTTCTCAGGTTAAACTTTTGATCGTTTCGACCATGACGGACAGGGCGACCATCTGGTTGAAGAGTTGCTCCCGCCTCTTGCATTGTTCCATCCGGATATCGGAGTACAGACCCGACAATTCGGCAATCAGGTGTTCTCTGAAATGCTATAAACATCTCATCAACAGCCCCCTGATCAAGAAAGGCATCGTTATTTAGGAAAAGTAGATACTCCCCTCTAGCCTCATTTGCCGCTAGGTTATTAGCGAGACCAAATCCTTTATTCTCTCCAAGCTCAATCAGGCGCATGGGAACATCTGATTTCCTAATTTCTTGAAGACACTCTGAGGAACTTCCGTTGTCCACACATAAAATCTCAAAAGAAACACGAGGGGCTGAGGATGCAGCAGCTATGGCAGCCAAACATGTCAGATGGTGCTTTTCTTGATTTAGAAGTATTATGGAGATTGTTGGAAGTTTATCATTATGTGAAAAATTATAAGGAGTATCAATTTGTGAAAAATCACCCACCACCAAACGACTATCTCTCCGTAGAAGTGTTTTTTTTAACCCTATTTTGATAGAGCCTCTACCGCTAATTTTAGCTTTTCCACGATGCCCTGATGAAGTCTTTATAGAAATACTACATGATTTAAACGCTTCAGTAAAAGGATGTGCATCAAGGATTAAATCTATTCTATTTTTACTATTAATAACATCAGGAAAAGAAAGGCAGGATTTCTTGCCAGCAGACCAGACTCCCCAAGATTCATTGGGATAGAATCCAAATATTTGCTGATGACGAGTATTACAAGTTCTGGGACTTAAGGTGGATTCGTTATTCACCAGCTCAATTGATCGATAGGCAATGGATAGGATTCTCCTATCTTCCAGATCAGATGACACTAAAGCTGGAGATGAACATTTGGAATATGATATTTCCAATATAATTTTTTTTATTTTATTGAATAACTAAATGTTCAGATCCCGATCAGACAGTCTTCCCGATCACAAAGACACGGAACCCGATTTTCTTCAATTCCTGATGAGGCAGGATGTTGCGCCCATCAAAGAGGAAGGCAGGCTTGAGCATGCCGTCATAAATTGCGTGGAAATCGAGGGTCTTGAACTCATCCCACTCAGTGAGTACGGCCGCGGCATGGGCTCCCTTGCAGGCCTCCAGGGCGCTCGAGACCACGACAAGGTTGGGATTACTACCGCTACCAAGAATCTCGGAACGTATCTGGGCCTCGGAAACCTTGGGATCATAGACCACGACCTTAGCGCCTTCGGCGAGGAGGTCACGGCAGACGGCAATAGCAGCGGTCTCGCGTGTGTCATTGGTATCCTTCTTGAAGGCAAAGCCAAGGACGGCGATGTGCTTCCCATTAACCGTGTTGAAGAGATCCCGGACAATGCGGCCGCTGAAGCGGGCCTTCTGCCAGTCATTCATCTTCACGACGCTCTCCCAATAGGCAGCGACCTCGGGAAGACCGAAGTGCTGGCAGAGATAGGTAAGGTTAAGGATGTCCTTCTGGAAGCAGGAACCGCCGTAGCCCACGGAGGCCTTCAGGAACTTGGGACCGATGCGGGAGTCCTTGCCGATCGCCCGTGCAACTTCATCAACATCAGCCCCGGTGGCCTCGCAGAGGGCGGAGATTGAGTTGATCGAGGAGATGCGCTGGGCCAGGAAGGCGTTAGCCACCAGCTTTGAGAGCTCCGAGGACCAGAGGTTGGTGGTCAGGATCTTCTCGCGGGGTATCCAGCGGGCATAGATCGAGACAACCTTCTCGATGGCAGCCAATCCCTCGGGGGTCTGCTCACCTCCGATGAGGACGCGGTCCGGATCGTTCAGATCTTCGATGGCCGTTCCCTCGGCCAGAAACTCTGGGTTCGAGAGCACTTGGAAGGTCGCCTTGGTCGAGTTGGATCGCAGGATCGTGAACATCGCCTCGGCTGTTTTCACGGGGATCGTGCTCTTCTCGACGATGATTTTTGCCCCTTCGGCCTCCTCCGCAATCATGCGGGCGGCGGCCTCGATGTACTTGAGATCGGCGGCACGGCCAGCGCCGACACCATAGGTCTTGGTCGGGGTTCCGACGCTCACGAAGATGATCTCGGACTCACGGATGGCCTTGCGGATATCCGTGGAGAAAAAAAGGTTTCGGCCACGCGCCGACTCCACGACCTCCTGAAGACCAGGCTCATACACGGGAAGGGTTTCGGAATTCCAAGCGGCGATTCGTTGTTCGTTGGGATCGCAGACCGTGACGCGGACGTCGGGGCACTTGGCCGCGATCATAGCCATGGTGGGACCGCCGACATAACCGGCGCCGAGACAGCAGATGGAGGTGCTCATGAGATGGTGGGTAAGTAAAAGGGGGTTAAATGTGGTGACTTAAAAATTAGGGAGGATTACCTCGACCCGTTGGCCGAGAAAGAGCGCTTTAGCTCTTTTTCAGACTCTCACGGAAATAAGCAATGGTCTTCTCAAGACCCTCCTCAAGAGGGACCTTGGGTTCCCAGCCAAGCGTTTCCCTGGCGAGGGTGATATCAGGACGGCGCTGCTTCGGATCATCGGCAGGAAGAGGCTTGTGGGTGATCTTGGACTTTCCACCCACTTTCTTGAGTACGAGTTCTGCAAGCTGAAGCATGGTGAATTCACCCGGGTTTCCGAGATTCATCGGGCCGACGCATTGCTCGTTCTCCATGAAGCGGAGGAATCCCTCGACAAGATCGTCCACGAAGCAGAAAGAGCGGGTCTGGGAACCATCTCCATAGACCGTGAGGTCGTTTCCCTGAAGGGCCTGGACGATGAAATTCGAGACCACGCGACCATCGTCTGCGAGCATCCTCGGCCCGTAGGTGTTGAAAATACGGATCACCCTGATGTCGACACCGTTCTCGCGGTGGTAGTCAAAGAAGAGCGTTTCCGCAGCACGCTTGCCCTCGTCATAGCAGGAGCGAAGACCGATCGGATTCACATTACCCCAATAGGACTCCTGCTGCGGGTGCACGGCGGGATCCCCATAGACCTCAGAGGTAGAGGCCTGAAAGACACGGGCCTTCACACGCTTGGCAAGACCGAGGCAATTGATGGCTCCCATCACCGAAGTCTTCATTGTCTTGATGGGATTATACTGGTAATGCGGCGGCGACGCAGGGCAGGCCAGGTTATAGATGCGATCGACCTCGAATTTGAAGGGGTCGATCACATCGTGACGGACGAGTTCGAAGCGCTGATTCCCAATCAGGTGCGAGATGTTGGCCTTACGGCCCGTGAAGAAATTATCGAGGCAAATGACCTCGTGTCCCTGATCGATCAGGCGGTCGCAAAGATGGGAGCCGAGGAACCCGGCGCCTCCGGTTACTAGAATACGCATCATAATGATAGAATTTACTTGCTTTTAAGTTTTTCAAATTCAGCGAGGGCCATTCCAACTACTTGATCCATATTATAATACCGGTAGGTTGCTAATCGCCCGATAAAAGAGACATTTACAAGAGTTTCAGCTTTCTCTGCATACTTTTTATAAAGATCAGCAGTCTCAGGTGTGGGGATTGGATAGTAAGCCTCCTTTCCGGGGCCAAAGTCGTCGGGGTACTCTCGAACTATTGTTGTATTAGGACACTGCTGCCCAGTGGCATGTTTAATTTCCACAATACGAGTGAACTCTTCATCGTTCGGATAGTTAACTTGCATAGCTGGCTGCCAAAAACCGGCTTTGCCTGCAATGGCTTCTCGCTCCTTTAGTTGATCCGAAGTAAAGGATTCATTCTCAAATCTTAGCGACCGGTAAGGCAATGGACCATAGCAGGAATCAAAGAATTCATCAATCGGTCCAGTATAAACAAGGTGATCATGAGGAATCTTGTCAATAACGTCCCTGTAATCAGAATTGAGCATCACCTGCACACCAGGTGAAGCGGAAAGCATTCTCTCAAACATACGATGGTAACCTTCTTTCGGAATAGCCTGAAAATCCTCACGTAAGTAGCGATCGTCACGATTTGTCCTAATCGGAATACGACCGCACACCGAAGCATCGAGCTCTTTGGGGTCTTTTCTCCACTGCTTGATGGTATAGTTCTTAAAGAACTTTTCATACAGCTCCCAGCCAACCTGAGAAACAATTACTTCCTCCGAATTGGCAGGACTTTTAATAGGAACCCTCTTTGATGCTAACCATGCTTCAAATTCCTCTGAGGTACTTTCCCTGCCAAGATATTGTTCAAAAGTATTAAGATTAATAGGAAAGTTCCAATAACGTCCATCAGAATAGCTCAGAATTTTATAGTCGATTGGATGCCACTCAGTAAACTGCGAGAGATATTCGACGATGCGAGCTGAATTAGACCTAAAGTAGTGAGGGCCATATTTATGTATTAGTACTCCGTAGGAATCATATTCATCATAAGAGTTTCCCCCAATATGATTTCGCTTTTCAACTATTGTACATGTTGCCCCTAATTGACTGGAAAGCCTTTCCGCTATTACTAGACCTGCATATCCCGCACCCACAATTAAAAAAGATTTAGGTTTTTTCATTTTATTTTTAAAGTAATATCAATAGACTAAACTATTTATTCCTCCAAAGGAAGTTGCCAATCTTTCTTGGGATACACATGTGTATTATAGTGCGAATGAGTAAACTCATGATGAACATAAATTCCATCAGACCACCAAGGATTATTATGCAACTTAGCATTAAGACAATTTATTTTGGCAATTTTTTTATATTCATTATTCGAGTTGTATTCTTCGATGGCTAGAAGTTCGCCAGCAAACTTTGAGTGAGTTTCCCAATGATCACCTATTGTATCATCCATCCATAGGAATACTCTTGGCAGTCTCATATCAGAGTTTTTTTTAAAGATTTCAAATGCACTCATCGTCGATGAATAGAAATCTAAGTCAAAGGAAATGAATCCAATCGGAGCTTCGGGACTGATTTTGAAATTAACTAAAGTGTCTTTAACATTGGCGATAACTAAATTAGCAGATTTAATTCGTTCCATTAGCAAATCAATATCCATTTTAAAGAAACCAGGCTGCCATATGTGCGGAAGATCTCTAAAATCTATAGGTTCGGGCATACCTTCACCAGTGTCAAAACCATAAATGTTTACCGCAATATTCATCTGATTTTTAATTACTTCAGCTACATGTTCAAGGGCTAGAAGACCATTTCCTGATGCAACTCCAAACTCAATTGCTGTTATCTGATCAAAACCTAGCATTTGAGCTTCGCATGAAGCACGCCATAGACCGTAGGCATAGTTAGGCCTTTTAAATAAATTAGAGTTTATCAAACTTTCCATATAATATGTGCTTTAATTCTTTTGCCCAACGGGGCCCAGTACTTATTTTCTTACTTTTGCAATAAATAATAGGATATTTATAAATGTTATCCTATTTCCGGTGAGGCTTCTTTCCGGGGAGTTATACACACTTTTGAAAATCGAGTACCTTGATTTAAATAATAGATTCTTACGATACGATAAATAACCACTGTGATCCGGGGATCTATTTAAGAGAAGTTTGTAAATTTGTACAACAAAGAAGTGATCATCCGACGAAAATAACTTTTCGATGTGAGATAACGAGATTAATTTATTCATTGGAACCTGTAATTGATAACCAGTTGTTATTTGTTGTGTAAAGTTTTGATGCGTTTCCCCAAGATGACTTTATTCTATCAAAATCTTCTTTTGAATCATATAACTCATTAATTAATTTCAAACATAAGCAATTTCTTTCGGCATTATAATGCGTGGTGTAAAAGCGTTCACTTTTGCGAGAAAACTTAATGTAGCTTTCTAATTCAGGATTTTTGGGTTTTGGAAATAACTCGTGTACGATCTCGTAGTCAATGTTATTTATTTTGCATTCTAGCGAACCGTCATCATAATTGGTAAATATGGAATTAATATCTGGAATCTCAATTTTGGATCGTAGGATATTGTTTTTGTATACTGATGCAAGTTCCGTAATAAGCTTTTGATTCATCATGAAGTATCCTTTTGACATATCTTCACTTGGTCCTTTGAAGACCGAACTTATTGCATCTATCATTGATAAACATAAATCATAATCGTGAACTAATAAATGCTTGTAAACCGTTTCGACAGCCGTATTAATAAACTTATCCCATGTAATGTCTAAATGAATAATATCTGAAATTAATCCGTGTCTTAAATTAAGCACTTCTTGCCATGAAGGCATGCAATCATAAAAAGCATCATGCCAGATAGCTATCCCAGGAACGTTAACAATTAACGATCCAGATTTATAGAGTCTGTAACTATAATCAATATCATCCCATTTCAAAAAGAAAGGCATAGGATATATTTTAAGAAATGCATCCGCTGTTAGCATTAGGAAATAAAAGGCCGCTATATTCCCTTCGATTAACTTGGATGAATAATCAAGGTACCTTGGGTTAGTAATTTGATTACCACCTCTCAACGGAACAAGTCTCATTCCATAATCAGAATTCTTGTTATTTTCGTAAATTCCAATTGTTGAATCAATATTTAATGGTCTACACTTATCTAGAAATGCTGACGCAATGACAGTTTTCCTATTTGTAGAGTTTTTTAATAAGTTGTACGATCTAATAACTGACTCCGTATCAAAAACTATATCGTCATCTATAATCAGCACCAGATCATCTTCTTTAACCAAGTTTTTCTTGCGAAGATAATCAGACAATAAAAATAAATTTCCGGAAGAACCAAAGTTTTTGGATTTTAATACTGTCAGTTCAAGCCCGCCATGGTACAATTCAAAATCGCTTTTATCAATCTCGTCAGAACTATCTAAGACAATTAGTTTAACATATTTCCTATTTATTCTATCATCAGCAATTAATCTTTTAATAACTCTGTAACAATCACGTTTTCTTTTAAGAGTTCTTAATACAATAAAAAGATCCGGGTTTTCTAAATCATTTGATTCGGAACAAATATAAATATTTTCAATATTTGAATTTTTCGATATTCCAACAAACTCAAGAGTAATTCGATTTGAACTTATAGCAGAGATAATCTCAGGCAGTTGTAACATTTCCCATGTAATATCACTTGAAATAATTTTTCGATCTAATAATACATCGATTTCTCCTTCCGAGTTTATGCAATTTATCTTGCACTGAAGCATTCCTTTAAATTGTATGAAAATATAATAGTCCTTGGGGCCAATTAACTGTTCGTAATTTGATATGTAAAAAGAATTAAAATACGTTCCGAAATCAATTTTCTCATCTTTTCCAATTATCCATCCGGTCTTAATTCCATAATCCTTATTCTCTCTTGAGTCAATCAAGAAAGCATCTGATACTTCATTGAATAGAGATGGTCTTATAGAATGAATTATATCATATTTTTTTGAATAGGTATTCTCTGTAAATATGTTAGTATTTATACCTGATTTGGGTTCTTTTTTAGAATTTACCCAAATGTTTAAACCATCGTTTTTTATCTCTTTACACATATTTTTTAATTATATTAATATCCTCTTCATATCTCTTCGATATAGTGTTAGCTATTTCTTCATCGATTAGATTTTCGTAGGTGTACGTATATATATTATTATATAGTTTGTTTAGTGTTTCAACAGGTTCATCCATTAATTGAAAGTTTATAATATCACTTGATTGAGCTTTTTTAAATGATTTATTTAGTTCTTCTATAACCACCCCAATTTGGCGGAATTCTGAATTTATATTTTTGAAATCAATTATGCTACTGTATTCTACACGAGCAATAAAATTTACTTGGGGCCTGAAATGTGGATCTAGCATAAAATCCGGAGTAATACTTAAGTATTTTACGAAATCCCTAAATGTAACTACTTTTAAACCGAAGTCTTTTCTAATAATCTTTAATATTTTTGAGCTGTCAGCTCTTTTAATTATAATATCATTAAATCCTGATATTAGTCTTTGAACTGGATCTCTGAATATAATAATTTTATTTTTGCATGTCTCAGCCTTTTTCCAATTTTTTACTAGCATCATGAAAGATTTTTCATGAATTTCATTTTGATCATTTGTATCTATATTATATTCTAATTCTAATAACTTCTTAATGATGCTTGTTGAACCACATTTTGTTACTGCAGTGTAAAATAAATCTAATTTCTCAGAATGTATTTGATAATACCGAAAAACATCTTCCTGAACATAACTTTTCCATTCAAATTCTTTTATCATTTTAATTATAACTTTAGTTTTTTAACTCCAAAGTTTCTGATTTTTAAGCGTAATTATTGTTTAATACTGGTGCTCTTTCACCCCGGCAATAAAAAGAGTCCACCCGCCATATAGCAACAGTGTCACAGCCAATACGGAAAGAATGTCGTAGAAACGCTTTGGTTCCATAGCTACGTCTGGCAGATTTGGCTTAGAAACGACTTCGAGGTAGAGGTCTTGCCTAATTGCTTGGTTCCGCGCTGCCTGTAGAGTAGTCATCGCTGAGGCGAGTTGCTCCTTGGCAAATTCGCGGTCGAGCACGAGTTGCTGATACTGGGCGTCCTTCATTGCTAAGGGACCGGACTCGTAGGCTACCTTGGATGCTTGGTCGGTCATTTTATCCGAAGCCGCTTTGACCATCTTCTCGGCTGAGTCGACCTCTCTCTTGGCATAGTCGATCATGTTCTGTCGGGCGCGTTCGTTGAGTTTGTTGACGAGTCGCTCGGCCGCCTGGAGGAGGAGTTGATTGATCTGCAGTGACTGCTCAGCGGAAAAGCCTCGGACGGTCAGGGTGCAGAGATTGGATTCTTTCTCCATCTCGGCGGTGATGTGCTTTTTATAGTAGGGATAGAGGTATTCATTCCGCTTTCTTAAGTTAAATGTCGAAAAGCGCTGGATGGGATCGATCCACCAGCGGGACCATTGTTTCTTGAGATCTAGCTGCTCATCGAGCTCCCTCATCGCGTCGCGTGACGTGATAAAGGCTGTAACAGCGGCTAGGTTCTCATCTGCGGGATTGAGTCCTGAGATCCCGCTGCCCTTGAGGAAGGAGCTGATTCCGGTCGTGGCACTAGGCTGGGAAACACTATGGAGAACGAAAGTCGACTCGGTAACGTAAACATTCGAAGCAAACAGTCCAAAATAGAGTGCGGCCAGCACCGTTGGAATAACAACGATGATGCTGAAGGAAGGGTGCTGCTTGAGATATCCTATTAGATCGGATACAGACTGCTTTGGGGATGATAGAATCTTTTTTAGACTTCCGATGTCTGAGTGAGTGTTTTCGGAAGGCGGATTTCCCGAGAAGTGTTCTTTCATGTTAGTAGTTTTCTAAAAAGATTTTGTGATTCTAAATCTTTTTGATTTGGGGAAAAGTTTATCTCTAGTGGAGGGTTGAGAGGGTCGCTGCCCCACCCGCAGCAGAGGCTGACGTCATGACGGGCGCTGTGAGGGCGCCGATGACATTCATAGCCTTCTGGAAGCCGAGAGATCCGGCATCACCTACATAGAGGACGTCCTTGTCCCTCATGGCGAATTCTTTGGCTACAAAGAATCCCTTGGGATCGCGCAAATTGAAATGATAGATGACTGGTACCCCCTCCGAATTCGCTCCATGGTAGGATCCACCTAGGCGATTCAGGAGAGCAGGTGATTCCAGTCGGTAGAGGAACACAGCCTCGGGATTTGCCCGGTTATCATCCATACCATTGGAGGATCCCAATGCCTCGGCCACGGTCATTCTGCCAGACAAGAAGGGATGCAGGCTCTGTCCAGTGGCACCAAAGGTCACGTAGCTCCATGGGCGGGTGCGGACGACGAGGGTGTCGGCAGGCTTGAGGTAGATGTTACTGGAGGGATTGCTCAGGATCTCTGAAAGGTAGGCTGTCCGGACGGTTCCACCACGGAGGACGCTGACGACGGTTTCGTAGTCTTTCCCAGTGCTGCCACCAGCTGCCGTGACGGCATCTGCGATCCTCAGGCCTGGCAGCGGTACGGAGATGCGCTGGGGTGCCTTGACGTCGCCGGTAACAGTCACCAGGTCACTTCCCATGCGTCCACCAACTGTGACAACTGCATAGGGAGTAAAAGCCATTCCTTTCATCCGCTCCGCGATTTCTGTTTCAACTTCATTGGGAGACTTGCCTGCAACAGTGATACGTCCCACATAGGGGACAGTGATGGATTCGGAATCGTCCACTAGTTGGCTTGGCACGGAGGTACCCATGGAGACTCCACCCTCTTTAGTTGGAATATTAACTCCGCCGATATTAGCGGAAGTCATTGCTGCCCCACCTCCAAAGAGTCCTCCTCCAGTTGTATAAATCATGACGTTCACTACATCTCCAATCGAGATTTTCTGAATTGCAGGAGATCCAGGAGGCTGTTGAGAATTCATCAGATCCTTGTTGCTGATTCCGGTACATGGTGCTTCCGCGTTATTAGCTGCCTGCACAACGGCATCGGTAACGGGAATCAGGGTGAATTTCCCTTGAGCCGAGCGTGTTTCGGACTTGCCCCGGGATAGGATCTTTGAGGTGGAAGGCCCTGAGCTGGGCAGGGAACCACACCCTGTTATGGAGATACAGGCAATGAGCCCGAGCAGCTGAGGGGATAAGAATTTGGAAGTATTGTTCATTGTGTTAAAAAACAGTGTTGTGAGAGCTGGGCATGCTGCCGCCCTTGACCAAGCCCGGGGAGAGATGGATTCGGTTCTGACTGTGTTGATTGTGGGATAACCAACAAACGATTCATCTTGTTTTGCATTTCAAGATCTGTCAATTACGGTCGATCCGCTGATTAATGCCGCTGAATAGCCCCATGATTCGGTCAGAGTATTTCTCCGCGATCACATGGCGGCGGAGTTTAAAGGTCTGGGTCAGTTCGTCGCCGACTTCGAAGGGTTTGCCGATGAGTTCGAAGGCAGCAACGCGCTCAAAGGGCTTGAAGCCGGTCTCCCCGCAAATCAGGCGGCGAATCTCGGACTGGATCAATTCCCGTGCCTCGGGGAGGCACGCCAGGGTGGCGCTATCGGCCGCCCCGACCCCTGCAGCGGCAAGGCCTCCGATAGAGGGAACGACGAGCACCCCGAGGTGCTTCTGATCCTGTCCGACGACCATGCACTGGTCGATGAGGGGGGACTCGAGGAGCTTGGACTCGATCGGGAGAGGTTCCACATTCTCCCCTCCGAGCAGGACAATGGTCTCCTTACAGCGGCCGACGATCTTCAGACAGTCATTGAAGGTGACAAGTCCGATATCACCCGTGGCCAGCCAGCCTTCTTTCAGGACACGAGCGGTACCCTCGGGATCCTTGTAGTACCCCTTCATGATCTGGGGCCCCTTGGCATGGATCTCCCCACGCTTCACGCGCCCGAGATCACTGCGTGTTGGATCCGGATAGAGAATCGCACCCGTAAGGAGATCGACGATGCGTATCTCAGTTTCCGGAAAGAAGGGTCCAACCGTACCAATCACGAGTTTATCCCAGGTCCTGACAGCGAGTACCGGGCAACTCTCAGTCAGCCCGTATCCCTCGAGTACCGGAATGCCAATATCATTGAAAAAAGCATCGACATGGGGAGGAAGTGCGCCTCCGCCGGAGATCGTCCCCCGAAACTCCCCACCAACCACGGCTCGCAGCTTAGCAAGGACCAGCTGATCCAGAAGCATCGATGGAAGAATGCAGAGGGCCCAGCCGATGGCATGGCGAAAGGCCATGAAGGCTGAGACAAGAAGTGTGCCATTGAGATCGATCTGGTTACCCGAGAAGAAGGATCTAGCGGTCCGCACCTCGTGAGCAGTGAATCGCGCGGCATGGAAAAGGAGCCGGCTCACAGGAGGAGCTTTCTGAACCTTGGAGATGATCCGCTGGTAAAGTCCCTCCCAGAGACGGGGAGCCGAGACCATGATCGTTGGCTTCACCGTTTGCAAATCCTCACCAAGATGCCGCAGTGAGGTGTAGTAGGTATGGACTCCACAGGCGATCGAGATCACCTCGAAGACTCGTTCATAACTGTGCCAAACCGGTAGGATTGAGAGCGCCCTATCCTTAGGAGTCAGCACGAAGGGAAGATTCCGAATCTGCGAAGCCATGGCACCATGGGTCAGCTGAACTCCCTTCGGCGTGCCGGTTGTCCCGGAGGTATAGATCAGAGTGAAGAGGTCCTCGGGCTGGATGTCTGAGATCCTCGCCTCAGCACGACGATCTCCCTGAAGGCGTAACTTCTCGCCCTGGATCTCAAGATCGCGAAGTATATGAACATTCTTAGGAAGAGCGGAACCGTCTTCCATGGGCCTCATGAGGATGAGATGACGAAGCTTGGGCAGTTGGTCGCGGACGGACTCCACCTTCGCCAGCACGGTGGCATTCTCCACGAATGCGACCTCCACGTCAGCATGATCCAAGATGTAGGCGATTTCTCCTTCGGTAACATCGGCTGCACGCGGAACATCGGCAGAACCGCAAAATTGTACGGCGGCATCAGCCAGGATCCACTCGAAGCGGTTGTCGGAGAGGATCGCGACATGATCGCGCGTCTCCACCCCAAGATCGATTAATGAGGTTGCAAGTGCGAGGGAGCGTTCCTTCCATGCCGAATAGTTAACGGAAAGGAATGTCCCATCAGGACGGCGAGTGGAGAAGGCGGGGCAATAGCCCCACCGGTTCCCCGCCTCCACAAAAAGGGAGGCGAGGTTCGGTGCGGAAATCCGTCCGGTCATGAGGTGACCGAAACGATAGGATTAAAACGAGGCAGGAGCTGCAGGAGCTACCTCGCCGAATCCGAATGAGGAGGGAGCGGGAGCCGAAGCAGTGTAGTCAACGGCAGGAGCAGAGATCACTTCGGGAACGATCCCGGTCGGCACGATCCCCTCGGCAACATAGAGTCCCTCGCCAGCCTTCTGGACGCCGGCCAGCTTACCGACACGGACGTAGAGGGTCTGCTTGGGGTTCTTGGCGGTCCAGATGTAGTTATCCTGCTCAAGACCGATCAGGATCTCTGTGACCTTCATCGGACGGTTGTACCGCTGGAGGACCTTCACCACGGCAGGGGCAAGCGGACCCGAGGGAGAGGCGGGACGAGGACGACCGGCAAGCTTGGAGGTGCTGGACGTACCATCGCCAAGCTGCTTGCGGCCGGAGCCTGGAGGACGACCACGGCGACGAGGGGTCTTAGCAACCTCAAGAAGCTGGTTGGTCATTCTCACGGTGGCAGGAGGAAGTTGGAGAGTATCTCCGAGGAGTTCATGGAGCTTCTGCTGAAGACGCTCGATCTTAGAAGCAATCTTCATGGCTTTCTTCAGTGTAAGTGAGTCAGGTATGGACATACTGTTAGGTTGTTTGGATTAGGTTATAGGTGATTGGCTCTAGGGATCGTGAATTAATTTAACTATGCGGTACGGAAAGTGATGCGTGCCTTGGTCAGATCATAAGGAGACATTTCGACGGTCACCTTATCGCCAGGGACAATTCGGATGAAATGCTTGCGCATTTTTCCTGAAATGTGAGCCAGCACGACATGGCCGTTTCCGAGTTCTACACGAAACATGGTGCCGGGGAGAACCTCGACGACAACGCCTTCGGTAGTAATTGCTTCTTCTTTAGCCATAAAGAA
>Ga0007854_10001404_pt1 | contig 15294 bp, 12 predicted proteins | sample CryBogCBH12Aug08_FD_60382 | JGI IMG/M metagenome (GOLD analysis project Ga0007854, IMG submission 60382) | Freshwater microbial communities from Crystal Bog, Wisconsin, USA - CBH12Aug08 | ecosystem: Environmental > Aquatic > Freshwater > Lake | place: Crystal Bog, Wisconsin, USA | collected...
CCGATGGCAATTCTGGCATGCGGCCTAAGAGTACGCAGAATAACCGGACGCGCAACGCCCAGCGCAGTAAAGCGGGCATCTGAACACAGCACCACACCCTCACCCAGTATAATGCTGCTCATTGCCGACATCGAAACAATGGGGTAACCGTAAAGTATAGGTGATTTTTTAAAATCAACCCCGTGTAACTTCAGCAAAATTGGCCCTGAAAATCGCCACCATTTGGTCAGCAGGGCGTTGCGTACCTTTAAGCCGAAGTTGAAAATTAATTTTGCGGACATAAGATTCTCAATGCTCAAAGGGTTGATAGTGCATCAGCAGCCAAAATTTGCCTGTATAAGGCCAAATAGGCAGCTGTGATCACCGCTGGGGTAAACATTTTTCTGGCACGAGCATAGCCCATAGCCGAGCGTTCCTGATAATGCTCATCAAAGGCTGTATTTACTGCCGCCACTATCGCTTCCGGCGCACTGACATCCGTCAAAACCGCACAACATTGCTCATGGCTGTTTTCCATAAACCCTACTACCCAGGGAGCAGCGCCGCTATGACGACCGGCAACCACCGGGAGTCCCAGCGCCATCGCTTCGGCAATGACCACCCCAAAGGATTCCTCCAAAGACGGATGCAGCAGCAAATCCATGCTATCAAGCCGTTCTATCAGACGTTTATGGGGAGTCGGGCCGTGGAAAATCATACCGGCAGCCAATCCCTGCTGTTCACACCATTGCTCCGCAGCCTGATCGGGACCAAAATCCTGCCCAAACAGATGCAGTTCGACATTTTGCTGATTACTATAAAGTTGGGCAAAAGCCTGTAAGGCTGGCCGGGCGTTTTTGCGGGCCTCCCAGCCGTTGCAGACAAGGCCGATGCGCCTGCTGGCTGGCCGGGAACGAATTTTTCCGCTGGCCAGCACAAATTCTGCCAGCGGGTTGGGCACCACGGTAATCGGTATTTTGGTATAACCCTGGATTGCCGAAAGCATATAATCGGATACCGTGGAGAAGTGGCGACCCTTTAAAAACACCGCCCGCGCCATCAGATAACGAATAGCCCGGAAAGGATAGGGATTAAAGCGCAATATCACCGCCGGTGCATCATGGCAGCTTATGAGATGCGGCAAGCCGGTGGCAATGGCCGCCAACGCGAATTCATATGTCCAGTGAGCATGAACAATATCTGGCTGCACGGTTTTAATCGTAGTCGCTAGCCCCCGCCGTTCATAGGCAAAACCGTCCAAGGCCCTGCCCGGAAAACGTTGATTAAAACGCCACGCCCTGGGACGCTCAGGACAAATATATAAATCAAAATCGGGACCGCTGGCTTTTACCGGCTCAGATTGCGGAAATAGCGAGGAATCCGTCGTAAATGCTGAGACCCTATGCCCCTGTTTAAGCAATTCGGCAATTAACGCACCTGTAAAGGGCGCTCCGGTGTAACCTATGGGCAGACTGCCGACCTCCCCGTCCAACAAATCGGCGACATGCTCTGTCGCAATTGGAGCCGCTATCCCTATATGTAATTTCATGGGCTTTACACGTTAATTATGCTACCGAAGCGGCTTTAAAATAATTGTTCACGGATAACCGTGACGATGTCACTGTAAACCACGGTAGCTTCAAGATTTTTACGCGCATATTCAGACGCAAGATAGCCCATTTCATTTCGGCGTTCAATTGGCAGACTCAAAATATATAGCGCCACATCCGCCGCTTCCTTCGGGCTTTGGATGATAAACAAGCCAGGAATATTGCTAAATACATGTTCATATCCCCGCTGATAATTGGTGATATGCGGCACACCGCAGGCCAGACTGATGGATAAGCGATCAGAAGCATACATGGCGATTTCGTCAAACTGTCCCCAGTTCACGCTCATCCAGGCATCGCGTATAACTTCGCCTTGTTTATTAAAATCTATTCCACCTTTACAAAATGCCTGACCTTCCCAGCCTTGTCCGCCACCATAGAGCGCAAACCGGTCACCCAGTTTTGCATAAAGTGCTTGTGCGGTTTGCTTGCGGCTGCGTCCGCCCGGCATAAACAGCCAGGGTATCCGCTTTAAACAGGTTAAATTGGCGATCATCACCGCATCGAAACGTCTGCTCAGCGTGGGTTGCCACGCTGTCCCAAAACGCTGACTATCATAAGAATGCGGCGCAAAACGGATGGATTTTGCCCCGGCCGCGTGAGCCATATCGGCTACCGTGCCGGTACCCACCAGAAAGCAAATGTCGGTTTCTGCTATGACCGCCCTTAAGGTTGGCCCCATGCGCTTAATAATGTGACCATAGGGATCAGCCTCGAAAAGCACCAGCTTGGGCTTGCTGGGTATAGCCTTAAGCTGTTGCAGATAGGCGCGATCCATTGGGTATTCAGTACCCGGATGTTGAATGAAAATCAGATCCGGGGCAAATTCAACCGCAGTGGCGAGAAATTCGTCTAATGCCGCCTGATGGTTGTTTAAAACTTGTTGCCTTACCAGATAGGAGTAAGCTTTATAGGCTGAAAACAGGCCTTCAGCATGCAGCTTTTCAAAAGCCATTCGCGGACCGACCTGATCGCCTTCCCTGTTTTCATTCGGTACATATAGCCAGCGCATACAAGACCTCTAAGGTAATTAGAAAGTATTTTTGTGAATTCTAACAAAAAACGTAATCTGGTTTATCAGTAACGACAGCCTTGTAGAAACAACGCAACCAGGTTCACTGCCATTGGTTTCTGCGATTCTCATCATTAATAACTATTTCAACCAAGCTGGATTTATTTTGGCTTGAAAATACATATAGCACTGCTCTTAGTTTTTCAGCCGCTTTGGCATCCGTTGCATACAGAGCAACGTGCGGATTGATAATGATGGTTTTTTGCAACAGATTTAACATACCCACTTTTATCCATGACGCAGGCTTTGCCGGAAACCATTCGTCATAAACAAAAGCATACTTCACATTTTTTTTATTCATCAACAGTTCAATCCAGTTGCTGGAATCTTTGTTTTTATGCGGACTTTTATTAAGCAGAGATTCTGTCCAGTTTTCATCAACAAAGTTCTTTCTATAATTCAAGGCTTCTATTGAACCCAGACCCCATAAATCCAATACATAGCTGCCTGATCTTAATGAAACCAGACCCAGGTCATTGACCGCCACCGGCTCACCCAGCATTCTGGCGATTGCGGCAGTTTGGGCCTGTTCATTATTAATATTGCTGGCGGCTAAGGGCGTACCCGTAGTGCATTCAATCAGCCCTAAAAACATCAGAGGCAGAAAAAGAACATGTGGAAATATATTTAAAGAATAATTTAAAGCAACTCTGATGCTGATTAAAATAAAAAACAGCAGATAATAGGTTTCGTAACGGCCATACCAGCCGTTTTTTCCGAAAGTATAATGTAGAAAAGTAGCCAGTAAAACGGCGATTGCCCAAAACCGGCTTTTCTTCCAAAGTAAAGAAACAACGATACTGACAGGGATAATTAAAAAGCCATATTCTTCCTGATTGGTAATCACACTGCCAAGAAATGAGAAGATACCGTTACGCGTGGTTTTTGCCAGCACGGAAGATGGCAAAAACCCCAGATCGTGACTGTATAGAAACAGCGAAAAACCACCGACCACTCCAAAAAGAACCATGGCAGTCGTTATCGCCGTTTTTTTATCGCCTTTTGCATACAGGGTTAAAATAACAGGCAATGATATTGCCATACCTTCATAGCGAACCAAAGGTAAAAGAATAATGGCCAAAATTTGATAAAAAGGCGTGGTTTCTTCGGACTGGTTTCTTAAAAAAGGCAAAATAATCATCGCCACCAGCAGCAATTGCAGATTATGTTCCATGCCTGTAAAAGCCAGTCCATAGGCATTAAGCGATAACAGGATCAAGAAAATTAAAACAACCCGGTGAATAAATTTTATTTCAGAAAATGCCAGAAAGATGCAGTAGGCCAATCCTGCTATACATAAAAAATTTATGATAAGAGGAATATATTCAAAAAAATCACCCAGAATTGAAAAAGGTGCCAGCAAAAAAGGCCATAAAATACTTGAGGAGGGTGCCGCATATTCACCCAAATTTATCCCATAAGTACCGTGCAATATATTTCGTGCCAGGGTAAGATGTATATAAGGATCATCGAGCGAATAAGTAAAATTGTTCCCCGACAAGTTAAGTATGAGTAAATACATAATCAAAACCGGCAGAACGGCCAGAATGATTTGCATTGTTAATATCTGTTTTATATTTTGATTCATAAGTTTATATTTTTAATTTGGTCATAAACAGGTTAAAACCGATAGTTTATTGAGTTTTTTTACTGTTTTCGATCACATTACAGCGGGAAACTTTCACAACATTCGAGCCTGGGAATTTTTGCTGAGTAATGCCGACAGCGCCATAGATATTTTTTAGGCCTGCAATCAGTTCCTGATCCTCATCATATAAAATATGCGTAAACAGTAAGTAATATTCACAAGATTGCATTTGCGAGATTATTTCCTGCATCATGCTATCTACTTGGGCCTTCGGTTCCGATGCGCCGCGCTCCCATGAGCCACTGCCGTAAATATAGTGTTTGTCTGGGTAGTGAAACTGTGCCGCATGCTTGGCGTTGTAATAAACATAGACGTCAGTATCCTTCACGGAAGCTGGAATTGCCTGGGAAACAGCCGCCAGTATGTCCTGGTCAGACTGATAGGCTCTAGGCAGTTTCGGCAGAAAAAACAGCAGCAACAGACTGATACTAAGCAAATAATAAGTTGACTTTGCCAATTTTAGCTGTTCGCCAAGCCATAAAGAGGAAATAATAATGCAGAGTATCACTAGCGGACTGGCAAACAGCTGTTGCCGGATTGGGCCAAACGGATACATTTTTAAAAAATTGGCGACAACAGAACCGGCAACAAGCACCAGCAAAATCCAAAACAGACTGTTTTCCAATGGCTGGTTTATCTTTTTCAAAAACAGGCTGATATAAAAAATGAACAGCATTGGTAAAGACAAATAAGCCAGATACTTGCTACCGGAGGTATAGGAAATATATTCCCCGCCTCTGGGTGCCAGCCATTTTAAGCTGGTCAAAAATCCGGCCGGAGGGTAATAGTCATCAAGATAAAAGACATGACTCACGCCCATTTGATATTTGGCGGTTATCAGCCAGGACATTGCCAGCGATACCAATAACGGTGCAGATAGAAAAACGACCTCATGAATTGTAAGCTGTTTCGCCAGGATTCTTTCCATAAAATACACAAAAAGAATGGCAAACAGCATGAAACAGCTACCGTATGCCGATAACGGGGTTAAAAATATTAAACCGGCGAACAACCAAAGCGCAGAGCTATTTCTGGTTTGACGCAGTTGTAAATAGGCATATAACAACCCGCAAGTCATTAAAACCGAAAGACTGTACTCTCTGACTTCCTGGGAAAACCGTATGTGGGTGGGTGAAATCGCCATCCAGAATCCGGCCAGACTACAAACCAGCGTGGATAGACCGGTTTTGGGCAGCAACAGCACAACTCTGACTGCCAAAATCCCAAAAATGCACGGCAACAATCTTACCGTAAAAGGTTCTCTGACAAAATCGCCAAGCAAATACAGCAAGTAAGGCAGCAGAATGGGTGAGCTATTATTGGTGCGGGTATTGGCAAGAAAATGATTAAAATCGGTATAGGAATTGTTGGCGTAAATGGCTTCGTCCAGCCATAGCGACTCATTGCCCAGATTGTAAAGCCGCAGGCTGATTGCCAGCAGAATGATGCAGGCTGAAATTGCCTGATAATACTGCGTAATCAGCTTGTCAATTTGCCATTTCATGGTTCCCGGCCTTTTTTATCGGGTTTGTACCGAGTACAGTTTCGCTATGCGCTGAGCGGTTTGGGCACCGGCGCGAATTGCGTAGTTTGTTCCCCGGTCTTCAGGATAAATTTGGGCCATGGAACAGATATACAACCCTGCAACCGGGCCTTGTTCGGCCGGAATCAGGGCCTTGTAATGCTTTTCAACCACCGGTTGTGACCAGCGGGCACGCCAAAGATGATGACGTTTTATCCAGTCGCGCTGCAGGTTGGGAAACATTTTCTGCAAATAGGGTAGGGCATAATCCAGTAATTCATCGGCGTTTAAGGCATACAGGGCATCGGTATGCGGCAGATATTTGGACAGATAAACAATGTGATTGCCACCATAGGTGTCGGGGTGTTCAAAATTGGTATGTTCAATTACGCCGACAAACGGGAAGCTGGGATCGTTGACATTTAGCCAATAGGTTTTGGATAAAGGCCGGTCAAGCTCCATCACCAGACAGATATTGCCGATATATTCTATTCTTTCCAGACTTTGCACGTAGTCGGCACTAGCCCAGTTTCTGACCATATTAGCTGTCAATGGCAGAGCTGTGGTGGCAATCACCTGTTCGGAACTCACCATACCCTGTACTGTATGAGTGTGCCAGAGACCTGCAACCGGCTCTATACTGGCAACAGCTGCTTCGGTCACTATTGTGCCGCCCAGTTCCCGGATTTTTTCGGCCAGCGCTTCCGCCAAACCCACAAAACCGCCTTGAAAATACGCCAGGCGCTCTTCGCCGCTTTTGCCTCGGCTGCCGCCACGCAGTTTGAGCTTGTTCCAGAACCAGACCGCTGAAATTTGTTCGGCATAAGGGCCGAATTTGCCTTTAAGCAGCGGTTGCCATACCACCCGGTAAACGTTTTCGCCTCCCAGCTCTTTTAGCCATTCCTGAGCGGTTTTGTCTTCCAGTTGCATCCAGTCTTTAACGCGACGGGCGCGTAAAGCCAGCAAGCCCAAACGTATCCGGTCAACAAACTTCAAGGGCGTGAAATTTAAAAGATCCCAGGGAGTTGATAGCTTGAAAAAATTATTGGCGTAATAAACACCGGTGTTGGTGGGATTAATGACCACCCGCTGGTTTAAGTCCAATTCAGCTATCAAATCCATGACTTCCATGTCGTTGGTAAACCAGTGATGATAAAACCGGTCCAATTTTTCGCCGCCGACATCAAAAGCGGCGGCAAGCCCGCCTATCTCCGCTTCAGCCTCCAGTACTGTCACCGAAATGCCTTGTTTAGCCAGTTTATAGGCAGCCGTCAGACCTGTGAAACCAGCGCCGATAATAGTAACCTGGGTTTTGTGAGGTAAACTCATATGCAAACATCCTTTAATTTTGTAGCGCCCACACCGGGCATCATGAACATTTAGCTCAGGACAAAAGCACTTTTCGCTTCATAGGGCGAAAGGCAAAATATCACTTATTAATATGCCTGTATTGACGAGTATGGGAGCGAAAAATTTCCGTTAGGCAAATATTATTTATTGTCATCTTTTTTTATTACTGGATAGTGACACGGGTTTGGATGTCTTGGTTGGGTGAAGCAATAAATAAGCTCCACCAATTATCGTAGGCGGCAACCAGAGCAGAATATGCACCAGCAAGGCATAGGCTGTTGCCGGAGTCGTGTCATTCCCCAGCGCACTCATAGCGCGAACTGTAAAGTAATCGAAGGTGCCTACATAACCTGGAGTGCTAGGAATCAGGGTAGACAGCGTACCTACCGGTAACGCCAGCCAGCCAGCCAGCGGCGCACCGATGGAGGACAGAGCCAGACCGGCAAACCAGAAAACGCAGCCTTCGGCAAGCCATGCCGCCAGCGACCAAAGCACCAACCGGAACATGGTATAGCCTTTGGCGAGATGCTGCAGGGTCAGCATAATTTTTTTGATTTCCAGTAATAATTTTTCACCGATGCCAGGTGCCAGGCGTTTAATGAACAGGCCAATCCCGATGGCTAAAGGCGCAAATAGCCTTGGAAACAGCAATACCAGCAAAATACCGAGAGCCATGCCAATCAGGGCGATACTGCCAACACCGGCGAAATTGTTAACATCAAGTCTGAAATAGAGCAAAGCCGAGCCAAGTAAAATCAGCACCATCAGCAAATCCAGCAAGCGTTCTACAAACAAGGTTGCCAGCACTACGCTTGAACTGACCCCAAGTCTGCCATTAAAGGCAAACGCCCGCAGGATATCGCCAGCTCGGAAAGGCAATACATTATTGGTTGCAAAACTGGCCAGCAAGGGGCCAAAACAGTCTATCCATCTGAGCTTGGTGTTATCGCATTTTAACATCTGCCGCCAGCGTTCTATCCGGCACATATAACCGATTGAAAATGCCACAAACCCGGCGATGATCCAGTGCTGATTGGTGTCGGCAAAAGCCTGTTTAAATTCAGCCGGATTGATTTGTTGAGTGATGAGCCAGACGAATAAGGCTGCGATGAGTAAGCCCAGAATAAAACGCAGTGTTTTTTTGACTGTCATTTTTTACTTGGAACCGGGCTTCTGGACATGACGGGATCAGTATCATTAAAGCCCTGATATTCCTGAATCACATACAGCGGCCGACTTTTGACTTCATTATATATTCGGCCAATATATTCACCCAGAATGCCGACACAGACCAGCTGTACACCGCCAATAAACAGGATGGCAATCATTAATGCTGTCCAGCCCTCCACCCATATGTCGGTATACAGGCGCAGAAAAAGCGCATAAAAGATGCCCAAAGAGGCAAACGAAGCGCAGAGCATGCCCAAAGTAACCGACATTTGCAGAGGTTTGGTGGAGAAAGACAAAATGCCATCGGTAGCGAAACTTAACATTTTTCTTAGCGGATATTTGCTGACTCCGGCAAAGCGTTCAGCCCGTTTATAAGGCAACGCCGTTTGTTTAAACCCTACCCAGCTAACCATGCCGCGCACAAATCTGTCACGTTCCGGCATACCTCTTAGGGCATCAACAACATTCCGGCTCATCAGTCTGAAGTCGCCGGTATCAAGGGGAATTGGGACATCGGAAAGATGATTTAAAACGCGATAAAAACTGCGAGCAGTCAGGCGCTTAAAAAAAGATTCGCCGCGTCGTTCTGTGCGGGTGCCGTAGACAACGTCATAACCTTCGCGCCACTTTGCCAGCATTTCGTGGATCACTTCCGGCGGATCCTGCAAATCGGCGTCAATTAGCACCACGGCATCACCTTGAGCGGCATCGAGTCCCGCCGTAACTGCTATTTGATGCCCAAAATTCCGGGCAAAAGCTATCAGCTTGATATGCGTATCCTCTACAACATAGCTTTTAATCATAGCGCGGGTCTGGTCGCTGCTGCCATCGTCAACAAAAATCAGCTCAACATCAATATCGCTAAGTTCAGAGCAAAACGCCTTCAGCCTTTTCATGGTTTCATGGATGACGTCCTCTTCATTGTAACAAGGTACAACCACTGACAGCTTCGGGGTTTTGGCATCTGCGGATTTCATGATTAACGGTTTAAGTGATGACAATATTTGGAAAACGAACGGTTTTAACCCAGAATAGGCTATTAATTATACACATGTCAGCTTAAATTACATGCAAACATCCAAACGCGTGGCCAAAAATACCGGCATTCTTTACGCCAGAATGCTGGTTACCATTTTGATTTCACTTTACACAACACGCCTAACCTTGACTGCCCTGGGCGCTGAAAATTTTGGATTGTTTGGTCTGGTGGGCGGAGCCATAGCCATGCTTGGATTTTTAAATTCCTCCATGGCCAGTGCTACGCAACGCTTCATGTCTGTCGCCCAGGGAGCGGGGGAAATTTATAAGCTAAAATGTATTTTTAATGTCAGTATTATTCTGCATACTGCAACAGCTTTGATTATATTCTTGGTGCTGGAGCTGGCTGGATATTTATATTTCGATGAGATTTTGAATATTGCGGCAGATCGCCTAGAAGTCGCCAGATTAATATATCAGTTCATGGTAATAAGCACTTTATTCTCAATTATTTCCGTACCGTATGAAGCAGTAATTACCTCTCATGAAAACATGCTTTTCTACGCGGTGCTGGGGGTTGTTGAATCACTTTTAAAACTTGCGATTGCCTTCTATATTGCTTATAGCGATTACGACCATTTATTGACTTATGGTTTCCTGATGGCAGTTCTGCCGGTTTTTTTACTGTTTTTCAGGCAGATTTATTGTCATTTAAAGTACGAAGAATGTAGGCTGGGGTTTTTCAGATATTATGATAAACACCTGCTGACGCAGATGACCAGCTTCGGGGCATGGTCGTTTATGGGATCTGCAAGCACGATGATCGCTAATTATGGACAGGGTATCGTGCTCAATATTTTTTTCGGAACCACGGTTAATGCCGCCCAAAGTGTGGCAAACCAGCTAAATGGGCAGCTTTCGGTTTTATCAGCCAATATGTTGAAAGCATTGAACCCATTGATTGACAAAAGCGAAGGTGCCGGAAACAGGGATTTAATGCTGAAAGCCACCATGATGGGCAGCAAGCTTTCATTTTTTTTAATTATGGGCTTGCATATTCCGGTGCTGATAGAAATGCCGTTCATGTTGAATTTGTGGCTTAAAAATGTACCGGATTATGCCGTTATATTTTGCCGATTATTATTGGCCAGAAGTCTGGTTGAGCACCTTTTTTTTCCATTGGTTTCCGCAATAGCAGCGGTAGGAAATATCAGGTCTTACCAGATAACCAGCTCAATCCTTACCCTTCTGCCTTTGCCGCTATCTTATTATTTGTTTCAACTGCATTATCCGCCGTTTACCCTTTACGTGGTTTTTCTGGCATATGCCATTTTGGCATCCATAATTATTCTTTTTTATGCAATCAGAAACTGTCAGCTATCCCTGCCCGAGTTTTTGTTAAGCGTAATACTGCGCTGCAGCCTTGCATTTTTGGTGGTATTTGTTATTTCCCTGGCTCCATACTACTATATGGAGCCAGGATATACGAGGAGCCTGGCAACCTTGGCAGTAAGCGGTTTTTCTTTCTTGTCCATGGTCTTCCTGATTGGTTTTTCACGCGAAGAAAGGTCAAAGTTTAATAAACTGATGGTTATCATTCTGCAAAAAATTGGATTCAAAAAATGTTTAGCGTCGTAATTCCTCTTTACAACAAATCCCACGTTATACTCCGCACCCTCGCTTCGGTTGTTACTCAAACTTTTACCGACTTTGAAGTCATAATTGTGAACGATGGCTCTACCGACAATAGTCTCGAGCTTATAAGACCATTTACCTCAGATCCGCGCATACGGATTATCGAGCAAGAAAATCAAGGAGTCAGCGCAGCCCGCAACAAGGGGGTAAGCCTTGCCAGATTTGATTACATTGCTTTTCTTGATGCCGATGATGAATGGTTGCCGGGATATCTGCAAAAAATGCAAGAGGCGATCTCTTTATTTCCCGATGCCGGGATGTATGGCTGCCCTAGCTGGCATAGAAATATTCTGAATGGTGAGTCGGGAGATGCCTCTCTTGACCGTTACCGGAATAAAATCCAGGTAATCGAATATTTTGAAAACCCTCATACCATGCCGCACACCAGTGCAATGATAGTCTCCAGACAATTATTCTTGCAGATTGATGATGGCAATGGATTCCCTGCGGGTATGAAATGTTGCGAGGACTGGAGCTGCTTTAACCGAATGGCTTTCCTGGCACCTTTTGTTTATGTGGGATATACCCTAGGCATAAAAAACAACGGCGTTTTTGGGCAAATTACCGGTACAAATACCGAAGAACGCTTTAAATTGCTATGTTTTGTGGTCGATTTTTATAATCTGACCCATGATTTTTCACAAAAATATTCACATAAGGCCGAATTATTCGGGATATTTTTCCGCTATGACCTCAGAAATAGAGTTCTGTGTTCGCTAAGAGAAAAAGACTATCAGACAATTGATTATTTGTTTGCCGGGCTGGATCAGGAGTGCCTGAATGAACTCTCAGGATTTGAAAAATGGATCTATACCTCAGAAAAAATGAATTTTATTGCCAAATTATATGTTTACGGCACAAAGCTGATGTGGAGAACTCATGGTTTTCCGGTACTTGGCAAAGCAAATTAACCCATTAAGAAGCTTAATTGAGACTTGGCATACTTTTTTTCATTTTTTGAATCTGTACAACCCCTCAAATCTTTATGCTATGATTTTATAGAATAAGATTCTTTGAGACATCCGCTTGCTATTTAGGTTGAATAATGACTATCAATAACCACAATCAGCATAAGCTGCCTTCTGAACGTAGTTTCGGTTTGTTGTTTGTAGTGGTATTCGCTGCACTGGCGGGCTACGCTTACTATAAAAACTTGGATATTAATATGGTTATCGGCGCGGCTGCCGTCAGTGTGCTATTAATTCCAATTTCGTTTTTTATCCCGGTAATTCTTAGGCCTTTCAATTGGGTATGGTATTGGCTTGGTCAGATAATGGGGAAAATCGTAAACCCGATAGTCCTGGGCATTATATTTTTTCTGTTACTGACACCCGTCGGAGTGATGGGCAGATTGTTTGGCCGCGATACTCTCAAACTAAAAAGACGTCAAGTAGATAGCTACTGGATTGAACGCGACCCGATTGGGCCTGCTCCAGAAACATTTAAAAATCAGTATTGAACATTATGGCATTTATTAAAGAACTTTGGGCTTTTTTACGCGCCCGTAAAAAGCAGTGGTTATTACCCATCATTATTGTCATGGTGCTAATTGGCGCTTTATTAGTGTTAGCACAAGGCTCAATTGTTGCGCCCTTTATTTATACTTTGTTCTAAATGAAAATTCTTGGAATCTCGGCTTATTATCATGATTCGGCCGCCTGTCTGGTGGTTGATGGTGAAATTGTAGCGGCAGCGCAGGAAGAGCGCTTTACCAGAAAGAAGCACGATTCAAGTTTTCCGGATAACGCTATTGCCTATTGTTTGTCTGAATCAAAATCAGAACCGGAAGAAATTGATTATATTGTTTTCTACGATAAACCATTTTTAAAGTTCGAGCGCCTGTTTGAAACCTATCTGGCTTTTGCGCCCCGAGGCTTCCAGTCATTCATGACTTCTCTGCCTGTCTGGTTAAAAGACAAGCTGTTTCAGAAAACAGTCATTTCCGATGCTTTAAAAGCATTGTGGGGCAAGAAGATTGACTGGTCTGAACGCCTGCTTTTCTCGGAGCATCATCTTAGTCATGCCGCTAGTGCGTTTTTTCCTTCTCCGTTCGAGGAAGCAGCTGTCTTAACGATGGATGGGGTTGGTGAATGGACCACCACTTCCTTGGCAATTGGCAAAGGTAATGAGCTTTCCGTTATCAAGGAAATTCATTTTCCACATTCCTTGGGACTGCTTTATTCTGCGCTTACTTATTATACCGGCTTTAAAGTCAATTCCGGGGAATACAAGATCATGGGACTGGCACCCTATGGCGAGCCAAAATATGCCGCCTTGATAAAAGATCATCTGATCGATATCAAAGAAGACGGTTCATTCAGTCTGGACATGTCTTATTTTAATTATTGTACCGGCTTGACCATGACCAACCGGAAATTCGACAAGCTGTTTGGTGCCCCCCCTCGCAAACCGGAATCACTGTTAACCCAGCGGGAAATGGATCTGGCGGCATCGATTCAGGCTGTAACAGAAGAAATTGTGATTAAACTGGCCAAGGGCATCGCCAAATCCACCGGACAGCGGAATTTGTGTCTGGCCGGTGGCGTAGCTTTGAATTGTGTGGCGAACGGCAAATTATTAAGAGAAAAAGTATTTGACAGCATATGGATTCAGCCCGCTGCCGGCGATGCTGGCGGTGCTGTAGGCGCAGCATTAGGAGCCTATCATATGTTCCTGAATCAACCGCGTACCGTGACCAAGGGTCAGGATGCCATGAAAGGTTCCTATCTTGGCCCAGCCTTCGACCAGAGTGACATTGAAGCGCGTTTGTCCGCTGCCGGAGCCGTCTTTAAAACCGTCAATGACGATGATTTATTCAGCATCACCGCTCAAGCCCTTGCGGAAGGTAAAGCAGTAGGCTGGCATCAGGGAAGAATGGAATTCGGGCCAAGAGCTTTAGGTGCCCGCTCGATTATAGCCGACCCGCGATCAGAACATGTGCAGAAACAGCTTAACCTCAAAGTTAAATTCCGCGAATCTTTCCGCCCGTTTGCGCCCAGCGTTCTAAGAGAAGAGGTCAGTGATTGGTTTGATTTGGATGCGGACAGTCCGTATATGTTGCTGGTTGCTCCCGTTGCCGAATCCAGACAGATACCCATGACTGAAGATCAGCAAAAACTGTTTGGGATAGATAAGCTGAACGTGCCGCGTTCGACTATTCCTTCCGTGACCCATGTTGATTATTCGGCACGGATTCAGACCGTACACAAAGAGAGCAATCCGCGTTATTACCAGCTTATCAGCAAATTTAAAGAACTGACCGGTTTTCCAGTTCTGGTTAACACTTCATTTAATGTTAGAGGTGAGCCTATTGTTTCCACCCCTGAAGATGCTTTTAGATGCTTAATGGGTACCGGCATAGAGTTACTGGTTGTCGGTAATTGCATCATGGAAAAAGAAATGCAAAATGAGGCGCTGAAGCTGGATTATAAAAATGCTTATGAACTGGATTAAAGGCTTTGCTTCAATGTTCTGCTAATTTTTTACGGCTAAACTCATAACCCGCCAAAGCCATTGCCATCGTCCCCAACCCCAACAGCTGCCAAGTATGGTTTTGGAGTAGAAACATAGGCAAATTAATACCGGCATCATTGACTGCGCTGCTAATTACCGGCACAAGCGAGACTAATAACCCTGCCAGCATAATTCTTTTGTCTTTTTCAGTAACCTGATATAAAAATATCAGAAAGCAAATTAGGGCAGGGTACAAATCATACTCTTTCATCCTGGGGTTGATCAGGGTAAGTACCGGATACAGAATAAACAATCTGGCATAAAGATTATCCACAAATCCATAGGCTTTTGGCAGATACAAGCCGGCAATAATCAGCAGTAAGACTGAAATCAAAGCATGAATTGCTAAGGACAGCAAATCTGACATTCCGGCTTTTTTGAAGACTGCAAAAAAGGAATACCCAATATCATGCCCGGTAAGTGTTTGTTTATTTAATGCAGCTAAAAACGCCTGATATTCTTCAGGAAAAAACTGCATTGAAGCAATCCACGCAATTGAAAAAAGGGCAATCATAATGAATGCCGTTATCAGACTGTTTTTTTTGCTTTTATAAATCAAAAACAAAACAGCCATATAAGTCAAAAAGTAGGGCTTTATCACCGAAAAAACTATCACTAGGCCAATAAATGCATAGCTGTAAACCGGAAAACCGGTTCGACAAAACTTAAGTAGCACGGCAATCAAGGCAAAGTGCAAATACAAGGTGAGGTTACCTGTTACAAAACAGCCTATCCCTATGTCGCCAAAAGCCAGGGC
>Ga0007854_10001405_pt1 | contig 15290 bp, 4 predicted proteins | sample CryBogCBH12Aug08_FD_60382 | JGI IMG/M metagenome (GOLD analysis project Ga0007854, IMG submission 60382) | Freshwater microbial communities from Crystal Bog, Wisconsin, USA - CBH12Aug08 | ecosystem: Environmental > Aquatic > Freshwater > Lake | place: Crystal Bog, Wisconsin, USA | collected...
GGCGAAGTTCCCCGATGTCGGATCAGTGGCTCCTCTGCGGTAGAGCCAGTTGTTGGGCATTTCGCGGACGGAATCGGCAATCACGTTTCCGGAGGTATCCAGGGTCAGATGGCTGATATCCCCACCGACATTCACGTTGATATTTCCCCCAGCATAGCTGAATTGGGCAGGATAGGCCTGTGGGCTCCCGCCTGAGACCTGATTTCCATTGGGATCACCGATCTGACTTGCGTTGCCCAGACTGGGATCGTTCGGATTCAGGAGCTGATACCCATTGATCTGATTGAGGAGTTGCGTGACAGGCGTGCCGTAAGGCAGCTCGGTTCCATCAGGACCAAGCGTGTTTCCGTAACCGGCAAGCTGCACCTGTTGCACATTTCCCAGATTATTGATCATCCATTGATCGGTATTGTTGAGGTAGGGGATGGGCGTGTCGAAGGCGCCACCAAGCGTCGGATCCGTAACCTGCACGCCAGCCGTGTAGATGGATGCAAACTGATTCCAGAGTTGCAGGCTTCCTGCAGCATTGACGTTGATATCACCGGTTCCCGTACGGATCACCTGATAGTAACCCAAGAGAACCTGGGCGGTCAGGGCCGACTGTCCAGCAGTCGGATCGAAGTTTTGCCCCGGGATTCCGAGCATCACATTCCCGGCGGCACCAACAGTTGCAGCCTTGGTGTCGGCCGCACTGAGGTCGCCGCCACCCGTAAGCTGGTAGGACCAGGACTGGAAGTTGGCTGGCAGCATTTTGTTCTGCGCCATCAGAGGCGCATTGTAGACACTGCCCAAGAAGCTTCCGTAAGGCCCATAAGAAGTAGTCGCAAATCCATCGCTCAGGCTTGCCCTGAAGTACAGATTTCCCCCGGCACGAAGTGTGAGGAATCCCGGGGCACCGGTCGGGCCTGCCCGGAGAGTCGAAAGGTCCCAATCATTGTTAAGGACAAGATCTCCACTACCCGGGACATAAGCACCGCTGACGAAAGCGCCGGAAGTTGTATTCCGGTTAATGATCTCGACGCCAGGAGCCATATTGAAGGTGAAAGCATTGATGGCGGGGTTAGCAGGCTGCAATTGCCCAAGGAATGTTTTCTGTAGTTGGCTCTGTGTTGGTGAACCGTAGAAATTTGCGATGTCTTGGGCTATTTGGGAGGCAACAGATTGGCCGCCCTGCACCAAGCCCTGGATCAACGGAATCGAGTTCTGAATATCCCCGCTATTCTGGGTGTCGCCCGTAATGTCATAAAGCATGTATCCCTCGAGTGCGATGCTCGAGGCACCAATGACTTTCGAAGAAAGTTCCGCAACCTGATTGCCCGTGATATTTCCCGTAGTGGAATCAACACTGAGGGGTACGCGCAGATGCAGTGTTCCCGAAAACTGATCTGAATTACCTGTAGTGTCGATCGACCGCGGCGTAGCATTCACCCCAAGATCGATCGTTGAACCGGATTGGAGATCAAGTAGAGCTGCCTGATTGATCTGCCCATTGACCTCGGCTCCCGCACTGAGAAGAACCGATCCCCCCTTCCCGGCCGCATCATAGTCGTCGGCATGTACCGTGAGCAGAGATCCGTTTTCCAAAGTGACGCTACCAGAGGCGACTAGTGAGATCGATCCGCCTGTCGTCACCCCGTCGCCATTGGCTTTGAGACCGGAGGCATTGATGGTCCCAGTGACGTCAATCCAACCTTGATCTGCGGAAAGGGAGAACTGATGGGCTTTCGCCTCGGTATCCACGGCCACATTACCGTTACGTACACGGAAGGAGAGTGACTGTGTGAATCCAGCTGCATTAAGTGTCGGAATAAGGGCTGAAAGCGCTGGCAGCACCCCCACATCGAGGGAGAAGATTCCGTTCTGACCACCCTTGCCACCCGTTGCGGAGAGCGTGGCAGAGGGGTCGATGCTGAAGGTATCCGCATCAGAGGAACCCGTGAGCACGGAAAGCGAGCCGGCGGAGCCCGCGCCGGGTTGGGCCGAGAGGTTCAAATCAGCCCCGGAGGCAAGGGCAATGCTTCCCGCGGAGGAGAGGGAGATGAAACCGGCATCTGTGTACTTGGTCACGTTGAAGAATTGCTGCGCCGTTCCACCGACATCGATCCTCGAGGAGATGGCCAGCGTCCCCGGCCCCGACTGCCGGATCGTTACGGATCCGCTTGGCAGAACAATCGGAGCACCGAGCGAAAGCGAGGATCCGGTCAGGGTGAGCGAGGCTCCCAGACCACCCGCAAGAACAACCCCATCAGGATTGGAACCGATCGTTGTCAAGCTACCGTTAGGCGCTGCAAGCGACATCACGGATCCAGCCGCACCAGTCAGGATGGGAGTCGTCAGCGTCAGGTCCTGACCTGTCGTCAGAGCAGCCGATCCGACACCCGTGATGCCCCTGGAGAAAGCACCAGAGACCGTTTGGTACCCCCCCAGGGCCAGGTTTCCAGCCCCCAGAGTAAGAATGCTTCCAATAAGCGTCAGGGTGTTTCCAGAACCACCCGCGGGAACATAGGAATTGCCCTGATTATTCGGATCGGTGACACCATTGGCATTATCCAACTGGATCGAGGAGGCTTGGATCGAGTCAGAGGAGACTCCATCCCCTTCGATTTCACCTGCATGAAGCGATAATGAAGCGAGCGATGATCCTCCGAGTGTTCCATTGCCAAAAAAGTTGATCGAGGAGTAGCTGGTGAGATTGAGTGCCGAAGCCGTTGCAAGGGCTCCCAGAGAGGTTCCGCTAAGAACTGTAGCTCCGTTGTTGCCGGAATCCCCTTCGAAGACCAGATCGATTTCTCCGGCGCTCAGGTTGATTGTCTTTGCAGCAAAGACCGTTGAGGGATCGAACGAAGCCGTGGAGGAGGAGTCGAGTGTGATGGAGACTCCCGAGAGCGTGTTGCCGCTACTAAGAACGATGCCCGTGATGGGATTCTGGTCACTTCCCGTACGGGTGTCCCTGGCGAGCGGATCACTACTGACCCGAAGCAGCGCACCATTGCCAGTCACGCTGAGATTTTCACCGGGAGCAACACCGGATCCTGAGGCCACCACGGAGGCCCCCTGTCCCAGCGTGACGGAGTTATTGGCAGCAAGAATGATATCATTCCCGGAGAGTATCGTGCCCGGAGAGAGCGTGATATTATTCGCCGCCACGGAGACAAGGGTCAGGCCATTCTGGGCAATCGTACCCCGGGTGCCGCCGATCAAGAGGCTGCCAAAACTCCATGTGTTGATCAGGGATGCCCCGAGCACAGCGTCGCCAGAGATACCACCAGTGCCATCGGGAGTGATACTGAAGTCGAGGGGTGAAGTGATGTCGACAGAGGCCCCCTTACCTCTCTGTCCCCCCAGACCGAGCACTTCTCCATTCAAAGCCATGGAGGAGATTCCCTGGATCACGAGATTACCTGCATCGACGGTTCTTGCCGAGGTGGCGACGGGGGAGAAGAAGGTGGTGGCATCCAGGATGCTGAATTTTACTTTTTGGGCGACGACAGATGGAGAGTCGACTTCGAAGGTCTGCACAATCTTCGAGGGGGTGATTGCAGCATCAAGGCCGTTATGAATGATTCCGGTAACAAGGACCGAGCCGTCGGGTTGTTTGACAGCACCATCGATGAGTGACTGCGACGAGGCGCTGACCAGATAAGCCCCGGGCTGAGTCGCATAACTGGAAGGGAGCAGCGTATAGGTTCCGGCGGGCAATCCTGATCCGGCGCCAAGGGTTATCCTAGACCCCAGGAGCGGACCATCCAGAGCCTCTCCGCCATAGCCGTTCGGAGCAAATCCGAACTGATCTCCCGGCACAATGGCATAACTCTGGGGTAATTGCGTCCAGGAAGGGCCGATTGAGGGAGTGACGCCGGAGGAGCCTGCACGGGCCGACCAAAGCTTGCCACCGTAGGAGACCGTGTCCCCAGCCGAGTAGGAGACTTTGCTAGACCATCCCGATGGCGTGGAGGCGAGGTAATTCAGCGTGCCTCCCAAGCCTGAAATCCATTGGGCGGCTGTCTCTGCCCCCCCACCCTTCAGATCAACGATCGCACCCTGCTGCAGGTCAACCGACTGAGCGTTGAGACTGACCGACTTTCCGGCGATTCCTCTGCTGGTGATGACGGTTCCTGAAGAATCGGTCCAGCTTGTTCCATCAATGGAAGAACCGAAGGGGATCGAGAAAGCAACTCCGGTGAGAGGATCCACAGCCGAAATCGTGGTCAGGCTTCCGGGTGCCAGTACCAGAGAGGTAGTGGCCGGGCCGTTTTGACCACTAGCACTTCCCATCGTGATTACCCCAAAGGGAGCCGCAAGCGTCCCGGCTTGGGTGATCGTGTCTGCGAAGAGCGAAAGCGACCCTCCCGCCGAGAGGGGAAGCATCCTGGTCCCGCTCTGCAGGATCGTGATCGATCCACCGTTAATAGACCCTGGAGAAGGTGCGTCACTGGTGGCCTGTCCATAGGTCGGATCCCCCGGGTTCGGATCATAATTGTTCGCAACGACCGTGAAGGCCGTATCCGTGGGAGGATAGATCTCGGCCGCTTCCATCGTGAGAGCCCCGGCCATTTGGAGAGTGCCGTCACCCCGGATGGCACCATGCAACGATTTCATTGTCACCACCCCGATGTTCTGTAGGGAGGTGTCACCCACATCGACCAGACCAGCAACTGACTGCGACCCGGCCGTGAGATTCAGCACCCCGGAACCGTAGCTTGGGGGATTGAGGAGTGTCGTATCACTGATGCCGGGAGCAAGAGGTCCCAGGAAAGGTTTTCCAAGGGAGAGATGAGATGCCGAGAGATTCACTATGGAGTTGGCAAAGAGAAGACCTTCGGAGGCCACGGAGATACTGCCAGGGAGCGCAAGGGAAACGGGCCCATTGAAAGCGACATTGCCGGAAAGCGTAACGGCATCAAACCCACCGTTCGCGAAACTATTGACATCGACATGCCCTCCACCTACTCCCCCATTATCACCGATCAGACCAAAGCCGGGAAGTGCCTGACCGACGGCGCTGGCATCAGATCCCCGAATGAAGGAACCGGGAATCCCCGAACTCCCCTGGCTGATCTCCAGCGAATAGGTGGTTCCGGTATAAAGGCCCGAGGAGAGAGAGAGACTTCCTCCGGATGCTGTGGAGCCGCCACTTGGGGCCATCAACAGGGCATCAGAATTGAGGGCATGGCTTCCGAAGAGAGAAATTGATCCACCGGAGCTATCCACGCGATAGGCAATCGTTTCGTTCATACCGTGGGCGCTTTTCGTAAGTGCCATTCCGAGTTGCGACGGGAAAAAATCATAGACACCATGGGCACCGGAGGCATCCAGAAGCGATCCAGCTTCGGCCAGGATATTCCCACTGACTGAGATGGAGCCTCCCGCAAGCACGGCTCCGAAGAGATTGCGAAGGCCATGCGCAGGATCATGCGTGTAGAGCGCCTCTCCAGCAGTCGAGATAAGGGAAGATGGGCCAATATCCACCGTCACCTGAGGCAAATCAGGGGGAGTGATGTAGTTCATCGGATAATTACCAGCACCGGAGATCTTGATAGTTCCCCCCGGAACATTCAGGGATCCCAACATGGCGATGGTGTTTCCGGAAAGCGTCAGGGATCCCCCCTTGGCGGTGGCGACCCCTCCGCTGAAGCTGATCTGTGGATTCAGCTCGATGGAAGCTCCCGGATCGATCACCAGATCACCACGCACCAGAAGGCTTTGAGACGTACCGTCAGAAAGAGTCGGCAGGTTAGGATCATTCAGCCCCGTGGCATTCAAAATCAGATTTGGGGCGCTGGCGTAAGGTGCAGGGGGGAGAAACTCGTCGAGCACCACAGAACCTTTAGAGTCACTGACTACATACAGGGAGACTTGGGGATCAATGAGCGTTCCTGCCGAAACCATCATTCCGGGAATGTAGGAAATGTTCCCGCTGACAGGATCCATGACATCAATACCCATTCCAGTGAGCGAGAATGATCCGAATCCTCCCTGATTAAAGAAGGAGGAATTGAGTTGAGTCACCCCCTGAGGAGCTGAGGGTCCACCAATCTGGAACGCGGGAGCCGAGAGGGAAAGGGATCCCGCTGAGGCACCCGGCCCTGCGAAGCCGAGGAGCGTCGCCCCCAACTGCAAGGAGCCGTTATGAATATCGCCGAACTGATTCGCCTTTCCGGCATTCACTCCGATCGTGCCTGCATTTCCATAGATTGTGGCTCCGGAAGGATTGAGCAAAGCCCCCCCCGAGACATTGATCATCCCACCTTGCATGAGATTCACTCGATACCCTGTGATTGCGACATTTCCTCCGTTCAGCGCGACTGTTTGCAGATCGCGGCTCGAGGAAGTCGGCAAGTCATTGACCAGAGTGCCAGCAGTGCTGATACGGGCATTTTGACCTAGGCTGACGTTCCCAGTCTGCGCCTGTGCCAGTTGATCATTCGGAACGGTCATTAAAATACCAGTAGTATCCATATAACTCGTTATGCCATCCTTAATGGCGCCGATTTGAAGTACCTTTTCGCCGCTTCCAATGAGCTGTAGGACATCAAGGATGGGGCTCAATGCTTGGGATCCGGCAAAATAGAGTGAATAGGGAACCAGGTCCCCCGTCAGTGAGACCGATCCGCCGGGCGCTGAGATCGTCCCCTCGATATCCACATTGGCAGCCTCCAGCGCGAGTTGACCTGTCGGCTTCAGATTCAGCGTGGATGACGAGGGTAGGGTAATCGATCCATCATGATTGAGAATCGAGAGATTACCGAATCCATCGGCATTCACCAAATCCGTCGAGAGTCCTATAGAACCCACCGGGGCAGATCCCTTCGTCAACACAAGGGAAGGAGGGTTAAGAGAAGCGGAGACAGGTGAAGCCGCAGTGGGCGGGATCGATTGCCCCGAGAAAGTCAGGTTAAGTGATGAGAGCCCGGGCAGCGTGCTCAGTGAAGCACTCGTTCTCAACTGCCTCGGCCCCGTCACCGTGGCACCCAACAGTGTCCCATCAAGAGCAAGTGAAGGGGCTTGGATGGCGACACTTCCCCCGGCCGCTCCGGCAATATAAGAGGCTTCATGGCGGGAAAGCGTCGGATCAAGCGGTGAGTCATACGTATGGGTCACCCCCCACTTGGAACTTTTCTCGACCGTGACACCGCTAGAGTAAACGCCGCTGTAAACCCTGTCGGGTGTTGCTTGGGAAATATTCACCAGATGCCCTTGGTACATTAGGAATGACGATTTGAAATCTCCTTCTGAATATTGCGCCCATCCCCCCGAGACATTAATCGAGGATCCAGTGGTCATTGCCACGGCATCCCCCGCAGCCAACGAAACCGACCCTCCCTGCTCGGTCAACTGGGCAACGCTCCGCTCGATCAGTCCGACAAATCCGATGGTATCACCAAGCGGGGTGCCGATCCAGTATTGGCCGTTGTAGGTGCCGCTGACGCGTGCATCGATCGTGATGTTTGCGCCCCTGACGGGCCCCGTGCGCTGGAGGGGGCTATTCGCCAATTCGTTGCTTCGCAACTGCAAGGTGATGAAGTTCTGGGAGCTGTCAACTTGGACATCCGTAGAACCCGCGACATCGATGACCGCATCTCGCCCCAAGGTGATCTGCCCATCCGTAAAGACAAATTGAGATGCTTGGGAAGCATTGTTGAACCACTCCCCGGCATTAATCGTGACTCCGTTCTGTAAAAGCGATCCCGATTCGGCTCGCGCCTTGGGTGTGGTGATTGCCCCGGGGGCTTCCAGAATGGCTCCGTTTCCCAAGGTCACCTGTTTTCCGATGACGTCGACAACGGAATTCAATGCAAGCGTGTTTCCTATTACTGTCGCGCTACTCCCCCACTCCGGGAGAATCCGCATGACGCTTCCAGGGCCCATCTCCACATCGCCCGTCAACTGCTGAAAGAAAGGGGGACCATTGTTGAGCGTTCCGAGCGCATCAGGCGGGGTGTAGGAGGCATTCATGGTGGCGCCGTAATTCGCCAGCAGGTCGATGCGGCCATTCAGCGAGACAGAGGTACTGCTGTCGATCACCCCGTTTTGCTGAACCGCCGCACCAGCCATCGTGACACTCCCTTCCGGGACTTGGATCAGGCCGCTGTTGTTGGCACTACCCGTGATGCTGTTGAGTGTCTGGAGAGTCTGATCGCTTACCTGTCCGATCGTGACATCCATACCGCGCAGGCTCGGATCGGACGAGGGATGGGGAATCAGGGCGACCTGTAGCCCGGCTGCCAGAATCGTCTGTCCCTGAGGCGTGCTGATGGTGCCCTCATTGCGGACATTGGGAGCGATCAGGGCAACAAGCCCTCCCGTTCCGGAACCACTCTCCGGTGAGACAATCGAGGCACCTGACTGGACCACCACATCCCCAAGCGGTCCGCTGATCGTCGGAGTGAAGGCAGCCGTGGGTCCATTTTTTCCCGGATCAAGGGGAAGCGCGCTGAAGAGGAACTGATAGTCGGGATTATTCGCGATGCCTCGTCCTTTGATCCCGTTGAGGTAGTCGCCCGCCAGGTTCTCATTCATCGGGAGGGTCGAGGCGACGAGTGCGTGAGTGTTCACCTGGGCACCATGACCGAAAATAATGCCGTTCTGGTTGAGGATATAGACCTGTCCCGGTGATTTGATGGCTCCCAGAATCTGCGTGGGGTTTGCTGAATCCCCCATCACCTTGTTGAAGGCAATCCATGAGCCGGGATCCCCCTTGTTATCCGATTGGAGAAAATTGAGCGTCGTCTTGGGACCGACATTAAAGCTGCTCCAGTAGAGATAGGCGCTCTGAGTATTCTGGGTTACAGTGACATCATTACCACTTGAGGCGAGGGAAGATACCCCGTTCCAGGAAGAGGGAACACCATTTTCATTGTTTCCCTTGTGGGTTGCATTGTAATAAGGGACAAGCCCGCCGGGGTTGAGTCCATTGGCAACCCCTCCCGGTGAGTTGGCAAGAGAGCGCGCCCGAGCCTGCATCGCCTGCATGGCGTTCAAAGCCGCAGTCGTCTGCTTAACGGTTTCCTTGGCCCGCGCCGCATTGAGTGATGCCGAAGCCGCACCTGCGTTCTGCAGATTTGCAGAGGATGCCTTGCCTCCCCCGCCGGCTCCGCCGAATGCTTGGATCGCATTCATGGCAAGCAGCGGCGGCCCTGAAGTCAGGAAGAGGAGAGCGGTCAGCGTGACCGTAAGAACCCTGAGTCCCGGATGAATCCTCCTCGGACCAAGCTCGTTCCTGAACGACACACCTTCCAAGACAGAACCGAGCCTACGAATCGGATCAAGAGATCCGGCGTGAATAAAGCGTTCCGGAGGATGAAATCGGGAGACTTTCATGAAGATATTTTTCATTCACCGAAACCTTGCGTGGGATTCGGTGAACTTCATGAGGTGGAAAAGAGACATAGAGGGGTAAATAATAGACCAAAAAGGAACATTGTGCGCGTTACAATTTTGACAAAGTGAAAGGATTTTTTACTCGATCCTAACAATCTTAAGAATTCCACGCCGCCGCCATGTTGTCCATGTGACGATTTCGACGCAATCTTCACTCCCCCATTGAAAAATTGAACGCCCGCTTGCTACGATTGTCTCCTATTTCTCCATTCTTAAATTTCCAATGAAACACGCCTCCATCACCAAATCTGCAACCGTCGTTCTGGTCATGTTCCTTGTTTTGGGACTTCTTACGACCACACCATCTTCAGCCTCAACTGCCACAAACACCACGAACCACCCCCAAGAGGAAAATTCCGCCGCACCCGGTGAGAAGGAGTTCCAGCAGGGCCGTGCTTTTGATCATGGAATCGGAGTCGCTCAGTCCTATGAAAAAGCCTTTACCCTCTACAAGGAGTCAGCAGCACAAGGGAACCTCAAGGCGATGCTTAACCTGGGGGTTCTTTATTTGGCCGGCAACGGAGTCACTGAGGATGAAAAAACCGGGTTCTCCTGGGTCAAAAAATCAGCCGAGGGAGGTGATCCCCGCGCCGCCTACTCGCTCTCCATTCTTCTACAAACTGGCAAAGGTGTGGAGAAGAATCCCTCCCAAGCACAGCTCTGGTTGCAGAAATCCGCTGATGCCAACTGCTATCCGGCGCTGATGGCCCTGGCACAGAATTCCATGCTGGGATCCAATGGCGCAATCAAGGATATCCCTCATGGTCTGGATCTGCTCAAACGGGCGGCAGACAGCACCAATTCCGCCGCTTGCATGCTCCTCTTCAAGCATTATGACGAACAGTTCATCAAGGATGCGGCTGACAGGAAGATTCAGTTGCAGGATCGTGCCGACTCCCTGGTTTGGCTCGGTAAGGCTGCTTCTTATGGCGACCCAGCAGCCCAATACGAATATGCCCATCAACTCATGGCCGCGGGCAAGCCCTCCGCAGCCTATCCTTGGGCAAAGCTTGCGACCGATGCCCATGTGCCGTTTGCCAATGGGATCATGAACGAATGCATCGCCGATATCCCCCCCGAACAGGTCACGGCCGGAGACAAGGAGGCCGAAAGGATCAAGGCAGCCTATCCCAAGCAAAATCCCTGAAGCGCTTGAAACTCATTCATTGCCAGAAGAAGCAAATGCACATCTCTTGTGAGTTTTATGAGCCTTTTGTGGCTACTTCCTTTAAAAAGCCGTAGAGATCCAGGAGGGTATGCGCGTTTTGGCATAAGAGTCATGCCAATGAGGGACTCCCAAGATAATACCTTCTTGTACAAACCAACTACTTCCCAGTTGCCTTTTTTTCCTGATCCTCGGCCTGCTTGAAGAGTAGAGCGTCATCGCCGTAACGCGACCGATAGGCATCATCCTCGGGACTCAGGGGGATCGGAGTCGGCTCGGGTGTCGGTTGAGTCTCCGGGATCCCCTTGAGAGCATTGAGTGTGGCATCCCCGTACTTGGAGCGGAAGGCGTCATCGGCATTCATGGTCGCCTGACGCCAGAGATCCGCATATCCGGGTGCGAAGGGACTCATACCGCTGTTCTGAATCACGGCGGTGAAATTCGAGGCCGCCTGATCCAGCATCGCACGCTGATCGGGTGCGAGGTTTGCCTTGATCCCAGGATTACCCAGGGCGGCAGGAATGGTGATCGGCTCAGGAGTCGGGGCTGGTTCCTGAATCTCGATCACCTCCTCCATCAGCGGAGAGGGCTTCGGGGAGGCAGATTTTCCGGAGCTTTGTGCGGAAGCCACTGGTGGCATTGAAAAAGAGGGAGGAGAAGAGGAGGGGAATGACGATTCAAGCCAATGGTTTTTTACGCTTGGAGCGGGACTCAGCAGGGATGGTTCAATCCCTCCCATAGAAGTTCCAGAGACAACCTTCTGCGGAGATGCAGGGCAGCTCTTCACCGTCGCAGGCATCATCACATCGGAGTTCATGGGCCCCTGTTCCTTCATCCAGAGATGGATCAGGTTGACAGAAATAATCACAATCCCAATGAAGGCTAAGCCGATAAGCCATCGTAATCTGGTCATGGGACTTAGGGATTTTGAGAGATGGGCATTACCAGCATAGCTTGATGACCTTAATTCCTTTCATTGGGAAATTCCAGTCAGGCATCTACTGCGTCAGTTAACCATTTTTGCAAGGTGGGCCACGTGAACAATGAAACAGGCCGGCAGTTTCCTGCCGGCCTGTTCGGAGATTACAATCCCCCGGTCTCCCGAGGGATCATGATTGTCAGCTACTCTTAGTAGTTGATGAGCGTTGTGCTGGCTGCAGCAGTCGCGGCAGGTCCACCAGAGACCTTCGTGACCGTACCTGCGTCAACACCGGCAGCGCGGCTGATGCACTGGGTGATGTTGTAACCATCAAGGTTGCTGGCACTGACAACACCAGTGGTGCTATCACCGAAACCAACAACTCCGTAGAGACCATAGGTCGACTGGAGTGTCGCGGTGCTTAAGGCGCGGAGGTTCGAAGCGATGGTTGCAGCTGCGCTCTGGGCAACGCTCGATGCGCTCGGAGCAACAAGCAGGTGCTCGATGGTGAAGAAGGGATAATTTCCCGACTTGATCGACTCATTGTCGCACTGGAAGGGCTTGGTTCCAGTTCCTGTGTAGGCTACTGGCGTGAGGAGACCCGTATTCACTCCCTTGGCAACTGCATCATTCCAACCCGCGTAGCCGATGACGTAGGTGCTACCACCAACGCTGTTGGTCGGGAGGCGATTGGCAGGAACAGCGATCATCTTGGAGCAGACATCACCACCAGAGGCGCGTCCACCGGTTCCGGTGGCATCAAGGATACCATCAACCACTTCCGCAGGGTAAGGGGTCACAAGTGCCTTCGTCGTGCTGGTGTTCGTGATGACAGAAACACCATCAAACATGGTGTAGGTGGTGTTCGTGTCGATCACAAGCCACTGCTTCGCGGTATTGGTCACAGTACCATTGGTCGTATTTAAGCCGGGGCTGTAGCCAAGACCTGACTGGGCCATCGCATTGACACGGGTTCCGGAATCGGTGTTACGGCCAACGGCAACGAAAATTGCGTTGGTGTCGGAGAGGCGACCATTCAGCTCATAGGCGTTGATGGCACCATTCGTGAGAAGGTGAGCGGCCTGGGTCTTGGAAAGGGATACGATTCCCGAACCTGGAGTTGCAAGCCATGAGAATCCGATCGCAGCGACCTGATAGTCACTAAGAGCTGAGATATAGGAGTTGATCACGGTGTTGGTGATGGGATTCGTGCAAATGTTGTTGCTGCAAAGGTTGAAAGCAACACGGGCACCTGCAGAGAACGCTGAGGAGCTCTGGTAGTTGTCGGCGAAGGCAACGTGAGCAACCGCCTGGGTCCAGTTACCCGACAGGGTACCTGCGTACGCTGCACCGATCGTCACACCAGTTGTAGAAATAGCTACTCCAGAGGCATTCGTGCTCAGGAATGGCAGAACAGCGGGCTGTGTACCAGTGGCGGCGATCGTGGTCTGGGTCACCGTCCAGATTGTGTTCGTGCCGACCTTTGAGGAGGTGGAGCCTACCACATAGGTTACGACAGGTGTATTGGTGTACACAGTAGTTGGCGTACCGGCCACACCCTGGGCAATCGTCGCCACTGTTGGCTTGACTGCATTTGTGTACAGGATGGTGTTGGTCACCGCAGCGTTGCTGGAAGTGGCTGTGATCGGTCCCGCGATCGACTGCACACCGGCTTCGGATCCGAACCAGTAGGCCGAGATGTAGTTGCCGTTGGTCAATCTCCAGAGGACGGCTGTTGCACCACCTAGGGTACTGGCAGAGCCGTTGATCGCCGCTGCTGTGGTTGCCTGTACGCAGGAACCAAGTGTGTTGGAACCGTTCTGGGCGTTCACGTAGGCATCGATGGCACAATTCGCAGCGGCACGGAAGGCCGTGGAACCGGTGATGAAGATCGTCTCAGCGGAGGCTGATCCGATCGCAAGGGCCGCAAGAGCGGCTACTAGCATGGTTTTTTTCATTTTGTTGGGTTTGGGTTTGGTTGATTTGGACTGACAGTTGTTGTGTTTGGACTGACGGGTGAAGAGCTTCGGCGTTTTTGGTGGCACGATCCTCTTCGGATTGTTTGGCTGGTTGGGGTTGTTGACTGAAATTTTGACCAACGGCTGCTTCTTGTTCGTTTTGTCGCTCTTGATTTTTGTTTTCCGTGGCAAACGGCACTTTTTGATGTCGCGTGCCTCTAGAAGCTTATAAAATCAAGGTTTACGGGTAGAACAATCCGTTCCGCTGGTGCGAAACTTTGGTGACTATGCCCCATGACCCTAAAATCGTCATGATCTTTAATGTCACAAGTTCGTCACATTCCGAGCCCCCCCTTCAATGCTGAAAACGGTTAATTGTCGCGTTCAGAAGTCTTCTGAACGAGGGGTTCATGATCCAGGATGTCTGATTGACACGGAATCTGAATCCGCTCAAATCAAAGCCATGTTCCAAGACGCCGTCCATAGCCTGATCGTTCAACCTGATGACGGGATCGCCCCGATCCTCGGCACCGTCGAGACCGCCAAGCACTCGCTCGACATCAAGATGTTCCAGTTCACGGATCCCGTCCTGATCGAGGCCGTGATCGCGGCCCACAAGCGCGGCGTGAAGGTGCGGGTGATGCTCAATCCCTCCCGCTTCACCGGGGAGCATGACAATGACGAGGCCTTCGAGCTCTTCAAGAACGCGATGGTGAATGTCAAGGAGACCAATCCCAAGTACCCGATCACCCATGAGAAATCGATGGTCGTCGATGGGAAACAGGCCTTCATCATGTCGCTGAACTGGGCCCCGAAGTACTTCGGTCTGACACGCGACTATGGTCTGGTGACGAATGATCCCGAGGAGGTCGCAGAGGTAGCGGGCTGTTTCGAGGCGGACTGGAACAGGGAGGATTTCGTCCCTCCGGCGGTCTCGAACCTGATCTGGAGTGTCGGACGCTCCCGCCAGGAGGTGATCAATTTCATCGATGGGGCGGAGAAGTCGCTCTACATCCAGCATGAGAAGTATGTCGATACGCCGGTCATCGAGGCTCTCGTCAGGGCCAAGATGAAGCGTGATGTGAAGGTGCACGCCACGGCCCTGCCGGTGCATTCGCTCCGGGATTTCTACATCCTGGAGGGGGTTGCCGGTCTGCGACTGCTCGAGGATCTCGGAATCAATGTCCACAAGCTCCATGGCATCCATCTCCATGCGAAGCTGATCCTGGCCGACAAGCACCGGGCGCTCCTGAGCTCCTTCAATATCTATCCGAAGTGCTTCAACGAGCGCCGCGAACTCGGCATCCGCTTCAGCGATCCCGACCTGATCAAGCGCCTGGTGAAGATCTTCGAGTCGGACTGGGAGACCTCTAAGAGAATGGACCTCACCGACGCCGGCATCCAGGCCGATCGAGAAAAGCATGCGGCCAAGGTGCTGGCCGAGCAGAAGGAAGGCAATGCCGGTGGAAGCCCCAAATCCTGACAACACTTCCGGGTTGGTCAGCACTAATCCGCCCAGGGTTAGTCTCTGGGAGTTGGTTTTTTTCTTCGGACTCATCGGCCTGACAAGCTTCGGAGGTGGGCTGACGGCCTACATCCGTCGTCTGGCGGTAACGCAGAAGGGATGGCTGACGGACGAGGAGTTCTTCTCGGCGCTGGCGATCGTGCAGATCCTGCCTGGAGCACGCGTGGTGGGGATCTCCGTTTACATCGGAAATCATCTGCGCGGCTTGCTCGGCGCATCACTGGCCCTGCTCTCGATCATGACGCCTCCCTTCATCCTCGTCTGCTTCCTGGGGTTGCTCTATTTCCACTACGGGGAAAATTCCGACTCAAAAGCGCTGCTGGCCGGGGTGACTGCGGTGGC
>Ga0007854_10001406_pt1 | contig 15290 bp, 10 predicted proteins | sample CryBogCBH12Aug08_FD_60382 | JGI IMG/M metagenome (GOLD analysis project Ga0007854, IMG submission 60382) | Freshwater microbial communities from Crystal Bog, Wisconsin, USA - CBH12Aug08 | ecosystem: Environmental > Aquatic > Freshwater > Lake | place: Crystal Bog, Wisconsin, USA | collected...
CAAATGGCTGAGGCTTCTTTTGTGTCTTTTGATGGCCGTCATCACCTGGACCCTTGATCCCCGTCAGCGCATTTGGAGCACCGCCTGATAGCGGGAAATCAATTTTTCACGGACGACTATCCTTGGCCATAGCGTACATTGAACGTCCGCAACAGATTGGCTGTTTCCCGATCTTCAATATGTTCCGCAATAGTCGCGATTTTGAGTTCCCGACATAGCTGTGTTATCGCCCTGACGAACGGCAAATTTTCGGGTTCATTGGTGACTTGACGCACATAGCTGCCATCAATCTTTACATGATCGACAGCAAGGGCCCGCAAATAGTGAAAGGCGGCTGCGCCAGCACCGAAGTCATCGAGTCCGACAAGAAATCCACGCGCGCGGATTTCCTGGATGATCGCATTGGCCGATATCAGATCACCGAGTTCGGCAGATTCCGTGAGCTCGAACATTAAGCGGCCGCGCAGGTCATGAGCTTTATGGATTATCTGCATCAGACGCGCCGCGGTGCCAACTTCGGTCAAAGAACGCCCCGATATATTAACGGAGAATTTTAGTGCCTTGTCGGCACCAAGGCCGCTGCGCATGATCTCGATTACACGGGTAAAGACAGCAATATCCAGTTCACCGACAATCCCGACATCCTCGGCGAAGGTAACCGTCGTATAAGGTGATTCGTCGCTATCCCGAAACCGCAAAAGGCATTCAAAGTGATGCACAGCATTGTTCCAAAGATCGACGATAGGCTGAAAATAAATATCGAAATTACCGCTACTTATGACCTTCTTAACCTCCTGCATTTTTGTCACTGTCACAGAGAGTCTGGCGCTGGCGGCCCCTTTCGCCAGCTCTTGGATGGTTCCTCGGCCATCACTGGTAAAACGATTTACCGTATAAATCAGCGCTCGCGTCGCTTCTTCCGATGAAATGCTGCCCGTATCGAGGGAAAGACTGGCGACGCCAGGATTTAACTCCTCTTTCGGGTCAATTAAGGATTTAGCGAGTTCAACCAGCGTCGTCTGGATATCCTCGGTCGAGATGTCGGGACCATGGATCAGGCCATAGCGGGAGTCTCCAAGTTTGGCCGCAGCCTCGCCGCCTACCGAACACCCCCGAAGATAGTCCGAGAAGGCGTTGACAAAATTGGCGGTTGCCTCCACGCCGACGCGACTCCGCAAGTCGGCGATTTCCGGCAAATCCAGCAGCGTCAGGCGATAGTCTTCGCCTGTTTCGCCAGACGCTTCGGAAAGAATGGTTTCGGCGACCGCCTCAAAGCTTTCGCGGTTTAGCAGCCCATTCCTTTCCTTGCGTAATTTCGGCGTCCTAAGTGTGCCGCTATGGGTCAAGACCAGCAGAAAGCGACCTTGTTGTTCCGGATGGGCATAGCCGCAGAGCGCCACCGGAACTTCGTTGCCATTGGGAAATTGAACCTGCAAAAGCAGATGGCGAACCCGGGTACCGGCCGCCATGCGGCTAAACGCCTTGGAAATTCGCAGGCGGTCACTTGGCTTAAAAAGCTCGTGCAACGTCATTTGCGACAAAAGGCGCGCCGGCCGACCGACCAGAGACATGGCGGCTCCAACCGCGAACACGACACGGCCGCTTTCATCTGTTTCTAACAAAAGGTCCGCAGCGGCGAAGGCAAATGCAATATAAGCGCTCTTCGACTGCACAAACTTCGTATCAGAGTCTTTCTGATCTCTGTCCGACCCGTTGGTGGCACGAGTATCTTCGTCAGCCATGAAATTTCCAATTTATCCCGATAGAAATATCGTCCTTTTTTCTGGCCTTGTCGTGTGGAATGTATCTGGCGAGCGACATGATAGATTTGCCGGAGACAGCGGGACCGGACACCACCATACCCTCGGGTTGTGATAGAAAAGTGGGCAAATGCTTTAGCCTAATGGCCGTCAGATGGTTTGCGTCCCACTCTGCCTATTGCGAAGCGGTAAAAAATCGATCTTGAGGGCCCGTTATTTTATTAATGCCGTTGTCCTTTTACGAAAAACAAAGGCATGATTGTTTCGATTGTATTATTTATGCCATCAAGCAACGGAGTTCGCTTTCAGGGAAAGAGGCTCTCGTGAAGCTGACGTGACAGGGGGGGGCAGTGCGGTTTCATTCTATTTCGGCCCAATTAAAATTACTGGCCGCCATGATTTTGCTTTTAGCTTTTACAGTTATCGGCTTTGGCCAAAATGGATTGACGACGCTTGCCAACCTGCAGTCAGAGACCGCGACAGCGGTCAGCAGCACCAGGGCCTTGGCTGATGCGCAAAACGCGATGTGGCAACTGCGATATGGAATTTCACAATATTTGGCCGTTGCCGCACCTGAGTCGCGCAAGAAAATCATCGACGACTCGCCTAAGCAATACCAAGCGCTCGACGATGCCCTTGCCCGTTATGGCGAAGCCAACCTGTCCGACGAGCAGAAGGCAGCCTTTACTGAAATGAAGTCCGTCTACCAAGACTATAAAAACGCCCGGCCCCGCTGGTTCGAACTTATGGAGGCTGGCCAAGTCGAGGCCGCCAGCGAATGGCGCGCCAAGACCATCCTGCAAAGCGGCGCTGCCTCAGTTAAGGCCCTCAGCCGATTGATCGAGTTGCAGGAGACCCGCAGCAAAACCGCTACCGAAACTGCCGAGCGCAGCATCTCCATCGTTAGAACCACTGACATATCCGTGGCATTGCTGCTGATTGGCGGCGTGATTGGCGGATTCCTTTGGTTTCTCGGTTCATTCAAAGCCGTAATGGCCCGGCTGATCGAAGCGGTTCGCCATCTCGGAGAAGGCCGCACGGACATCACCATTCCGGAGACCAGCCGGACCGATGAGTTTGGGCCGATGGCCCAGGCGTTGGAGCGCTGGCGCGTTGGGCTGATTGGCATAAAAGAACAAGAGGTCAAGGAAAGCCAGCATGTCCGCCGTCGCGAAGAGAGCCAGCGTTTTGTTGCTGAGGCGGGACAGAAGTTCGATGCCCAGGTGGTCGCCATGCTTGGCAAAATTAAGACCGCTGCCGGACTTCTCAATGAATCTGCCAGCACACTTTCCTCTAATGCCAATCAAGCACAGCAGCGGATTAACGTTGTCTCTGCCGCTACAGATCAGGCGTCCGCCAACGTCGAGACAGTGGCGGCAGCGGGGGGAGAACTGATGTCATCAATTCAGGAGATCTCGCTTAGAGTTCAACAATCGGCTACCACCGCCAAGAACGCAGCTCAGGAAGCCAGCGAGGCCAACCTCAAGACCCGAGGCCTGGCGGCGTCGGCTCAGAAAATCGGTGAGATCGTTAGTTTGATTAACGATATTGCCGCCCAAACCAACCTGCTGGCGCTGAACGCCACCATCGAAGCTGCCAGAGCCGGGGAGGCCGGCAAGGGGTTCGCAGTCGTCGCCAATGAGGTTAAACATCTGGCGACCCAGACCGCGCGAGCAACCGACGACATCACCGGCCAGATCGCTGCTATTCAGTTGGAAACTCAGTCTGTCGTTCAGGCCATTGAAAGCATCTCTTTAATCATCAACCAAATCAATGAGATGTCGTCCTCAATCGCCGGGGCCGTCGAAGAACAGAGCGCTGCCACCCAAGAAATCGCCCGCAATGTCGAGCACGCTTCCGTTGGAACCCGCGAGGTAGCAAGTAATATCGTTACTGTTGGTGAAACCACGACCCAGAACGGGCGCCTGGCCCAAGGTGTTTTTGCTACGGCCAAGGAATTGCTTGTCGAAAGCGAAAGCCTGGAGAATGAAGTTGCTGGTTTCCTCGCCAAAATCCGGAAAGCTGTGTGAAGAAGACCCGAGCTCACTAATTAACCAGCGTCCCAATTCCGAAATGCGTGCGATCCAGTCCAGGCACTTACCGAACTTAAGACGCCCCACACTCGTCGGGTCAAACGATCAAAAGTTGAATACCCTTTGGAATGATCAAGTCATGAATAAGGGCAACCCACTCCGGCGGTTTTTTATACTTGGATAAACGCCATTTTCGCGCAACTTAAGCGGCCACGAACCGATCCAACTCATACCCTTTCATCGCCAACGCGACGACGCGGGGAATCAGCAAGAAGCCGTCCGCGTAATAGACGATGTTTGGATTTTGGTCGGGGCGAGAGGATTCGAACCTCCGGCTTCTAGCTCCCAAAGCCCGCATTCATCGTGGACTATCAAAGAGGTTTGGCAATATTTTCATCTTATCTACCCCATTAGGGGTCAATGACTTAGCACCTATGTGCCAAACTTTTAGCGGCAGATCGGTGAATGGCGAAGACAGCAAGTCCCGATGAAGCGTTATCGGGGTTTGGTTGCCCAGCGCGCTATTTGGGCGAACCTAATTGTAGTCTCAACGCCAAGCCTCGGATTTTTCTCGGGCGTCGTCGAGCGTCAAGAACCAGTTGGCATTTAGGCACACTGCCCGGAACTTGCCGTTCAGGTTCTCGATGAATGCTTTGTCCGTGGGCTTTCCGGGCCGGGAGAAATGAAGCGAAAGTCTCAATGCTAGCGTTGACACAAAAGCTTAAGTCCGCATAATCAATAAAATATTTACAATTTTGCCTGATTTAAGGTGCCGTTTTTTTTAAAGCTACCTCCGGCGGATTAACGTTAACAGTTTGAAATGCTAGGGCTGATTCATCCTGGACTGACGTTCGCCTTCTGTATTCCAAGAGGCCATTTGCGAACCACAAATTTCTTTTTGACCCTATTTCTCTTGGCAATAATGGCCCCGAGCTTGGCCTTAGCGTTGGACTTGGCTTGGCGGGATGCTGCACCTTTTTCTGCAGGAACAACCGTTCTTGGATTAAAAAGCACCTTTGAAACGGCAGACCAACTGCATCTGAACAATAGGGCAGCGATTACACAAGGTACCTCTCTTTACACCAGTATTGAGACCTTAGAGATCAACCAATATGAAAGTTTGCTTGGTCAGCCCTGTTTACTTGGGGTCTGGGTGCCCCGCTATCAGGCAGGCGGCAAGCTATTCGATACAAGCCTCACCGGCGCGTCGGGTTTGGCAGACCCCTATTTAGAAGTAGCATTTTGGCCGGTTCATCGCCTCGATTGGGGCACCGATTTGGCCTTAGCCAATTTTGTCAGCCTGCCGATCGGGGCCTACCAACCACAAAGGCGCCTCAACGCCGGCGGAAACCGATGGACAGATGATTTCATCATCGGCGCCCTCCAGACGATTACGTCAACAGGCTTAAAGCTAGAAATAACAGCGGATGCGACAATATACGGCCCAAATTCCAACGCCAACGCGACGCATCAGGAACTGACAGAGACACCAACCTATCGTGCCCAGATCTGGCTCAGCCAGAACCTGTCGAGCCAAGTGATTTTGGCGCTTGGCTATAATGAGCTATGGGGCGGACAAACAAAAATAAATGGAACCGGTAATGGTCTTAGATCAGATGAAAGGCAAATCCGACTTGGAGCCGAATATCATTTTTCGGAAAGGACTATTTTGGAATTCAGCGCCTATCGCGACATATATCGTAACGGAGGATATCCTTGGGATCAAGTTTATCAGATGATGATTTTTTATAACTTCTGATCAAAAATGTTCAGATTATTAATCTTTGATTCTCAGTAAAATATATATCGTCAGGGGTTTTTAGAAAATGTTGCAGGTGGTCTGCCCTATTCAGCAGAGTGCTCCTCAAGATTCGTCAGGACTGTTACAGGTTTTGGAAATACATATCCGATACCGCGTACTGACTTTATCGGCAGAGTAAATTTCGACGTCTCGAACTTGTGCCGAAGTCTGGATAACAGCACGTCAAGTGATCGATCATCCGGTTCTGCGTTTTTCCGCCCTAAGGCACCGAATAAGACGGCTCTGGCCACCGGCTGACCTGGCGTCGCCGTAAGGAGCGTTAAAACCCTGTGTTCTGCGGCCGACAAAAGTCCCCTCTCTCCGTCCGGCGAAATTAAAACCCACTCTTCGACGTCAAAAATCCAGGTCGCTTCAGTTTCGGGCTTTTGCCCGTTGATGCGGGAAAACAGCGCGCGAATGACGGCTTCCAGTTCATTTGCCGCCACGGGCTTGGTCAAATAGTGGTCAGCGCCCTCACCAAATGCAAACAAACGGTCATCCAAGGCCCCCCTTGCAGTCAGCATGATCAAGCCCGCCTTCGTCTCGCGCCGCAGGCGACTGATAACCTCGAAGCCACTGATTTCAGGTAAGTTAATGTCAAGAACCATGATGTCGGGAGAGAACTCTTTAAGATGAGCGTCCATTTCTTTGACGGATCGGACCCCCTCAACAATCATTCCGGCAATCGTCAGATAACGTTGAATTGGTTCTCGGAAATCATCCTCATCCTCGATAAGCATGACCCGGATCGTCCTCATAATTCAGCATCCTGAATTGGAAGGATTACCCGAAATACTGTTCCATTTACTTGAATTAGCTCAATTTTTCCTTTGTGCTGTGCAATAATTCTATTGGCGAGATATAGACCAAGTCCAGCCCCGGGCTTGTGGGAAACACTCGCCGAACGATAAAACTTCTCAAAAATTCTGCCCTGCTCTGACGGCTCGACTCCCGGACCGTCGTCGGCGACCTCAACAGCAATCGAGTTATCCGAAGAACGCAAAATCCTTACCGCGACGCTTTCCGGATGAGCAGCAAATTTCCGTCCATTATCAATAAGATTAGTAAAGACTATCGGTAAAAGATAACGGTCTCCCCGGACCGGAATATCGTCACCGACCTCATTTAACAATCGTACATCCATCTCTCTAGTGACGTCCGACAGGACCGAAGGCAGATCGACAGATACAAAATTGCTTTGCTCGGACGCAACATTAAGCCATTCGTCGGCAAGACATCGATCCACAAGATTGTTAAGACGGGAGCCGGCTCGCCGGATCCGCTCTGTCTCGACAACGATGTCTTGATCCGTCGCCACATCACAACAACGGATAACGTCGTTTGCCGCCATGATGATGCCCAGAGGTGTCCGGAACTCATGAGACACCATGGCCAGAAAATTCCTCTGCTCGTTCAGTGTCATCAGAGTTGTCCGGTTCGCCTCATCAAGCTCGCGAAGCCGGGCCGTCAACTCGTCCTGCAGACGCTCCGAAGTCATCAGAACGAACAGAATGGTTAGAGAAAGATCGAAAACGACACACCAGGCATAGATGAGGTAACTGATCGCACCGGCATTCATGGCATCACCGGCAATGGGAGGCCCCATCAAGGCCCAGACACCGCGAGCAACCATTGCTACAACGTTCAAAGCAAAAAAATAGCCGCAAATACGTCGAAAAAATTGTGACTGATGTGCAGACCTGAGAAGAGACACTGTGCACATTAAGAAATACAATGCCGGCACAAATGACATTAAAGCAATTCTATTAGGAAGATAAATATCACTTACGTGCCAAATAAATAATAAAATTAAACTTGTTATAAGTATCAATTTTGATAATAAACGACTTTCGTGGAGGCCGAAAAATCGACATATTCCTTTATAAATCACCAAAAAGGCAACTACATGAGCACCATTACCAACAACGATTGACATTAGTGAAGGAATAAACCCTCGAGCTGATGTCAATAAAAAACCTAATGACAATAAAAGAAAACCAATTGACCAATCTTTAATTCCTGAAATATTTTTGCACTCTATGTACAGAAACCAAATAAATAACGATGATAAAAGATACATTATAATTAAAATTACAATAATTGTTCTAATATCTAGTAGCATTTTTTATTCAGCCTAAATTAATATTTTTCATTATTTATTCTTTAAGATGCCCCATAGACTCAAGGCAAGACATCAGATAACAAAACATTCAATTGCGCCACGATTCATTAATAGACAGAACATGTTTAGACACATTTTCTTAGAAATCCACTGGTATTGCTGACAGCAACTTAGAGTATTTTCATCCATACTTTTCGCCCATCCTCATCCAACTCTCCCGTCGACGAAAGACCCAGCACCTTTTCTAGATAACACTCGCCTCGCAACGTGCCGATAGTGGTCCTGAATAACTTAAATCCTGCCCTTTTCATCTGGCCAAGAGCCATCTCCCAAATGTGATCGGCCAGAGGGCGCCGCAGGTCACGGACAAGCCATGGCACCGTAAAAAACCATCCGGTGTCGGTCGCTTCAGCGCCACTGAAATTTCGGGTAGGAATGTCAAACAGGCCGCCGACAATCCGGTTCTCCCCGTCGAAGGCGATGATGTGAACGATCTCGTCCATTGCCTGCAAAGGGGGCTCATCAAGACTTTCCCGAACAACGATGTCGACATTGCACTGATCATTCAGAAATGCACTCCCAGCAAAAGATTCCCGCAATGCAGGTTCTAAACCGTCGCGCAATTTCGCTAACCGCTCTTTCGTTATCCATTCCAAACGAATCCCGCTGTTAAAAAATTTCATTTATATGCACCGTTACTTTGAAAGCATTTATACTATAATATATTTTCTATCACTGTATTTAATGCGCTATCTTATCTGGTTTTTTTCTATACCTGCATTATAAAAGTATTTTGAGAACTCTTCTGGAAACTGGCGTTTTTCAAGAAAGTTCGATGCTGGTGGCATTTCAGCAAGAATTGCATCAATTTGCTCGTAATGACCTTCATGCACCCATGGACGTCGGGGTAAAACGCGGTCATTTAACCAAAATTCAGACCAATCCGACGTCGTTTCCACCAGTTCACGGGCAAAATTCTCACCATATTCAAGAGCCCCTTCGAGGGTCAGATCGATATAGGACTGCAGTAAGGGAAAATGAGGATCCGGCAGCTGAGTTGTCGCCTTGCTGCCGTCGGGCACATAAACCCAAATCTTCGCGGCCGCTGGAATTTTCAGCCAAGACGCCGGCTCGATCATCGCCAGCGGCACCTCTTCCCGATGGTAGCCCTTTTCCCGGTCGTCAAGGGCCGGCAGATCCCCGTTCTCCACCGGATAAATCACGCCATTGACGGTTGATGCTTGCTCTCCGGGGGCTTTATGACGCAGACCCAGGGCAGTAAACCCCGAGGCAGAGCGAGCGTTCCAACTGCGAATAAGCCCCAACTGCGCCGAAACGCGCACCGGAATAGCAATCACGGCCTTTTTTAGCGTGCCATTGCGGGAGGCCGAATTGATCAGCGAGCCATAGCCGAAAATGAATTGGTTGGGCAGATTGGCCAGTTTCTCGTTCCAGTGATCGGCAGCTGACAACCCACCGGAAAAAAACAACGGTCCGAGAAACAGCAAGGCTGTCATAAACCGCCGCAGACGACGCAATTTTACCATGCTTCCTCCGCCACTCCTGCTCGTCCCCATTTCAAACGGCTTTCAATGATTCGGTTGCGGAAACCGAGCTGGACGAAACGGGAACATCCGCATAGACAGCTGCCAAAATGTTGCCAAGAATATTGATTGGCACCAGTACGGGTTGGATCAACGGCCCTATCGGCGCCAAAACAGCCATCGCGGCCTCGGCGGGCAAGCCGATCGGCCCCAATGCGATCGCCAGCATGGCCACCTCGCCTCCGGCAATCGTAACAAGAATGCTGCCGACGATGATAATTGCGCCGATTTCGATCGAGATTGCTTTGCCGTAGAGTTGGGCAACAAAGAGGCAGGCGATAACGAAATACATCACATAGCCTACATTCGACAAATTGATGCCGAGAGGCACCACCAAATCAGCAGTGCTTTTGTTCGCTCCCATGTTCCGCGCAGAATCGATGGCCAAAGCCAGGGGCGCAAAGTCCGACTGCGTGCCAAACCCAAGAACCAAGGGGTCCTTTATTATTTTCAGGACGCTCATGGGTGATTTTTTTGTCTTCAAAACTCCCAGTACAATCATAATCACGAACATAGCAGCCAAGCTTATATAATAAGTAATAAGAAGCTTTAGCGCCAAGCTAATGGTATTTATTCCTAGCTTCGCAAAGTTTACTGAAATAAGTGAAAATATTCCTAAAGGCAGAAACTTCAAAATCCAGTGCATAATCTTTAGACTTGCCTGAAGAATGATGTCCGCACCGACAATAACCGGACGACCAACTCCGTCTTTCAATAACCCTAGGGCAATTCCAACCAAAACCACGAAGGACATCACCCCCAACATCTCACCCTTGCTGGCGGCTTCTGCGACATTGGTCGGAAATAGCGAGATAACGAAGCTCCATAGGCCTGGTGGCGCACCCCCCTGTTTAGCATCACCCTCCAACATGGCAGCGCCCAGAGCTCGCTGCGCGTCAGGACTGAGACCAACCCCTGGCTGGATAATGATCCCGCAAACCAACGCCGCGACGGCACCGGCCAGCATCGAGCAAAGAAATATCGCTGCTGATCGCTTCAAAAGCCGTGCCCCGCCACCGTCAAGCAAGGCGGAGCCAAGGCTGGAAATGATTGCGCAGGTCATTAATGGCAAAATAATCATCTGCATTAACGATAAATATAAATCCGCTATTGGCTTTAATTGACTTCCATATTCTGGAAAGACAATACCAACAAAGCCTCCAGAGCCAATTGCGAAAAAAACAAATGCTGGAGATGTCCAAATTTTTTCAAAGAGAGATTTCATATCTCCTCTCCTAATCAATATATTTCTTTACAAGACGCTCTAGCGAACCATCGGCTTTAATCTGACTCAAATAGATATTGAGCCAAGCATTGACTGCCCGATCATCATAATGGGTGGCCATGGCAATCGGATCGTCGCCTTCACTCAATGTGATGGTCCTGATCATCAGCCCCCAGTTCGCCGGCGGCTGGGTTTTGTGCCATTCTCGGGGATGATTATAAGAATCAGCGCAAGTTTGATCGCATAAATATCCATGGATCTGCCCCGCCAGCATGTCGGCACTGCCAAGCCGATGGGACTTGTAAAGTTTAATGGTGGCCTTTGGGAAAAGCTCCCTTGCCAAATCTGCGTAAACGCTCCCCTCATTGGCTCCAATGACAACAAACTCTTTGTTTAAAGCACCTATATTTTGTGAATTCTCCAATAGCTCAGCCGTTTTAAGGCGATTAACCATCAGCGCCTTGTGGAGACGGAGATAATCCGCTGTGAAGTGGATTTTCATCGCTCGCTTTGGCGTGATGCTGAAAGCAGAAATTATGACATCTGCCTTTCGCGCCATGATCAAATCAGCAAGTGCATTAAAATTATCGGTTGGACGCTCGAACACCAATGAAACGCCTAAGCGTTTAGCGATATCCTGAGCCAACTCCACATCCAGACCACCTAATGATCCATCGGCATTCTTAAAAATGAACGGTGGCAAATCGTTAGAATAGGCAGCTACAACTATTGTTCCTTTTGCAACAATCTTTTCAATGTCACCGTAATATTTTTCTTCTGCACTTGCCGGATTACCAGGCAGAAATGATAATGACAGCCATATCCAGAATATAGCTCTAAAAATACCACGTATTATTCCGGTATGTTTGCCCGTCATTTTAACTTCCCCTCCAAAAGCAACCAAGCGCGTTAAACTCCAAATGAAACGACGTTCTCTATTGTTGCTGCGCAACTGTAACCACTGTCTGGCCGCCCGCCGAACGAACGACCAGGCGCATTGGCAACGCTCCGTCCGGAACGGCGACAGCGGAAACGCTATGTGTTTTGTCGTTGTAAGTTAGCCACCGAGGCAGCGCCCCTCCCGCTTCGGTCGTGACAGATACCGCACCGCCGCCAGCCTTCTGTTCAACAATTTGTTGCGGCAAAGTAAAACTGAACCCGCTGCCACCAACGACCATATCCTTTGGTACCGCGACCGCCACGACCCCGGGCTGAGTTGGTGATACCAGTTTGACCAATGAAACTGCGGCTCCTCCCGCCCCCGGAGAGGCCGTCAGCAATCCAGTTTTTGGGACTGCGCCAACAGTTTCAATGGCGGCAACAGCTGAAGTCGCGCGGCTGGTGGCCTCGGCAATGCTGCTTCCGGCCGCAAGAGACTTGCCCAAAGCCGTCTCAAAGACCTGCTTGGCCTCTCCGGTGAGCCCACCCGACATTTTATTGAGGGTTTCAGCGACATTTCCACCGCCCGCCAAAGCAGAAGCGGGGGTTTTTGAGCTGTTTTCCTGAATCTTGCCAAACTGGCTCGCTTGTTCAGCCGTATTCATCGCCTTTTCGATGCTTTGTCCGCTCGCGACCGCCCGCGAAAAAACAAGAGCGTAAGCTGGGTCCGCCGTCTTGGCATCCAATGTAGGGTTGATCCGACTCCCATCCGCAAGAGCGCTCTTTGGTGTCGTGACGTCGGAGACGGCCAGAGACGCCTGCGCTAGTGCCCGGGCGGAATCGGGAGACTTGCCTGAGGCCAAGGCAGCACCAAACGCTCGATCATAGGCAGACGTTGCTCCCACCGAGATTCCTGCGGCCAACGTGGAGCGGGAATTGTTACTGGCGGCCTGTTCCATGCTAAGAGACTCGTGAGCCGCCGCATGTGCCACCAAAATTGCGTCCGCAGGTTTGGTGCCTCGGCTTATTTCCGCCGCCAACACTTTTTGGAAGGTGACATCGGCCTTCCCGGAAAGACCAGAATTGGCGACAACCGTGCCCCCCGATGCGAGGCTGGCTGCTGTGGCCTGGGCTGGACGCACCGAAACATTCGCCACTTCGGCAACGAGCGCGGCCTTAGCCTGCGCCTGGGCAAGGCTTTGCCCTCGCGCCATTTCTGCTCCCAAAGCCTTTTCAAATTGTGTGACTGTTTTTTGCCCAAGGCCTTGCGTCATACCGGCGATTGAACCTGCGACCTGACGCCCGGAGGCCATGATGTTTACGGGGTTTGAGTCAGACTTGCTAGCGGCTGCGGCACCACTGGCTGCCTGTGCCAGAGCTGTCGCCTGACTTAAAGTCCGCCCTGAAGCCAACGCATTCGTCAGCGCTTCACCAAAAACTTTGCTGCTGGGGCTTGCGTCAACCCTGCTGGTTACTTGACCAAGGGCCATTTGCACGGGCGGCTGAGGGGCATCAGCAACAACCGACCGAGCCGCCATTTGCGCCATTTGCGTTGCCTGTGCCACCGACTTTCCTTGTGCCAAGGCGGATCCAAGGGCATCTCCATAGGCCCGTCCAGCCGAACCAGACGGGGGCTGCGCGACCGCGGCGTTGATATCTGTTTGAGTTCCAGATCCACGCGGCAGGGGCGCTTTCGCAACGGAGGTGGCGGCGGCGATCGGGCTAATGTTGGCGGTCGTCGCCGAGGGTAGCACCGAGGAAGAAGCCGCCGTGGCCTGCGCCCCCAGGCTGGCAACCCGAATAGGCGCATCTGCGGCGACCGAGGCAGCGGCGGCTTGGCTGGTGGCTGCCGTTGTGCTCACGGCTTCGCCCCTTGCGACCGTTTGTTGGGACATCCTTTCAATCACCTTACGCCCCTCTGGAACGATGGCGTTGTGCTCACCATTCTTTGGTGTCGCCCCAGCTTCTGTCTGATCGGTGCTATTGCCCTCAGACACAGCTGCAGCGACGGCAGAGGGGACAGATCCAGTAGCCTGGGAAGGTGGCGTTCCGCCCCCAAGCGTGCCCGTGGATTGAGTGGGCGATGCGACCGAAATCATCTCGACGGCGGAAGAACTAGCCTGGACAGGCACAGCAGATTCAGGCGGAGGCGCCGCCTGTTCAATTTGCAACGGCGCCGCAGGGGGCACTGCTGCGGAGGCCGTTCCGATGACCGTTATGGCTGTGGCGGAGTTAGGGGTTGCCGGCTGCAGTGGCGGTGTTACCACAGGCGCTGGGGTAGGAACCGGCGTCGGAGCCGGCGTGGGCGCAGCCGTCGGAGCCGGCGTGGGCGCAGCCGTCGGGGCCGGCGTCGGAGCCGGCGTCGGAGCAGCCGTCGGAGCCGGCGTGGGTGCAGCTGTCGGGGCCGGCGTCGGAGCAGCCGTCGGAGCCGGCGTGGGCGCAGCCGTCGGAGCCGGCGTCGGAGCAGCCGTCGGAGCCGGCGTCGGAGCAGCCGTCGGAGCCGGCGTGGGCGCAGCCGTCGGAGCCGGCGTGGGCGCAGCCGTCGGAGCCGGCGTCGGAGCAGCATTTATTGAGGCTGTCGTCGTTGCGCTGTTACTCGTCAGAGAATAATTACTGGCCAATCCGCCATTGGTTCCATTGGCGAGACTATAGCCGCCGGCAGTGACGGAAATATTGCTCCCAGGAGAGGCGCTGGCAAAGTTTGCATTGGCGGCATGATTAAGCACAAGTGTCTCGGCGCCAACACCGGTCGTAACGCTTCCCCAGTTGGTAATTGTTGCGGTTGTCGTCCCATCATATGTCTTATCGGACGCAGCCAAACCGCTAATCGTTAGCGCCTTGGCCGTAACGGTCCCGGAACCACTGGCACCGGTAAGCGTATAGTTCGTGGCTATCGCCCCGCCTAGGCTCAGTCCGGTCAAGGTCAGTGTTTGCGTTCCCGCACTAACATTAGCGCTGGATACGGTGGCGCTGCCGGTTGCCCCGCAGGCGGCAAGGCCAGTGCCACAATCGCTGCCGACCAGATTGCTGGCCGACAAAGTCGATGCAACAAAAGTCGTGGTTCCGTCATAGACCCTGCTGCCGCTCAGGGTCAGTGGCAACTTATTGATCACTGCGGAAATGGTCCCGCCCACGGCGCTATAATTGCTGTCGCTGAGGGTCAGGCTGTTGCTGGAAAAGCTGCTATAGCTGCCGGCGTTGGCGCTGGAAACGCTGGCGCTGCCCCCGGTTACCGTCGGAGCCGTCGGGTCGGCACCTGCCATCCCGCTAAAACTAAAGCCGCTGGTGAAGCTAGCCGTCCCATCATAAGTCTTGGACACGCTAACATTAAGCGGGGCGGCCGTAATGCTTCCACTACCACTGGCTCCAGTTAGCGTATAGTTCGTGGCAATGGCCCCGCCCAAACTCAGCCCGGACAAGGTCAGTGCTTGTGTTCCCGCACTGACATTGGCGCTGGATACGCTGGCGCTGCCGGTCACCCCGCAGGCGGCAAGGCCACTGCCGCAGTCGCCCCCCAGCAGATTGCTGGCCGACAAAGTCGACGCAGCAAAAGTCGTCGTTCCATCATAGGCCTTACTGCCGCTTAGGCTTAATGGCGCCTTGTTGATTACCGCCGAAATGGTGCCGCCCACCGCGCTATAATTGCTGTCGCTGAGGGTCAGGCTGTTGCTGGAAAAGCTGCTATAGCTGGCCGCGTTGGCGCTGGAAACGCTGGCGCTGCCCCCGGTTACCGTCGGAGCCGTCGGGTCGGCACTCAGCATTCCACTGAAACTAAAGCCACTGGTAAAGCTTGCTGTTCCGTTATAGGTCTTGGACACAGTGACGTTAAGCGGAACGGCCGTAAAGCTCCCGGTGCCGCTGGCACC
>Ga0007854_10001407_pt1 | contig 15277 bp, 14 predicted proteins | sample CryBogCBH12Aug08_FD_60382 | JGI IMG/M metagenome (GOLD analysis project Ga0007854, IMG submission 60382) | Freshwater microbial communities from Crystal Bog, Wisconsin, USA - CBH12Aug08 | ecosystem: Environmental > Aquatic > Freshwater > Lake | place: Crystal Bog, Wisconsin, USA | collected...
TGCTCTTTTAAGATCTGTTTATTATGAGTTAAATTACGGATCTCTTGTGAATATTGGCCTTGCAGATTGGCAGCATTAGTTTTTTGGACAATTAACTGTTCTTGCGCCTCTAAGACTTCTAAATCGCTCACGCGTAGTGAACGGTCGACCCGATCTAAATCATTTTCGACCGACTCTTGCTGGCTAACTAAAATTTCTAATCGCGAGTTGTGCATCCCAATTTGGTAAGCTAAATCTCTAGTAGTTAACTCTGCTAAATCTTTTTTAACAATTAGCATTTTAATTTCAAAATCTAGCAACTTAGCTTCTTCGGCCACTCCCCAGCCACCCTCTTCTACGCCGGCACTAATGCGAGTGCCTTCGGTAAAGCTAGCACGTTCGCGCTCGCGATCTTTTAACTCTTTGGCAATATTGGCAATTTCTTGCTTGCCTTCTTCTTGCTCTTTTTTAAGTGATTCTAACTGATCTTTTTGCTGTCTAACTTTTTCTTTAATCGTTAACAACTCTTGATATAATTTTTCTAAATCTTCAAAAGTATAAACCGCACTTACTTCGGTTTTAGAAGATTTAAAATTAGGGTCCTTTAAAAAACTCTCTAGGGTTGTTAAATGGGCATCTATAGTTTGAATAATTTTTTGGCGCGAAAGTTGAATATCTAAAAGTAATTGCAAGGTTTCGTTTAGCACTCCTAAAACGGCGCCGTAATAATCTTTTTCATTTTCGCGCGCATGAAATAGTTTTTGCTTGTAACTTGCAATTAAATCGCTATTTTTGTTAATATCTTGCTGGTTTTTAACCAATGCATCTTCTGCTAAAAACTTTTCTTTTTCTTGTTTTAAAGACTCTAAGGTATGTTCGCGCTTTTGCACATCGCCAACAATTAAAACCTTTTGGTCGGCTGGTGCAAAAAGATCAAATACATCTGCATAAACTGGCTGTGAAAAAATTAAAAAACAACTAATCAGTGCCAAGAATGTCGTTTTTTGTTTCATAATACCCACCAAACTATACTCTAAAATTATTGCATCATTTTAAAAAACAAGTGTACCATCTATTACGCAGAAAATAATCAATTTTGATAAACTGTTGCAAAAAGGCCTGCCAGTCGTGGCGAGACGTTAGTATTTATAAAATTTGTAATCCATTTAACTAACACACGATCTGTTTTTACATCAATTTTAAATTGAAAAAAATCAACACTAGTAATTTTACCAATCTCACCAACTGTATAAACCAAATCATATTCATTTAACGCCAACTCAGGGTAGAACCCTAATACTGCCAATAATACACAGATCAACAATCTGCGTTGGGGCACAGACCAATCATTAGTATTACCATTTAATAAAATTTTTAATAAATCAACCACTTCAATACTTATATGCCCTTCAGGAATAGTTAGCAAACATAACTCGATAAACTGATGTAGAAATTGCAAGCTTTCATAACTAATTGCTTTTGGTATGGCTACAATTTCTACATCAACTAACTTAGCAATGGTTGCACCAGACCCCAAACTATATGAGATCTGGTAACCTGGTCTTAATTTTTCGATATGCGCAGGCAAAGCTGCCAAAGCCTCAAAGCGCTCGCCACGCTCATTTAAAATTGCCACCTTATACTTAGCAGGCAGATAGTTTTTTAAAATAACTCCAGTTTCTTTCAAATACTTACTCTATTTATTTTTTAAATACGCAAAAACTAATTTGCTCCAATTTTCCATCTGTGCTTCATACAACAAACATTCGTCTATCGTTAAAAGCTCGCCACTTTTAAGTTCAGACTCGACCTTAATATCGCAACTGTCGCCATTTAAAAGCATAACCAGACCCACATGCACCTTGCCCACCTCGTTAGAATCGTCATTCAAAATGCCCAACATTTCAACCGTTACATTGCCCTTGTAGTCTACTTCTTCGGCAAATTCACGCCTGGCCCAATCAAAAATTGAGCTACCTTGCATATCATCTTCTCTAATATGGCCGCCTATCCCTAATGAAAATTTACTGCGCAAACGAGTTTCAGAGGCTTTACTAGCACGTTGCATTAAAAAATATTTGTCTTGATACTTAAAAATTAAATAGGGAATAATTTGTTTATAGTTCGAATCTTCTTCCATCGCCGGACGAGATAAAAATTCACATTTAGTTTGGATAATATCCATATATTTAGCCAAATCTAACTGGTCTACACAACGTAAACCCTGCCATACTCCTTCAAAAAAGAGTGTTGTAGTTGGCACTACTAAAATATTTTCCAATGGGATAGTACTTTGCGTGTTTACTTGAGTTTGGTTTTGCATTAACAACTTTCCTTCTAATTTTTTTTGGGCCTTTTTATGGTTTTCGCACTAATTTATATTTTAAGCTAAACTAAAAAACATGTCATTTTGTCTTGAGAAAATATTTAAACTAAAGAAGCTAAAATTTTATGAATTATAACCCAAAAGAGTTAGAAAAAAAGTGGCAAAAGATTTGGCAAGACCAACCATATCGCACCAAGCCCATTAATAGTGGTAAAAAATATTATTGTCTAGATATGTTTCCCTATCCGTCTGGTTCTGGTTTACATGTAGGCCACTGGCGAGGATATGTATTATCTGATGTTTATGCCCGTATCAAATGGCTGGAGGGCTACAATGTTTTACACCCCATGGGTTGGGATGCCTTTGGTTTACCGGCCGAAAACGATGCGATTAAGAAAAAAATTCACCCTAAAACCGGCACAGCTAGCAATATTGCCAACTTTAAAAAACAGCTTTTTGAAATTGGCGCACTGTACGACTGGAGTAAAGAGCTTGATACCACAAGCCCTAAATATTATAAATGGACACAATGGATCTTTTTGCAAATGTATAAAGCCGGTCTTGCCTATGAATCTAATATGCCTATTAACTGGTGCCCATCTTGCCTAACCGGTCTTGCTAACGAAGAAGTAGTTAACAATGGCTGCGACCGTTGCGGCACCCAAGTTGAAGTTAAAAATATTCGCCAATGGGTTTTAAAAATTACCCAATACGCCGAAAAATTATTAAGTGGTCTAGACAAATTGCCATTGTGGTCTGAAAACGTTAAAAGTATGCAACGTAACTGGATAGGCAAAAGTGAAGGTTTGCTATTTACAGCCAAAGTGCGTAATTTAGACCTAGAAATTCAAACTTTTAACGCCCACTTTGAAGCCTTTATGTCAGACAGCTTTGTCGTAATCGCGCCAGAGCACCCATTATTAGAAAAATTATTAACAGGCGTTAGTAATAAGGCTGAAATTTTAGCTTTTTGTGACCAAGTTATTCAAAAACGCGTCGCCAACAAACAGTCACGTAGCTTGCCAGAAATTGAAGGGGTTTTTACTGGCAGGTATATAGTTGACCCCGTTAGTGGCAAAGATCTACCAATTTGGATTGCAAGTTTTGCGATTGCAGACTACGGCACCGGTATTGTAAAATGCTCGGCGCATGATGAACGTGATTTTGCTTTTGCCAAAAAATATCATATTCCCCTGCACCCAGTATTAGTACCGCAAGACCCGATTTTGCGCAAACAAGTCGAAGCGCTAGAGGTTTGCTATACCGATATGCAAAATGGAATTTTACTAGCACCAAATCAATTTGCTGGTAAGAAAGCGGGCGATTGCCGCCAAGCAATTATTCAATATTGTGAAGCGCAAGGCTATGCCACTACCAAGGTGTCATATAAATTGCGTGACTGGATTTTTTCGCGCCAACGTTACTGGGGCGAGCCTATTCCACTAGTGCATTGTGCCACCTGTGGCATTGTACCAGTGCCTGAAAAAGATTTGCCAGTAGTTTTGCCAGATGTTAAAAATTACGAGCCCACTGGCACTGGCGAGTCGCCCCTAGCTGCGATTAGTGATTGGGTAAATACCACATGTCCAAATTGTGGTGGATCTGCCAAACGTGAAACAAATACTATGCCACAATGGGCAGGCTCGTGCTGGTATTTTTTGCGTTACCCAAACCCAGATCTAGCAAGTGCAGCTTTTGACCAAGCCGATTTAAAATATTGGCTACCAGTAGACTTATATGTTGGTGGTATCGAGCACGCGATTTTGCACCTATTATATGCTCGCTTTTATGTTAAAGTTCTGCATGATTTAGGCTATTTAGATTTTAATGAGCCATTTACGCAGCTGTTTAACCAAGGCATGGTTTGTAAGTATAGTGAAAAAAGTGGTAGCGTCGAAAAGATGTCTAAATCTAAAGGCAACGTGGTAAATCCAGACGAAATTGTACAAAGTGCAGGGTCGGATGCTTTACGTTTATATATCTTATTTATGGGGCCACCAGAGTTAGATTGCGAATGGCAAGATAGTGGCCTAGAAGGAATTAAGCGTTTTTTAGCCAAACTATGGCGCTTTGTAACTGACCCTAACAATGTGGTAAGTGACGTGCAAGAAACTTTAGAAGCCCAAAAAAATACAAACAAGTTTTTAAAAGAGTTTCAGCACCGTCTATCGCTATTTAAACCCAACACAGCAATTCCCGCCATGATGGAGTGGCTAAACCAAATGCAAGATAGTTCATTAAAACTTGGGCGTACTAATTTGGAAAAGGTTTTAGTATCACTTAGTGTTTTAGCCCCCCACATGGCTAGTGAACTACTAGAATTATTATTTAACAAACAGTTAAGCACTTGTAGCTGGCCAACCTACGACGATAAACTGACGATTGATAACAGCCTAACAATTGCCGTGCAAATTAATGGCAAGTTGCGTGGCAATATTGTGGTTAGTAAAGATATTAGTAAAGAGCAAGTCGAGCAGCTAGCGCAAAATTGCGTAGCTAAATGGTTAGAGGGTCAACAATTAGTAAAAACGATTATTGTCCCCGGTAAAATTGTAAATTTTGTAATTAAGTAAAAAAATCAATAAGCCCACTTGTCCAGCATCGCCTTGGGCGGTGAGCATAAGTGGGCTTATTTGTTAAAAAAATTTATCTACGCCAGATGCCTTCGACTAGCTTTAAATTATAGGTAAAAACTCTAGCTAACATTTCGTCATTTAAACGCGCATAACCCTGCAAAATGTCGACATTATGGTCTACCATAACTTCTTCCGGCACCACTACTGGCTCCACCAAAACTGGACTTTCGACCGGCCTAGTAGGCAACTTATCTTCGGCCTTTACTATCGTATTACCAGCTAAAACTGTAAGATTTGCCAAAATTAAGCCGCTAATAAATAAAACTCGTTTTAATATCATTTAACTAACCTTTCTTATCTTGAGTAAGTATGTATCACAATTTCACCAAGCTCATTATATCTTGCAAGAGCAGGCGTGCCAATACTGCCAACACCAATTTTAGATTTCAATGTGCTTGATAAAACTGATTGATAAAAATCGAGACTTATCATTTCAATGCGACTTAAATTACTAATCCTACTATCCATCTCAAAGCGTGGCACCATGCCAGCGATGGCCCGTGCCATGCTACGAATCTCAACCTCGGTATACAACCGATGATGATCGGTCCTTGCTTTACAACAAACCCCGCCTGCCAATATTACATGACTCATTGTAAGAAACCACAGATAAACTACATTATCATTCATAGTTATTTAGACTTCCCGCTAGGCGAGTTAGCCGGCGTAAGCCCGATTTCTGAATCACTAGTTTCACTACCAGCTGGCACTGGATGCTCCATGGCCCACTTAATTTGTTGCTGCCTAATAATTTCGGCCAATGAAAGCGCTTTAAGCGCTTCTACAGACGTAGCAATTCGCTCTTCCGACCTAGCACAGATCTTGGCAATTTCGTCCGGATTGCAGCTTTGTCTACAGATTCCGTACAGATCGCGCCCAATTTGCTCTGCCATTTCGGGAGTAAGGTCAGTTGTAATTCTAAGTTTGGCAAACTTTTTCTCACCATCACTTAAATCACTTTCTTCAGTTTCAAAATCTTCGTCTGGCAAAGCAGAAGTCGCGCTAGAATATTCCAGCGAGTCGGGCTTAGAAACACCCGAGGCCGGACTAGTTGTTCTAGAAATTGGAGGTTCGCTACTAAATGTTAATCCGCTACCCAAGAAAAGATTTACAACTAAAATTGATTTTAAATTAACCATATTAATAGCTCCCCTCTTTTTTTAATTTAAAAAACTATTTTTTAGCACACCCGGTATTTGGCAACTCAGCATCTTCGTCCTCACAATAAGCTGCCGCATACTGCGCAAGTTCGTTTAGATGTTCTAAGTCTAATGGTATCACTAGTGGTGGACAAAAGCGGGCATCTAGCAACATTTCTTGCTCAACGATTTCTTGGGCATCATTAGGTAACTCACCAGGTAATTTTTTTAGAAAATCTGCAAATGTGGTTCTTGGTGTATCAGGCCTTTTAGGCGTTTCAGAGCTTCTTTCAGTAGCGGGTTCCGCTACTTTTGCTAACACTTGCCCAAAAAAAGATTGATCCCCCTTAAATGGTTTGGGGTCACTGCCTTGTAAGCTAATATTTATCATCACTAAACCAACCATTAATAATTGCTTCTGTTTAACTAACATTTGGTTACACTAACTCCTTTAAACTAAACTTTTAATATATGCACCCTGTTGTACTTGAGCCTTAAGTGCCATAAATGCGCGCTCAAACTCTGGATCTAGTTTAGACAATCTTTGCAAACCCTGCAATGTTGTTACTAAAGGGTCCACCCCACGAAATTTGGTCTTTAGATGCATATTATAATCGTTGGCTCCACTTAGGCGATAGGCATGGCTATAGTGACAAATTTTATCTAAATAGTCCTGAATCTGTTGGTCACGACTTGCTTGCATTTTTTGCCAAACATCATCATCTGTCCCAAAATGAATGGTATCGTAGTCAATTAATTTAATTTCCACCGCCCGACGCAACATTTTGGCAGCCATCGTATAAGTATACATTGCACAAACCGATGCCCAACGATCTCTGGTAAACTCTAGTGGTAAGTCGGCGTAGGCACGGGCAGCAGCCAGGTTGTCAAAAAACCAAAGGCCGTTTTCGAAATGTAAATGAGCCAAGAAATATTCGATTCGCTCTCTAATTTGGTCATGATTATCCAGGCCCAAAGTAATTGCATACTCGTAAAGTGTATATTCAATTCGATCTGCGCATAAATTAGGTAAGTCTTGTTCTAAGGCCGGAAAATTGCCATTTTTATGCATAAAATCATCTAACGTATAACCATATTTAGTCACAATACCCACGATATCAGTTTTTTCTAAAAACCATTTATGAATACTGTCTTGATAAGAATGCTCTAAATTATGTTCATTTTCGAATAAATAGTCCGCTACATGCGAGAAGATTGTGTGTGAAACATCATGCAAAAGCCCAGAAATCTGTTCTGGCAAGCTCTGGTTATAGCGGCGCAATAACGCAAACACACCTACCGAATGGTCGTACCTAGTATAGTCGCCATTTCGGTTGACATAATGCGAGATACCAAACTGATGTACCTTTTTTAGACGCTGCATTGCTTTACTTGCTAGCAGCTCGATCAGAACGGGTTCGGTAATTACAAAGTCGCCATAAATTGTTTTAATGATAGTTTGGGCTGTTTTCAATGCCATTATATCCCCTCTTAATAGGTTTTTGGCAAGCTACCAAAATTACTTGCAAAGGCAAGTTTGCCTCAAACCAAGGGTATAAAGCAATATTAAGTTAATTATTTTTCAAATCTAGATAAAAATTTTCATCAAAAAACCCAAAAGCGCTTAATAAAATAGGGGGCATAATTTTATGCCCCCTATTACTAGTAGTTTTATTTTATATTAAAATATATCAAATGGTTCTGGTATTTCTTCATTTGCTGCTAATACTTCTACCGATTGCGGTGCAGGCGCAGCAGCTTCTGCTACAAAACCTTGTGTAGCCCCTCCAGTAACTCTTGCAAAATATTCAGCTCCTGATTCTGTTGGTAACTGATACAATGGTCCAACGTCTGGAATAACGCTTACTGGCTCGTCAACCTTATAACCTAATCTTCTTTTAGCACTGCGAGAAGCTTTACGTACGGTATCCCGCACAGCTGCATCTGCATTACGTGCCATTTGTCGACCTCTTTGAACACCTGCATGTACATATTCTCTTGCTCTGCTATCTGCCGACGCCGCAGTATCTGCCATAACATCTAGTCCATGCACAACATGGGGCCTTGCAGCTTGTATACCTTGCTGGGCAAGTGCTTGCCCTCTTTCAATATATGGTGCTATTGCTGCTACTGTTGGATCCCAATATGGCCCTGCTGCTGTGGCTACCTTAGTAGCTTGAGCAGATACCAGATTACCTGCTGCATCAACATATGGTGCAGCTCTTTCAGATAATACATCCCATCCACTTGCAAGGGCTCTTGCTACACGATCTGTATTTTGTTGGATTTCTAAACGTCTAAATTCGACAGCGCCTTGTGCTTCGCTTATGGCTGCATCATTAGCATCTGTTTTATTATACAAATTAAGAAGGTTTGTATAATAAGTACTTATAACCCTTAGTAACTCTTCTTGCTTATCATTAAAACTCATATTGCTTAAATTACTGTAAGAATAATTGCCAGATTTATGGTTTAATAACGCATTTAATAAGTACTCAACTACCACCACATTTTTAATGTCACCATTAGATACTAGACCTTGGTAAAGTGGCTTAATAATCGATGCCAATGCATTACGATTATCAGCTCTAATCTTATTTCTCTTGTTGCCTTCTTGTAATAAATCTAAATTATGATCTACAGTAAGCATATCGTGTAAATACCATCCCCATCCACCTTTACGACGAACTGCACTATCACTTAAGTCTTCAAAAAAGGCTTGATCTGCCCCTCTTTTTAAATTATGAATAACCTCTGGCAAACGATTAACAACGTCACTATACACTACTACATCCGGAGCAATTCTACGTATTGATGCCATAGTTGCAGCAGTATCATAATCTAAAACCGCCGGCGCACTAATTGCATCAATATCTGCTGCAATCGCAGTCGACAATAATTCACGCGCTGCTAATTTTTGTTCTAGAGACATACTTAGCAACCAAGTATAACCCTTAGTTGGCAACAATTGCGCCTCAAGTTGCGTTAAATTCACTGGCATTAGATCGGCTGCAAAAGCCGCCCCAGAAATTAGTAACATTAAACCGAGCAATAATCTCTTCATTAACTTAACCTCCGTTTTATATCATAAATTCCATTTTATAACTCTTCCATCTTTATGATAAGTTCAATACCTTTTTCCAAGCGTTTAGAAGATTACTTCCCGAAACCCCTGGCACTTTTTGTTCTAAATTAACCGGATTGGCCTTGCCAGAAGCAATCAAGAAGGCTGCTTCTTTTTGCGCACTATCATCCAAAGTAGCGGATGCTGGATCTTGGGCAAACCTATTCAACATTACAATATCATAAGTATCATATAAATTTCTTAACCCTCGCTTTTCAACATCACTCAAGCTATACCCTGCTTTCTCTAAATCTGTTAGCCCTTTAGTTTTATTTCTTTCAGCATTTCTATCTGCACCAAAAGGCATGGCTGGTAATTGTGTTGGTGCAGGCGATGGTGCTACTACTGGCTTAGGTGCCGCTATTGGTTTTGGTGCTGGTGTTGGCGCTGCTAATTTTTGTGCTGGTTGTCGCGAAGGTGCTGGTTGTGGCGAAACAGATGTTGACGAAGTCGCATCATCATACCCATAATCATCTTCTTCGTCCTCAACATCACCATTACCCAAAAGGTGGTCTAACGGTGCTGCCACCGATTGTTTTGCTGCTGGTGTTGGTATCGGTGCTGCATCTGGGCTAATTAATCCTTTACTAATTAATGCCTTTTTAACAACATCTCGCGCTTGAAATTTATTATTTCTCATATCAATAAAATCTTTTAATTGGCTATATTTAGCTTGTTTTAACTCATCAATTTGAGCACCATTTAAAACAGCTGGCTTTTCAACACCAGCAGTAGTTTTAAACGGCTCACCCATATCTTTGATAAACCCATCCACATAAGCCGCTTCTTCCGCAAAACGGTCCGCTATCATTCTAGCTGCAGCTGCTTCTTCATCTGCTTCAGAATCAATCGATCCAGCTACATTTTTAAATTTATTTGCTAAGACAGCATTAAAAGGATTAGTTTGCGCCGCTCTTGGTGCCGGAGCAGTAACTGCCGGTGGCACACTTGGTCTACGTCTTACCATCTTAACAATGGCATCTGTTTGCTGTGCTAGCTGCCCAGGTTGGGTAACTAAAGACAATCTATTTAATTCATTGTCGACTTTAGCTGCCAGCTCCAACATCTCCAGTTCTGTAAGCCTATCGCTAAGGGCAATACCATGATCATCTTTATAATTTAATATTTGTCTTGCTGCACCACTAGATGGATTAGCATCTAATGCGGCTAAAACAGCGGGCGACAGGCTAGATCGTGCTGGACCACCAGCACCACCATTAGCGAGAGGTGCTGCCACTGGTACCGGTGCTGCCACTGGTACCGATGCTGCTAATAATCTTCTCTTTCTCAACTCTTTTACTAGGCCATCTATATCCAATTTCATCAATCCAAAAGCGTCTAACCTATTAACCAAGCTTTCTATTTCTGAATCATCCCTACTCGCAAGCACCGCTTTTTCAACATCATTAAGCAAGCTAGTGCCGGTATCGCTTTCTTTAGCGTTTACTAAATCCAATACTCTTTGTGCACTATCGCCAATTGAACCACTAGCCGCTCCTGCTGGAACAGCTACTGGAGCCGGTGCTGGTGCTGCTACTGGTGGCATTGGTGGTCTTGGTAAAGCTGGAATACCGCCCCTACCCCCAGCCGGTGGCGTTGGCGCTCCTGAAGGTCGTGGTGCTGCTGGCGCAGCAACTAAAACTCCAGCCATGCTCATTCTTTGGCGAATCGCACCTATAGGCATATTCATACCTGCCATTTTGGCATATGTTGCTAGGTCATCATCACTAGTTGTATTAACAGTATCTCCTGTATCCAGATTGATTGCTCCATAATCTATTAATTTTTGTAAATTGCTACCTGCTGCTCCTGCTGGAACAGCTACTGGAGCCGCTGGAGCTGCTACTGGTGCAGGAACCACGACTGGAGCTGGAGCTGCTGGCGTTGCTACGTCCAACATTCCCGCACCACTTAATTGCATTTTAATACCCATTGGAGAACCGGTACCTTTTAATTGATTTGCAAAACGCTCTAAATCTTGATCGTCTTTAGTAGCAAGAGCAGCTTGTTGTTCAGGAGTTAAAAGCGAGCTACCATCAGATTTTTTCATTTTTTCAATAATAAAGGCTGCATTTGGACCAACTACTCCTGCTGGAATAGCTACTGGAGCTGCTGGCAATGTCGGATATGGAACCAAAGCTGGTGCTGGTGCTGCTACTGGTAATGTCGGGTATGGAACCAAAGCTGGTGCTGGTGCTGCTACTGGTACTGGTACAGGAACCACGACTGGAACTGGGGCTGCTGGATGTAAAATTCCAAACTTAGTTCCAAAGTCCTCAGATAAAATCATGTGGTAAGACCAACCCACATTATTACGTAAATCAAACTCCATACCAACCAAATTATTAGGGTCTAAAATCGTACTACGGTCTAATGGCGCTAGCGCAACTGGCATTGGTGCCGGTACAAATGGTGCCGGTACTGATGCTACATATGCCGGGACTGCTGGCGCTGAATATACTGGTGCTGCGGGAGTTAGTAAACCTATCAATCTTGTCTGTTTGTCTGGCAAAGAGCTACCAAGCAAAGCACCATAATTAGATTCTTTTTTATTCAAAAGCGCTTCAATTACTACCACATTATTAAGATCGTTACCGCTATTTAGCCAGTCCAAAACTGTATGGTCTGGTGCTGTTAAATAGTGATCTAAGGATGCCGCCATAGCGCCTAAATTGGCACTAGATATTGCTAAAATTAACCCTAAAAATCTTTTCATTGCGCTATACTCCACTATTTTAACTAAATTCTCCATATTTAAAGTATAGAGACTATATATTCTATTTGTAAATAATTTTGAAATTTATTTCAAAATTGGGATATAGTGTGTCAATAAGTTAGGGGGGCTATTCTCGCCCCCCTAACTTAACTAATAAATTTAATTTAAGCTTTTATTTAAACTGTTGGTATATTATTCTTCTTAACTATGAGTGGATTGCTTAAAATCTCTAAATATCCCCATTTATCGGCCGCTTCCTGAGTTAAATAATATTCGATATGCACAACGTTGTTGCGATCAAATCGCTCACCAAATGGTGTAATAGGCAAACCGGCTGCCATATCTGGGGCTTTGGCCGCTGGCGGTAATGGCGGATACGCTGAAGCTGGTAGTGTTGGTAACCCCGGGTATGGCGATAAAGCTGGCACTCGTGCTCCACCACCACGAGCAGCTTCCATCATATCCCAATAATCGGCCCATTCTAAAATGGCGTTTTCTAACGGAGTTAACTCGTAGCCATGATTGAATTCTCTTGCAATTTGGCCTAACTTTTCTAAAGCTTGTGGGGTCGTGTTATCATCGCTAGAATAGTCATTTACAAATATTTTAAAACTATTTAAATCGTCAAGCGAGACACCGGCAGTTCTCAAGGATTTTAATAATTCAGACAACTTGCCATTAGTATTAACTTTACTAATTATTCTTACTTCTGGTACATACCCCGGCACAGCAACTGGTGCCCGAACTTCGGTAGCAGGCGCCATTCCAGATGCAAAAAATGATTTCCAAGCCTCATTAAATGTTGTGCCTAATTGTTGTGCTATAAAATAAGCCTTCGCACGTGTTAGATTATCGGCATCGCCTGGGGTGGTAGAATTGATCTCTCTTACTATGTCATCAAGCAATTCTTTTCTTATAGATTCTAAGTGCCTAACTGCCCTAATTTGGTCGTCGTTTAACCCGAATAATTTAGTCGCCTGGGCAATTACCAAGGTGCTAGAGGCTTTAATTAGGCCAGTGCCCCTTAAATTAGCTCTGCCCACAAGCAAACTTCTTAACATAGTATCCGCTACTCTTTCCTCGGCACCCGCCCCACCAACCGCTGATGGTATAATTGCAACCGGTGCAGCAGCTTCTCTAAAAAAATCTTGTAAAATTACTAAACGAGCACGCCTAGCAGGATAACTAGACGCTAATTCATCCAGCAATTGGCGCAAGGTCTCTTTTTTTTGTTCTAACGACTGGCTAATTAATTCTTGATAGGACATAAAAAAGACATTATGCAAAATAAATTCAATAACATCCACCTTGTTTACATCAAGAAACATAGCTGCTTGATCTCTAATAGCACTAATAGCGGTAAAGGCTCCGCTACCACTGTAAAGTGGCCCTGGTTCCATTAGTTTAGTCTTAATAAGATTAAAATCATTTACAGCCGATTCAAAAGTATACCAAGCTTGCAGCCCAACCGAAAAACTAAGTAAACTGACAATCAATACTAAACGTTTCATAATCCTTAAACCTCCAATGGTAATTAAATTACATTTAGTATTAAAATAACTAATTAGGCCGTGCAAATGCAACAAAAAAAAGCGCCCGCTTCAGAGCAGGCGCTTTATCTACCTTAAACCACAATAATAAATCTAAAGATTGCGTTTAACAATTAACGCTAAAACAGCTATCACCGGTGCCGCCATTAAAGCAGTCTTCCAGCCCGAAGTAGCTTCAAAATCTTCGTCTGGCTGGTCTAGATCAACCGCCTCATCTGAAGCTTGTAATTGAGTCCGACTAATAAGATCTTCCATACTAGTGCCAGTTAATAATAAACTAAAATTTTGCCCATAAACTCGATGGAAGGCTTGGATATATGGCATTTGGACTTCTGCCCGGGCTAAAGAGTTAGCCATCGCCGCTAAATAAGCCTTTAGGTAAGCGGTTTTTGAGTCTAAAGTAATCTTTAAAAAATCTTCATATGGGGCTAAACCTAAGGCCTCTAATGTACTCTCGACACTTGCCGCATTAAAGCCTAAACCATGGCTAATAACATAATCGGTCTGTTTAACTTGATTTTTAAACCAACCCTTAATAATTTGTTGGCGATGTTTAACAACAACACCAGCATCGCCAAATAATAAGCCATTTAAACATTGTAGCTGGTCTTGGGCCGCACTAATATCGCCAGCTTTAATCGCTGCTACAAAATTTTGGGCACTAGCTACCAACGAAACAGCTCCACCGGCTATAAATTGATTCTCGCCAACTAAACCGGCCTTTAAAACCACTTGGCTGATTACCTCACTAGCAGCTGCGTTGCCCACTAAGGCTAATAATAAACCACTATATAATAATTTCTTCATAAATAACCCCTATTAAAAATTTAAGTTTTAGCTAAAAACCTGCTGTTAATAATAAGTAAAACAGATTATAATAAATCGTCAAAAGGGGGTAAGTAACAGAAGGTGCCATTATGAGATCAGCTTTAATTTTAATTAGTCTACTACTACACATTGCTACCAACAGTTTTTATGGGCCAGTAGTCCAACTAACTATGCCTAAAAGAAAAGGCCTAGACCGCCAGAATCGTACTGTTGAGCCATTTACCACTAATTACCAACTTAGAAAAATTATTTCACAAACCTTTCAAATTCCTAGAACTAGTTTTATTGCGCTTAATAAAGATGGTTATGATATTGATCTAGAGAATCATGACATTGTTACCGGCCTTAGTTACGACCAGCCTCTGGAGTTAACTATTTTATTAAAATCATAGAAAAATTTGATAAAAATCAACTATTTTTTGGGCCAAAAAAAGTGGGTCATAAGCCTTGCCAGCCAACCAGGCACCTTGTTGTAACGAGTCATGCAAGGCCCGATTTTTAGCAATTAAACTAACAACATTTACCATTTCATTAAGATCATGCACCAAATAGCCATTTTGGCCATTCACTACTAAATCGTTCTGCCCGGGGCCATAGCGCGCAACAACCGGCGTGCCACAAGCCATCGCTTCGGCTAGTACCAAGCCTTGGGTCTCGGCTTGCGAAGCAAATACAAATAAATCGGCCTGCTGGTAATATTGTTTAAGCTGTTCCTTGGTATCAGGCTTGTCTATAAATTTAACCTGCTCTGGCAACAAATTTAACCTAAAATAGGCGTAATTTAACAAATAGCTTTTCTCGGGCCCATAGCCCACCAGCGTAAATTTAAAATTTTTATGATTTTGGGCCAATTTAGCAAACATTTCCAATAAAAAGGTAATGGTTTTTTCTTTGGCAAAACGGCTTACAGTTAATAACTCAAAGCAATCCTTGACAGGCTTGATCGCAATTTTTGACTCAAAATAAATGGGCAGGACCC
>Ga0007854_10001408_pt1 | contig 15258 bp, 11 predicted proteins | sample CryBogCBH12Aug08_FD_60382 | JGI IMG/M metagenome (GOLD analysis project Ga0007854, IMG submission 60382) | Freshwater microbial communities from Crystal Bog, Wisconsin, USA - CBH12Aug08 | ecosystem: Environmental > Aquatic > Freshwater > Lake | place: Crystal Bog, Wisconsin, USA | collected...
GAGCGTGGGCCACCTGGATCTTGGCTTCCGGCACGTCAATAGAGTTGCGCAGGTAGAGGTTATCGCGCCGCCATGCGGGAATGTGCTCGTCAAGCATCTGCTGAATCGGCTCCGACACCCAGGTGGGCGCGTGCACGCCGTTGGTGATGGTGTCGATGGCGAACTCCGGGAACATCTCGCGAGAGACGATGCCGTGCTGCATGGCCACGCCGTTGGCGTAACGGGAGAAGCGAAGCGCAAGCAGTGTCATGTTCAACAGGCCGTCTTTAAAACAGCCCTGCCGTTCAAGGCGCGCCGTGCGGTCTCCGCCGAGTATGCGAATGGCTTGCTCGGTAGAGAAGCGGTCGTGGCCGGCCGGAACGGGCGTGTGCGTAGTGAATACGCACTTGCGTCGCACCTGCTCAATATCTGCCTCTGTAGCTGCGCCCAGCGGTCCGCCGCCCAGTTGCCGCTCAAGCAGCGCAAGGGTGAGGAAGGCCGCGTGGCCCTCGTTCATGTGGTATACGTTAACCCGGTAACCGAGAGCGTGCGCCATGCGCGCGCCGCCCATGCCGAGCACGATCTCCTGCTGCAGGCGGTAGTTGGTGTCGCCGCCATAAAGGTGGTCCGTGAGACCGCGATCCCATCCGGAGTTGCCCTCGAGGTCGGTGTCGAGCAGATAGATCGGGACGACGTGTCCGAAGCGGCCTGCCATGTCGTAGCGCCACGCGCGTACTGTCACAATGCGGTCTTCAACAGAAACGGTGATGCGCGCTGGCTCCTCGGTGCAGAAGTCTGCAGGATTCCACGGCTGCACGTCCTCGGTCTGCATCCCGGTGCCGTCGAGATGCTGCTGGAAGTATCCCTTGCGATGGATGAGGGAGAAAGCCGCAAGGGGAATTCCAAGGTCGGCTGCGGAGCGGAGCGTATCTCCCGCAAGGACGCCAAGGCCACCCGAGTAGGTGGGCATGCCTGGATTGATCGCAATCTCCATGGAGAAGTAAGCGACGTGGCCTGAGTTCGGAAAGTTCTCGTATGAAAACGGTCTGGATGAAGTCGATTGCATAGTCTCTGTTTCTCCGCAGTGCTTCCAACTTTTGAAGCAGCGACTTGGGGGGATAAGAAGACTGATTTGCCCGTACACACGGCACGGCTCTCCTCAGGCTTCATCGGGGAAAACTTCTTATAAGTTTAGCAATAAACCGATTGATCGATGCAGACTTTGTGGGAAGCCCTTTGCGCTGTGCTGCATACAGGGCGGTGAGCCCAGAATGGAACCCCGGCTCATGCCCCCGGCGAGGTGGCGATTTGGGCGCCTACCCGCCGGGGCATAGGTTCTTTCAGTTAAGACAACTGGTGTGCGCCGTCCGAGGCGTGGCAGATGTGGATCTCGGGGACAATCCCTGTTTGGGCTGCATAGCGGGCCGCAAGTGCCTCCGCAAATGCGGGAGCTTCGGCCTGTTCCACAAGGTTGATAGTGCAACCGCCAAACCCGCCGCCGGTGAGCCGTGCGCCGATAAGGCCGGGCAAATCCTGCGCCAGCGCCACCATGGCATCCGCCTCGACGCAACTGCCATCAAAATCACCGCTGTAACTGGCGTGCGCCTCGGCCATCAGGCGGCCTAGCTCCTTCATGTCGCCGCGAAGCAGAGCCTCGGAGGCGGCAACGGTGCGCAGGTCCTCCGTGATGACGTGCTTGGCGCGGAGGTAGGACTTGGGCTCCATCTCGTGTCCCCACTTGGCCAGGTCTTCGAGAGTGGCGTCGCGCAGAAAGGGCACCCCGCCGCGATGGCCGTTGATGATGGCGCATGCCGCTTCCGACTCGCGGCGGCGGGTGGGATAGTCGCCACCAGCGATCGAGTGCTTGACCATGGTGTTGGCAATGACGAGCGCGACGTTGGCCGGGATGGGCGCGAGCCGATAGCTCAGATCGCGACAGTCCAGCAACAGCGCGTGGTTCTCTTTCCCGTTGGCAGAGATGAACTGATCCATGATGCCGCAGTTCGCGCCGACAAACTCATTCTCCACACGCTGGCAGAGCCGCGCCAGCACCGGGCCGGGATAGCTGGCGCCAATGAGCGAGAGCACGGCCAGGGCCGTAACCACCTCAAGCGCCGCGGAACTGGAGAGGCCGGAGCCGAGGGGCACATCGCCCCAAAGGGAGAGGCTGAAGCCGGGGAACGTATGCCCCTCTCCGGTCAGAATGGAGACAACGCCCATGGGGTAGTCACTCCAGTGCTTGCTGGCCACGGGTGGCTGCCCAGCCTCAAAGGTCTTCTCTTCGCCAAAGTTCTCTGAGTAAATTACGATCTTGCCGTCAGTGCGCGGCGAGATGGCGGCCAGGGTGGCAAAGTTGATGGCCACGGGCATCACAAAGCCCTCGGCGTAATCGGTGTGCTCACCGATAAGGTTTACGCGGCCGGGTGCAACAAAGATGGCAGGCTCGGCGTTGAAGCGCGCAAGGTGCATGGAGCGGAGAACGGCAGGATCATGCATTTCAGTTCATATCCTCTGGAGTGAATTCAAAACTCTACAACGACCAACAACAACGGACACTAGTGTGAAGACGGACAGAAAGGCGAGCGAGTTTGCAACCAACATTTGGAGATGCCCGGAAGCGGTATCTCGCAAAATGAGAACGTTTACTCTCCGAGCCCCATTATGCCCGCTTCCGCACTTCCTCTTAGCCCTTGACAGCGTCCTTGCAGGCTGCTGTCAAGCGTTCCCAAATACGGTCAAGCCATGCCTCGTGCTCTGGCTTCATCAGCACAGATCGCAGGCACATAACAGTTCCCGATTGAGCCGCGTTTACTGCTCGACCGGCGGGCACAAACCAGGAATGCGGCAATTGTACAAGAGCCAGGTGCAAGTCGCGCGTGGCGCATGCCGCAAAGGTCTTTTGCGCCAGTACAGAGGCGGCCTCGGCGGGCTCCGCGGCCAGCTTCCACACAACAATATCCAGTTCTGGAGCGCCCCCCGCGAAGGGTTCGAAGCTCTGGTCCTGCCGAAGCCGTCGGTCCAGTTCAAGGGCGGCCGCGCGACCCTGGGCAAGACCGCGTGCAAACTCGCCACCTGGCACTAGGGGCAACAGCTTTTGCGTGGCCCACAGGGCTACCGCAGAGGCGCCGGCGCGGGAGCACTCCAGGCTGATCTCGCCAAGGTGCAACAGCTTTGAGGTGAAGTAGGTGTACGGCGAGTCGTGCTTGTAGAAGCTGCCAACTGCAGGGTCGCCGAACAGGACGCAGCCGCATCCGTAGGGCTGCAGGCCGTGCTTATGGGGATCGATGACGATGGAATCAGCCTGGTACATGGCCGCGTAAGCCTGACGGGCGGGCGCTCCCAGCGCATCGGGAATGAGCCGGAAGTAGCCGCCATAGGCAGCGTCCACATGCACCCGGAAGCCGTACCGCTGTCGGAGGGCCATGATCTGGTCAAGCGGATCTACCGCGCCAATGCCGGTCGTGCCCAGTGTTGCCACAACCGTGCCCACATCGCCCTTGCGCAGTTCGGCCTCCAGCGCTTCCATATCCATGCGCCCGTGCTGGTCGGCGGGGACGGCTGTGAACTGGAGCTTCAGAACAGCGGAGATACGCTGATGGGTATAGTGCGCCTGCTCGGAACCCACGATTCGCATTCCAGGTCGGGACTGGCCGGCGATCCAGAGTGCCTCAAGGTTGGCGAATGTTCCGCTCGATGTGAGGTGGCCAAGAAATTCTGTCCAGCCGAACATGGCGGCGATGTGCTGAACAGCCTCAATCTCCATCTCTGAACTGGCGCGGCCGCCGTCTCTGGCGTGGTTGTTGGGGTTGATGCTCATGGCCAGTGCATAAGCGGCGCGGGCAACCGGATGAGGCGGCTTCAGCATCTGCCCGGCGTAGAGCGGGTGAAAGTAAGGATAGTTGTCAGCCAGGCGATGTGCCGCGCCGGCAAGAACGCTCTCTATGGCAGCGGTTTCCAGGGCGGATTCGAACTTCGGCAGAGTCGCAAACTCCGCCTCAAGCAGCTCTGTTGCGTGCGATAAAAGGCCGGGAACTGGATCGAGAGGCATAGCGACCTCTCAAGGTAACACACGCCGGGGATGGGCGCTAAACCCATTTTGGTGAGTAGCTTCCGGATATAGAAATAAGGGCGGCATACGCAGACGAACATTTCGCGTATTCGGAATGAGTGAGGATGGTACACTATCATCAGCGTTAGAGTCGAACCGGGCGTGAGCAGCGCTCGCCCAACAAAGCAAGATTCTGCCAGTGGTCGCTCCGATTCATCCAGCGCAATTCAACACAGGAAATACGATCAAGATGGAACAAGGTACTGTGAAGTGGTTCAATGACGCGAAAGGCTTTGGTTTTATTTCGCGCCAGAACGGCGAAGATGTTTTCGTGCACTACTCTGCGATCAACTCGAGTGGTTTTAAGAGTTTGCAGGAAGGTCAAGCTGTGCAGTTCAACGTGGTGAAGGGGCCCAAGGGATGGCAGGCTGCCGACGTGCAGCCGCTGTAAAGCCGTCAGGCCGGATTCCGGCAGAATCTAGCAGACAAAACGAGGGCTGGGAGTGATCCCAGCCCTCGTTTTGTCTTTTGCGTTCTAGGGGAAGATTGTTGCTGGCCCACCTTCACTGCGATGAATCTGCTGTGAAAGCCGTGCATCCGGCGTATGGGGAGACCGGTGTGGGCGGTAAGGTCGAGTGAGTCTCAGCCAGGCAGAGGCTGCGGTGCTCAGAGAGCCCAACTAGGAGCATTGCCAAGAATCGCAGCTCCGGAGAAGGCTACGGGGCCGTTCCACTCGGGAACAAGGAAGCCGCGCTCCGGGTGAACGTGCAGGCCGCTATGGGTGCAGTGGTGCATGCGCAGCGTCTCGTCAATCGCGCGGAGAGCTTCATCCTTTTCCATCCGCGTCTGGCGTTCCCAATACATCACAAAGCCCTGGCCGCATACGCTGCAATGTGTTTCGACGTTTTGCTCGCTTGTTTTTAATAGCACCTGCATATCTTGTCTCCTTTAGCCGCTTCTGCGGGCTACAAGAGAGACAGTACCCCGGATGTACAAAATCAGTACATTCCCTGGACAGGGACAGGGGCAGGTCATTCGATGTATGCCGGTATCCCACTCTTGTGTCAGACGGGGGGCTGAGTGCGGGGATTCAGGGAGGGCAGTGCAGTATTCAGGCCCCATCTTTTCTCAAGAAGTGCACAAAATGGGGCCTACGGGGTAACGCCAAGCTATTTGGGTGAAGCGATGCGGACCATCAGGATGTCATGGCTGGCCAGTTCGATGGGCTGGTTGTCAGTGAGGGTGGTGTCCTTGCCAGTCCAAAGGTCCTTGCCCTTCTGGGGGCCGTGAAGGTCGAGTCTGGAGAGTTGAAGGTGGAAGGGGTGGGTGGAGTATCGGTCGTTCCCGGCATTGAAGATGGCTACGGCCAGGGCTCCGCCAGAGAGATGCCGGGTCCAGACTTCAACTTCGCCCTCGGTGTAGACGCGGCTTCCCTGGCGGCCGAGGCGGTCCTGGTCGATCGCGATAACCTCCCGATTGGTGAGGATGGACTGGATCTCCGGTTTCATGTTGAGCAGGTCATTGCCGGCGAGCAGCGGCGCGGCCAGCATGGCCCACATGGAAAAGTGCGCGCGGTTTTCAGCCAGGGTGAGTTTGCCATTCCCCACTTCAAGCATGTCCGGGTCGTTCCAGTGGCCGGGGCTGGCGAATGCCTCAAGGCCTGCCTGTTGCGAGAGGATGGCGTAGATGCGGTTCCAGTTTGGCTCGATGTCTGTGGTGGTGCGCCAAAGGTTGCCGCCGACTGAGGCGCCCCACTCCCACGGTGCGTCGCGAGCACCAATGCTCAGCGAGTAGACCATGGGACGGCCGGTGGCCTTGAGCGCCTTGTTCATCGTGGCGTAGGCGGCCTCCATAAGGCGCATTTGCGCGGCTGGGTCGCCAGGAGCCTGAGCCTGCATCACCATGCGAAAGCTGCACAGATCGTATTTGAGCAGGTCGATGCCCCAGGATGCGAAAAGCTGGGCATCCTGAGTCTCGTGACCCATTGAGGCCTGAAAGCCGGCACAGGTCTTGGGGCCGGGGCCGGAGTAGATGCCGATCTTAAGGCCCTTGGAGTGTACATAGTCGGCAAGCGCCTTCATGTCAGGAAACTTGGCGTTGGAGTGGAGGACGCCGTTGGCATCTCGCTCGCCCTCCCAGGTGTCGTCGATGTTGACGTAGAGATAGCCGGAGTCCTTCATGCCGGTAGAGACAATCTGGTCGGCAGAATCACGAATGTCCTTGTCGGTAACTTTGCCGGCAAAGAAGTTCCAGCTATTCCAGCCCATCGGCGGGGTCTGGGCCACCGGGGTGGGCGCGGTTTGGGATGCGGCGGCAAGGGGCGATAAAGCTAGAACGACAAGAGACAGCGAAACGAAGATGCGCAAGTGGAACCTCTTCAGCGATCTGAGAATTAGGCGAAAGCAAAACCGGTACCATGCCGGAAGCCCCATTCCGGCCGCATAAGTGTCACGCGGCCAGAATGGGGCTTCTGAATTTACATCTGGACTAGCTGCTTGCGGCCTGCTTACTTGGGTGAAGCGATGCGGACCAGCAGGACGTCATGCCCAGCCAGCTCAACCGGCTGGTTGTCAGTGAGTGTGGTGTCCTTGCCAGTCCAAAGGTCCTTGCCCTGCTGGGGGCCGTGGAGGCCGAGCTTCGCGAGGCTGAGGTGGAAGGGGTGGGTGGCTACGCGGTCCGCGCCGGCGTTGAGAACCGCTACGGCCAGGGCTCCGCCAGAGAGTGGACGCGTCCACACTTCAACTTCGCCGTCAACATAGGCGCGCGATCCCTGCTTGCCGAGCTTGTCCTGATCGATTGCGATAACATCGCGGTTGGTCAGGATGGCCTGAATCTCGGGCTTCATGTTGGGCAGATCATTGCCGGCCAGAAGGGGCGCGGCCAGCATGGCCCACATCGAGAAGTGAGCCCGATTCTCAGCCAGCGAGAGCTTTCCGTTGCCCACTTCGAGCATGTCCGGGTCGTTCCAGTGGCCGGGGCCGGCGTACTTGGCCAGGCCGGCGTTCTGGCCGATGATGGCATAGATGCTGCCCCAGTTGGGCTGCACATCGCCGGTGGTGCGCCACAGGTTGCCGCCAAGAGCCGGAGCCCATTCCCAGGGCGCATCCCAGCCATACTGGCACAGCGAGTAGACGATGGGGCGACCGCTGGCCTTGAGGGCTTTGCCCATCTTGTCGTATGCGGCGATCATGAGGCGCATCTGCGCGGCCTTGTCATCGGGCGCCTGCTTGGCCATCACGTCCTGGCGGAAGCTGCACAGGTCGTACTTGAGGTAGTCGATACCCCACGAGGCATAAAGCTGTGCGTCCTGAACTTCGTGGTCCAGCGAAGCGGCATACTTGGCGCAGGTCTTGGTGCCGGGGCCGGAATAGATGCCGAGTTTGAGCCCCTTGGAGTGGACGTAGTCCGCAAGGGCCTTCATGTCGGGGAACTTTTCGTTGGAGTGCAGCACCCCTGTGGCGTCGCGCTCGCCCTCCCATGTGTCGTCGATGTTGACGTAAACGTACCCAGCGTCCTTCATGCCAGTGGCTACAATCTGGTCGGCGGAGGCGCGAATGTCCTTGTCAGTGACCTTGCCGAAGAAGAAATTCCAGCTATTCCAGCCCATGGGCGGAGTCGGTGCGATGGTGGTCGAGGGAGCTGCGGCCTTGGCCACATGGGGTTTTGAAGCGGATGGCTTCGCGGCAGCTGGTGTTTGCGCTGCAGCGGTTAGCGATGCCAGGGCAAGAACTACGACAGACAGTGAAGTACGAACGCGCATGATTATCCTCTTAAAACGATCTCAAGGAATACTATGCCGGTGAAGCAGGGTTGGGCAATGCGGGCACTCGATGCGCCTTGCATTGCCCCCTTCCCTAGCCGAAGATGTTGTCGATCTTCTGGTTGAGCGCGGCCATTTGCTGGCGTAGCTCTTCGAGGCCAGCCTCAATTCGCTCGATGCGCTCCTGATCCATGCTGGCGACAGCGGCGGCGAAGTGGCCGGAGACAGGTTCAGCGGCGGGGATTGCGATCGACTCGACGGGGCCGCACAGCAGGTGGGCGTAGCGGGCTTCCTTGGTGCCGGGCTGCCGCGGCAGAATGGCGGCGAGCGAGGGCTCGCGGTCCATGAGCCTTTGCAGGCCAGAGAGTACATCTGCCAACTCCTCGAAGCCGTGCAGGCGCTCACTGCGGCCACGAAGCTCCCCGGGGGTCTGGGGTCCGCGCAGTAACAGCACACACAGCAGGGCCGTCTCTGCGCGCGTAAAGTTGAAGGCCTCGCCGAGCCTGTGCTCGTACTTGGCGACGCGGCCATCGGAGCGGGCTGCGCCGCCAAGGCCCTTGTCCTCAAGACCATGCAGGGCCTGACGCACATCTTCCTCATCCAGGTTCATCACCGGCTCGCGGTTGGAGCGCTGGTTGCATGCGTTGATAAGGGCGTTGAGCGAGAGGGGGTAGTAGTCCGGTGTGGTGACTTCTTTTTCAATCAGCGCGCCAAGAACGCGGGCCTGGGCTGCGGTAAGAAGGATGGAGCCGGCTGGGCACATGCCTCTATTTTTACATCCTGCAGGGGAGGGCTCGTGCGACCCCAGCTTCACCGCGTTTTCATCGCGCTGTAGCTGGAGTCGCCGGGTGTTGGCTTACAAAGCTGGCTCTTGCGCCTCGGCCTTGTGATTACGAGTGAGGTGGAAGTAGACCAGCGGCGTGATGATGAGCGAGAGAACCATGGAGATGGCAAGCCCGCCAATAACGGCAATAGCCAGAGGCTGAAGCATCTTCGAGCCGGCGCCGAGGGCAAAGGCCAGGGGCAACATGCCGCATACGGCGGCGATAGCGGTCATGAGAATCGGGCGCAGCCGGCGCTGGGCGGCGTGGACCATGGCTTCACGGGCTGTTGCGCCTTCAGCACGGAACTTCTCGTCGGCGTCAAGCAGAAGAATGCCATTCTTGGCGACGATGCCGATCACCATGATAAGTCCCATGAAAGAGGCGACGTTGAAGGTGGTTCCGGTAACAAGCAGGGCCATAATGACGCCGGAGATGGACAGCACCGACGAGGTGAGGATGGCGATCGGTGCGGGGAAGTTGCGGAACTCGGTGAGCAGTACGCCGAAGACCAGTGCCAGCGCCAGAAGCAGAACGCGCAGCAGGTCGCGGAAGGACTTCTGCTGCTCCTCGTAGGTGCCGCCGTACACGACGTGAACCGAGGAGGGCAAGTGGAGTGCGGTGATCGTCTGGCGGACCTTGGCCATCCCGCTGCCCAGATCAGAACCCTCAAGGCGTCCGGTAACCACCACAAGGCGCTGCAAATTTTCGCGGCGGATCTCGTTCTGCGGAGGCAACTGCTCGATGCTGGCAAGAGAACCGAGGGTTGCCGTGTGGCCGGCAGTGCTGTTGAATACCGTGTTCTGGATGGCTTCAAGGGAGGTGCGCGTCTCCGGGCCGAGGCGGACGCGGATGGTGTACGGGTGGCCGTCGGAGATTAGCGGGTCAGTGGTCTCAACGCCATCAAGGATGGATGTCGCGTCCAGCGAGACCTCGGTGGGAGTGAAGCCCAGCCGGGCGGCGACCACGGGGTTCACCTGGAAGTTGGTGGCAGGGCCGCTGATCGTGTTCTCGATGCCGTTTTGAATATCCACAACGCCGGGGATTTTGCCGATGGCATCGCCCACGCGCGGGCCGAGTTGCGCCAGCATGGCCGGATCATTGACGAAGAGCTTGATCTGGATGGGCTCGGGCGCGTTGGAGAGGTCGCCGATCATGTCCTGAAGGACCTGGGTGAACTCGATATCCAGCTCAGGTTCCGTGGAGCGAATCTGGCCTCGAATGTCGGCCATGATCTCGTCGATGTCCCGGCTGCGGTGAGCCTTGAGCTTGACGGTAAAGTCGCCTGTGTTGGCCTCGTGGACGGCGTTGAATCCCATCTCCAGGCCGGTGCGGCGGGAGGTGATTTCCACTTCAGGGACAGAGCGAAGGATGCGCTCGACGTGTTCCAGAACGCGGTCCGTCTCTGAGAGAGAGCTACCGGCAGGCATGATGTAGTCGAGGATGAAGCCGCCCTCATCCATTTCTGGCAAGAGGTCAGACCCGAGAGCCTGATAGCCGGCCCATGTGGCGACGACAAGCAGCACGCAGGCAACTGCAACCCAAAGCGGCTTGGCCAAAGCCCAGTCCAGGGCGCGGTGGTGGAACCGGAGCACGCCGCTGAGCAGGCGGCCGGGCTTGTGCTCTTCGAGTTCTTTCTCAGTCTCTCTTTCGCCCAGCAGCAGGATGCTGAGGCCGGGCGTCCAGGTGAGGGCGAGCATCAGCGAGGTGAGCAGTGCGGCGGTCATTGTGACGGCGAGGGCGCGGAAGAAGCTGCCGGTAACGCCGCTCACTGAGACCATGGGGAGAAACACTACAACCGGTGTGATGGTGGATCCGATAAGGGGCGTGGTGATTTCACTAAGCGCCTTGCGCACGGCTTGGACGCGCGTCTCCCCTGCGTCGCGGTGCATCACAATGTTTTCAACCACGACAATGGCATCGTCAATCACGAGCCCGATGGCGGCGGCGAGTCCGCCGAGTGTCATCAGGTTGAAGCTTTGTCCAATGGCCCACAGCACAAGAACTGTTACGGCCACGGTCACGGGTATAACAAGCCCGGCGATGAGCGAAGATGTCCAGTCGCGCAGAAAGAGGAAGAGGATGATGCAGGCCAGCACCAGGCCGATGAAGATGGCGTCGCGGACCGAGGAAATGCTGTCGCGGACCAGTTGCGACTGGTCATAAAAGAACTCAAGCTTCACGCCGGGGGGCAGCTTGCGGCGAAGTTCATTGACCTGCGCGGCTACCGCGTCCGCCACGGCGACGGTGTTGCTGGAGGGCTGGCGGGAGATGGTGACCAGCACCGCGCTTTTTCCGTTGGCGGTGACGGTGGTGTAGACGGGCAGGGTGCCCGGCTCGACTGAGGCCACATCCGCTATCCGCACCGGAGCCCCCGCGGAGGTGGTCTTGACGACCAGTTGACGTAACTCGTTGGCGTCGTGGACCTGCGCGCCGACGAGGCCGAGGATCAACTGGTGGTTGGATTCGTAGAGGCCGGGCGAATCAATGATGTTCGAGGCCTGGATGGCGTTGACCAGGTCCGTAATGGTGACGCCCGAGGCCTGAAGCAGGGCCATGTTGGGAACAACATGGAACTCCGGCACCTTGCCACCCTGAACGAGTACGGTGCTGACGCCGGGGACGCGATTCAGCGGCGGCTTCAGGTCGTAGGTGGCAATCTCCCACAGGCGGGTCTGGGAAACGGTGTCGGACGTAAGGCTGTAGCCCAGAATGGGGAAGGTGGCGAAGGTAAGCCGGTTGGTCGAGATTTTGGCCGAGGGTGGCAGCGTCTGCTCTACCTTCGCGAGCGCTGCATCCACCAACTGGAGAGACAGGACCATGTCCACGTTCCAGTCAAAAAAGAGGCTCACCTCCGCCTGGCCACGGCTGGTGGTGGAGCGGACGGTGACCAGGCCGGGGACGGAGTTAACCGCGTCCTCAATGGGCTTGGTAATGGTCACCTGCATCTGCTCAACGGGCATTACCCCGTTATCAACCCCGATAACGACGCGCGGAAAGTCGGTCTCGGGAAAAACGGAAATGGGGAGCTGGAAGCCTAGGTAGATTCCGGCTATGGAGAGGACGGCGGCAAAAAAGAAGATCGTATGCGTGGAGCGGGCCAGCCAGAAGCTGTTCGGGTGGGCGTGGGCGCCGGGGGCTTCAATGTGCATCAGTCCGTGCCTCCGGCTTTGCCGGCCGCGGGGGCCTTGTCGTCATCTGTGGCCGGGCCAACCTTGACCTTCGTACCCTCATCCAGGCCATAAGCGCCGCCGGTAATAACCGTATCCGTGGGCGAAAGTCCCCCGGTGATCTGGACATCTTCAGCATCCTGAATGCCAAGGCTCACGGGCTTGCGGTGGGCCACACCGTCGCTGCCAACAACCATCACGGATTTGCTGCCGTCCTGCGCCGTGAGAATTGAAGCCGCGGGAATCTTCCAGGCTTTCGGAATGGTGCGTCCCGCGATGGAAACCTTAACCGGAGTGCCGACTTTGAGTGCCCCGGACTGGTTGGCGATCTTGAGCCATACTTCGACAGTGGTGCTGCCGGGGTCGAGTGCGGGACTGATGAGGGACACTTTGGCGGTGACCGGCTCAGCGAGGCCAGGGACCTTTACAGTGGCTTCGTCGCCAACCGCCATTGTTTGAGCGAGACTCTGGGCAATGTGGGTTTTGGCGAGCAGTGAAGAAGTGTCCATCACGGTCACCAGGGGCGCCCCGGCCGCAGCGGTTTCACCTGCGAAAAGCGGTCGGTCCGTCACCACGCCGCTGATGGGGCTGTGGATCTCGGAGTAATTTACCTGGGCCTGAGCGCCCTTGAACTTGCCTTCTGCCGAGGTTAGCTGCCCCTGCGCGGACTTCAGTGCTGCCTCGCGGCTCACACTGCGAACTGAATCGAGATGCTTGGCGGCCGAGTCATAGGCGGCCTGTGCCGACACCAGCGCCGCGTTGGCGGTATCCAGGTCGCGGCCAGGAATGGCACCCTCGGCAAACAGCTGCTTGCGGCCCTTCACGATGCTCAGGTTCAGGTCGAGATTGGCCTTGGCCTGGGCAAAATCTGACTCGGCCTTGAGCGTGTCTTCCGGAACCTGTGCCTTGGTGGCGGTGGCATAAGCCGCTTCGGCCGCCATATAGGAGCCTTTGTTGTCCATGGCTGAGGCGGCCAGGTCGTTGTTCTCGAGCGTGGCGAGCAACTCGCCTTCCCTCACATGCGCCCCTCGCTGCACGAAGAACTTGCGCACCGGCGCGCTGATTTTGGGCTCGATGGCTGCCTGGGCAATCGGGGCGAGAACCGCGTCGGCAAGAACGTGTGCGGCGATGGGGCCCTGCTCGGGATGCTCGGCCTGGACGGTCACCTCAACCTCGGGGGGTGCATCTTTTTTGCAGCCCGGCATCAAGGCCAGAGGGAGCGCCATGGCGCCCAGCAAAGCGATGCGCGCCGGGGAACGTAGCGCCTGTTGAATCGGATTCCTGCCTGTCCTGCTGCTGGTCTGGCTGCTCATTGCTGGCTCACATGTTTCCGGTTAGTGTTTGCAGTTCTGCCCGCGCGGTTTCATAACGGACGCGTCCATCTTCGCGCGCATTTTCAGCGCTGACGTAGGCGCTTTGCGCATCCACCACTTCAAGCACGGTGGCCTCGCCGTTGGTATAGCGGAGTTGGGTGAGGCGCAGGCTTTCAGCCGCGGTGGCCACGCTGGCATCGAGCGAGGCAAATTGCTCGTGCGCGGCGGCGGCCTCAGAGTATGTCTCGTCCAGCCGGGCGATAAGCCTGCGCTGCGCGGCGCTAAGAGCCGTCTGTACGGCCGCCCGGCGAATCTCGCTTTGCTTCACCTTGTGCGCCGTTGAAAGCCAGTCCCAGATGGGAATGTCGAGCGTCACACTGGCGGAGTAGCCGAGGTTGCGCGTCTTGTCGGGCCCGTTGACGGCGAACTGAGGGGCGTCAATGCCGTAGGTAAAGTTCATGCCCAGGTCGGGCAGATAGGCGGCGCGTGCAGTGAGCACGTCAGCATTGCTCACGGCGAGAGCGGCAAGGGCGCTTTTCAACTCGGGATTGTTCTTGGCGGCGGCCTGCGCAACGTCTTCGCGCGAGGCGAGGGGCGGTGCCGAGTCGGCAGCCTGAAGGGTGCAGGCCGTGCGCAGGTCAGGGAAGAGCAGCACGCCGAGCTCAAGATGGGCCTTCTCAGCCGCTAGCTTGGCATCTTCAAAGTCGCGCTGGCGCTGCTGGGCAACCAGTTGCGCTTTTACCACGTCAGCATGAGCGGCCTCACGGGCCTGCTCGCGCCGGGTGGTGAGGGTGGTAAAGTTGTCGGCTTCCTGGCGCGCGCGCTGGGCCACGGTCAGTTTGTGGTCCGCAGCCAGCGAGCCGTAGAAGAGGCCGGTTACAGCGGAGACAAGGCCGCGGCGGGAGACTTCCAGCTCTGCCGCCGCCATCGCTGAAGCTGCATCGGCATGGCGCATCCCGCCAATCAAGCCGAGACCGACCCTTTCGCTGACTACGGCTTGGCTTGAGTACTCGTGGACAGAGTTGTTGGCGATGAACTTCTGCGCGGACTGCGGATTTGAACTCGGAGCGTTCGGCTGGGTGTAGAGGGCCTGGTTGTGATAAACCACGCCGGGCAAAATGCTGCCACGGGCAATCGAGCGGTCGAGGGCGGCGGATCTGCTCTCAGCCAGGACGGCGGCGTAGGTGGGCTCGTTGGCCTCGGCGCGCTGAATGGCCTCGTCAAGCGTTAGGACGGTGGGTTGCGGCGGGGCGGCGTCGCTCTGCGCGTAAAGGTGCGCTGAGGCAAGCGGCAAAAGCGCGATAGCGCCGAGCAGGCATCGAGAGAGAGGCCAAAATTTGGCGCACCAGAAGTTGTTCCGCATGGTCACATCAGAAGAATACAATCGGCGCCTGAATATCTGCTTAATTTGGCAATAAAAGGTCTCTAGGTACTGCTCGGGGTTGTCCGTGGATTTGTGACCTCAGGCAACAGAATCAGCAGGGCCCCGGCTATCCATAGAAAGTGGCCGATGAGCGGAATAAGGTGGGCCATCCAGAAGAAAACCCAGGTGGCGACCATGCACACGACCGTGGATATGCCGAGGATTCTGCGCAGAAGGACCAGGCCGGGCGCAAAGGTGAAGCCCAGATAGGCGACGATAAGGGGGTTGATGAGGCCGCTCACGGCGGCGAGCGAATCCCAGGATTGATACGTCTCCTTGTCGCCCAGGGCTCCAAGGGTGATCCAGGCGCATCTCCATCCGGGGTACACCTCGATGGAACTGAAGCCAGGAGAGGTGTCTTTGCAGGCGGGCAACAAAAATGCCACGGCAAAGATGCAAAAGCCGAAAATCCGGCACAGGAGGAGGGCCTGCGGGGGAAGTGCAATCCTGCGGCGCAATTGCATGGCGTCTCACTTTCCTGTCCCGCAGGGAACGGATCGGAGGCCCCAACTGCAGGACAGAGGATGATACCTGATTTCTGATGGTCGGGCGGGGGCGCGTGCGGTTTTCTTCCCATATTGCGCGCCATTTTCGTCCGGCTCTGCGATACTAATCAGTTATGCCGATCCTTGACCTCCAAGAAGCCGCACAAAAGATAGCCGGATTCCTCTCACTCCTGAACAAACGGGGTGGAATGCGCCTCAAATACCGCATTACCGCGGGCGATGGCGCGCGCGACCCCCA
>Ga0007854_10001409_pt1 | contig 15257 bp, 17 predicted proteins | sample CryBogCBH12Aug08_FD_60382 | JGI IMG/M metagenome (GOLD analysis project Ga0007854, IMG submission 60382) | Freshwater microbial communities from Crystal Bog, Wisconsin, USA - CBH12Aug08 | ecosystem: Environmental > Aquatic > Freshwater > Lake | place: Crystal Bog, Wisconsin, USA | collected...
GTGCTTCCAACTAGCATTCCACTAGACCCAGAATAATTCGGTGCGATCGCAATCACCAATTTATTTGGTGCTGGCATCTCAGCAATAAATACTCCGATAGGCACATGAGGTCTTTTTGGGGACTCATCATTGTGCGGACTTATAATTTGGTCGGCGATTATTTCGTCTGATAATACAGGTGAAGAAATAACAACGCAGAATAGAATTGAAACAATTTCAGAAACCGAAATAATAATATCGCAAAGTTCGTCTCTTACAAAGAGACAAATCTTTTTAAGGTTTAAAACGTAATTCATTGGCCTAACAATCCCAACGGGATCAAAACATCCTTGCCCACCGTCGCTCCAAAAATCGCTCCGGCATTCACGCCAACGTAAGGACTATTCCAAGCGCCACTATTTTCTTTTGCTATTTCGTCAGCTTCATTCGGCTTGAGCGTCTCCACGCCTATGGCAGTTTCTGGCTTGAGGGCGGATCGATGAACCGCTCGGGTCGATTTGGATGGCTCGCCAACTGCCACACCCACAGATAAAGCGTCAATCAGGACGAAGAAAAGCAATGAGTAAGCGAGAGGCTTCATGAGCGACTCTGGGAATAAGTTGAGACTTTAAAGCAAGAGGAGACCCCGCCTACCCCGCCAAACTCTGAAAAACCGCCGAATCCAGCCTAGGATCATCCAGTTTGAGTTTATACTAATTTATAACTTTTTTCGGGGTGGGTTTCCGACCGCCAAAATCAGCTTAAAATACTGATTTTATTGGTGGGCGCACTAGGGCTCGAACCTAGGACCCGCTGATTAAGAGAATGAATTTAGCCATTTTCTACGTTTCGCCATGATGCGCTATAACGCGATAAATCTATATATAACAGATATTTAATCTACTCTACTCTTGCATCCTGTATCCGACGATTTTATATCATTTGGACACCATATGGACACCAAAAACAGCGATTAACCCAATGTTTTTAATGGCCCACTTATGAAAAAAAGCACCCTCAAAATATCAAAACGAACAGTTGATTTAGCATCTCCAAGGGATACGCGCTACGACATATGGGACAGCGAACTGAAAGGTTTTGGGGTCAGGGTTGAGGTATCTGGGCTCAAAAGCTTCCTTGTTAGATACCGTCATCTGGGCCGCCGTAGGCTCCTCAGCCTGGGGCGTTTGGGGGAGATCACTCCTGAACAAGCAAGAGTCCTGGCACATAAGGCCTTGGCGAAGGTTCGAGAAGGGACTGACCCCCTCGATGAGAGAAACCAAGACCGCAGCGCTATGACCGTAAAAAAATTGATTTACTGTTTCCTGAGTGATCACGTTGACGAAAAACGTAAAGCGCGAACAGCTTATCATTACCGAAGTCTGCTCAAACACTACCTTGAACCAAAATATGGAAACAAAAAAGCGCAAGAGCTTACCAGAGCCGATATGGCTAAACTTCATCTTGAAATGAAACGCGTCCCCCATCAGGCTAATAGATTATTGGCTGTTGTTGGCAGCATGTACACCTTTGGAGATAGACAGGGCCTGACACCTGAAGATTTTAACCCTGTAAGAAAAATTGAAAGATTCAAGGAGTCCCGCCGCGAACGGTTTTTGACCTCGGAAGAATTGAGACGGTTAGGACAAGCCTTTTATGAAATGGAGACTTCTGGTCGCTTTGGGACTGCAATCCAGGCATTAAAATTCCTGTTATTCACGGGAGCTCGCCTCAACGAAGCATTAAAGCTCAAATGGAGTTACGTTGATTTGGAAAGAGGCTTACTGCTTCTCCCAGACTCCAAAACTGGAAAAAAATCGATAACTTTGAACTCTATCTCTGCAGCCATACTTTGTGATCTCAAAGAAAAGGCTGACTTAAAAAAACATGGAGAATATGTCTTCTACGGCGACTATCCGATGGTTCCTCGCTGCGATCTAAAAAAGCCCTGGGCTGCAGTAACGCAAGCTGCTGAACTTGAAGGATTGAGAATTCACGATCTTCGTCATTCCTTTGCGTCAATTGGCGCAGGCGCGGGGCTCGGTCTTCCGATAGTAGGCAAGTTACTCGGCCACACTCAAGCTGCAACAACCCAAAGATATGCTCATTTAGACACGGATCCATTGCGAAAAGCGGCGAATGCCATAGGGGAAAGAATCGCTGAAGCATTAGGATGAAATGGCAATGGCAAGCATAGCACTATGAAAATTACAAACAGCGGCTGTGTTCGAATTTTTAGTTTTAGATTTTTCTTGGTTAGAATTATTGCGCAGTTTGGCTTCATAAATAATACTGTTTTATCTTACTATCCTCGATTGCTCGCTCAAACTGTCGCGCTATACATTAAGTTTATGCAATCAACTCACGAAGTTAGATTTTAATATTATCTGGCATTTTCCATAGAGGAAGCTCCTGCCAGTTATCAGGAAATCCGGAATGCCGCAGAGATATACCGGGTGCGGTCGGGAACTCACACAAAACAGAGTGAAGGCGATTAGACCAAGTAGTTGTTGGATTAATCGTACGAAGCAAATAACGAATTGCTGCTAATGTTCCGTAAATTCTCGTCTGGATAGAATGATTTTCGCTAAGATGATCAAGCAACTCAATTTTACCTTTGGAGGGAAATTTACATTGATTTACTAAGGGTCTATTCCAAAATCGACTATGATGAGCACAAATATTTCTCACATAATTAATTGACCGAAACCAGGACTGCATAATGCTGGGATCAGAAATTTCATATTTTGCTGCGATAGTACGTTGGTCATCAAATTTAAGTCCAGAATAAAATTTTGACAGGGCACCAAAATCCCATACTTCAGTAGAAATCCATAATGGCGGGAAGTCATCTGGATATTTAGTCCTAAAATGCTTTGCAAACTCTTCTTTTGAACGATCAAATGACTTGTCTATATCAGCAAGCCAAACCTTGTGCGGAGTCTTTCCATTTTCAGGGTTGATACGCTTAGAAAATTTTCCATCCAGAAAATCTGCTTCACGATGAGCCCAAGCTCCATATGGGCCGATTGACAAAGCAATTGACGCACGCAGTCCTATTTCCACACGTTCAACTGCGTCTAGAGTTATGAGTCTTAATTTTTTATCAAATATATAAAGATCAACGATATGTTTGAATTCAGCACCAGTTTTAAATTTCTCCCCGATAGTGGTAGATCTTTTTCCATTAAGAATTTCATGATTGGCAACTTTGAATGGATAGGCATAGCCACTTAAACGGTAATAACCTATGCGTTCTAGATAGGCTTTAGCACGCTGTTTATCTGATATAACTAATCCGCGAGCTTCGAGTATATCAAGCTGTTGTGATACGTTTTGGAATGTCTTTGTGTAGCGCATTGCGCAAATCTTAAAGTTACACAAAAAAGAAGACCGACCCTTGAGCTCGCGCATCAGAGGGGCCGGCCGTGTTACTCTTTATATGCTCTAGAAATATAAAATGAACAATTAATTTTAGTATATCTATATAACTAATTGAAATATAATATGTTTTATTTTTGTGTACGCAAATTGCCAGGGGCAGGACTATGAGTTTCAAGGTTGTATACATAAGCGGGGTGATTTGTTTGCCGCAGACATTATTTCTAAATATGTCCGTCATCGACATGCATTGTCTAATAATAATATAGTCTTAAATATCGACTACTACGTTTCTGATAGGTAATAAGTTAAATATATTCTGTAGATCTCCAATGTCATTTGGCAGCAACACTTCAGTTGTTGCATCTTCACGCAATGCATCTTTGTTAAAACTCTGTCAGGTCAGGTACTCTTTGAAAAGCGATTTTGCTTGTCAGTTTTTCAGACGATGAGGCGGCTAGTCCAAAACTGATTGATCCTATACCAAATTTGTCATTGAGAACATCAATGGCTTTGACAGGTTTTTAATTTTTGCGGCTTATCAAAAAGGTCGCCCTGATGTTGGCTGGCATGAACGAAATCCGTCAATGAGATGCCAACACGCAGTGGTTTCTTCATTGGCACATTTTTCCAGATATCTAAAAAGACCCTCCCAAGCTGAATATTGTCATGAGATTCTGTAAACGTTCAGTCTTCAGTCCAGTATCCCTCATGGCCAATCTACTTAATGTTTACGACTAACCGCTGGTAGTAGAAGTCCAGCTGGTGCAAGCATAGGGCAGCTTTGATTAGAAGCTCCTGCAAAACGTTTTAGCTTTGTCGGGAGTACGTTTTTGCGACGCAAGAACATGTTGGGGATCCACTGGCGGCTTATGCAAGCAGATTCCCAAATTCATTCGGCGTCAATTAATGTGATTATAACCACTGGTTATGATCATTGAACAAAATGCTACTACTAATATATAAAATGTAATATTATCGATTAAAATGTCGTCAGGTATAATCAAGGAAGTCAGCCTATGGCTATGTGGGGAATTCATATGTTCCAGCAAATCGGCCCAGGAGCACTTGATAAAGGATACATAGCAATCGGCTGGCATGAGCTTGGCGACTTGTCCCCAATAGCTCCCGATCGTGAGGCATTTAAGAAAAAATACCGAGAGACTTATCCGACGGTAAATCCTAACTCAATTCCTGTCTCTGCTGGAGTGCTTTATCGCTTCACCCATGAAATACAGGTTGGCGAATATATTGTATATCCATCAAGCCATGACAGCATGGTTAATATAGGGCAAGTCACAAGCGATTATTACTATGATTCAGAACCACCAGAAGAATTTCCTAATCGTAGAAGCGTAAACTGGTTAAAACACGTTCCTAGGTTATTTTTTTCGCAGCAATCACGCAATGAAATCGGAGCGGCAATAGCTCTATTCCAAGTATCAACAAACGAAGAAGAATTTCTGAAGGCTCTTGAGGGTCATGTAACTGAACCAGAAACAATTGACGAGCCAAGTGCCGAACGTGTTTCTGAGCAAATAATTGAGACGACCGAAGATTTTATCATTAGCAGACTAAAGACGGCGCAGACACCTTATCAATTTGAACATTTCATAGCTCATTTACTGAGGTGTATGGGATATCAATCGCGTGTAACACAAGCCACATCCGATGGCGGCATAGATATAATAGCGCATCGTGACGAACTTGGGTTTGATCCTCCTTTAATCAAAGTTCAAGTAAAACAGATTATATCCACTATTGGCAGTCCTGATGTTCAACAATTAGTTGGCGCTATTGCGCCAGGAGAAAAAGCATTATTCGTGACACTAGGCTCATTTAGCGGGTCAGCACGCAGTATAGAGCGCAATAATCCCAATCTCCGCCTTATCGATGGTGCGGCTCTTATTGAGCTTATCTACACTCACTACCATAAATTTGAGCCACGCTACCAAATGCTATTGCCTCTCAAGCGAACTTACATACCAGGAGGAATTCTGGGATCATAATTAAAGAAAGATAAGTCGGGCGCGTCGGCCGTCCCATTCATTACAGCTTTCCATAAGTCAACGTGGAATTATAGATGTATCGCATCTATGTCAGAGATTATTAAAATAAACGAAATAATAACGATCATTTTTATCGGTATTGATAAAATGTCAGATTCTTATTTAATCTTAATTATTTTTATTTAAAATTTTGTCGTGTATTTAATGACGGAGCCGATCGTGTTATATTCAAACCTATTAAAAAGTGCTATCTTTTGTCTGGGATTAATACAAACAATTGTTAGCAAAATTCCAGAAAAGAAATCCCTGATACAAAATTCAATTAGTTTAGTAATTTTTGCATGGCTTTCAGTTGGATTTTATAACTTATTCCAAATCGACAATAGTCCGATTCTGCCAAGCGTAAATTATCAGACAGTGTCCATGGAATGCTCTGGGTCAGGCCTATATGGAAATCGACTGTCATCTCGTGATGAGGCTATAGAGGCAGAAAATACAGGAGGTTGCGTTGATTTAAAATCACATGGAACAGTGATTGATGTTAAAAAAGCCATTGAAAATCATTCTTATAAGGAATGTAGGCTTGCAAGGCATGATTGGCCCGCATCTGGAGAAATAATATCCAACTATGATAAATCAAGGAACCTTGGATTAAATATAAAGTTGTCAGAGGGCACAAATATTAAGGCTTCGGATGACGGCGTCGTGTTCTACTCAAGCAACGAGTTACCGGGTTACGGGAATTTGATCATTCTTCGTCATGACAGTGGTTTTGTCACCGCATATGCCCATAATAAGGACTTATTAGTTAGAAAGGGAGATAGGGTTGATCGTGGTCAGATAATCGCCACATCTGGACAAACAGGAAACGTCAGCTCTCCACAGCTACATTTCGAAATAAGAGGAAAAGCTGGTCCGCTGGATCCTGTAAGATGCCTATATGGCAATGGATAATGCACTCTATTTACCAGGGATTTTCAGCAGGCTCCCTTTAAAAAAAGTCAAAGTTAGATAGCGGCTGAGAAATCTTCTCAAAGAAACTTTCTGGATACGGATAAAAATTCATTTTATTGCTCAATTTAAAAATCGAGCGGATATCATCGAGAACTTGCTGCAGAAATAATTTGATTGTCAGTCAATGTCATCACCTTGCAGCTCCAAGCCGTGTCCAAATGGGTTATTTGGACTAGAAGGAGAATAAGGAGAGCCTGCGCCAAACGGATTGTTGATACTATCAGGTGAATATTTGCTGCCGTATCGGCCGTAGGGATTGGACGTAGAGTCAGAAGCATAGGGATTAGAACTCAGTCGGCCGTGATAATTTCCGTTTTGATCATAAATCCTTGGTGCATTAGTAGCATAGGGATTATTGACTGACTGGTTGCTATAGGGGCTACCGTACTGTCCGTAGGGATTATGAATGCTGTTAGGAGTATATGGACTACCAGCTCCATATGGATTTGATGTTGAGTTCAGCGCATAGGGATTAGCTGAATAATAGCCCAAATTCTGAGCACTAATATCTGATGACAAAAGTTCAGATAGAACAATAAATAAGATTAGACGTTTCATCGTTTATTACCAGTGTTCAAGATTGGAAATTAATAATGATGCCTTTTTTAAACGATCGATAACATCTTAGAATTCAAATAAACGATCAATGTCATCCTCTATATCGCTGAAAGGCTTGTTTGGATTATTTCCTTTAATAGGTGGTAAAAGATTCTGCGGTGGGGAATTAGATTGCGGGAGCGAAATAGAAGGCTGCATATTTACCCCTTGGCTCATTGGTTCAACCACACCGTTATGCAAAGCCTGGCAACTATAAAGCTCGGTTCCATTTGGCAGCTTTTGACCTGTTTGAGCGCAGAAACCAAAATCTCCGTCATGGCGGCTGTTAGTGATTGATGTATCTTTCGTGCCGTTTGGCAGAAGATCAATAAAGGATCGTCCATTATCAAATTTAATCTCACCTGCCTTATGAGAAATAATCTTTCCCTTGATTAGGGTGTTTTTATACTCATCAGAGTTGGTAAAGTCTTCAGTAGATGACCGATCGCCGATTTGAGGCGCAGGACTTGGAGGTGATATGATTGGAGCTGGAGGTGCCGGTTTATCAATTAGTTTTTGTGTTTCTATCACTTTTGTTGTTTCTACAATTTTAGGAACCTCAATGATTTTTGGTACTTCAACAGTTTTAGTTTCCGTTACGACTTTTGTTGTTTCAATAATCTTAGGAGGGAGAAGGAAGCTGAGACCAAGAGCTGCCGCGCCAACACCAACGCCTGCAGTAAGCACAGCATATCCAGTTTTCTTTCGTCTTTCTGCCTGCGCATGAATAATCTGCGCATCAGCTCGACCATTCGCTTCTTTCTCTTGAGCCCTCAAAGGAGAGAGATCTCTTTCCACAGCAAGCCGTAATTCCTCCTCACGCTTGTCTGAAAATTCTTTCTCAAGAGCTTCAATAGCGCTGAAATCATGTGACACTGTCATTCCTTGCCTCCTCGAACTGTCTTCAAAGAGACGCTATCTGTATATTCGTATTCAGGTGAAGCTCTTCGACCTGTCGTGTAATCAAACGGGATATATTTAAAAACGATCTTCTCGATCGGGACTTCTATCCGGCGCTCCACCTCTTTAATAACTTCCACAGGAGTCTCGACAATCTTTTCAACAACTCTGATTACAGGTTTTCTACGCCGCGCGATCCAGGCGCGCAGAGCTCTTGATAGCTTGCTCTCTGATTTATCGCTTGGATCTGTATGGACAATAATAGAAGCCAGCATAGACACGACTGCAAAGGCAATGGCTAAGCTAATTACACTGTATTTTTTCACAGTCTCAAATTGGTTCGCCGTAAGATCCTCGACTGGCAGACCATAAATAGACGCAGCAAAGCGATGCATAGGCGACTGCGACAATTCTTCAATAAGATGCTGACGTGCAACATCAAGAGCTTCAATTGAAGGCATATCCGGCCTGATGTTAAGTTTAAGCTGATCAACTCTGATCTGAGCCTCCTGGCGCTCAGCACGAAGCTTTTCAAGTTGCTGGCTGTGAGATTGACGAGCCTGCGCATAGGTTTCTTGAGCGCGGCGATCACTGTCACATGTTACCGCCTTACCAAATCGTCCTGTGCACGTGCGTCCGCTAAATGAAGGCAGAGCAGGAGGATGATTAAGATAATCCCTGATCGCGATGTCCAGCCGCGCAACATCGTCTCTGACAACATCAATAGCCTTCTGGTTCATTCTATTGTTGTTAGTCTGCACATCCATCTTCGTCTTTTCTCTAAGGAAAGACCGCTGTGCCTGTGAAATAGAAATGACACGGTTATTCACAAATTGTTCGAATGCTAACGAAAGCCCTTCTGCACTTCCGATGGCAATGGCGATAAGAACCATAGCTGTTAGTATTTGCTTAGGCCAAGTCAGTTGAGTTGCGTATCCAGATAGCGGAATACGTAATGTCTCTGCAGCCGCAATCATCAGTAGTGGCAAAGCCATAGCGAATGAGCCACCGCGTGCAGTTGCCATATTGAGACCTGTGTAAGCAGTAATTGAAATAACGCAGGCTTCAAAGAAAATCAGGGTCCAGAATAATCTGGTACGCGCACCGCTTGTCATATCAGTCACCGTATCTCTTGAGGATTGCTTGAGCATCTAAGGACTCTTGCGCGCCGGGCTCTCCTTGATTGAAGAAACGCACAATGGCCGAGGCCTGCCTATGTTGCGAAGAGCCAACAAAGCCACTCCCAGAATTGAAGTATCCGTAAGGAGAATAATTTGTGTATTCACTGGGACTTAGTAATCTAAATTTTCTATATCCATGTTGAAGAGAGGCTGCAGCAGCAGCGGCCATCAAATCTTCATTTAATCCATAGGACCATAAGCCTGATCCACGTGCTGAAATAACAACTGTGCGTTCATCTAATTCAGTCGTTTCCGTGCAAGACGGCCAACAGATACCAAACGCTTGAGCCTGCGGAGGGATCATAAGAGAAAGAACAATAATTAAGCGCTTCATCATTCCTCACCAATGACCAAAAGCTACGCAAAGTCGTTTTGCTGATCGCCAATCACGCCAGATAGCTAATTGCGCGTCATGAAGATTGACCGCACCAGAGCAGACTGCTGCCGGCAAACATCGCTCAACAGCGTCTTTTTCTCCTGCTTCATCATGATCTTGGAGAACCAGGTTACGAATATCATCTGGTGATCCTCCAAGGCTGAGCGGTAATTTATGATCAAGCTGGAAATTGCCTATTAATTCTAGAGGCAAGCCCATCTCTCGCATTCTCTGCTTCTTGATCTCATTGGTGTATGAAACTGGAGGACGAATGCTAGCTGTCCATCCTTTGACGCAGATCGTGTGCTGGATCGTAAAAGGCGTGACATCAGAATTGAGTGGAAGAGTTTCAGCAACTGCGCTCTCAATCCAAAAAATCACGCCTATCAGGACACCGATACGCAACGCTATTTCCTCCGTTTTCACGCCTCACCACTTCGATATCTGTTATTGATGAGACAAAACCTGTCATAAGAACGCATAGAGAACGTAATCATGTACAGTCAGGTAATCGCGTCAAACACATTATGAAAATCTAATAGTATCACGAGGAGATACTGAACTGATTGATCAGGATAAGAACTATTTCATACAATGCATGTTGCTGAATCTAGCTTTAAATAATTTCTCGTAAATTCGTAGATGCACTTGGCTTACTGCAGTCAATAAAGAACCCATTTGAAAGACTTGTCGAGATATGTGAAGGAGCACATCCTCAATCCTAGACGTCAATTATTTTATCAATTGTCCAATCTTTTTGTGTTTTCTGAGCCGCCAGCCCTCCCACTGGTGGCTCTTTCTTTTGCTTAGAACTGCTTTAATAAATCAGTTTAAAATTAGTCCTGTCTAATAATTGTTTTTATAATATTAATCGCTTAATGACGCACAAACGCGAGCGAGCCTGCCAGTATTGAAATTATACATTTATTTTTTTGGTATAAGCTGTCTATCGAGGAATAATCCGCTAGTCTCTATGGGCAATAATTACAATAATTCATGAACTATAAGGCACACTATTCACAGGAGTTGTGCTGCCCGATATTTTATTATTTCCTATTATGAGCCACCCATCACAATAGTGCAGTCTGACTTCTTTATCAGCGTCAATCCTATTTATCAGTCGCTTCAGCGCTAAGGCAGGTAAGGCGACAGCATCCTCCCAATGGCCCACTGATTTAATAGGTGTGGTTGCCATTGGTGCAACGACTGTGAAAGCTCCGTCTTCAAATACAAAAAAGGTCTTATCCTTCTCAGCTGCCTTACCTCGCTTTGTCCAAGCTACTGCTCGCTTAAGCTCCATCCGATCAACTGTGACTTCATTCTTGGCGCGCATGGTGATCTTGCCATTATTGATGCTGTTTTTTCTTATTTTAATGAGATGTGTCTTCTAGAGATTGATATGATATTGCGACATAGACTATTTGTCATCCTTATCTCTCATTGTTAGCCCCCCACTAACGAGCGGATTCCACTTGGCTACTAATTTTTTTGCCAGCAAAATATCTTTTTCTGGCATCCTTTCAGACAAAACATCCAATTGCTTATGCATTTTTATTTTTGCTTTTCCCTCAGGCATTCCTTCCAGCGCTAGCAATGTCCATTTTAATGTTTCAATGTCATTATTAGGAAAACCATTGCCATCAAATCTGAGCTCAGCGAGAGTGCTGTAGGCATAAGGCTCACCCTGCTCTGCTGCGCGCGTTGCCCAATAGATCGCTTCTGGAATATTCTTTTTAACGCCTTTACCTGTGTAATAAGCCCAGGAAAGATTATTTTGGGATCCAGAAAATCCCATTTCGGCAGCTTCTCGATAGAATTGAGTGGACCTAATCAGATCTTGTTTAACAATCTCGCTATCTCTGTCATAAATCACGCCAAGCATATGAAAACCGCCAGCCTCGCCAAGCTCGCCAGCTTTCTGAAACCAGTAAAGCGCCTGTCGAGAATCCTTTTCTTCCCCGTTAACGCCAAAAAGATACCTGTGGCCCAGCACATAAGCAGCTCTTGCATCTCCTTGTTCTGCAAGTTTGTGGTTTGCGAATGTTGCCGTCCAATCGTCCTGTTCGCCAAATTGGTGTAACTTATAAAGATCTTTTGCTATATCTTCGTCCATCAAAAAACCAAGCCTATAAATCTTTTGATCATGAAGTGGTTTGGAAGAATTATAGGTAATGTATGCCCATTCTTTTTTCTCAGTCGTTTTGTCAATCAAATCCACAATCTCACGATCTATGCCCATTTCAGAAAAGTAATCACTCGTCTCTTTTCGCTCGCTCTCTGGCATGGGTGAATATTTATAGATTTCACCCTTGATACGTTTGACTAAATGACCTTTGTGCACTTGCAACTGAATAAAATTTCTTCTGACACCCCCCGCAGCAACCTCCACACATGCTGACGCGCAACGCGGCTCTCTTTCAGGTGAGATCATATCTCTCCCCTCAACAGTTGCAGATCTTAGCCGCAACATTCTTCCAATTAGGCGAGCATAGAAAACATTACCGCCTCTTGAATTCAAGTAGACCTTTGGAAACGACTCATTAACCGGAATCTGTGCTGATATCAGCATAAAATCTGTTGCTGTTTTTGAATCAATATGATCATAAATATAGAGATACTCTATTCCTCCAGATAAGGCGCAATCATATACATTAATATCGCTTTTACATTTATTTTTTATAAGCAATGCCGCATTGCAACTCGAAATTGAAACAAGCTGAGTTATTAATAGCCAAAACAGTAACACAAATATTGATTTGAATTGATAGAATTTTTCCCTCTTCTGTATTGTCATGACCATAATCCCAAATTCTCACATCACTTATTAAACATGATATGTGAGAGATATATTTGTGTTGATGGCTGGAAATCATCCCAATATGGGATGATTTTTTTAACGCTTATAGTTTAGCGTTTTCAGACAAGGATCAGCTATTGTCGTCCGCACTCATTTATTCTGATGAATAAGCTGGCTGATCTATCTTACTCAGCCTACACCGAGCGGCGCTTGCGTGATCTGCAGTCATATTTGCAAGTTCTGATAGTGCGCCAATATTTCGGCTGTCACTTAGATCAAGTTCGCAATATGTGAGAAGAAGCCATAAAGACCGAGCAATATTGGCACAGCACTCAATATGCTCCTCGACACTCAGCATATGACTTTCTCTTTCCGGATTATGCAGAATAATCTCACTCATTTTGACTTATCCCATACTCAGAAACATCAGCTAACAAGCTTTCAACTTAAATTCTCATTCCATTCTTCCTGAGCAATATCTTGAGCTATTTGGGCTGCTTCATCCAAAAGGTCCTGGAATTTCGGATGATACTCATTCCCACTTATATCGATATCGTCGGAGAGAGATGGAAGGTCTCCATCTCTTTGGAATCTGAATGACAGGCCTGTTGTTCTATGATCAACATTGATTGATGTGTCGCATATATCGACCAACCATTCGGTTTTTGGACGAATGGGAAATTGTATAATATTGTCACTACTATGAATTAAGTTGATCATTTGCGTAACTCCCGGCATACCGCGACATAAGACTGACGCAGATTGATGAACATTTCCAACTGAGAATTAAATTCATCATCAGATAGTCCATCAGGACAAAACTGACTCATCTCTGCCTCTGTATATGTGTAATTTTCTTCGCTAACGACATAGGCTTTCAAATATCGAAACTTCATATTGAAGATGTTTGCCGCCTTGAGAGTAATCTCAGCATCACCTGGGTCCATACCCCAGCCAGAATTAAACATCAGCGATGTGGCGCCTTCAGAATTTTCTGACACACCGTCATGGAAAAAATAAATTCTAAATTTCCATCCCTCAGCGCCGCTTTCTACATATTTTCGCGTTTCTGTTTCAATAATGCTGCCCTTGTAGCCGCCTTCTTGAAGAAGCTGAGCGATCCTCTCTGCTGAAACGGGATGACGAGTGCTGGATGAATGACGGTTTTGAACTGGCAGTAGAATAACCTTGTGTTCACCTTGTCCTTCATTCGTCTCAACGTCCAAGGCATCAGATATGTTCACGACAGTTTCCATTTTCATCTCCAGCGACAGCATTGTGTTTTTGCGTCAATTTTTCTGAAAATGAACGTCCAAAACCTGTAGGACAAAACCTGTCATAAGAACGTATATAGAACAACTTGGAACGCGTGACTCCGACTATCTCGGCAAGATGCATCTGCGGTTTTGAAAGTAATCAGGCCAAAGTGTTGATTAATTATAGCGTTTATTTAATTACTTTTTTCTCATGAATTTAACTGAACATTCAAACCCGTCGCGCGTAGGTATCTTCATTCACCCCCAGGCCACAGTCGTTAGTCACGGTCTTATGCTGGATGGTTAACCGTCCAAGCATTACGATCAACGCGGCTCGCTTCCTTCGCTCTTCTGCGTGCAGCTGCGCCCCACATAGTGGCCTGCAAGCTTGGCGTTTGATCGCGCCTGCTCTTCATGACGGTTTGAACCCTCCCATAAGCCAATGACTCAGCGGCTTTGAAACATGGGAGATAATAATGAAGAATTCTAACCTCGATATTCACCAACTCATTACTGATCAGATTATTGCCTCCATTGAGAAAGGCGTCGGGGAATTTAAACTTCCTTGGCATCGCTCTGGCGCGGATATGACTTACCCTAGGAACATTTCTTCCCAGATAGCTTATAAAGGCGTAAATATTCTCACTCTCTGGCTCACTGCGGAAAGCAAGGGCTACCGTTCAGGCCTTTGGGGAACATTCAATCAATGGACTGCTCTTGGCGCTAAAATCAAAAAAGGTGAAAAAGCTACCCATGTTGTTTTGTATAAGGAGATAGCACGTCATCGGGATGACAATGACGATAAAAAATCTCATCTATTAGCACGCGCCATACCTGTTTTTGCTGCCGAGCAGGTTGATGACTATCAAATTTCGAACAAAGACTCCGTGGCCAACATCCCGTTCTATGTCAGTCATGAAGCTGAGGCCTTTATTAAAAATACACGCGCAATGATCCTTCATGGCGGCAGCGAAGCCTATTATCAACCGTCGACCGACAGAATACACCTTCCACATAAAGCAGCTTTTACAGGCACTGATACCTCATCTGCCGAAGAGAGCTATTACTCAACGCTTTTTCACGAGCTGACACATTTCTCAGGCGCGAAAGGTCGTTGTGATCGTGACCTTACGGGTCGTTTCGGCACAAATTCTTACGCGATGGAAGAACTCATCGCCGAGCTTGGCGCAGCCTTTTTATGTGGGCATTTTATGATTTCATCTGCCCCTCGGAAGGATCACGCCCAATATCTTTCCAGCTGGCTATCCGTCTTGAAATCAGACAAACGCGCGATCTTTACCGCCGCCAGCAAGGCTTCTCAAGCTGTTGAGTTTCTCATCAGTGAGGCGTCTTCATAAACGCCTTGGTTTTCATTTACAGGACCAGAAAGTCTGGTAGAATCTTCTTTGCGCGAAGGTGGAGGCGGCAAGCGCATTCCCTCAAATTTTGATTGGGATTGCGTCCTCATGACTTTATTTTGTCTATTCGCCGCCCTTCCGGCAATACTCATTCTCCTGCGTCTTTTGATCAACCTCATCACTCTAGCGCTGCCATGCTGGGTTGGCGCGAGCGTATTGCTTATTATTCATAATGCAGGTGAAGGATACATCGGCGCCGGGCTTATTGGTCTTGTAGCAGGATCTTTTGTCCATCCTATGGGCATCATTGCCTGCGCTAGTGCACGGTCATTTTTTACGTCGATGATTATCGCGACGCTATACGCTCTACCAGCAGGCATTACAGCTTATTATCTTGGAATTTCACTCG
>Ga0007854_10001410_pt1 | contig 15246 bp, 8 predicted proteins | sample CryBogCBH12Aug08_FD_60382 | JGI IMG/M metagenome (GOLD analysis project Ga0007854, IMG submission 60382) | Freshwater microbial communities from Crystal Bog, Wisconsin, USA - CBH12Aug08 | ecosystem: Environmental > Aquatic > Freshwater > Lake | place: Crystal Bog, Wisconsin, USA | collected...
AACCGCTTCAGGCGTCCGCTCAACCTGCGCAGCAATCAGCTCAGACAGCGTCGTCCTGGGAATATCTTTCTGTGTGTCATTAAATGAGCTGACAACAAGCGCCCGCTCTTTGAAATGAAGTAAAGAAATGGATTCAATGAATAGATCAGATTTTGACGAGGTGTATGCATGAATTAAATACTTAATTCGATCCAGATGCGACGCGGTATCTTCTAATGTATACAAAGCGCTGTTACAATTTAGCTCTAATACGACAGCATCATTTTCGCTCTCAATATAAATATTGAGGGCAATGTCTTTTACTGGTCCGTTAGTAATATTAATTGTTTTAAGCGTGATTTCATTACCGAGACTAATTTGACTGTTTGGCAATACATTTATCGAAAAAAGCGCGAATTCCTGGTCTCGTCCGAAATCTATTTGAAGAAATTCTCTACGATATTGTTGATGCCTCAGAACCTTGCGCATTTGAGAGGACAAGAGATTTAAGAATTTACTTAGAGTTGTTCGAGGATTTAAATTAAGTTTTAAAATAACACTGCTCGATCTCATATCTACTGCAGCATAGTCTTCCTTGCTTTTTCTCAATGAAACTGGAATTTCAATCAGGAAATCTTTCTGCCCACTCATTCGCGCATAATATAAAGCACCGAAAGCAACAAATGCGCGCTGTAATGAAATTCTATTTTGTGAACAAAATTCTGTGATGGATAATAACGCACTACCAGATAATTCTGTGCGTGCGCGGTGAAAGCATCTTTCTGATACAGGGGGGTGCCCAGACAAGCTGACCTGTTGTTCTATACCCGACAATTCTCCATTCCAAAATGCCTTATCTGCAGCAAATTTTTCAGAAATTTGATAACTTTTTTCTACCTCGAACGCCTTATCTTGCCCATCAGGCGCGTCAACATACTCACTTCGCTTGAGAGCAATATATATATCGAAAATATTTCGTTCGAGTTGATATGCCGCTGCGCCATCGGCGATAATGTGATGAATACAGCTAAAAAGATAAAAACGGTCACAATCAAGCTTGATTAGAATGAATTTAAATAAAGGCCCACTACTTAAATCAAAAGCATTTTTGCTCTCTCGAACCATCAAAGATTTTGCTACAGACTCGGGAGCGCGCTCTTGTGTTAAATCAACAACAGACAGCGCATCATCTACATCGGTCCCAATGTATAGACACGGCGCATCATTAATAATTTTTACAGTCGAACGATAGGCAGGAGTTTTTTTAACAACAAGTTCTATTGCTTTAGAAAGGTAAATAGCATCTATATCGCCTGATATTTCTCTATAATGAGCGATGTTATAGGCAGCTGATGAGCTATCTAATATGTGCGCAAAATAAATAGCTTTTTGCGCGAGCGTCAATTCAATGGCTTCTGATGCGTTTTGCTTGCATATGCTTGTTGACAATTCCAATGAGCGCATAGATTGACTTGATTTTATCTCCATGAATTGCCGTCAGCGCCTTTATTAAAGTTATTTTTTCTCTCGGTAAGGAAAAGGCGTTGATATTGCAATAGCTTTGAGCATTTTTTTTCGCAAAAATGAATCATCACTATTATATGACAAAGCTCGCGCATTTACTTGAAAGCATCGAGATTTGTAATTTTGAATAAGCCGAAATTGTATACAAATAACGGTCTCATTATTGGATCTCTATCGACTCAAAACGTTAAAAATGTTGAAAGTTTAAAAAATCATTACTAAAAGGATGTTAATTAGATTATCGGTTGACTAAGAAACCCTTCATGGTTCCTCGAGTTTTTAAATGCAAATCTAAAGTAAGCTATGCATCATCCAATTAAACCAGAGGTTAATTTGTTTTTTTTGATTTCTGAATCGCTTCAAACTTTTTATAAAGAAATGATACCAAAATATTTTGCAATAATGCAAATAGTTTTGGCCAGCGTAATTCTTTCTAGCTGCAATTTAGAATGGAATAAACCAGAGTTAGCAACGCCCGTCCCATCTGTTTTTGACCATGATGACAAACACCGATCATCTAAAGCTATTCCGGCTGGATCTAAATTCATGGTTCAGTTTGCATCGTCAGAGTTAGCTGACTTATCAAAAATGGTGCTTGTAGAAAACTATCAGATAGCTTCGGCTGTCGCTCAGATTAAACAAGCCGACGCTGCAGCCCGATTAGGAAGTTCCGCATTATATCCGTCAATATCTTCAAATAACTATGCTGCGACATACCATACACCCGCAGCTATGATCAATTATTCGGGACAAAGCGACTTCCAGTCTAAGATTAATAATGGCGTGCCCTATAACACTGGTTTCACTCAATTTCCGCCATTATTCCCAGTAAGTCCTTACAAGGGCTATTATTATGGCACTTTTCAAGTAGGAGCTAGCCTAGCAAGCTATACGCTGGATTTCTGGGGAAAAAATGAGGACGCTTCATATTCCGCTAGACTAATTGCAAACGCCTCCAGATTTGAACGTGATATTGTGGAAATATCACAACTTACTAGTCTTATGACGAGCTATTTTGCTCTATTAGCCTACCAAGATATTCTGGAAGTATACAAGACCAACGTGAAAATTTACGAGACAATATATAATGCTGTAAAACTTCGCTACGAAACTGGCACTGCCAGCGCATTTGATTTATCGCAACAGGGGGCGACATTAGAGCAGCAGAAAGCTCAAATACCTGTGTATCAAAAATATATTGAACAAACAAAAGTAAGTATTGCAATTTTATTAGGAAAACCCCCAGAAGGTATTAGTATTAGAGGCGGAAGCCTGCAGAAATTAAAGTTTCCTAAAATTGAACCCGGATTACCGTCAGAGGTATTATTGCGTCGACCTGATATTGCAGCTTCCGAAACTCAGCTTGCCTCGCAAGAATTTTCAGTATTAAACGCTCGAGCGCAGTTTTTCCCATCAATTACAATAAATAGCTTTTATGGTCCTAACTCTTATTTAATTTGGAACCTTTTGAATCCGAGCGCTTTAGCGGCAAATTTTATGGGCCAAATGACCCAGCCAATATTTGATGGATGGGCGCTTTATGGTAATTATCAGCAGCAACAAGGATTATACGATCAGCTGTTGGCAAATTACCGACTAACTATCATTAATGCTCTGCAAGATGTGGAAACTTCTTTAATTTCCATAAAACGATTGGCGCAAGCACTTGCTACGCAGAAGAAAGCTGTTGCAGACTCCATGCAAGCATTTAAGTTGCAGCAATTACAATTTGATCAAGGAACAATCGATATTATTGCATTATCGTATACTCAAAATCAGCTCATAAATAATCAAATTCAAGAAGTAAATCTCAGGCAACAATATTTCATCGCTGCAGCATCACTTTATCAAGCATTGGGCGGAGGATGGACTGCAACTACTCGAGATGCAGAAATCGCCCGTGCGAACTCGGCGTATCAGGAAAATTTGGGTCCTTGGCCATGATGTTTCTTGACATGAAAATAGTTGCTAGAAATACAAAATTATTCAGAAAGCCCCAAAAAAAGACTTAAAGCAGCAACACAAAAGCCAACGAAATTGAGTTAATTAATCGAAACAAATATCCGGGATTACTCCGAAAATGAATACTTATGCTCCAATAATGTCCGCCAACAACACCGAAGAAGAGCATCAAGCTTTTGTAAAAGCGAAACTTATCAATTACAACAGTAACGATGAGTTTGAGGCAATATTATATCGTCACTTGATTTACAAAAAACGATCAAAATTCTATAAAAAATTTATTCTGTATGCCTTCCTATTGCTACTATCAGATACAGTTGTTGCGGACACTGCAAAAGATAAAGCACTCTTACCATCTATCCCCGTAAGTATTGCAAAGCTTGAAAAACTTCGCACCTCGAGTAATTTTGTAGGCCGCGTAGAGGCTATGGAGAAAGTGGATATCAAAGCTGCTGCCTCAGGCCGTTTGAAAGAAATTAAGTTTACCGAAGGCATGCCCGTCGAAAAAGGACAATTACTGTTTCAAATTGAACCTGAAAAATATGAATTAGATGTTAAACAAAATGAAGCGTCCCTTAAAGTGTCACAGGCTAGCCTGGAAAACGAGAAGGTTCAATTAGAAAGATCAAAATTTTTAGCTGCTAATAAGGCAATAGCACAGAGTCAGCTAGACAAACAAAAAATTCAAACTTTGCAAGCAGAGGCGAGTGTTGAGCAAAGCACTATTGCGCTTTATGTCTCAAAAATGAAGCTTAAACAAACACAGATTACCGCACCAATAAGCGGGCGAATTGGACGTGCAGCATTAAGCGTTGGGAATGAGGTAGGTCCGGAAAGCGGCCCCCTAGCTAAAATTGTTAGCGATAAAACAGTGAAAATATATTTCTCTGTAACCCAAAAAGAACTTTTAGAGGGTCTAAAAAGAAAAGACGATGCGAACACCGTAAAAGTTTTAATTGAATTGCCTGACGGCACTATACTTAAAGAGAGTGGCGCGATAGATTTTTTTGATATTTCTACAGATGAAAAAACTGACTCCATGACATTAAGAGCCTTGGTTAAAAATACTGAAGGCTTATTATTCGACGGTGAAATTGTTCATATAATTGGTACACGCGAAACTTCAGAAAAATACGTAACTGTTCCACACAAATCCGTAATGATCGATCAAAATGGGGCCTATTGCTTAGTTATCAACAATGACGGGATCGTGATGGCCAAGAGGATTATAACAGGGCAGGAAAATGCCGAAAATATTGTCGTAAAATCAGGGATAGATGTTGGAGATAGAGTTATTCTTTCATCAGATAGACTTCAACCTGGGATGAAAGTTGCGGCAGAAGTTGTGCCATAATTTGGAGATAATGCCGTGATTTCTGATGTTTTCATTAAAAGACAAAGGTTAGCCTATGTAATCGCAATTATTATTAGCGTATGCGGTTACCTCGCTTTCAAATCTCTTCCTGTAAGCCAATTTCCAGACATTGCTTCTCCAAGCGTTTCTGTGTCCGCCTCCTACCCTGGGGCTGATGCAAGAAGCGTGGCTCAATCAATAGCGCAAGTAATTGAACCGGCGATTAATGGTACAGATCGAATGATCAGCATGAGGTCCGTCTCTGGCTCAGACGGCTCTTACGCTTTAAATATAACGTTTGAAACAGGATCAGACCCACAATTAAACGCCGTAAATATTACAAATAAGGTAGATAGAATTAAGGCTACCTTACCAAGCGAGGTGCAGAAAACCGTTGCTGTTGGGCAAGGCTCTGGCTCAATGTTGCAAGTAATTGCGTTTTATTCACCTGACGAAAGCAGAGACCCTCTGTTTTTATCAAATTTCGCCAAATTGAATGTCCTTGATGATATATCGCGAGTACCAGGCGTTTCATCTGCGACTATGTTCGGTGGCGTAGATTACGCCATGCGAATTTGGATAGATTACAATAAACTTAACGGTCTAAAATTGACAGTCAGTGATGTTGCTCAAGCAATCAACTCTCAAAGCAGTCAAGCAGCACTAGGAAAAATTGGCGCAGAACCCCTTACTAATACTACAGATTTACAACTCAACTTAGTTACTAATGGAAAGCTCGTCGATGTAAACCAATTTAAAAATATTGTTATCAGAGCAGAAGATAAAGGCAACCTCATTCGCCTGAGCGATATAGCACGCGTGGAAATTGGCCCCAAATCTCAAAATACAATAGCACAGTTTAACGGTAAACCATCAACTGGAATATCTATTTCTCTTGTTGCCAATGCCAACGCAATTAATGTTGCACGTGAGGTTAAAAAGATTATTGACAGCCTCCAAACACGACTACCTTCTGGCGTTAAAACAGAGATAATGTATGATACATCGATCTTTGTTGAAAAGATGTTTGACTCAGTCAAAGAGACGTTATTCGAAGCATTTCTGTTATCTGCGTTTGTTGTAATTTTGTTTCTCGGTAGCTTTAAATCAGCATTAATCCCAATTATTTCAATTCCAGTATCACTTCTTGGTTCATTAATTGTAGTCTATTTACTCGGCTTTTCGCTAAATACAATATCTTTATTAGCCCTCGTATTAGCAATTGGTATTGTTGTTGACGATGCTATTGTTGTTGTAGAAAATGTGACGCATGTCATGGAAAAAAATCCAACATTTAGTTCTGCTGAAGCAACAAAAGTAGCTATGCAGCAAATTACGGCACCAATTATTGCCATAACACTTGTCTTGCTTTCAGTCTTTATCCCCTCTCTCTTTATGCCAGGTATAACAGGAAAACTTTTCACCCAATTTGCTGTCGTCGTATGCTCTTCAATGCTTTTTTCCGCATTAAATGCCCTAACACTATCCCCTGCATTATGTTCATTATTATTGTCAAACAATCCCAGCAATGAAAAAACTCAAAATTACTTTCTTAAAAAATTTACGCATGTTGAAAAATTGTATTCTCGATTAGCTGTATATTTTTCAAATAATATAAAACTATCGATTTCGATGATTTTATTTTTTGCACTAGGAGCCGTGTTCTTGAATAACTTCGTGCCTAAAGGCTTTATGCCCGATGAGGATCAGGGAGCCTTCATGGGTGAAATTAGCCTGCCTGATGCAGCATCGTTGGCGCGAACAAACAAAATAGTAAGTCAGGTCGATACTAACTTACTACAGCAAAGTTGGACAAAAGGCGTATTTTCAGTTTCTGGGCAGAGTATTATGCAATCATTGCAATTATCTAATAAAGGATTCTTTATTGTTCTCATGAAACCATTTGAAGAGAGAAAATCTTTTGACCAAAGTGTATTTACCGCAGTTAATCAAGTTGGTGCAGCTTATTTATTATATCCAGACGCACAAATAACTCCATTCAACATTCCATCCATGCCAACGGGAAGCCAAAGCTCAGGATTGTCTCTTGAACTCCAATCTGTTTCTGGAGGAGAGCAAGAAGAGTTTCTTGCGGTAGCCCGCGGACTTATTAATTCTGCTAGTGGGGACAAACGATTAGCTTCAGTTTCACTTGGATCAGGACAATCTACAAAAGAAATTTTGGTAGAAGTTGATAGGGAAAAAGCGCGAGTTATTGGCGTCGACATCAGCGACATTTATGCAACGCTACAAGCAAATTTGAATGGCCAATATATTAATGATTTTAATTATATGGGAAGATCTTGGCAGGTAATCATACAAGGTGAAGCTGATGTTCGAACAAAAATTGATGATATCTACAAATTAAATGTTAGATCAAAAAATGGAGATATGATCTCCTTAACTAATTTAATCACCACAAAAGTGATATCAGCGCCAATGTCACTTACAAGATATAATAACTTGTCATCTATATCGATGAATATAACTCCATCTCCAGGTAAATCATCTGGTGATGCAATAGAAGCTATAGAACAAATTTCAAATAAATCACTTCCAAAAAATTATAGAATAGAATGGACGGGTTCTGCTCTACAAGAAAAAACAGCTGCATCTCAAACCACTTTTGTTATTCTAATGGCTCTATTCTTTGCATACCTCTGTTTAGTAGCTCTATATGAAAGCTGGGTTATACCTATTTCAGTACTTATTGGCCTTACAACAGGTTTGTTTGGAGCAATGCTGGCACTTTTGTTTCTTGGTGTAACGAATGATATTTATGCAAAAATTGGGTTAGTAGTTCTAATTGCTCTTGCTGCAAAAAATGCCATCCTGATTGTTGAAGTAGCTGTTGAGAAAATAAGTGACGGAGAGAATATAGTTGAGGCCGCGATACACGCCGCGAATCAACGTTTTAGAGCGGTTATGATGACCTCATTTGCATTTATTTTAGGTATATTACCGCTGGTAATAGCTCATGGACCTGGAGCGAACACAGAACGTTCAGTATCGACTGCAGTGTTTGGTGGAATGCTGGCCGCCACTCTTGTCGGTGTATTATTAATTCCTCCATTATTCATTCTTTTAAATTCCCTGCCTAATAAGATTTTTAAGGCTAATGAATACGCACAGGTTTTTGTAAAAGATTTATCTTCTAAATATTTTAAATAGTAACATCAATCTAACCATACATAACTCAGAGTTTCACAAACAACTACAGCTATATTTCACTGAAGATTTATATGTATATCGGCAGAAGTATCGTATTTACTGGTTTTCCAGGAGAACGGTTTCATATACCGGGCAACGCTGACAAATTTATCTCCAGTGAATTTAAGTATAAAAATATCCGAATCTGTGATTCTACCCGTTGGGTCAAATGCAAGGTTACCTGATGGTGATGTGAATGTTTTTATGTATCTCATTGATTTTAAGAAATTTGCAACAACCGAAGAATTAGTGGACTTTGCATTATTCACACCAAACGCTAAAATTTTTAGCCCGGTATATGCCTCCTCATCAGCCAAAGACGGCGGTTTGGAAAACTTCTGAGTAAAAACCGATAAAAAACGTTCTGTCTCAGGTGCTTTGAAATACCTATCATAAGGAGTTACAACATATATTTCATCAATGTTATTCTCTCTAAATTCATCTAATGAAGCAGCAGAAATAATGTTGCGAGGCGCGTATATTGGCTGATAAATATTTAACTCTCTAAGACGACTGACCGCATACATGTATTCAATTGGTGAGCGGGCAACAATTAATATAGCATCAATATCTTCCAAATTGAACATTGGATTATCCAGGAGAAACAAAACTGATTTTTCAAATCTTTCTCGATTATGATGACCAGATTCTTTAAATAATATTTCTCCTCCAGCATACGCTAACTCAGAAGAAAATCTTGAAATTAAATTAGCTGCACTCAGTGAGTCATCAGCAATAACGACAAATTTATGCCTCTTATTTTCTGCCGCATGATGAACAATAGCAGCTGCTGTATCCTCATCGCTAAATTGGGTAGAAAAAAGATTGTCAAATTGCATTTTATTTATGACTGGATCTGTAGCAGAAGCTGTTATTAAGATCTTTGCTTTTTGCTCTAATATAGGAGCCGCCGCGACTGCACTCATTGATCGCGCAACACTAACAACGCCAATTACCGATTTATCATATGCAAGTTTATGAGATGCCTGTAAAACGGAATTAAGATTTTCTCTTAATGATTCTTTGAGATTTGGTGGTTCAGTATATTTAATTACCGTAACAGTTTTTCCAAGTATGCCGCCACTTTTATTAATTTCATCTAAAGCTAACTCAATTCCGTTACTATACTCGTCTCTAGTATCATATGGTAGAATAAAACCAATCTTAAACTCATTGATGTCAGTAAATCTTGCGGTCTCAGGTTGAGTATAATACAAAAAAATTGCAATGAAGGATCCAACTGTTACAGCTGAGAAAAACAATAGTTTGTTTTTTGAAATGTTTAATAGCTTCATTGTTTGTCATTCATAATAAGCGGAAGCCCATCTCTCCCAGCGCCGTAGATGACTGTTTTAGCGTTGGGAGATTTAGACAAATCTTTGGTTGCGACAATTCCATGCCAACGAAGCAATTCGTTGGAAAGTGACTGACCGATGATTTTCTGAGAGTCATTAACTCCTTGAGCTTCTATTATCTGGCGCTGAGCTTCTTTAGCTGCAATTTCCAATTTGAAACGATAGGATTGGCTCTCTTGTTCGAGTGCGAGTTTGCTTTCAATGGCTTTCTTAACTGAATCAGGAATGGAGATAGATTTAATTAATACCCTGTCGATTAGGACATATCTGCTTTCTATAGCCTCAATACTTGCGACTGTTAAATTTTCGTTGAAACCTTTTGAACTTCTATAAATTTCTTCTATGGAATATTTACCAACCACCCTTCTGACAACTGCTTCAATTTGAGGAACAACTATAATTTCAAAGTAATTTTCACCTACGGATTGATGCAGTTCTGGCAAAGCTCGGATGTCAGGCCTTGTTCTAATGTTAACCTGAAGTGTAATATCAAGACCTTCGTTGGTTTGAAAAGTGTAAGTTTTGTCAACAGATTTAAATCTAATATCATATATAAATACTTCATTTAATGGAGAAACAAGATTTATACCTTCAGAAAGGATGACATCTTTTTTGACACCACTAAAAAAACTCCAGATAACACCCAGTTCTCCTGACTTAACAAGTATAAATACCCGCGAACCTAAAAGAACAAAAAGAAACAATAACACAAGCAGAAACAGCGCTACTTTCGAAGTAACTCTATTCTTTTTGAGCAATTTTTCTCTAATTATGCTATTGTCACTCAGCATTAGCAACGTTACTCCACTGATGCATAGGCATCCCGATGATGTATCAACTTAATACTTAGATGGAAAGCCCTGGACAAACAAAGAACAATTTTAATTTGATTGCTAAATCAGAAGCTGCAAGTATAAAATTAACTATAATTTTCATAAATGATTACAACGTTTAATTATGATGATTTGAACAATCTTTTGCAGTTATGAATTAGCTATTAATAATTCAATCCGTTATCTTGTTATAAATGGCCCCCATATTCATTTTTTCGAGTATTAACTGTTCTAAATTACATTTAATCTGCACCGAATAATTAACCCTTCGCTCCGTATGTAGACAGGATTTTATTACCGTAAATATTTGAGCTTTCTGTTTAGGTTGAATTTACAGTATATGTACTGTAATAAATAATCAGCTTAAACCGAATGATTAATTAAAATGACATATTCATCCTCAAGCGAATCTAAAATACCAAATTTCATTTCTAAATTACTAAAAATAAAAAATAGTAGTTTTATCCAGAACTTCAGGGATTTTTTTCTTTTTAAAATAGTAACGCCTTCAGATCTTATCACATCAATTGTTCTTGGTTCTCTCTCAGGCATTGGCATTATTATCGCAATTAATGCCGGCTCTTCTTTTTTCAATAATTTTAACAGCTCATTGATAACTGCTTTAATATTTTTGGTTCTTCTTTGGATTAATAAAACCACTCAAACCTCTTTACTCGAAACATGTGTTGCGGCTGTTGAAATCCATTTAGAGGAAATCAGAAGCCATGTTGCAAAAACTCTAACAGACATTGAATTTTCTTCGATTGAGGCAATAGCAAAAAATTACCTTATGAGCGGCCTTACGAGACATTATGACGTTGTCAATAATGGCGTTGTGCCGCTAGCTTCTGCAGCGCGGTCAATTCCGCTTGTTCTTCTTCTCTTTTTATATCTATCATATATCTCCTGGATATCAGCACTGATCTTATTTATCACATGCGTGATTTGTGCAAATGTTTATATATCTAAACTCCATATTTTAAGACACAACTTAAGCGAGATGTATATATCTGAAAGCTCTCTGCTAGGACTAATTCAGGAATTGTTTGAGGGCTTTGTAGAACTCAAATACTCTGATCTCAAGAAAACTCAATTAGCAGACAATTTACGCTTAGCTATAGAAAAGTCGGTTGCCAGCAGACTTGAATCAACCAATATCACTATAGGGCTCATCACTCTAACTGGTATGATTAATTATCTTTTTGCAGGCAGTATTGTATTCCTATTACCACTAATATCAGGTCATAATTCTTTAGATTTAGGAAAAATAGTTGCTATTTCCTTGTTCACTATTGGGCCTATTGCGTCTTTGATTGATGGGATTCAAAATTATGAACTTGTAAGATTTTCATACAAATCAATCATAGACTTTAAGGATACAATTGATTGCCTGATGTGCAATAAATCTATTTCCCAAGATCAATCTAATTTAACTATAAATACTCTTAATAATTTTCAGTCTATTCGAGCAACAAATGTAACATTTAGTCGAAAAGCGCCTGATGGCAAAGTTTCTTTCACGGTTGGACCTGTTAATTTATCCCTTGAACCTGGAAAATTAATTATTGTTGAAGGCGGCAATGGTTCTGGAAAAACCACATTTATCAGATTAATTACAGGCCTATATAATGCAGACACAGGAGTTATTTTTTTCAATGAAGAGCCAATAACTCCAGATAATATATCAGCCTACAGACAAAATTTTGGGGTCATAACTTCTGATTATCATGTCTTCAAAAAATTTTATGGCATGGATCAATCAATGCTCAATGCATTCAATAATCATACTAGAGAACTTAATATCCAAAAGTGTAGCATAAAAAATATTAATGATGATTTAATTGTTGATGAGCTATCAACTGGTCAGAGAAAAAGACTGGCGTTAGCAGTTACACTTACAGAAGATAAGCCAGTTTTAATTTTTGATGAGTGGGCAGCCGATCAGGATCCCTTCTTTAGAGAAAAATTTTATCGAGAAATATTACCCAACCTAAAAAAGAAAAACAAAGCATTACTGGTTGTGTCACATGATGACAGGTATTTTGACATCGCCGATGAACGTTACCATATGCAAGACGGAAAACTTAGCCGCGTAATAAGACGCAGAAACACTTCAGTTGGAAAAAAATAATCCCCTTGTTTACCTGCTATCATCAAACTTACTATATTTTTGTCGAGGGTCTTATTTCATTCATTAAACTGAATAAATACGCTGTTGTTAATCCAAATATAATAACGCCGTTCATACTTTCAATTGCTCCCAATAATCTCCATTGAGCGTGAAGCTGAGTATTCTCATGGCCATAGCTGGTCAAAGCATTTAATGAGTATAACATTGACGTCTTCATGTCGTTGAATGCCTTTAAATAAATATATAGCAATGCCCATGCTAGAGACTCAACGACATGCATTACTAGGATAGTAGTTGAGGACAGTGAAATAACAAACAAATAATTAAAAAGTGAATTATCCCTTATCCTCTTACGATAAAAGTTTTGAAATAAGGCTTCGATACTGACAAGACCACTTACATGAAACCCCAAACAGCCTATTATCATTGGTATACCCCATAAATAATCTTCCCACCATTCGAACATGTATTTTTTCCTATGGTTACCCGAAATACAGCCATGTAGTGACTTAAACGATCGTAAATTTCCAACGCGCTGTTGATTTCCACTGAGACTTGACCCGGGATTTTCACTGAGAAGTGACCCGGGTTGATTTATGATTTGATAGTCAGCTCTGGGTCAAGATCTTTGCTTTTTCTTTTCGTCCTTTTGTTTCCGCAGAGCTTACTTTGAAGCGGAAGCTATCATTGCCAGTCTCTACGATATGACAGTGATGAGTAAGGCAATCGAGCATGGCAGTCGTCATTTTGCATCACCGAAGATACTGGCCTATTCGCTGAAGTTGAGGTCCCCTGCCGAACCCATAAGCAGAAGCCGCGCGTTTGATTGAGGTCCAGGCTGAGCGTGTTACTCCATGAAAATTCAATCCCTCACATCCAGCCATATTTGATATTCCCGAAAATTTTCGAAGAGTAAATTACAACGAATTTTTCGTGTCACAACAACATTTTTGTTCCATTGACCAAACGCAAACATTTTCATTTCAGTGACCGCATAACTCTTTGGAGGCATTGATCAGATCTAGTATCCTGAATTTGAAGAGGCGCTCAGTTTAAGTCAACCAGTCATACTCAGAGAACCTATTTATCATCAAGGAATGGAAAATTCATCGAGACTATTCAGCGTCCAAAACGCTGACAGACGATCAAAAAAAGCCCCTGAGGCTGATCTATAAATCTGTATTCTGGTTTTTCTTGAATAAGCGATGAAAAATTGTGTCGTGATCACGCTCGCCTTGAATATACTTATAGAGACCAATGACAAAACAGACTTGTCCGACTTCAAATGGCTTGGGACAGTTTTGTATTTAAGTAACGGATGCTCTGGCTCATTTAGTTACGGACGTTTTCTAACTCATCATGGCTATTAAGGAGCGAAGATCAGAAAGATAACCGTAAACATATACTCCTGAGCATAGATCATGAGGGTGATTACTCGAGTAAAAAGTTAGTTAGGCTGGCAGCATTACTACCTTCGTCTTGATCGGCGTTCGAGAATATAAATGGATCATGTCTTGCGTGAGTAGACCAGTGCAGCCGCTCGTAATGCCCGACCCGATCGTTTCTGGGTCACTTGTGCTGTAGATTGTGTAGAGTGTGTATTTGCCATTCTGATAGATATAAAGCACGCGAGCGCCAAGTGGGTTTTCAAGACCTGGCGGCATGCCGCCAGCGTACTTTCGTGTTTCTGGCTGGCGCTGAATCATCTCCTTGGGTGGTGTCCAAATGGGCCACTCAGCCTTTCGTCCAATGTAGGCCTCGCCACTCCAGAGGAAGCCGGGGCGGCTAACATTAGCGCCATAGCGTGTGGCGAGCCCGTCACCTTCGATGCGGTAAACGTAGTAGTTGGCTGGATCAATGATAATTGTGCCAGTCGCTTCTTTAGTTTCATAACGAACCGTCTGCCTGAAATATTTTGGATCGATCTTCGTGACATCGACCGCAGGGATCGGGAACCTCTCGTTGGGCATTGGCCCATAAAGCTTCGCCGCCTCGGTGAGGCTCATGCCGTCACTCACACAACTAGCAAGCGTGAGCCCACTAAGTCCCACGGCAGAGCCCAGGAGAAACGACCGCCGGTTTAAGGGCCCTGAGAATAACTCGTTTAGAACTCGCTCAGTTTTTTCGTCGTGGTTGGACATATCTGCGCCTATGCTCATGATTTATCGCGTCCTACGGTAAATTACCCAACGAGATCAGCACTTGGGCAGCTTAGTTTTTGTTCACAGCCAAATTGTGATTTAAATATGGTCACAACAATCATGCCGAGCCAGAGATTGAGGCAACACAAATAACAACTCAGGCTTTCTGTTTTTCAATAAATTCATATGCCAGCTTAAAATTGCATGATTGTGTAAAAAAATAGTTATTCGTTTCGTGGCGTCATCGAGCAGATGACATATAATTGAAATATCAAATCATCTAAAAACATAAATCTAGCTGGCGCGCTATTTAAACATGACCTCCTTAAGGTATAACTTTGAGGGCGCGCGCGTTATCTATAATTGCAAAACTTATTAAGATCTTTTGATAACGACTAACATGCCGTTGATCTATTTTTTAGATATGTTGAATTTTGATTGAGTATGTCGAAATGCAATCTGGAAAGGTGAAATCACTGCCCATAATTATTTTAATGGGCGCTGTTCAAGGGACTACTCTTGAATTCCAAACTAAGCGAGGAGAGTTTCTCCGCCCTCTTCTGAGGCAGCAAAAATGACGCTTTGAACCTCAAACTGCAGCTTGGCGTTTATTTCTGAGCAAGGAACCAGCCCAGGAGCATCCGTGCATTGGATATGCAGCGTCTTAGCGCCCTCATTGTATCGCCATGAAAAACTGAAGCCCTGAGCGGAGCCGCTGCCAGCGTCTCCCCCGCCGACCCCATAAGTGGAAGCCGCG
>Ga0007854_10001413_pt1 | contig 15222 bp, 15 predicted proteins | sample CryBogCBH12Aug08_FD_60382 | JGI IMG/M metagenome (GOLD analysis project Ga0007854, IMG submission 60382) | Freshwater microbial communities from Crystal Bog, Wisconsin, USA - CBH12Aug08 | ecosystem: Environmental > Aquatic > Freshwater > Lake | place: Crystal Bog, Wisconsin, USA | collected...
AATTCCACGGGATAGCGCTCCGGATGGCAGCGGTTGCAATGGATGGCGTAAAGCTCCACGCCGGAAATTTTCTTCTTCGGCGCGGGCGGCGTGGCGGACGGGGCGTTGGTGCTGTCATCCGCCTGCACGGGCAGCAGGGCGGCCAAGCCAAGGATGCCGGCCACGGCCACACCGGCCAGAATCCGCCGAGTAGGTGAAGTTAAACTGCTTGCTTTCATAAGCGGAAGTTTAGAGCCAATAAAATTTGTGACCAACCCTTTTTTAACATTTCTTTGACATAAATTGATGTTAAGTAAATTTCCGAAGCAATCCGCCGGCAGCTAATCTCAACGCAGCGGGTCAAGTCATACGCGATGCGGGATTGTTGCCGCCCGGCGGTAGCGGCGGTGGCGGTTTTTACTACGGCGGTCCGCCATCCCCCGCACCATCAAATGCGTCGGGGCCGAAGATCACGAAGAACTCGTCCAGGACGCCACCGTCATCGCCGCCCGGATGATTGATCGCGTCGAAAGCCAGGGGAAGCTCGGCCAAATCACCCCTGGCAACATCGCCTACTACACCATTCAACACTGCAAGTCCGACCGCCGCGCCAATGGCACCAGCCGCGTGGACATCATGGCCAGTGCCACCCAGCTCAACGGCACCTCCCGGCTGCACTCGTTCCACGAGGTCGTGGCCGAGAGCGACTGCGGCTTAGAAATCTTCGAACTTCAGGACGTCATCAGCAACGACCACGAAGATCCCGCCACCGTGGCCGCCCGCAAAATGGACTGGGACAGTTTCCTGACCCGGTTGTCACAGGTCGAGAAACTGGTGGTGGAATTCCTGTGCGCCGGCAAGACGCTGCGGGATGTGGCCAAGCGGTATGGTTTGAGCGATTCCATGATGCAGACGTATCGCCGGAAGCTTGCCATTAAATTGTTCGAGTTCATGGGCGTTGAGATTCTGCACGACCTGGCCCGCATGCCCGGCTGGCGAATCAACCTGGACTGCGAACGGGAAGCGCAGGCATGCCGCCATGACCGGCGGAAAACCGCATAAAACAATCAACCATGTGGACGGGGTTCGCTTGGCCCCGGCCATACAAAGAAAGGAACAGCATGAACGAAAAGAGCATACTCTGCATTGTAGGAATCATCGCCTTGTGCGTGATGAAGGCCAGCTTGGTCTGGAGCATCTGGCTGACGGTGGTGGGCGCGCTGGCGCTAATCGGAGCGTGGCGCGTGGCTCTTGTGTGGCGCAGTCGCACAGGTGGGTGATCGAGCCGGAAATTAAAACGAGAAGCCGACCTCCGGGTCGGTTTTTTATCCGCCGGGTCGCCCCATCGCTGTTTCAATGCCTTGGAGCCGGAACTGAATTTTGTTCGGGTTCCAAGCCATGCCGGTAAAATTTGCGCCAACTGAATCCGTAAAATGCGATGAACGCAAAGCAGCCCAGCGGCATCAGGAAACCGGCGCGCATGGAATAGTTGTCCGCGATCAGGCCCATGAAATACGGCAGAATCGCGCCGCCGACCACGGCCGTGACCATCCACGATGCGGCGAGCTTGGTCTTTTCGCCCAGCCCGCGAATGCCCAGCGCAAAGTGCGTCGGATACATGATGGACATGAAAAAGAAACTTAAAAACAGCGCCGCCACCGACAGCCAGCCCAGCGGCAAGATCACCAGCGTCATCATCACGACGTTGATCACCGCATAGACGCCGAGCGTGATGTGCGGCTTGCAATAGCGCGTGATGGCGCTGCCGGAAAAACGGCCGACGGTGAAAAAGCCAAACGCCACGGACAGAAAAACTCCCGCGCCGTATTCTGTGAGGCGCCAGACTTCTGGCGCCTGGGAATATTTCATCGTCGCCGGCAAAAGGTTCGCTGCCCACAACGGCAGCGCCGGCACGTAGCGATCATCTTTCATGTAGTTCACGAAAAAGCTGAAGATGCCGATTTGCCCGGCGCAGTAAAGAAACTGCGAAACGATGGCCAGAACGAAGTGCATTTCTTTGTATAGCGGACGCTCATGCTGCGCGCTGCTGGTGACGGGTTTGGTTTCCACCGGCGCGTGGATTTCCGGAATCGGGCCGACGCTGAACACCAGCACCAGCACCGCGACGATGCTGGCGACAACGAGATACGGCATGAAGAGCGCGTCGTTGCTCGTATTTGCCACGCTGGTTTTAGAAAGTAAAAAACTGCTGGCGAGAAACGGTCCGAGCATCCAGCCGACGGAGTTGCAGCTTTGGCCGAGGTTGATGCGCGCGACGCCCGATTCCGGCGGGCCGAGCACGGTCGAATAGGGATTTGCAATCGTTTCCAAAAATGTCAGGCCCGCTCCGACCACGAACAGCGCGCCGAGAAACGCCGCGAAGTCCACGGCTTGTGACGCGTGAAGTTTCGTCGCGGGAATAAACAGCAGCGAGCCAGCAATGACCGTCATCAAACCGGTAAGAATTCCGGCACGATATCCGAATCGCCGCGCGACCCAGCCGGAAGGCAGCGCCATGAAAAAATACGCGCCATACCAAACGGCTTGCACGAACGTCGAGTGCGCCTTGGACACGCCGAGCGAGTTTTGAAACTGCTTGTTCAGCACGTCAATCATGCTGTTGCACAGGGCCGAGAGCAGGAACAGCGTGCAGACGAGCGCGAACGTGACCGCGCGGTTTTTGCCGTCGGGGGTGGTGAAGATTTTGTTGGCCATAAATTTTTTCAGTAAATATTGACGTGGATTTTTGTCGTCGTGGCCGGGTTGGCCGACCAATCTTTAAGCGCCGCGCCAGTTTGGTTGAACGGCACGACGCGCGTGACGGTTTCGGCAACGGGATAAAGTCCCGATTCCAGAACGCGAATGACATTTTCAAAATCCTCCGGCAGCGCGTTCCGCGAGCCGAGGATGTCGAGTTCCTTCATCACGAAAAATTTTGTTTCGTAGGCCACCGGCTTTTTCGCATAGCCGATGTAAACGACGCGCCCGGTGAAACAAACTTCGTTCACCGCCGCCACAAACGTTTCCGCCGCGCCCACGGCTTCGATGACCAAGTTCGGTCCTTCGTCATTCGTCAATTGTTGCAGCCGCTCGTGGAGATTTTCGGTTTTGGAATTGATGACTTCCGCCGCGCCCGCTTTTTTGGCGAGCGCCAGTTTTTGGTCGTCGAGATCAATGGCAATGACACGCGCTTTTTTTCGCAACGCCGCGCCGGCAATCGCGCCGAGGCCGATCATGCCCGCGCCAAAAACCGCCACGGTGTCAGCGGTGGTCACGCGCCCGCGTTCGACCGCGTGAAAACCGACGGACAATGGCTCGACCAGCGCATAATCCGAGGCGGTAAGTTTTGGCGAGTGCAGAATTTTTTGCCACGGCACGGCGACAAATTCGGTGAGCGCGCCGTCGCGTTGAATACCAAGGGTTTGATTGAACTGGCACGCATTCGGACGCTTCGCCCGGCACGAGGGACACTTGCCGCATGTGGTGTAAGGCACGACGGTCACGAGCAATCCCGGCTTCAAATGCGCCGGCACGCCTGCGCTGACTTCGGCGATGGTCGCCGCGATTTCATGGCCGGGAATTCGCGGATATGTCACCATCGGATTCAAGCCGCGAAACATGGTCAGATCGCCGCCGCACAAACCGACGCGCTCAATTTTGAGCAGCACCTCGCCGGCTTTCACTTCCGGCATTTTTGTTTCGCCGAAACTGAACGCTTCCGGTTTCTCAATCAGAAAAGTTTTCACGCAAAAATAATTTCAAAAACCGATGCTCGCGCCGCCGTCAATCGGCAGCACCACGCCGGTCACAAATTTCGCCGCCGGCGAGCACAGGTAAACCGCCGCCCAGCCGATGTCGTGCGGCTCGCCCATGCGGCTCATCGGCGTGCGGCTGATGATTTTTGTGCGGCGCGCGGTGTCGCCGGCGAGCGCCTTTTCGAGCATCTCAGATTGAATCCAGCCCGGCGCGATGGCGTTCACGCGGACGCCCTGACTCGACCACTCAGCCGCAAGTGCACGCACGACGCCGAGGTAGGCGGACTTCGCGGCTGAATAAGCCACGACTTGAGTCATGCCGATGAACGAAGTCATCGAGGCAGTGAAAAGAATGCTGCCGCGACCGCGTTCCAACATTCCTTTCGATGCCTCACGGCTCAGCGAAAACGCGGCGAACAAATGCGTTTGAATCACCGCTTGAAATTCCGCATCAGAAGTCACCGCCGCCGGTTTTTTCAAATGCACGCCGGCGTTGTTGACCAAAATGGTCAGCGGGCCGTTTTTATTTTCCGCTTCGGAAATCAAAGTCGCAACACGCGTCGGATCGGTGATGTCCGCCGCGAGAAAATTTGCGCTCGCGCCGAGTTCTTTGCACGCGGCTTGCAGCGGTTCGGGCCGACGTCCGACAATCGTCACGCGCGCGCCGGCGGCGACAAAACATTGCGCCATCGCCAAACCAAGTCCCGTGCCGCCGCCGGTGATCAAGGCGTGTTCGCCGGCGAGCGAAAATATTTTTCCAAAATCTGAGGATGCGTTGCTCATGGTTCGTAAATTATAAAATCCCGTATTTCTTGAACGCGGCGGTGCTGGACATGCCGGCTTCGATTTCCTTGCGCACGAGTTTTTCGCCGCGCGCCTTTTCGAGCGCCTTAGCGATGACTTCCTTTTCGTGTTTGCGCGGCACAATCACCACGCCGTCGAGATCGCCAAAAACCAAGTCGCCCGGTTCAATCCACACGCCGCCGACTTCGAGCGGACAACGAAAATCCACGACCTTCGTCCGCACACTGGAATCCTGCGCGTAACGGCCGCGGCTGAACACCGGCCAGTTCTGCGACAACATCTGCGGCGTGTCGCGGTGAAACCCGTTGATGACCGCACCGGCCGCGCCGCGCGTGCGCGCCGTAGCCGTGAGAATTTCGCCCCAATACGCGCAACGCATGTCGCCGCCGGAGGCCAAATAAATTTCGCCGGGTTCGAGCTGGTCGAGCGCTTCGGTCAGCAGGCCGAACGGTTTTTTCTGCGGGCCATGCACGTCAATCATCACCACCGGCATCGCGCGGCCGGCGACTTTCATCGTGTCGAGCGCGGGCTGCACCGGCTGCGGCAGAAATTGGTGGCAGCAGCCGAGGCCGTCGAGGATGTCGCCGACGACCGGCGTGTAGAGAACTTCCTTCATCAGCCGAAAAAGCTCGGCGTCATTTTTCCATTCGGTGAGGGTGTCAGGCATAATAGTTTCAAGGTGTTTGTGGGAAAACTCGGACTTTGCTTGGTCTATACGCCGGGCAAACAGGACGGGCCAATGGGTTCAAATGATTTGTAGGTCAGGACAAATTCCTGATGACCAAGCTCCTCGGATTTGGTCTGCGCGCCGCGCGCGACGGCCAGCGACAGGTCGAGGATTTCTTTGCCGACTTCGTCCAGCGACGCGCGGCCTTCGAGGATTTTTCCCGCGTCCACGTCCATGTCCTCGCTCATGCGGCGATAGGTTTCGGGATTGGCGCAAACTTTGATGACGGGCGAAATTGCCGAGCCGACGACGGAGCCGCGGCCCGTGGAAAACAAAATGACGTGCGAGCCGCAGGCGATGAGTTCGGCGATCTCGGCGTTGTCGTTGATGTTCGGAAAACCGAAACGCACTTCGCCGTCGGGCACGACATCGAGCAGATATAATCCGCCGCGCGGCGGAATGTCGCCGGGCTTGAGCAGGCCGGAGATGCGCGACGCGCCGCTCTTGGCGTATGCGCCCATGCTTTTTTCCTCCATCGTGGTGAGTCCGCCTTCGGCATTGCCGGGCGCGAAGCTGCCGTGGCCGAGCACGGTGTAATATTTGGCCGCCTTCGTGACGGAATCGCGCAAAATTCCCGCGAGCGCCGGCGTGGCGGCGCGCGCGGTCATGATGTCTTCGCAGCCGATCAATTCGCCGGTCTCCTCGAAAATGCAACCGGCTTTCTGCTCGACCAAACGATCAAACGCGCGGCCGATGCCGGGATTCGCCGTGATGCCGCTGGTGGCGTCGCTGCCGCCGCAGACCGTGCCGACGATGAATTCATTGATGTGCAGCGGCGCACGCGGAACTTGCGCGACCTTCGCGAGCATGTCGTCCATCAACTTGCGGCCTTGCTCGATGGTTTTGCGCGTGCCGCCGTTTTGCTGGATGACGAGCGTTTCGACGGGACGACCGGAAGCGGCGATGGCTTCGCGCAGGGAATTGCGGTTGAAACTTTCGCAGCCGAGCGAAAGCAAAATCACGCCGCCGACGTTCGGATGCGTGCAGAGCGTGCGCATCATGCGCGCCGCGTAATCATTCGGATAGCAGCCGCCGAAGCCGATGAGATGCACGCCACGTTCGCGATACGGATAAACAATCTCGCGCGCGACGTGGTGCGCGCACTCGACAAGATACGCGACGACGATGTGATTGCGGATGCCCTTGCGTCCGTCGGCGCGCAAGAATGCCTGGTCAGTGATGATCATGTTTCGTGGAAAAAGTTTGGCCGCTTTCGAGCGTGAAGGTTTGGATGTAATCGCTCTTCATGTTGTGCAGGTGAACGTGTTCGCCGACGGCGATGTCCTGCGTGGCCGAGCCGATGGGCACACGATATTTCAAAATTTTTTCACCGGCGCGAATGGCGCGGGCGGCGAGCTTGTGGCCGAGCGTGAGCCGCGTCGGCACGTTCACGCGCTGGCCGGCCACGGTCAACGTGTCGCCGGCTTCGAGCGTTTGAATCGCGACGAGCACATTGTCAGCCGGATCGAGGAGCAAGAGTTTTGGGTCGTGCATGGTGTTCAAAATTTTCGATATTGCAAATAGGCGTCAACCGGATCAACGCCTTTGAGAATCGCGGTGCGGACTTTGTTTTCCGTGCGCAACACTTCTTCCACGCGGTCGGTCACGTCGGCGATGATTTCCTGCGGGATGATCACCGCGCCGTCGCGGTCGGCCATGACGTAATCGCCGGCGCGAATTTTCACGCCGCCGATCACGATCGGTTCGCCAAAACCGTCGGCGACCCAGCGGCCCACGACATCGCGCGGCGTGAAGTAGCGGCACCAGACGCGGAAACCGATTTTCAAAATGAAACTGCTGTCGCGGCAGCCGCCGTCCACGATATAGCCGCGCACGCCGCGATACGTGAACGTCTCGCTCGACAGCTCGCCCATGTGCGCGAGCGTGGAATCGTTCGGCTGGCAGACCACGACGCTGCCGCCGGGCGCGCGCGAAAGCAGCTTCGTCCATTCGAGCAGCGTGGTGTGGGCGTCGAGCGTCATGTCCACATGACCGCTCACGGTGAAAATTCTTCCAGCCAGCACGCGCGTCGGGTCCAGTGGACGAATCGTTTGCGGCAGCAGTTGATCGGGAAAACCCATCGCGCGGAGCGTGTCATAGACCGCGCCGGAATAGCACTTCTCCAAACGGTCGCCGTAGGTGTCGTGGTAATTTATCTCTGTGTTCATTTAATGGACGCAAGATCAATGCCGCCGCGCGCATCGGAAACATAGCACGCCTCGACCAGTTTCATGGTTTGTATAGCGTCGGTGACGGGGGAAACGAGTGCGGCGTCTTCGCCGGCAACGAAGCGTTGCAGGTTTGACATTGTGCCAATAAACGCATCGGGAAACCAGCGTCCAATGAGCGGAACTTCGGTCCATTCTTTTTGAGAACGCGTGAAAATTTCCAAGCGGTCCGGCTGGCCGCGCGGATAATCCAGCGACGCGCCCATCGTCGCGATGGCGCAACCGTCCGCGCCTTCGACGCGAATGGTCGCGGCCTGATGGCTCGGGCCAAACGGATGACAATGATTGATCGAAAGGCAGCAGCGGATCATGTCACCGTAATCAAGAATGATGCTCGAACGCGTGCTGGCGAGCTTGGGAAAATGCGGGTGCTTCACCGTGCGAGCGAACACGCGCGTCGGCTCGCCAAGCAGCATCCGGATCGTGTCGAGATAATGCACCGTGTGGACTTGAATCTCGACGCGCGACTCGGAATAAAGAAAAGGAAACGTCTCCCAAGGTGTTTGAATGTTCAGCCGCACCTCGATTTCGACCAGTTCGCCGAGTTCGCCGCACTTCAAGAGGTCTTGAATCGCCAGCATTGAAGGACAGAATCGAAATTGAAAATTCACCGCTGCGCGCAATTGTTTCCGTTCGCAGATCGCCACGATGCGCTTGGCCATGTCGAGCGAATTGCCCATCGGCTTTTGTGAGAGCACCGCCGCGCCGTCGGGCAGGTTTTCGAGCGCGGCCTCCTGCGATTTGGGTGGAATGCCGAGATCAAAGATGGCATCCGGCACGGCAATGGCCTCAGCGACCGAATCGAACACACGCGGGATATTAAATTCCCTTGCCCGCGCCTCGGCCACTTCGCGCCGCAAGTCGAAAACGCCCGCCACGGGCAATCCCGCCTTGCGATACGCCGGCAGATGCGCGTCCCTCACGATGTCGCCCGCGCCGATGATGACGATGGGGCGTGGTTGCGACGGACGTTGCCAGGACTGGCGAAGTTGTGTGGGATCAAGGTTCATGTTCAGCGGACGGGAAGCCAGAGCGCGATTAGGAAACGGAACACTAGTAAAAACTTGGGCTACGCCGGATTCGTTGGCAATTAAATTTTTCACAAGTTTGGTAAAGTGGTTCAATAATTTTCACCGTTAAATTCAAAATTTTCTAGGTGAGAAGCCAACTCTTCTGAGTAAGAAACACGCCCGAACAGGTCAAAGCTTGAGAAAATTTTTCCGAAACTGCGCCGGCGTGATGCGGAAACTTTTTCGGAACATCAGGTTGAGATGCTGCCGGTCGTTGAACCCGGTTTTTTCGGCAACGGCTTCGATGCTCAATTGGCTGTGATGCAATAGTGAAGACGCTTCTTTGAGGCGCAAATTCTGAAGATATTGGCGAGGTGTCTGGCTGGTCACGCGTTTGAACATGCGGATGAAGGCGTTCATGTTCATGCCCGCCCGCCGGGCGAGCGTGTTGTTTGGCACGGCCGCAGGATAGTTTGACTCGATGTGCTGGATTGCACCGATGACTCGCGCATCCTGATGAGAACTGGTCCAGTGATTTCGTTCAGTGAGGCTCAAGGCCAGACTCACCAACGCCAGCGGCAATGACAACAACGGCGATACGTCCTCCTGCTCCAGCGCTTGGAACTGCGCCAGGAAATTTCGGATAAAGCGGCTTTGCTCGGCGGCGAGCGGCAGAACGATCAAGTCAGGCGCAGCCTGTTCGTAAGTGGCTTCAACGAAAAAATGGATGTATAAAAATCCTATATCTTCTTGGTTATGGGCGGAGAAATGCGTGTTGGGCGGAATCAGAACCACCTGATCGGGCACCAAATCGAAATGCTTTTTGCCCAGATCAATGGAGGCACCGGGACGATCCACCCAATACCAGCGCCAGTAGGGTGCGGCCAGATCTTGGAATTCCCAGGTTTTCAGCAAGGCATAGTGGCAGCATAAGACATCTATCCGTGGTGCCAGCGGCAACTGAAGAAGCTGTAAAATGTCAGATGGCATTCGGTGTATAGTTTGCTCAAATAAAAATGGCGAAACCTATGGTTTCCTGCAAGCAATCAACTATTACAGTAATTATAGGCTGAGTTTGCTCCCATAAAAATCTACGCGCGTATTTATTACTCAAATAAGTTGGTTTTGACTCTAGTAAAAGACCGAGCTGTGGGCAATATATTTAACCATAACCATCGCGTCTGCATGTGCCATCACCATATGAAAAATGAATTGTTTTTTGATTTCAGTTTTACGAATTGCGTTTGGGTAACGATGCAATTTGTGGTTCTTCGGGAACTTATGTTGTATTGCCGGCAGATCTCCGCGTGGCTTTGCCCACTGGTCTCCGCCTCTCGCAGAATGCGAATGATCTGCTCCGTCGTATGATGTGTCTTCTTCATGATGGTTTTCCTTTCGTTACCCGAAAACCATCCCATCCTCAATGACCTAGTTCAGAGGGGCCCAATCAGGTGATTAACACATTCCAGTCATATACCCACGGATGGTTGCCCGCCAACACGTTGGTTTTCATCCGGTTCAAATCTGCCAGCGTGTGCAGTGATCCGGGATGAACTAAAGCTTGCCCGTTGGCCGTAAACTGAATAGACACGGCTAACAAAATTACCAGCAGCCCGCATCCGGAATGCAAAAAATGCGTTTGGGGACTGTTCATAACTTGCAGTGGGTGAATTGCATATTACCAATATACCTCAAAGTCGAACAACTCTCTGGCGAGTGCTTCCATCAAATAGTAGTCACCCCACGAAGTGTAACCATTTTGGCCACCTTGACCGTGTTTCTGCACCCCATGGCAGGCATCGTCAAAATTCAAATAGTCCTCACTGCAAAGCCGCTCCAACAACGACTGCTTGGCTTTCAAAATTGCGGAGTCAACCACACCGTGTCGCGCCAGTTCTTGGAAGCCGCATACGGCAATCGCTCCCGCTGACGCGTCCCGGACGCGGTTGGGATGTGCCACCTCGTGAAAGTCATTCCACGGCACCTCCGCTTCATCCAGATTCGAGATAAATTTTTTTGCCAGCCGCACGGAGGTTTCCAAGTATTTATCGTCATGCGTATAACTGTAACCTAAGGCGAAGCCGTAAATGGCCCAGGTCGCGCCGCGCGCCCAGTAACTGTTATTGGGGTCACCCAAAGGCTCGCCGGTTTGCAGATTGAAGCGGTAGATGTTGTTCGCCGAAAAGTCCGGGCGGACAAAACATTTAAGACACATATCCGCATGACGCATGGCGATTTCCTGATATTTTTTGAGGCCGGTTTCCTTATGCGCCCAAAATAGTAACGGTAAATTCATTAGGCTATCAATAATGGCCATGTCGTCCGTCCGCATCATTCCCGTTCCAATGGGTGATTCAATCTCATCTATGCGCCCCCACGCCCGAATGAAATTGCCGCTGGGATTGAACCGTTGCGCCAGCAATTCTGCGGCGCGCAAACCCACCACGCGGTGTAATTCGTCGCTGGTCAGTTTGTAAAGCGCGACGGAATACAGTGAGTAAAGGAAACCGAGATCGTGGTGGGTATCCAGGTAGCGCGTGAACACTTTCTCGCGGTAGTAGGGCGCGAGCCGCAGGGCTTGATTTAAAAAATATTCGTCCTCCGTCTCCTGCCAGGCAATCAAAGCCATTCCCGTGAAGAAGGAAGAGGTCCAATTCCCGATTTCGTAGAAACCCTCTTTGAATTCAAAGTAATTGCCATCCATCGCCCAGGCAGCAGATATTGGAGTGTCGGCCAAGCGCACGATATTACTGCGCGTTTTACGGACGCATAGGTCGAAAGCTTTCTTGAGTTGGGTTGAATCGGACGCAGATTTTCTTGTGCGGGCATCTGTGCCGGAAATTGTGTTCATGCCGTAAACTGTCCTTTCTTCGCTGCATGACCGCAAACCCAATGGCGGTCGAACTGTAAACTTCTTTTAATAATTAAACGTTCCACATGGCGTTCATCTCATATTCTTGAGGGCAAGGTGTCGCCGTCTCTCCAAGTGCCTTCAATCAAAAGTTCGCGGCAAAATTCCGGGATGCCCCGTTCGTTATGATTGATTAATGAGATAAGCATTTGAATGGCGGCTTTGCCAATCTCCTTGGAATTTTGGTCGATTCCGGCGGTGGCATTGCCATCCAGCACGCTGGTTGCCACCAGGCCAATGTCACTGGGCACCTTGTAACCAGCTTTGATGAGCACGCCTCGCAAATAGGCCAAATCGGTGAAAATTGCGTCTGGCCTGGTTTTGCGCAGCCAGGACAGAAACGCGCTTTCATCTTTTTGATAATTTGTTTCGTCCAACAATAACGGCGGCAACTTGAGTTTCGCGTTAACTTTTAATTGTCCCTGTAAAAAACCAGCGGAGAAGCGCGCGGTCTTGATGGAAGAACCTCTGGTCGCCACATACCCGATGCGCCGGTAACCCTTGTTCCAGATATTTTCAAAAGCAATCATGCCATCCGTCAACTGGTCGCTAGTGACGATGTGGGCCCGCGGATTCTGAATCGAGTGGCCGAATCGGATGAGGCAATAATCGTCCCAGCGAAAATCGCCCCATTTGATGTTCTGTGCTCCATGAGGAGGGATAAGAATCCCGCGAACATTGCGGGCGTGCAATATGTTCTCAAGTCGTTCGATTGTTTCGCAGTCCCTTAGGTTGAACGCTTCCAGTCGAAAGCCATTGCGTTTGGCTTCCTCAGTCGCGCCCTGCCAGTAGCAATCAAATTCACGGTAGGATCGGAGTTTTTTTGGATTGGGCCAGCAGTTGATCCACGCCAGCTCCGCGCTAATAGGAGCAATGCTTTTGGAACGCCGGTAATGGCTCAGGACGGACAGAAAGGGGTCGGGGCGATACCCCAATTCCTTTATCGTTGCCTGTATCTTTTGGCGCACACCCACCGAAACGCGCGGTGAATTCTTCATCGCCAGTGAAACCGCCGACACCGACACACCAACGGCTTTGGCGATATCACGCATGGTGACGCGCCTAGTCGGATCAGCTTGACCTGCCGATTCGGCTAAATCCATTTTCAGCGAGGGCATAGAATCATTTACTACAAAAATTCGCGGAAAGAAAGCTTGGTTTACAGTTCGACTTAAAAACGCCTACACAACCTCGCAACATGAATTATTGTTCAATCACGAAGCCCGAACCAAGCATTGCACAATTCCAATTCATCCACAGAACATGAAAAGCACTTTTATAAAGCTCACTGCCCTGCTAGCGGTCACCGCTGGCGGATTTAGCTTAACCTCGTCCGCCTTTGCGGCCAGCGGCAACTGGACGAATGACGCCTCCAGCGTTTGGAGTGCGGTCGCCAACTGGAATCCCAACGCCGTCCCCGGCACGGCGGCGGGAGATGTCGTCAGCCTCACCAATAACATCACTGCCGCGCGAACCATCACGTTGGACACGGTGGCCACCGTGGGCACGTTGAACATCGGTGACTCTGCATCCACTTTCTTAGCCTTCACACTTTCGCCAGCGGCCGCGCAGACGCTGACATTCAACAATAGTGGCAATGGCGCTAAGTTGGCACAATCAATCACCACCGCGTCCGATGTTATTACCACCCCGATTACATTAGCCGACAATCTGACAGTGACCAATACAAGCACCTTGACGCTCGGTGGCATCATCAGCGGCACAAGCTATGCCATCACCAAAATCGGCACTGGCACGCTTAACTTAACCAACGGGAACACTTTTGGCGGCGGCTTGATCCTTAGCAATGGCATACTAAATATCATCTCTAACACTGCGGTGGGCAGTGGCAATTTGACGCTGGCCGGCGGCACATTCGAAGGCTTCGGGGTCACCATCACAAACAATGTTGTCGCCCAAAACGGTGCCACCGCCACCGTCCAGTTGTCTGGCGCCGGCGACCTCAATTTGAACGGCAATTTCTCTGGCGGCGGCACAATCAATGCCCAGTATGGCGCCGGTTCCGGGACCCACACCATCGCGCTGGGCGGCAACAACAGTAATTTTACCGGCACTTTCACCGCAGCCAACAACAACAGCCTGCGCTACTCTTTCAACAGCACCAATGCCGGCAGTTCTAACGCGGTGTGGGTGCTCAACAATTATCAGCCCGCCAACAATTCTGGCATTGGCTTTGGAGGGGGTGCCGGCACGTATTATTTTGGCGCGCTCTCCGGCAACGGCGGAATGCGCGGCAATGCGACCCTCAACATCGGCGGATTGAATACGAATGCCACGTGGTCAGGGAACATATCCGCCAACGCCGGCACCATCAATGTGGTCAAGTCCGGCACCGGCACGGAAATATTCAGCGCAGCCAACGCCTATAACGGCACAACGGAGGTCAGAAACGGAACGCTTATTGTGAGTAACACTCTGTCGTCAAGTGCGGTGACGGTTGACGCGGCCGATGGCACAGCGGCACTGGGCGGCGCGGGCACAATCAGCCACCTAGTCACCTTGACCAATGCCGGCACTTACAGTGCGGGCATCAATTTGTCAAATGGTGTGGCCGGCACATTGACATTGAGTGCCGGTCTGATGTTGAACAGTGGTAATGTTTTGACCTTTGACGTGGCTGGTGCTTCTTCCTCGGATCAAATCGCCGTCACGGGTGCCGTCAATCTTCCCTCCAGCGGCACGGTCACGGTGAACCTGAGCAACATTGGCATTTCCGGTGCGGCGACCATCAAGTTAATCAGCGTCACTTCAGGCTCGGTGGCGATGGATTATACCAAGTTCAATCTTACCACGACCGCGCCGTCCGGCTATGCTTGGAGCCTACAAAACGACAGTGACGGCTACAGTCTTGACTTGGTCATTGCGCCCACCGCCCCCGCGGCCGCCTATTGGAATGGTGCCGTGTCTGCCAATTGGAGCGCCGCGGACAGTGGTTCTTCCTACAACTGGGTAACGACCGCAGGTGGCGGAACCAGCAGCGGCAAGCCGGGAATCGGCACGGCGGTAATTTTTTCTGACAGCAGCCCTGTCATCCATAATTCCACCTTGGATGCTGCGTTTAATATTGGCAGTCTGGAATTCAACGATGCGTCGGGCACAACCATTGCGGATTCGGGGGCGCATGCGATGGTAGTTTACAGCTCGCTCACGGTTGATTCCGCCGCCGGACCAGTCGCCATTAATGTCGGCCATTATGTCCTGACCAACAATACCGCAAACATCGCCAACAACTCCAGCAGCGCGCTGAGCATCAGCTCGCCCATCAGTGGCGCATATTTGCTGACCATCAACGGCAGCGGTTCCGGCGCCACGACGCTTTCTGGCAGCAATAGCTACACCGGCGGCACAACCGTTTCGGCGGGCACGCTGGTTCTTTCCGGCAACAATACTTCCGCCACCGGCGCGACCTCTGTGAGCGGCACGTTGCAACTCCAAAATACCAACGCGATTGCAAGTTCGGCGCTGACGCTGAACAATGGCGGCACGCTCCAGCTCCGGTCAGATGTGAGCACGACGTTCGCCAATGCCGGCATCGGCAACCTCGCTTCCGGCGGCACATTTAATTTCGATGTGAGCAACTTGACAACCAGCGCCAGTCAGACTCTCACACTTAGCGGTGCGATCAACTCGAGCAGCACGGCCACGGAAACCATCAATGTCAGCGGGGGTGCTTGGACCCCGTTCATTAAGCCACTTGTGATGAGACAGTTTCCGGTGGTTTCGGTTTGTTGTTTTGTTTCCACTCAAGGTTCCGGTGGAAGGAGGGCGTAGCCCGACTGGAACCGGA
>Ga0007854_10001414_pt1 | contig 15222 bp, 11 predicted proteins | sample CryBogCBH12Aug08_FD_60382 | JGI IMG/M metagenome (GOLD analysis project Ga0007854, IMG submission 60382) | Freshwater microbial communities from Crystal Bog, Wisconsin, USA - CBH12Aug08 | ecosystem: Environmental > Aquatic > Freshwater > Lake | place: Crystal Bog, Wisconsin, USA | collected...
GAACCGCCGGGCTGGTGCTGCGGTTCAAATCCTACGGCGCGCTAGTTTCCGAGCGCTGGCCGACGCGGCTGGATATGCGGATGCCATTCTTTTATCTACGCACACAAGGTTTCTGGCAGGCGTTCACGCTGGAAATGACCGCCGCGCAATCACCCGAATCCTGTTTCGTGTGCGAACTGCACGAGGAGTTTTTTGATCTGCTCGCCGATGCAGACTTTCGTTTGAAAGCACGTTTGCTGCTGGTGTCGCGCTACTTTGAACCGCGCGAGCGGGTGGCGCTGCTGGTGAGCCTGGGCCTTTGTGTGGATGGGGCGGACAGGAATGAGCCACGCATCGCCGCACTGAACAAGGAGGCGGAAGAAACGGCACGCAAGAAAGGCCGGAGCGCGCGGTTCGCGGTGCAAGTGGTGTCTCGCTACAAATTCACCTGTGCGCTGACGGGACTGTGCTGCCTGACAGCGGACGGCGCGGCGATTGTGGATGCGGCGCACATTGAGCCATTCGCGGAATCGCAGAATGACGACATCGAAAACGGTTTGGCTTTGTGCAAGAACGCGCACTGGATGTTTGACGAAGGTTTGTGGTCGGTCCGCAGCGACGGGCGGGTGGTGCTGGCTTTGCAGCGTTTCACGGAAAACGGGCCGGAAGGATTACGTCTCCAGCCGTATTCGGGTCGGCTGTTGCAATTCGCGGCGGGCGTAACGATGCGTCCGCAAGGTAATTATTTTGCGCGGCATCGAGCGGCCCACGGTTTTGCCGGTTAGATGTCGCAGCGTGCTCTGCTTTTTTCTTTGTTCCGACGCATGGGTGCGGCACATTGAAATTTCGTTTATGGCGAAAATTCTTGGTGAATCAGGCCGCTATGTCAGTGACGAAGCCGTGCGGCAACGGCGGCGGCTTTTGGTCACGGTGTGCGTGACCATCGCAGTGCTTGGGATGATCGAAGGCATCATTCTTTCTTCCTACGTTCCGCTGGGCTGGCTTACGGGGGTGGTCAAGGCCGCCATTTTGCTGGCTGCCGCGATAGCATTTGGGCGATTGACAAATGGGGCAACCAAAAGCTGGCGGTGATTGAAAAAAGACAGGACAACATGCTGCGCGGTGCGGCTGGTGAAATCCAGGTGGGCAATCTTCTGACCAAATTGCCGGAGAGTTATTGTGTCATCAACGACTTATCCACCCCGAACGGGAACATTGACCATGTAGTCGTCGGCCCCACCGGTGTTTTCGTGTTAGATACGAAAGCATGGCGGGGCGTGGTGTCTGCGGATGGAAAGGGTGAACTGCTACTGAACGGCCTACCGACCGACAAACCTTACATCCGTCAGTTCGTGGGCCGGATGATGGGCGTGCGTGAAAAAGTTCTGACGCTGGCCCCCGGCATGGAAGTCCGCCATAACGCCGTGTTCGTTTTCACGGCGGCACGAGTGGAAGCGAAGTGGGGAACAACCGGCTACTTGAATTGCATCACGGATGACCAGTTAAACAATTACATTACCGAAAAGGATTTCGGAAAAAAATTAACGGCTGACGAAGTCAGCCAGATTGCTCAGGCATTTCTTGGGCTGGCGCACATGGACCGGGAGTTTGCGCGCCGGTCAGGTTCGATTTAATAAATTCACCAGCTTGGGTAAATTATTTATGAGCAGATATTGAATCAACGATAACGATCTTAAGACGTTGCATATAATAACGAATCTCGACGATAAGGCCCTTTGTTTGATTTTCCTGAACCTTTTTTTCATGCAAGCGGTTTAGATATTTCGATTCTTTTTTATCCTCGCCTCGGATGCGCCACATGAATGAAGAATGCCGAAACAGGCGGAGCAGTTGGTTCAAATCACCTTGAGCCTCCAATGCTTCCCACAACGCATCGTGAGATCGATCAAATAATCCTGAGAATCGCTGGGCATAGGAGTAAGAATAAGCGCTGCATAATGTCAAAATATCCGCAGGTGAAAGGTCCCTAGGATTTGATGATGTTCGAACTGCTTGGACCTTGGCTACAATAGCTCTGGCCTGATTGTAGCCGCGGTCTTTGTTCGCAAGAACCTTATCTAAATTACGAATTTTTTCTGCCTCATCTTTTGTAAGCGCAGCTAGATTTAAAGCGATAGTTTCCGCAAGTGTTTTGTGGCCTCCGGCTTGCGCCTTTCCTTCGATTTCAATTAGTTTGTTTTTACGGATTTCACCAGAAAGAGTCAGTTCAGCGATGATTGACTCAGCATGCAAGAAAACAGGCGATTTGGGTTTGGTAAGAAGCTTTACTTGGTTAGCCGCATATACGGCATTTTCAATATTTGGGATTTTTTGCTCAGCTAAAGCTATATCAAGCCAGATGGACGCCTTTTGTTCATCCGAAAAACTGAGGCCTACGGCGAGCGATTCTTTTAAATATGGCAACGCAGTGTCCACCTTCCCCAGCATTCGAGAGCCTTCTCCAAATAGGGCTGCCAGTTCAGCCCATTCCGCCGGATGTGATGTTTGGTTGGTAATTTGCAACAGCGCGCCACCGACAGTGGCCAAATCGCGGTATCGTTCTAAACTTTTAAGATGTCTGGCATAATAGATTCCGATCTGGGTCCCCTTCTGGACAAGGGACTCATCACCCTGTTCCCTTCCCATTGAAACTAAATGATGTATAAGGGCAAATTCGTTGCCCGCCCCACTATTCAAATATTCGCGATATTCGGTTGGTTGATTTCGCAATTTGATTTTCGATTGACGCCACCCACGCCCAAAAAAACAATCCATCCCGGCAAACAAAATTTCTTTACGTTCCTCTTGTTGTATAAGGGTTTGGATATGATCGCGCACCTGGCGTGGAACCTTGAGCAACTTTGGAGACTTGGGTTCAATTGCCGAATAGCTTCCCAAGCTGATACGAGGACTTGATTGCAATAATGGAATCACATCAAGTAATGCAAGTTCGGCGAGTTGCAAGGCGTTATCAGGAAAAAATGGTTCCGTGGGAAGATAATGGTTTAGCGACTCTATGGTTTCACCGTATGGCAAAATTGACAAAACTTTAAGTAGTCTAAAACTTCGCTGGCTTCGGCGCGCATCCGATTTTGCAATCGTCATCACCGCATGAGCGAGTGCAATAGGCGTCTCCTCGGAAATTTTCGCTGCATTAGATGCACCTTCCCACTCGGATTCCAATACTGAATCTAACGAACAGACCTTCAGCTCCTTGATCATGCGGTCAAGATGCATGGGTAACCCCCCAGATCGATCATGCAATTTTTCGATTACATCTGCATCCTTCAACTCGTCTGTGGCTTCGGGGTGAGAATTGATATACGACCGAACATCTGGAATGTCCAGCGGGCGCAATTCTATGTATGGTATAACCTCGGATTCAGGCTTTAACCGCGAAAAAATAATCAACTTCAGATTTGGACAAAAATCGGTCACAGCTCTTGCAATCCGCACTAAGGCAGATTGTTTTTCCCCTTTGGCCAGCGCAGGATGGATTTCGTCTAAAATCAGAAAACAGGAGTTTAATGAAGCAGCGAGACTGCAAAATGTCTGGAGCGGCATTCCAAATTGCTGTGGGAAGAGAGATTCGAACCCTTCAATATCGGTAGCATCACCGCAGCGCAGGTGAAAGGCATCAGGCAATTGAGATTCTGCCTCTTTAAATCGTCCCAAACATGCACCAAGAAACCCGTCTTTGCCTGTGCCCCAATCGGCAACAACCCAGAGCAGCCGAGATTTCCGCATTTCACTTTCAAACTGGCTTTGTTCTTCCAGGCGGACAAATTTATGTTGCGGATTACCGGACAAATTGATTTTGGGGCATCCGGCTAATTTGCTTCTGGTAGTCTTTTCGTCCTGAGAATTTTCAAGAAGTTGTAAATCTAAATAATTTGCCTCTTTCGTTTTGGGAATGATTTTATTCTCTCCATTTGCATGCGCTGCTTCCCCATCGGTATCAATATCCATTTCAACAATAACGCAATCGTCTTTTTGGAGCGTATATGTTGAATCTGGCGCGAAATTCAAACCGCCATGCCGGCCCTTGACAGTGATGCGAGGCCAAAACTTTTCTAAGCCTCCTGCACTATTGAATACAAATTGGCCGGCAGTGTAACCATGAATTCGTTTTTCAGGGGTAACATCGTTCCAGTTTTCCAACCCAAAAAGCGAGGGTCCCTGTCTCAATCGCCTCGGAGCTGCACCGGCTTCGCTTATCTCCGTGGATTCCGGTTCATGTTGGTGGCCACAAAATTGCGAAAAAAATCTCCCCGGGGGATATATCTCCTGCCGGAAACCATCCAGAGCGTCTGGGGCCAGCCAAGAAGGAGGTTGGTGCGTAAGCAAAACATTGACGGCTTGGTTTCTTAACCACAAAACGGGGTCGCCATCGCATACCTTGTTGAGTTGCGACACATGGACGTCTAATTTGCCCTTAAAATCACCATTTGCTATTTGAAGAAAAGTTGTGTTTAGGCCAACGATTCCGAGGTTGGCTGATCCTTTTGAGTAAGTTGTGCTGAAATCACCAGGCAAGATGCCTTTTTTGCTGGTGAGACTAGGAACCGGTAAGGAAGTCAGCCAATTTGAATAGTTCGCAAACGCACTTTCTACCGCTTTACGATATTCACAGTTGGCGTCCTGCCAAAACGTGCGTCGTAAGCCGGCATCTTTCCACCATAGCTGAGTCATGGTTTTAGTTATGGCCGAATTCGACGACGGCCGTTCCAAATCATGGTTTCCAGGAACAAGGCACAACTTCGGTGTCGCCCCATTCCTGGATAATACTTGCCATAATTCTTCCAGCTCTTTGTTTAATTTGGTGAACTCCTTTACGTCCCCCTTCTGAACTAAATCACCAGTAAAGAATACCAAATCCACGCCGCCGATCTGGTCAACAACCTTGTCTAAATCTTTAAAGAAATCATGCTTTACGTTCGGCCATAGCCACCCCTCGCCATCCAGACCGAAGTGTAGATCAGTTAAATGTAGCCAATTGATTGTATCAACCATAATTCAAATTTGTAGGTTCTATGCTGACGTGTTTCATGCTAATTGCTCAAATATTTGAATCGTTCCGTCAGGGAAAAGAGAGGCGCTTTGGATGATGTTGCTCAACGATCTTTCAATTTCCATTTTGGAAAGAAGGTTGTGTGAAAATGGTTCGCCCTCAAAACCGGCATAATAAACATCTTCCCGCATACCTTGGAATACCCTGCGGCGTCTTTGTCTGGCATCTGTTTTCTCAAGCCATTTATTGTAGCGTTCTGCCTTGTAACGAGCCGACTGCTCTGGGGCAACCGTGTCAAACCACCGGCCAAAATATCGGTGGTTGCCAAGTTGCAGCGTTTCCAAAAAACCAATTTGTTCTTTTTCTTCCATGATTGTTACCCCAATCTGCTTCTCACCGCGCCAATACCGTTTTGCATAGGTATTCAAAAGGAATGCGCTTCGAGGCAAGCCAACGAATTGCAGTATGCGGACGTAATGCCGAAGACGAAAGAAGCGGTCGTCAGCTTCATCGTAAATTTTCGCGAGGTTGTCGAAATCTGGATCGCCAATCAAAATTCGTGGAGTGCTGCCCACTTCGCCAATGAACGTGGAAACAATAAGTTCTACATCGAAGTGGTCACCTCTTTGGTGGTGGGCATCCTTCTTCTCAATGCCATGCTGAATTTGGCTGCTTTGGTTACTTCGGTGGCGAGTTCCCTTAGATTCAAATATTCCGTCAATTCCTTGACCTCTTCCTCGGTAATCAAATCGGAGACCTGGCCCGGGGAGCGAGCCAAGCTGATCCCAAGGAACATTGAAAAATCGATTCGCTAGTAAGCAGACCATGCCAATACCTACTGCCTGACTCTGCGGCGTTACCAAATCTGAATCAGGATGTGGATGAAAACAAACTTCATCAGCTTCCAAATCAAGCGTGTATGAGAGAAATAGACTGGCCCTCAGGCAGTGATCTTGAAGATTTACCGGCAACGCCGCGACCTTGGACCCTACCGCATGAAGCAACTCACGCAGCGTGAAATCAAAACCAGTCTGATGTAGCTGTCGTATAGGATCGTATGCCTGACGATTAGGTGGCAAAGGTGCGGCCTGACTAACTTGAACCGGAAAATTGCGTGGCCGGTCTAGCGCTGCATCCAATTCTTGTTGCGTCATTGGCATATTTCACACCTTAAACACCTTCATCACCTCGTCGCCGAGGTGGTTGATGACCTTGACGGCGATGCGGCCGGTCGTGGGTTTGGGGAACGGGCGCGAGACGGCGCTGTGCAAGGATGACCACGCTTCCTGGTCAATCTCCGCCCGCAAACTGGTTTTGAGCGCCTGATACGGATCGTTCTGGCCGAGAAAATAGGCGTGGCGGACGAAGAAACTTTCCTCGTTGTAATCCGTGTCAATCATCCAGCACGCGATGCCATCCGGGCCGACGCTGACGACTTCGCCGGTCTGCGGCTTGAACACCTCGACGCCTTTGACATGGACTTGGAACATCGCTGCCGATGGGGGCGGGGTTTGCCCCTTGGCGCGGCCGGTGACTGCCCCCTCACCCTGGCCCTAACCCCTGTAGGTTTTTGCATTGTTCTATAGAAGTAGGCGTTTTGGCGTAAGAAACGTGAATATTCTCATCGTCGATGACGATTTTTTCGATGAGGGCTTCGATATTTTGGCGCTTTTCAGCTGGCGACATTTGGGGCCAGCGCTCATGGAGTGAATGGGAATCATGGAGAACCAAGTCAACGGACAGCTTGTTGACCTTCAATAAATCCACTTGGGCTTCGAGCCTTGGCAGTTCCGCAGTCAACTGTTTCATCCGTTCTTCCGCCGGGCTGTAAAGATCGCGGAAGCCATCGCCGGAAATCTGCCGGTTTAGATACAATTGGTGGGTTTGGTGCATTTCTTCCCGCACCTTTTGAATTTCCCGCTGGTGGGTTGCCAGCAAGGCGGCCTTTTCGGTCAAATTCCTTTCGGCGGCCTGTAAATGATCGGTCACTCGGTCGGGTTGGCCAAAAAAGTCCTTCAATTCGTCAAGGATGATGGCTTCCAAAGCTGTAATGGCAATTTTTCTGCAACATTTCCGGCAAAAGTATTTAGGGCTCTTGGCGGCAACATACATTTTGTGGCCACACGCACAATGCGCCAAGCCACTGAATAAATGCACTGGCGGTTTGCCGGGCTTTTTCCAAGCCTTCAATTGCTCCGCAATAATCTCCTGTACCTGATTCCATAAATCTTCCGAAACCATCGGCGGGCACTCGGCCCGGCCCCATTCGCTTTCCGGTTTGAGTTCAGTGCGCCAATCACCGGTCTGGCGCATGGTATTGAACACATAAACGCCCTTGGCGCTGGATTCATCTAGAATTCGCAGAATGGAGGTATCTCGCCAGATGTTCCCCTTGCGGGTGCGATAGCCGGCGGCGTTCAATTCGCGGGCAACCTGCCCCTTGCGCCGATATTTCAAAAAAAGTTCGTAGGCTTTGCGGCGAATGGCGGCTTCGGCGGGACGGATGACCAGCTTTTTGTCCTGCCATTCATAGCCATAGGGCGACGTGCCATTGATGGATTTGCCGAGTTTCGCGCGAGTTAGCACCGACGCGTTGACCCGTTCGGTGATTTCTTCGCGTTCCCATTGGGCGAAAACTCCCAGCAAATGAAAAAACATCCGTCCGCCGGCGCTGCTGGTGTCAATTGACTCACTCAAAGACATCAAATCGGCTTTATACTGATTAAAATAATCCGAGAATTCCTCCAACTCACGCCGGTTGCGGGACAGGCGGGCAAGTTTGGAAAAAATCAGGCCGGTGATATGGCCGCTGGCAATATCTTGCTTCATGCGCCGGGCTTCCGGGTGTTGCATGACTGACTTGCCGCTTTGGCCCGCCAGATTGTAAACCTCCTTGACCTGCCAGCCCCGGGTGGCGGCATACGCGCGGGCGCGTTCTTCGTGATGTTCGGGACTTTCACTTTTGGCCTGATCTTCGGTGCTGACCCGAATCCAGATGCCAACCGGCTTGTTCAAGGCATGGTTTTCCTTCATACACTACTTCTTGGCAAAGAAAGAAAGCCGAAGCAAGCAAGAATTTGTTTGGTTTCAGAAATTATTTCCGCCAATAAAAAACCGGCACATGCTGGCAATGTGTCGGCTCTTGTTCTTCCCCATTCAGGCAGGAACGCCATGTTTGAGAGACAACTGCGCGATGGCGATGATGCCTTTGATTAATTTTTCGTCCCGGCCTTGGACCTTCATACCGGCACCATCCCCCCAATCTAAAAACCAAAATTCAATCCGGCCATCGTCCTGATCATAGTAGCGAAATTCTTCGGCGGGACCGCCCCACGAAATTTGATAGCGCCAGTAGCCCGGATGGAGGCCAAAAGTATTCGCCGGCACCCGATCCACGCACAATCCGTATTCTTCCAGCCGGCCAATGCCTTGAACTTCCACGCCGTAGCCCGCCCGCCAAAGTTTTCGCAAGTCGTCTATGCGGGACTGGCAAGCGCCGGCAACTCTTTCTTTGCAGCTTGTATTCATGTTTTCAATGAGCGCCACCGCCAGCCAGCGGCGGGGAGAGTCAACATTATGGTAAGGGCGTTAAATCTCCCGTGAGCGGCACAAACGATTTGTGCCGCCGGGGGACATTTATTCGGCGAGCGTAACGGGCACCAAATCCAAATTTTCGGGCAAATCTTCCAACGGAATTTTTTCCCAGCGCGATGTGGAATAATAGCCTTGTTGCTCATACCGCTTGCACCAGTGCAAGGCATATTTTACTGCCGCCCTTTTGGTTTTGAAGGGTGCTAAAGAAATTGGAAAGCCGTCGGGCGAAAGGACATCGTACATGATTTTGGTCATGGAATTATTGCGATTAACGAATAAACGAACGCGGAAGCCGGGCGAATTCCTTCGGAAAGGAACATCATAATTATAGCAAATTCACCCCGGAAATGCAATGGGCCGAAACCCATTTTCAGCTGGTAAAATATGGCTTTTATCCATTTCCGGCGTGTCCTTTTTAACCGATGCCGCGCCGTAAAAGTTCGGTGTTAATTTCGGAAAGGTCCGCCAGTTGCCGCTGTAATTTCAAGTGGGCGGCTATGCCGGCGCGGGCCTGCTTGCGTTGCGCCGGGGTTTTGAGCAAAAATTTCCGCACCTGGCCGGGTCCCTGGCATTGCACCAGATAGTAAAACGGGCCGTGTTTGAAGCCCCGACGACAACGGCAATTCGGCTTGCCGCAGGTCAGATATTGGCAGACATAGGAAGCATGGATCAATGCTGGCGCTGGTTGCAACCGGGACAACAATCTGGCCTTGTGCTGCTGCAACTCGGAAACGGCCAGCTTGAGCAGGAGCTTTGTCTTAACCATAAAATCACATAGGAATTGCTTGATCTGGCGCGCGCTTCAAAAGAAGCGCCACTCACTTTTTAACCGCTTTGCGTGCCACCACCTGCACGGCCTGATCAGTGGATCGCTGTTCATCAAGCGTCTTATTCCGAAAACTTCGGGTGACGGAAAAACCGCGCCGCTTGACCGCCTCGGTCACCGACTTCGCCGGCGGCTCTTGGGACACTGTCTTCGCCAATTTTTGCAGTTCGACCAGAAATTCATCCGGCGTGTGGTAACTCACTTTGGCCGCCGCTTCCGGACCAAGGCCACCTTGCACCGCAGCGGCGATATTATCCAACCGCTTGCGTCCCGTCGCAATCACAGCCACGCGAGTAAAACCGGCATTCAAGCACTTCTGGACATTGTCAAATTCATGGCTGACGCTGGGAGAGGTGGCAATCTCCACTGCAATTGTCAGTGTGCCCTGCTGCAATACCAAATCGGCCGCTTCATTGGATCCCTTCACCAACTGCTTTTCGATGTCCGCCTTAAATCCAAATTTATTAGCCTCATCCCTTAACCGTTTCTGAATAGATTTGTGCAGGGCCATCCCCCGTCCCAACTCCTTTGGTTCGGCAGCTTCGCTTGGCGACGGTTCGGACACCGGTGCTTTTTCCACAATCGTTGGCTTTGGAATTTCCAAGATTGGCGGCGGCAGTTCCGCCTGTGGAATTTCCATCGTGCATGACGACACCACAACTGGTGGTGGTTCGGAAATTTGTAGTACAACTGGCGGTGGCTTTGCCGCCGTCGATGCGGGCGGTGAGACTGACGGAGTAGGCTCTGTCGGCGTGACCGCCGGGGCAGTAGTTTTCGACCCGGGTTTACGCCCGCTACTCGAAGAATCACCAGATGCCGGCAGTTCTGGAGGCTTGGGTTTGTCGACATCCGGTCGAATCCCAGCCAACAAGACAGCCTCCACCCCGGCCCGAGGCCGAGCATATTTGTCGCGTGAAGCCGCAATGATGGCGGCCTTTAGTTCGTCCGTGCCAGTCGCCTCTTCTGGTTTGCGCAAGGCCAGATTGAAATCAAAATCATTTCGTTCCACGCGAACAATCGCATGATACTTTTCCAACCGAGTCAGACTCTGGGCATCAAAAGAAGCAAAGCCATTACCTAATTTTTTGGCGTCATCATCGCCAACGCGCAGCACGATTCGAGTGCAGGGCTGAGTCATCACCGCGCTGGCCACCTTGGCGTCGCTTTGCAACTGGTGCAATTCCTGATGAGCCAGCGTGAAACCGATTCGATACTTGCGTGCCCCGGTCAAAATTTTGGCCATGCTGGGCGAAATGAAATGCTGAAACTCGTCGATGTATAACCAAAAGTCCTGCCGAATCTCCTGCTTCTGCGCCTGCCGCGCCATCGCCAACTGTTGGAATTTGGACACCAGCAATGTGCCAAGCAGATAAGAGTTTTCCTCACCGCACAAACCTTCCGACAGTTTCGCCAGAAAGATTTTGCGATGATCCATGATATTCGCGAAATCCAGCAGGTTGTTCCGCTGCGAGACCATGTTACGCAGCGGCTTCTGGCTGAAGAAATCCTGCAATCGCGACAACACCGAGCCGATGGATTTGCCGCCGCCCAATTGCGGAAACACCTTTTGCCAATAATAGAGCAGTTCCGGGTCTTGGACGCTGAGTAAAAATTCGGCGCGGAAAGCGGGTTCCAGCAGAAACCGGCGCAGATCCGCGAGGGTGCCGCCCTGGCTGCTTTCCAAAATCACCAGAATGGCATTCTGCAACACCGTGTCCATCTGGTCACCCCAGGACGTGGCCAACCGGCGGAACACACCCACCAAGTCGGAGGCGAGCAGACGTTTTTCCTCTTCGGAATGGGCCTGCAAAATATTAAACCCAACCGGAAATTCGAGGTCAGATGGATCTACTAGGACCACATCTTGGATCCGGTCCTCGGGAATGAAGCCCAGAATCTGGTCAATCAAATCGCCATGGGGATCGAGCACCGCGAGGCCGTCACCGTTCTCAATATCCTGCCGGATTAAATTGAGCAACAACGATGACTTGCCGGTGCCATTGGAACCAATGATGTGGGTATGGCGCACGCGCTGGTCCGCCGTCAGGAAGACCGGCACCGTCTCGCCGTTGTGTTCGTTGTCGCCGATAACCACGCCGGGCGGGCACTGCACGACGGACGGGGCGGCTTTGGTTTGGCCGGAATCACGCTGCAACGCCGGCGAGCGCACGGCACTGGAGGGCAGATGAACAAAGCCCGTCAACTCATCGCTGTTCAGGATCATCCCAGTGCGCCGGGATTGGCGACGCAAGACATCCTCAATATGGCTTTCCAAGGGATAATCCTCGTTGTGCAGCGGAATGAGCGCGTTGCCCTGGGGCTGGGAAAAAACCCTTAGCGAACCAGCCATCTCGCGGACCATTTCCAGCAACCGGTCACGGCTGGCGGCCCGGCCAAAGATGCGGACCACGACGGCATACAACGGTTTGGACACCTTGGTTTCCGCTGCCTCCACCAATTCGGGAGCATTGACGAACAGCGGTTTTCCATCCGCCAGCGTTACCACATTAAGGATGCTCTCCGCCCAGGGATTTTGCACCGGCTGCCAGAGGATTTGCAGCATGGCCAATTCTCCCGGCTGTAATTCCGCGAGGGCACCGATCAAGCCGACAAACGGATCGATTTTGCCGGTGGCCAAGGGGCGCAGGAACTCAGCTTCCAAACCAAACTCTACCGCAAATGCTTCGTCTCCCGTGCTGGCCTCCCAGGCTTGTTCCAAAGCTCCCTCCCGTTGCCGAAATTGCACGTCGGGAAAATGAGCGGCCAATTGTTTCCGCATCGGGTTGGCATCCTCCCCACTCGCCGCGAACTGGGCAATGACCCGCCGATGCCCCCCCAACAACTCGAAAGCCATTGGTTCCTGACACCAGTCCAAATTGCGGAAAAACTGGTCGAAGGATTCCCGGGCAATATCCAAGTCGGCAGGCAGCGATGCCTGAAATTCCACCAACGATTCTCGCACCAGCGGCGAGGGTTCCGGTACCGGTTCGATTTCCTCGGGCACCACGGGTGTGGGTGGGGGTTGGCTGAGCTTGCGAAACAGTGAACTAAAGAAAGTGGGCACACGACCATCATCCATCACTTGCGGGTCGGGCAAACGATACCCGGTAAAAGCCCGGAACGGTGGCTCCGGATAAACCGGTTCGTCAAACACCTGCCATCCGCGTCCGCGTGATTCCCACTCGTAAAACTGGCTGCTCAGCTGTTCGTGGATGGAGGCCATACCTCATCACGTGGCGGCCTTTCTGTCTGGTGGAAATGGTTTTTTGAGATCCTCAATTGGTGGTGGCGGTTGGAGGTACGGAGTCAGTTTGTAGCCTTTGGCCGCACACGTCTCTTCGGCGATGGCCTGGATGAACTGGGGAAACAGTTGCTGATACAAACTTCGGGTATCTTCCCGATAATACGTTTCCACTCGGAACCAATCTTCGTAAATGGTGCTTACCACTGGGAGCTTGAGCAGGAGGGTGTCCAGGTCGGAACCGTCCTCACCGGCAGCGTTGTGCAATACGCCAACGATGGCGAATACTAGGGCGACCGTGGCAAAGGCGGCATAGCTGGCACCCAATGGGCTCACCAACAATGAATCAACCACCCCGAAAAAAAAGAAGGCGACCACGATATGCCACAGGCGCACCAAAGCCGGCACATACACCTTGCGAATGGAAAAGAAAAACAGATTGCCGAACGGGGCCGCACAGGTGTCGATGCACAGGCGCTCCCGCATCAGCCGTAAATAAACCCGTTGCTCGGACAGCAGCCCACCCTCGGCAAATTTCACCCGCGAAATCTCCAGGCCGGGAATTTTCCGGGCGGCTATCTGTTGCTCGACTGTGGCATAAAATTCCTGCGGAGAACAAGTGAACCCATCCGCGTATAGCAACTCAGGATTAGCCAGCAGATCACCGCGCTTGTTCTTGAAGGTGAAGGTGAAGTCGATCAACCGCCGAATGACCTGACGAAATATTTCGCTCTTTTTAGGCTTGTCTTGAGTAGTAGTCATAGTCAAGTATTTGTCTAGCAGGATTACGATAGTTTAAGAACGTCGTCAACCTAAAATACCGGTGCGAAAATTCGGCCCGTCGCACCTGTGGGACGGCAGTGCTACAAGTATCAACCGTCTGGCAGTTGGGTCGAAGTGAAAGCAATCACCTATGACCACTCCTGATTCTCCGGATCCGTTGGAACAACGCAGGCATTATTGGCAGCGGGTTCTGCGCCCCCTCGCATGGTGGTTTCTGTTGGTATTGGTACTGTTTGCCCATCACACCCATCAACGCTGGATGGAAAAAACCCGACTCCTCTTCAACCCCACCCTGGCCGGCCAGCATCTTTTCCCGGAAATCACCGCCACCCTTGACGGCCAACCGATTTACAACAACCAGAATCTTTCCCTGGGCCGGCATCGGTTTGTCCTCCAGCATCCCAAGGGCGAGCCCTATGAGACCAATCTTTTCATCTGGTATGGCCCGCATGATCTCGGCACCATCGATTTGAAACGAACCATGTCAGTCCTATCGCTGGTCGTCAAGCCACCAGCCGCAGAGCTATACATTCATGGTCCGGAACTCAACCTTACGCTCACCAATACCCCCGGCATGACCTCTTCGGTTCCAACCGATCTTTATGTCATTATGGCGAGGTATGCCCATTGGTCGCAGTCGGACAATGTACTGGTTGCTCCCGGAAGTCCTGCGTCATGGCAAATCGCCCCGCGTTTGGGAGCGGTTTCCATCGACTGCAACCAAGCGGATGCCACCGGCCAATTACTCCAATCAGATGGTTTGTCAGTAGTGGCCGGAGCCTTTCCTTATGCCGTGACAGAATTGCCCGAAGGGAATTATACGGTGACGGCAAACCATCATAATAATGTGCTTTCACAAACCGTGCCGGTCACCATGGGAACCACCAATCAAGTTACGGTCATGTTTTTATACGGATCTGTGGTGCTGGAGACGGATCCGCCCGGAGCCAGTGTCCAGACCGGTGATGGCCGTTATTGCGGCGTCACGCCGCTCTCCGCCACTGAATTAAAACCGGGCGACTGGAATTTCACCCTCCAACATAACGGTTACGAATCCGTCAACATCAAACTGGCCATCACCGCCAATCAAACCACCACTCTGCACACCAATCTTATCAACGTCAATTACACCAGCAGCATGCAGGCCGCGCGCCAGGCAATGACCAAAGCGGATTATGACCTGGTTTTGAAAGCTGCTGGAGATGCACTGATCGGCAAGCCCGGGGATGCCGAAGCCCTGTCTTTGCAACGCACAGCCACCGGCCAGGGCAGTCTGCAGCGCGCCCGGCAGTTGGGCAAGCAAGGTGATTTTTTGGCTGGCGAAAAAGAACTGGCCACCACGCTGGAGATTTTTCCGGACCAAGCTGAAGCCAAAGCCCTGCTTGCCGAATATCGCCGGCGGGAACCCGAGCAAATAGACCGACTGCGACTGGAGCGGTTGGAGCGGGGCAATACCGCTTTCAAGAATGCTTGGATGTACAAATCCGACGCGGACCTGTTTGCCAGTCATGAATTCAAAACCGCCAAACCGGTAAATCAAGTATATGCCGCCATTCTGGAAGCGTTAAGACTGGCACCGGCGTTTCATGTCACCAAGAGCTTCAGCCCGGCACCGGAAACCTATCAAATCGAGTTTGGCCAGGAATTTTCGACCTACTTGGCCACGAGCGCCGGCCGGCGGGATGGAATAATCGTCTGTGCCCAGACCAAAGACGACGAGACCCAAATTCTGTTCAAGTTGATGGAATATAAAACCGAGGCGCAAAATAAATTCAGTTTAGGCAACCT
>Ga0007854_10001416_pt1 | contig 15218 bp, 13 predicted proteins | sample CryBogCBH12Aug08_FD_60382 | JGI IMG/M metagenome (GOLD analysis project Ga0007854, IMG submission 60382) | Freshwater microbial communities from Crystal Bog, Wisconsin, USA - CBH12Aug08 | ecosystem: Environmental > Aquatic > Freshwater > Lake | place: Crystal Bog, Wisconsin, USA | collected...
CAGGAAGCGGAAGTTTTCTGGAGCGTATCAAGGTTAATTCTGCCGGGGAGGCACGTGCGGTGGCCAATGCAATTTTCGGAACTCTTGCCGAAGTGTACCCAGCGTTGGACCAGACCGGCCGTCAGACGTCGCTCCCGGGCCATAACGCCATGCTTCGAGCCGCAAAAGCCAGTCGATAATCGCGCGAATTTCGAGAGCGGACTGATCGGTCGGGTTGGAAGGAATCAGCGCCAAATCCAGACTGTTCGCCAGTGCACGAGGCGTGGTACTGCTGTTGCTGTCAATGCCGCTGCGCCGCAACTTTTTGCGTGCGCTGGCCAGCAGACGCAAACAGGGGTCGGTGCGCAGATTGGAGCGGTAGAGCCATGCTGCACCCAGCAGGCTGGTGGCGCTGAGTACGGCCACAAGCGTCTGGACCAGATCGGTCCAGTTGGGCTCGGAAAAGCCCAGCCACCGCAGCACATTCAGCTGTGTGCCCTGAGAGTAGTTGAGGACCCAGTCGTTCCAGCGGCTGATCAGCACGTCCCACGCCGCGCGGCTGGTATTGATGAAGTCGGGCCCAACGGCAGACAGCGCCTGCGTCAGCAGGTTGGGGGAAACCTGCAGTCGCATCTGGGCATTGGTGCGCTGAGGAGCAACGGCCGAAGTGGGGTCGACGCGTTGCCAGCCGATGTCCTCCAGCCAGACTTCTGCCCAGGCGTGTGCATCGCTCTGGCGTACCGTCCAGTCGCCGTCAAACGAGTTTAATTCCCCGCCCTGATAACCGGTCACGATGCGCGCGGGAACGCCAAGCGCACGCATCAGCACCACATAGGATTGCGCAATGTGCTCGCAAAAGCCTTGTTTCTGGTCAAACCAGAACTCATCGGCGGCGTGCGTCCCGTAGCGCCCCGGCTCCAGCGTATAGGAATAACCGCCGTTGCGCAGAAAATCCAGGCCTGCCACCGCCATGGTCCTGTTGTTGGCGTGTGCATAGCGCGCAGAGCGGCGCAGGTCTGCGGCCCACTGCACGGTACGCGGGTTGTATCCGGGCGGCAATTGCAGGGCCTGCAGAACATCGGGGTCGCGCCGCGTCGCAGGCCAGTGGTAATGCGTATAGCTGCGAACGCGGTAGCGCAGCACGTTGTCTATCGGACGGTCTACCAGCCACTGCATGTCGCTCTGAAGCAGCGTCTTGTAGTTGGGCACGGGCGGAAATTCGGGCGTTATATCCAGCACGAACATCCACGGCTGGTGCGATGCAACTTGCGTAACCTGATAGTAGACCGGGGTGTCGAACACCTCCACCGGAGTCGCACGGGTCAGGATGGCGGCACGCTGGCCCTGTGTGGCGGTCCACCTGATGCCGTCAAAACGCGACAGCACCGGGCCCCGGTAATACATGTCCTGCTGGGCCGGAGCCGGAGAATCAAAATGAACCCGCATGGCAACACTGCCATCCATTGCAAGGCGCGAAATACCGCCAACCTGCATCTCGCTGGACAGGCCCGAGCGCGCCAGTAGCGAATCCGAGGGCATGCCCCAGAGGGGATCGAGCCGAGGGAAAAACAGGAACAGCACCACCATCACGGGCGTTCCCAGCAGCGCCATCCAGAGTGCTTTGCCCAACAGGTGCCACAGCGGCGGGCGGCCTACGGGCATGTGGGTGTTGATGAGCAACGCCAGCAGTCCGAGCGTTCCGACCAGAATGATGCCTGCGGTGGCCATAGTCTGGAGATAGAAAAAATTGCACAACAGGGCAAAAAATCCGAGGAAAAAAAGCGCGTAGGCGTCGCGGCGCGTGTTCAGTTCCATGGTTTTCATGCTGAGCAAAATGATCACCAGCGTGACGCCGGCGTTGCGTCCCAGCATCTGGTGTTCGCTCATCACGATGCCGATCAGGCACGCTGCCAACAGGGCGCCGAGTAGCAGGCGGCCGGGCATTCTGGCGCCGCGTAGCGTCAGTACGGTGCGCCACAAAAGGATGCCACCGGTAAACAGGCTGACCCACAAATCGAGGTGCGCTGCATGGGAGAGGCAGATCCATGCGGTGACGAACAGCATAAACAGGGTGTCGCGGCGATCTCTGGACATTCCCGAAATGCTTGAGAGGCCGGAAAAGCGTGACAAGTGTGACATGCCGGACAGGCTTTGAAGCGACAGACTGCTGAGTTGCATGTCAGGCCGCCTGCTGATAGAGGGCCAGTGCCTGCAAACACGCTTGCCGGTGTGCGGGGCCCATGTCTGGCGGTATTTCCTGGCCGGGCATTCGCAATCCGTATAGCAACTGCAGGTGCTCAGCCTGTATAACCCACGCACACAGGCGCGAGAGCTTGCTTTCGGGGTCGGCACAGGCACACATCGACCAGTCCAGCCACAAGGCATGCAGTTGGGCGGCGGGCGAGTCGCGGCTGATCAGTTGACCACTTTTGGCCATCTTTTTCCAGAGCACCATTTTGAGCGGATCGCCGTGGCGGTAGCTTCTCACGCCGTCGTAGTCTGAGCTGGCGCGCCCTCGGGCGGTGGCGGCTTGCCCGATTCCGGTGTCAGCCATCTGGGCGGGTAGCGGGGGCGCGTGATTTTCGGGTTGCGGATAGACCAGCAGCCGTGACGCCGGCCGCCAGATGGTCCAGACCCTGAAACTGCCCAGCGGATAGCGGGTTTCGGCGGTCAGCGGGGGAATTTCGACAAGTCCGCGGTGGGGTGGCAAAAATTGAACGCTGGTGCGCACGCTGCTGTTGCCGGCAACGTCAACCCAGATCCATTGCGCATGCCCCAGCAGCGCCAGTCCAAGGCCATAGCGCGGGGAGCTTCGGGTGCTTTCCAATACTATTTCCAGCCGGGCCGGGTTGCCGGCAAACCCCGGCTGCGGCGCAATCAGTTGCAATTGAAGTCCGCGCAGATTGGCGTGCCCGATGTGCATTCCCGCCAGCGCGCTTCCGGTGATCAGGAATGTGAGCATGTAGCCCAGATTGAGCTGAAAGTTGATACTCGCCAACAACAAAATCAGCAGCGTCATGCACAGCATGAGGCCGGCGCGGGTGGGCAGAATGTAGACGTTGCGCTGGCTCAGCACGGTGCTGTCGGCGCGCTGCAGGCGGTTGATCCAGAAATTGCTGAGGCGTTTGCGTGTCGCAGACACTGGCTGCTCCGGCCTAAGGCAAGGCAACTGTTTGCATCATGGCCAGCACTTGGCCCCGGCTGTCCAGACTGGCGTCGCGCACGGGCAGCAGGCGGTGGCTGATGGTGGGCACCAGAATGGCCTGCACGTCGTCCGGCGCTACATAGTCACGCCCGCTGAGCAGGGCCTGGGCTTTTGCAGCTCGCAATACGGAAATTCCGGCCCGCGGGCTCAAGCCCTGCTGGAACCATTTTCCACCGCGCGTGGCCGCAATCAGGTCCTGAACATAGTCGAGCAGCGCGTCGCTGACATGCATGCCTTGTACCATGTCCTGGAGTTGCTGGAGTTCGTGCGCCTGAACCACCGCAGGGAGTTGATCGATCAGGGTTCGGCGGTCGTTCCCGCGCAGCAGTTGACGTTCGGCCTGGCGGTCGGGGTAGCCCAGCGATATGCACATCAGGAAACGGTCGAGTTGCGACTCGGGCAAGGCGTAGGTTCCCACCTGATCGAGCGGGTTTTGGGTGGCAATGACAAAAAACGGCTTTGGCAGTGGCCGGGTTTCGCCTTCCACCGTAACCTGCTGTTCTTCCATGGCCTCGAGCAGGGCACTTTGTGTTTTGGGGCTGGCCCGGTTGATTTCATCCGCCAGCAGCAACTGGGCGAACAGCGGGCCGGGATGAAACACCAGCGCCTGCTTTTGTCGTTCGTAAATGGCAATGCCGCTGAGGTCGCCGGGCATCAGGTCCGAGGTAAACTGGACGCGTGAAAATTGCAGCCCAAAACAGCGGGCCAGCGCGTGTGCCAGCGTGGTCTTGCCGACTCCGGGCACGTCGTCGATCAGCAAGTGGCCGCCAGCCAGAAGGCAGGCCACGCAGTTTTGAATCTGCGCCGATTTGCCGACAATGATCGAATTGAGTTGCGACTGAAGTGTTTTTAAAGTGCTTTGTGCATCCATTGGGTGACCATACCTGAAATTATCCTTCTACGCGGTCAGAGTGAACAAGGCTGGCGGCGATTGTGTCTTTTGAATTTTTCACTTCTGCGAATATGCTATCGGACTGTGCACAGTGTTGCTATAGGTCTGCAAAAAATCAGGTATGCAAAAAACCATTACCCCCGAACCCATTGACGATTTTGAAGGCTGGCTCGCAGCTTTCATGCAAAAGACAGTCCTGATTGAACTTGCTGCATTGTTGTTTTGCGCCTTGTTGGCCTATTTACTGGTGACGGTGATCCGCAGCGCGTTGCAGCGTGACGCGGAATCTTCCATCTGGTTTGGGCGCAAGGGCGTGGACGGCGTCCTGTTCCCGATGCTGCTGCTGAGCCTGTCCTTCTTTGTCAGGGAGGCCCTGTCCAACTACCTGCCCGCGACCTTGCTGCGGCTGGCCATTCCGGTGCTGGTGGCGCTGGTGGCAATACGCGTTGGTGTGAAAGTGTTGCGGGCCGCATTCACTGAAGCCCGGTGGGCGCGTGCGCTGGAGCAGACCATTTCCTGGCTGGTGTGGCTGATTCTGGTGCTGTGGGTCAGCGGTTTGCTGCCAGTGGTGCTCAACGAACTCGACATGATTACGTGGAAGGTGGGCGCCACGCGGCTGTCCTTGCGCAATCTGCTGGAAGGCGCGCTGACCGCCTCGGTGGTATTGATTGTGACACTGTGGATGTCGGCCGGCATTGAGTCGCGCCTGCTTCGATCCGCAACCGGCAGCGAACTGTCGTTGCGCAAGGCGATCAGCAATGCGGTGCGCGCGGCGCTGCTGTTTGTGGGCATGATGGTGGCGCTGTCTGCGGTGGGCATCGACCTGACGGCGCTCTCGGTGCTTGGTGGAGCCATCGGGGAGGGGGTTGGATTTGGTTTGCAGAAACTGGCCGCCAACTATGTGAGTGGTTTTGTCATTCTGGCCGAGCGCAGCATGCGCATTGGCGACTTTATCCGCTTCGACGGCTTTGAGGGCGTCATTACCGAAATCAATGCGCGCTACACCGTGGTGCGGGCGCTGGGTGGCCACGAGTCGATCGTGCCCAACGAATTGCTGATAACCAGCCGGGTGGAAAATCTGTCGCTTGCCGACACGCTGGTCTTTCAGTCGACCATTGTCAGCGTGGGTTATTCCAGTGACGTGGAGTTGGTGCAGTCGCTGCTGCTGAAGGCGGCCAGAAGCCAGACCCGCGTACTGGAGACGCCGGGGCCGTCTGTGCAGTTGAGCAAATTTGGTCCTGAGGGGCTGGAGTTTACGGTCGGCTACTGGATCGGGGATCCGCAAAACGGCACTTCAAACATACGCTCGGACGTCAATCTGGCGATTTTGGCGGAATTTCGTGCCAATAAGATCGAAATTCCGTACCCGCAAATTGTGGTGCATCAGCATGCCTGAAAGCGCTCCGAAAGGCTCTATGATCGCGTTGAATCCGGGGGCTGGCCGATGGGCCTGGCCAGGAGATACAATGCGTTTTTAGTTGACGTGAACGTAAACGTAAAGTCGAGGTCAAAATCGAAAACGAAGCCCAAGACGTGTTCACAACCTGTTTTCCAAACACCTTTTCACAACATTTATATCTGGAGCTCTCACCATGAAAGTGCTGGTACCCGTCAAGCGCGTAGTCGATTACAACGTCAAGGTCCGTGTGAAGTCGGATGGTACTGGGGTGGATATTGCCAACGTCAAAATGAGCATGAATCCGTTTGACGAGATTGCGGTGGAAGAGGCGGTGCGCCTGAAAGAAAAGGGCATCGTGACCGAAATTGTGGCGGTGTCGTGCGGCGTAACGCAGTGTCAGGAAACCTTGCGCACAGCGCTGGCCATTGGTGCCGACCGCGCCATTCTGGTGGAAACTGCAGCGGAGCTCCAGCCGCTCGCAGTGGCCAAACTGCTCAAGGTGCTGGTAGACCGCGAGCAACCCGGACTGGTTCTGCTGGGCAAGCAGGCCATTGATGACGACTGCAATCAGACCGCGCAGATGCTGGCGGCGCTGGGCAACTGGCCACAGGCCACATTTGCCAGCAAGGTGGAGTTTGCCGACGGCAGCCTGACCGTTACCCGCGAAGTGGACGGCGGCCTGGAGCGCTTGCGCCTGACGCTGCCCGCCATTGTGAGCGCCGATTTGCGCCTCAATGAGCCCCGTTATGTGACGTTGCCCAACATCATGAAGGCGAAGAAAAAGCCGATGGAAACCCTCAAGCCCGAAGATCTGGGCGTGGATGTGGCGCCGCGCATCGTGACCGTGAAAGTGTCTGAGCCTGCACAGCGCAAGGCTGGCATCAAGGTGCCTGATGTTGCCACGTTGGTGGAAAAGCTCAGGAACGAAGCCAAGGTCATTTAAGAACAAACCGAACAATCTGAATAAACTGGATAAGAGGAACAGACACCATGACAGCATTAGTAATTGCCGAACACGACAACCACTCCATTCGCCCGGCAACCCTGAATACCGTGGCTGCGGCCCTTCTGTGCGATGCGCAGGTACACGTGCTGGTTGCAGGCCACAACGCGGGCGCGGCGGCAGCGCAAGCAGCGCAAATTGCCGGCGTGGCCAAGGTGCTGCACGCTGAAGGCGCCGGACTGGAGCATGGGCTGGCCGAAAATGTGGCAGCCCAGGTGCTCGCCATAGTCGGTGGTGGAGCAACTTATAGCCACATCATTTTTGCAGCCACTGCGGGCGGCAAGAACATTGCACCACGGGTGGCCGCGCGGCTGGACGTGGGACAGGTTTCGGAAGTCACCAAAGTGATCAGTGCCGATACCTTTGAGCGTCCGATTTATGCCGGAAGTGCCATTGCCACGGTGCAGGCCACCGATGCGGTGAAGGTGCTGACGGTGCGTGCAACGGGTTTTGACGCCGTTGCCGCCACGGGCGGAAGTGCGCCGGTAGAGGTTGTGGCGGCTGCAGCGGCATCGGAGAGCGTGGCATTTTTGGGCTCGGAGATTGCAGCCAGCGAGCGCCCCGAACTCACCGCCGCCAAGATCATTGTGTCGGGCGGACGCGCGCTGGGCTCGAGCGAGAAATTTAACGAAGTCATTACGCCGCTGGCTGACAAGCTCGGTGCCGCCATGGGCGCATCGCGCGCTGCGGTGGATGCGGGCTACGCGCCCAACGACTGGCAGGTTGGCCAGACCGGCAAGATTGTGGCGCCACAACTCTACATTGCCTGCGGCATCAGCGGTGCGATTCAGCACTTGGCCGGCATGAAAGATTCGAAGGTCATTGTGGCCATCAACAAGGACGCCGAGGCACCTATTTTCAGCGTCGCCGATTATGGCCTCGAAGCAGACCTGTTTGTGGCCGTGCCAGAACTGGTCAAGGCACTTTGATCAGATTTGGCTGGTGCAGATCCCTTTTTAACTGAGGACTAATTCATGAGTTACGTGGCCCCCGTCAAAGACATGCTGTTCAACATGGAGCATCTGGCCAATCTGGCCGAGATTGCCAAAATTCCGGGTTTTGAGGACGCCGGAATCGACACTGCACAAGCCGTGCTGGAAGAGTCGGCCAAATTCAATGAGGGCGTGCTGTCGCCGCTGAACTGGGATGGAGACAAAAATCCGACCAGCTGGAAAGACGGCGTGGTGACCGCCACCCCCGGCTTCAAGCAGGCTTTTGCCCAATACGTGGAGGGCGGCTGGCAGGGCTTGCAGCACCCGGCGGCTTATGGCGGCCAGGATTTGCCGAAGACAATTGGCGCGGCCTGCCTGGAAATGACCAACAGCGCTAACCTGAGTTTTGCGCTCTGTCCGCTGCTCAGCGACGGTGCCATTGAGGCGCTGTTGACGGCTGGTTCCGATGAACTGAAGTCGGTCTATCTGGAGAAACTGGTGAGCGGTCAGTGGACCGGCACCATGAACCTGACCGAGCCGCAGGCGGGCTCCGATCTGGCAGCCGTGCGCACCCGCGCCGAGCCGCAGCCGGATGGCACGTTCAAGATTTTTGGCACCAAGATTTTCATCACCTGGGGCGAACATGACATGGCCGAAAATATCGTCCATCTGGTGCTGGCCCGCGTGCAGGGTGCGCCGGAGGGCGTTAAGGGCATCAGCCTGTTTGTGGTGCCCAAGGTGCTGGTGAAGGAAGATGGCTCACTGGGCGAACGCAACGACGTCGTATGCGTGAGCATTGAACACAAGCTAGGCATCAAGGCCAGTCCGACCTGCGTGCTGCAGTTTGGTGATGGTCTGGCGGGCTCGGTGGCGCAGCGTGCCGGTGCGGGCGCCGTGGGTTATCTGGTGGGACAGGAAAATCGCGGACTCGAATACATGTTCGTGATGATGAATGCGGCCCGTTATGCGGTGGGCATGCAAGGGGTGGCGATTGCCGAGCGGGCTTACCAGCAGGCCGTCAATTTTGCCCGTGACCGGGTGCAGAGTCGTCCGGTGGACACCAGTTTGCCGATGAACTCCGCCATCATTGCGCACCCCGATGTGCGCCGCATGCTGATGACGATGCGCGCCTACACGCAGGGTTGCCGCGCGCTGGCCAATGTGGCTGCCAGCGCCTATGACGCAGCGCACCGCCATCCGGACGCCGAGACCCGCAAGGCGAACCAGACCTTCTACGAATTCATGGTTCCGCTGGTGAAGGGCTATAGCACCGAAATGAGCCTGATCGTTACCAGTCTGGCGGTGCAGGTGCACGGCGGCATGGGCTTCATTGAAGAAACCGGTGTCGCTCAGCATTTCCGCGACTCCCGCATCCTGACCATTTATGAAGGCACAACCGCAATTCAGGCCAACGACCTGATTGGCCGCAAAACGGCGCGCGACGGTGGCCAGACTGCCAAGGGCATTGCCGCGCAGATGGACGCCACGCTGGCCGACCTGCAGCGCAGTGGCAGTGCCGATGCGCTGGCCGTTGCCAAACGGCTGGAAGCCGCCCGTGCGGCGTTTCTGGACGTGGTGGAATTTATTGTTGCCGGTAGCAAAAATGCGCCGGCCGCAGTGTACGCGGGCAGTGTGCCGTACCTGCTGTTGACCGGCAATCTGATGGCAGGCTGGCAACTGGCGCGCGCACTGGTGGTGGCCGAAAAAGAACTGGCAGCGGGCAACGACGTGCCGTTCATGCAGGCCAAAATCACGACCGCACGCTTCTATGCCGAGCACATTCTGGTGCAGACTGGCTCGGTGCGGGACAGCATCGTGGATGGCGCCGGCAGCGCCACAGCGCTTGCTCTGGACGCTTTTTAAGAGGTACGTTTCAGTTAATTGAAAAAGTTCTTCAGCCGGTCGGCCCAGGTGTCGCCGGTTGGAGAATGTTTGCTGCCACCTTTGCGGAATGACTCGTCAAGCTCGCGCAGCAGTTTGCGCTGGTGTTCGCTGAGCTTGATGGGTGTTTCCACCAGAATGTGGCAGTACAGGTCGCCCGGATAACTGGAGCGCACGCCCTTGATTCCCTTGCCGCGCAGGCGGAACTGCTTGCCGGTCTGGGTGCCTTCGGGAATGTCGATTGCCGCCTTGCCAGACAGCGTGGGGACGTCGATTTCACCCCCGAGCGAAGCGGTGATGATGCTGATGGGCACCGAACAGTGGATGTCGTCGCCATCGCGCTCAAAAATATCGTGTTTGCGGAGGCGGATTTCGATGTAGAGGTCGCCGGGTGGGCCGCCATTGGTTCCAGGTTCGCCATTGCCGGCACTGCGAATGCGCATGCCGCCATCAATACCTGCGGGAATCTTGACTTCGAGAGTTTTCTGGCGCTTGACCTTGCCTTGTCCGCTGCAAGCCACGCAGGGCTCGGGAATCAGTTTGCCACTGCCCCGGCAATGCGGACAGGTTTGCTGCACGCTGAAAAAGCCCTGGCGCATCTGTACCGAACCCGAACCGTTGCAGGTGCCACAGGATTTGACTTGTGTACCAGGTTTTGCGCCCGTGCCTTTGCAGGTGTCGCAGTGATCCCAGCTGGGAATGCGGATTTGGGCGTCTTTACCGACCGCCGCTTCTTCCAGCGTGATTTCCATGGCATAACTCAGGTCGCCACCACGGTAGACCTGACGCCCGCCAGCACGCCCGCGCTGCTGGCCAAACATGTCGCCAAAAATATCGCCAAACGCCTCTGCGAAGCCACCATAGGCCTCGGCGCCACCGGGGCCACCACCACGATTGGGATCGACTCCGGCATGTCCGTACTGGTCGTAGGCGGCGCGCTTTTGCGGGTCGGACAGCATCTCGTAGGCCTCTTTGGCCTCCTTGAAGCGTTCTTCTGCCTGCTTGGAGTTGTCGCCCTGATTGCGGTCAGGGTGGTGCTTCATGGCCAGTTTGCGATAGGCCTTCTTGATGTCCTCGTCGGACGCGTTTTTGGCAACGCCAAGAATTTCGTAATAGTCTCTTTTGGCCATGTTGAATCGGGGTCCGGGATGAGTGTTGACTGGCCCTGGCAGGAACGCCGCGACAGGCCACTTTTAAGGGCTGACGCGGCGCTTGGTACGTACAGAGTACGCACCGGGTACGCACGGGTTGCGGCGGAAATCAGCCTTTCTTGACTTCCTTGACTTCCGCATCGACCACATTATCGTCTGCCTTGGCCGAAGCTTCGGCATGTGCGTGCGAGTGAGCGCCACCATCGGGGCCGCCCTGCGCACCGCCAGCACCACCAGCACCACCTTCAGCGGCTTGCTTGGCTTGCAAGTCGGCATACATTTTTTCGCCGAGCTTCTGGCTGGCGGTCATGAGGGCATCGCTCTTGGCTTTGATGCTGTCTTTGTCGTCGGACTTCAGAACCGATTCCAGATCTTTCAGCGCAACCTCGATTTTTTCCTTTTCGCCGGACTCGAGCTTGTCGCCGTATTCGCCCAAGCTCTTGCGCACGCTGTGCAGATTGGCTTCGGCTTCATTGCGCGCCTGCACCAGTTCGAGCTTTTTCTTGTCGTCGGCTGCATTCAGCTCGGCGTCTTTCACCATCTGCTGGATTTCGGCTTCGGACAAGCCCGAGTTGGCCTTGATGGTGATCTTGTTTTCCTTGCCAGTGCCTTTGTCCTTGGCCCCGACGTGCAGAATACCGTTGGCGTCGATGTCAAACGACACTTCAATTTGCGGCGTACCGCGCGCTGCAGGCGGAATTCCCTCGAGGTTGAATTCGCCCAGCAACTTGTTGACCGCGGCAATTTCACGCTCACCCTGAAACACCTTGATCGTCACGGCCGGCTGGTTGTCGTCGGCGGTCGAGAAAGTTTGTGCAAACTTGGTCGGGATGGTTGTGTTCTTGGTGATCATCTTGGTCATCACACCGCCCAGGGTTTCAATACCCAGCGACAGCGGCGTCACGTCGAGCAGCAGCACGTCTTTGCGGTCGCCCGAAAGAACCTGTCCCTGAATGGCAGCACCCACCGCAACAGCTTCGTCGGGGTTGACGTCCTTGCGGGGCTCACGGCCAAACAGTTCCTTGACCTTGTCCTGCACCTTGGGCATGCGCGTCATGCCGCCGACCAGAATGACGTCGTGAATGTCGGAAGCGCTCACGCCGGCGTCTTTCATGGCAGTGCGGCAGGGGGCGATGGTGCGGTCAATCAACTCGTCCACCAGACTTTCGAGTTTGGCGCGGGTCAGCTTGATGTTCAGGTGCTTGGGGCCGCTGGCATCGGCTGTCACGTAGGGCAGGTTGATGTCGGTCTGGGCGCTGCTGGAGAGTTCGATCTTGGCCTTTTCAGCGGCTTCTTTCAGGCGCTGCAGGGCCAGAACGTCCTTGCTCAGATCAACGCCTTGTTCTTTCTTGAACTCGGCGATGATGAAGTCGATGATGCGCTGGTCGAAATCTTCGCCACCGAGGAAGGTGTCGCCGTTGGTGGACAACACTTCAAATTGCTTTTCACCGTCGACGTCGGCAATTTCGATGATCGAAATGTCAAACGTTCCGCCACCCAGGTCGTACACCGCAATCTTGCGGTCGCCTTTCTGGTTTTTGTCCAGCCCGAAAGCCAGAGCAGCTGCAGTGGGTTCGTTGATGATGCGCTTGACATCGAGTCCGGCAATGCGGCCGGCGTCTTTGGTGGCCTGGCGCTGGGCGTCGTTGAAATAGGCGGGGACCGTGATGACGGCTTCCGTGACGGCTTCGCCCAGATAGTCTTCGGCCGTCTTTTTCATCTTGCGCAGCACGTCGGCACTGATTTGCTGCGGTGCCAGACGGTTGCCACGTACTTCCACCCAGGCGTCGCCGTTGTCGGCTGCGGCGATGGTGTAGGGCATGAGGTCGATGTCCTTTTGTACTTCTTTCTCGGTGAACTTGCGTCCGATCAGCCGCTTGACGGCGTACAGGGTATTGCGCGGGTTGGTAACGGCCTGGCGCTTGGCAGAAGCGCCAACCAGCACCTCGCCATCTTCCTGATAGGCAATGATGGACGGCGTGGTGCGCGCACCTTCTGCGTTTTCGATCACTTTGGGCGTATTGCCCTCCATGATGGCCACGCAGCTGTTGGTGGTTCCCAGGTCAATGCCAATGATTTTTCCCATGTCTAACTCCTGCTAATGCGTCGATTTAATGCTCTGCACGTGCGGCTTCTTATCCCGTTTTCAAGGGGCTTTTGAGCCAGATATCTGCAATTTATGGCCTGAATTTGCTATTTCCAGGCCAAACTGGCCGCTTCTGAGCCTAATTAGCTCTTTTTTGGACTGAATTTGCTATTTCGGGGCTGAAACTGTGACCAAGGCTGGGCGCAACACCCGCTCGGCGATGGAATAGCCCTTCTGCAGCAAACCGACCACCGTGTTGGCCTCCTGTTCGCTGGGTACGACGCTGATGGCCTGATGCTGGTGCGGATCGAACCGCGTGCCGGGCGTTGGCGCGATGGGCACCACCTTGTTGCGCTCAAGGGCAGCAAGCAACTGGCGCAGCGTGGCCTCAGCGCCTTCGCGAATCTGTTCGGCGCGGGCGTCCTTGATGGCCAGGCCGGCTTCCAGACTGTCGGCAACGGGGAGCAGGCTTTCAGCGAAGCTCTCAACCGCAAATTTGCGCGCCTTGCTGATTTCTTCTTCGGCACGACGGCGGGCATTTTCCGAATCGGCCTTGGCGCGCAGGTACTGGTCTGCCAGTGTGGCGCTCTGCGCTTGCAGGGCAGCGAGGTCGGCCTGGGCCTTGGCCAGTGCATCGGCTTCGCTCCGATTCATGGCAGCAACCATGTCTTCGACCTGCTGATTTGCGGATTGCGCTACGGCAGGGCCTGATCCTGCCTCGTTGGGGGCCTGATTTACAGTCTGATTTGGGGCTTGATGCGTGGACTGTGCTGAAGCCTGCGCTGCGTTCGGTTGGTTGTGATTCTGGTTTTCTGACATGCGAGTCCGGTGAAAAATTCTGTTGAATAGAGAGGGCCGCACCAGAAAGGGCGCCTTACTGAACATGGGGGTCAGGGAGCCAACTTCAAGGGGCGCAGAATTTTTGGGGCTGTTATGAAACCGACAGCAACTCGACGTCGAACTTGAGCGTTGCGTTTGGCGGAATGACGCCACCGGCGCCACGAGCGCCGTAGCCCAGAGACGGTGGAATGATCAGGGTGCGGGCGCCGCCTTCTTTCATGCCGGCCACGCCTTCGTCCCAGCCGCTAATGACCATGCCGGCGCCGAGATGGAACACAAATGGGTCGTTGCGGTCTTTGCTGGAGTCGAACTTGGCACCCTGTACGCCCTGTTCGTAGAGCCATCCGGTGTAATGCACGGTAACACGCTGGCCTTTGGCGGCAACTGCGCCAGTACCTTCAACCGTATCGTTAAACTGCAGTCCGCTGGGGGTGCTTTGCATAGTATTTCCAGTCAATTCAATAAATCAGGTCGGGAACGAGGCAAAGCTTGTGATTATGCCTCAGCCTTATTGCATGGGCTGTGAGGCGTGCCAGCGGGTTGCAAACGCGGGCAATTCACCGAGTCGCTTAACAAGGTCGAGGCCAGAGGGGGTCAGGAAATAGCCGTCTGGGCCATGGCTCAGCAACCCAGCCTCACGCAGTTCCCGAATGCGTGTATTGAGAGTGTTGGGGGTGATTGTGCCCACGCTGTCCTGCAGCAGTCGAAACGTTTGCGCGTGTCCGTCCTTCAGAGCCCACAGCACTCGCAGCGCATAGCGCGCCTCCAGCAGCGCAAGCAACTGCCGCAAAGCGGCCGACTCTTTTACACTCATTCAGGTCCTCGGTGGAAAGCGGGGCGAAGGCTCTATTCTGCTACAAGATTGATAGCGTGGCCATCGGTAAGAAGCCGGCCGTCGGCATGCGCCGTACGTGCCACTTGCAATGGCGTGCGCGAACTGCTACCGTGCCTCGATGCGTTGTGGAGAATCCCATGAAATTCAATTTTGAACAGGTACATAACTATTACGAGCGGCTGGTGTTTGAGGAAGTTGCACGGCGCAGCAATCAGCCGCTGTTTCAGCACTTCACGGCCGACATGCTGGCCGATGTGGCCTGTCTGGCCCTCAACCGGTTGCCGGTGCGCTACGTGCGTCACGATGTCGACATGATGTTTTACATGACTGAGCAGGAGCGCAATGCCATAGACCAGTCCATGGAAGAAGTGCTGGAGTTTTCCTTCGCCTTTGTCAACGAACGCACAGCCCGCGCCGGCCGCTCCGGAATGTAGCGGCTGTTTTTGGCGCGGTCTGGGCTTGCGTCGTTACTTGCGCCGTTACTTGCGTTGTTAAGGCTGGCTCAGAGCGTATCGGTAAAGCTGCGCAGCTTGTCCGAGCGGCTGGGGTGCTTGAGCTTTCTGAGTGCCTTGGCTTCAATTTGACGGATGCGCTCACGCGTAACGTCGAACTGCTTGCCCACCTCTTCGAGCGTGTGGTCGCTGGTCATTTCGATACCAAAGCGCATGCGCAGCACCTTGGCTTCGCGCGGCGTCAGGCTGTCCAGAATGTCTTTCACGACATCGCGCAGACCGGCCTGCATGGCGGCGTCCATAGGCGCTGTATTGGCGCTGTCTTCGATGAAGTCGCCCAAGTGGGAATCGTCATCGTCTCCGATGGGGGTTTCCATAGAGATAGGTTCCTTGGCGATCTTCATGATCTTGCGGATCTTGTCTTCCGGAATTTCCATCTTGGCGGCAAGTACGGAGGCGTCGGGCTCGAAGCCAAATTCCTGCAGGTGCTGACGGCTGATGCGATTCATCTTGTTGATGGTTTCGATCATGTGCACCGGAATGCGGATGGTGCGCGCCTGGTC
>Ga0007854_10001417_pt1 | contig 15215 bp, 9 predicted proteins | sample CryBogCBH12Aug08_FD_60382 | JGI IMG/M metagenome (GOLD analysis project Ga0007854, IMG submission 60382) | Freshwater microbial communities from Crystal Bog, Wisconsin, USA - CBH12Aug08 | ecosystem: Environmental > Aquatic > Freshwater > Lake | place: Crystal Bog, Wisconsin, USA | collected...
GGGCAGAACCTCGGTGCCGTATCCGTTCTTTGTGCTTGCCGGAATGATGATATGGTCTGTGCTTCTGGAGTCCATTGACGCCCCGATCCAGGGCGTTCTGGCGGAAATGCCCCTCCTGTCGAAGTCCTCCCTCCCGGCTGAAGCGGTCACGCTGACGCGCCTGGGCCACGTGTGCATGAATTTCCTGATCAAGGCTGTGGTTGTGGCGGTGACGGCTGTTTGCTATCAGATCCATGTGCCCTGGACGACGATATTTGTTCCCTTCGGTGTCGCCCTGATCGCGGCGCTGGGCACGGGAATCGGTCTCATCATCGCCCCGATCAATATCCTCTACCGCGACATCGCCAAAGCTCTGCCCGTGGTTCTGGTCTTCTGGTTCTTTCTTACACCGATTATCTTTGTCTCGCCCCAACAGGGGGTGGCGGCAGTGCTGATGGGCAGGATCAACCCCGTGACACCCATTCTTTTGGAGACACGGAACCTGATGTTCCCGGGAAGCGGCGGCTCGCAGCCGGCTTTTTTTGCGGCTACAATCTTTGCGGTCTTTGTATTCTGTCTCGGCCTGCTGATTCACCGGATTGCCATGCCCATCGTAATTGACCGGACCAATGCATAACGTGACTCCACCGGATCCTTCAACAACCGATACGGCGCTCTCCGGTACTCCGGAGTTCCTGATCGAGGCTGTAGGTGTTTCGAAGAAGTACTGCCGTGACTTCCGCAAGTCTCTTCGCTATTCCCTCCAGGATGTAGTAAAAGGGTTCACGGGCAATCAGGACCTTACGGTTCTGAGAGACAAAGAGTTTTGGGCGGTCCAGAATGCTTCCTTTCAGTTGCGCCGCGGCGAGAGCCTCGGCCTGATCGGCCACAACGGGGCGGGAAAGTCAACATTACTGAAGCTGCTCAACGGGCAACGGGGACTCACTTCGGGAACAGTAACGACCCGCGGCAGGGTGGTCGCGCTGAACGACCTGGGACTGGGCTTCGACCCTGTCCTGACAGGCCGGGAGAATGCCTACATCAACGCGTCGGTATTTGGTATCCCGCGGAATCAGATTGAGCCTGTCATTGATGCCATCATTGACTTCGCCGGAATCCGGGAATTTATTGATTCGGCGGTGCAAACGTACAGCTCGGGCATGAAGGCCCGGCTGGGTTTCGCGATCGGCACCCACTTGGAGCCGGATATCCTGATGGTCGACGAAGTTCTTGCGGTCGGCGACTTGGACTTTCGCCGCAAGTGCGTCTCGCATGTTCAGGACTTCCTGAGCAAGGGCGGCTCCCTGGTTCTGGTGGCCCATGACCCCTACCTGATCCAGACGGTCTGCAGCCGGGTTCTTGTAATGGAAAAAGGCCAGATCATCTTCGACGGGCCTGCCGTGGAAGGAGTAGACCTCCATTTTCAACTGGGGCATTCCAAACGTCTGGAGGAGGCATCCCAGACAACGGGCCGGACTCAACAGGCGGGCGAGACCGGCGATGGTCAGACCCGGGAGCGAAACTGGCTGACACCGGCCGGGGAAACCGGCGCGGGCAAGGGTCAGCGCAGGCTGCCGACCGCGGAAGAACCGGTCGTCATCGACAACCTGGACATTACAGCAACAGATGCGACTGATCTGCAAACAGGCTGCGAGGCGCTCGTAACACTGCGCTGCCACTCGCTGAATGCGACCGACGTCGGCTGGGGCTTCACTCTCTGGACCGTCGACATGCTTACCTGCATCGCCTCATTTACCCTCGGCCTCGATGGGCGGCGGATGCAACTGCGGCAAGGCGAAAACATATTCCGGTGCCGGATTCCAAAACTGCCCCTGCGGCCTGGCAGCTATGCGCTGCGCGGGGGCATCATGGATTCCCGGACCTTGCTGGCGATGGCACTGCTGGGCTACGAGGACAAGCCGACCTATTTCACAATTAAGGGGCAGGATTCAGACTACACGTCGAACCTGCGGTCTCTACTGGGAGACCTGGTTGAGATTGACGCGGACTGGATCACCTAGTTAAAAAAACCGGCTCGCCAAACGGCGCAGACGGAAGTTCAGTCGCTCGTTTTTCGGCATCAACCAGCGTTCCGCACTATTCACTTCGCGAGTGTGCTCCATCGGGAAGATGGAGATACCGGAAACCTCCCGGGGAGGCGGCAGGATCGGGCCCTCCGGACGCTTGTAGACACCATTCCGGGCTGCACTTAGGACACGGTCGAAGAGCTTCAGATAGCTGTTCACCATCTCCCTCGCATCATACCGGCTCCCGAGGAGCGTCTTGTGTGATTCCACCGCCATGGCCGCCAGCAACTTCCGGTCGGCATTCAGAATGCCCAGGTAGTGTGCAAAGGCCGCGACATCGCCGACCGGCACCCTATACCCGTTCACTCCGTGCCGGATCAACTCCGGAACGGCACTCTCGATGTCTGTGACCACCGGCACACATCCATTGGCCATGGCTTCGAGCAGCGCATAGGGAAGCCCTTCGAATGCCGAGGGCAGGAGATAAACGTCGTGCTGCCGCAGCATAGTCTCGATCTCATCATGGGGCTTCAGCCCGGCATAATGAAAGCGTCCGGCCCGGGTGTGGGACTCGCACGCCGCGAGCAGTGCTTCGCGTTCCGATCCATCACCCGCGACTGTTATTTGAACGGGAACTCCGGCCTTTTCGCACTCATTGAGAACTCCGGCAATGTCCAAAATTCGCTTCTGGTGCGTGTTCAGACCGCCGTGGTACATAACCCGCAGGGGCCGGAACTTCTCGGCGTGATCCGTCGGACGTTCCGGACATACTTCCGGAACCGGCATGCCGTTGGAGATGACGTGAAGTCGGGCGGTTAGGGACGGCTGCAATTCCGCGACTTTGCGGGCCACCGTGTCACTGACGCAGACAATCGCATCCCAGTAACTTCCGAGTCTGGCAACATGCTCGTAGTGCAACGGATCGTCGCTGTGGACGATTCCCACCACGGCAACATTCGGCGGTAACTTGGGGCTGACGCAGGAGTGCCTGTAGTCCGCATTCGGAACATAGATGCAGGGTGCGCGGCGGGACAGATATCTTACGAGTCCCACCCAGTGGACGGGCCACGTGGCAGAGGCGGCCACCGGCAGATCTTCGACGGGAACATCGTCCGGCAGGGGAATCAGGTCACTCGACGGCTGAACAAGATCCGTATTCCGCTCCGTCAACAGGATTCGGGCATCGGCACCGCGCGACCGTAGGCCGCGGACCAAGTGCTCGGAATAGACATTCACACCGGTCAGATTCCATTGGGTCGTTCCGACATAGATGCGATACGGGGCACGAAGGTCCGGCTCAACGGGCTCCGGGGACTTCGCGGAGGACATCTCAAGCCTTCTGATATCGAGGCTGCCGGCCACACCGCCCACCCAGAACCCGAGATACACCTGCTCTTCGTCATCAACAGCACTGAATGTGAACTCCAACTGCTGCCATTCCGGAGTCAGATGGACCGGCTCGGTCAAACCCAACGATGTCCACGGCGAATGGTTCTGCCAGACACCGAGGGTCGCGTTCCGCGGCTCCCCGGAACGGGCCTCAAGACGCACACAGTAGCTATTCCACGCGCGAATCCCGCTGTACGGCCTGACGAGGCGGATGTGCCAGGGCTCGGTGCCTCCTTGAGAGACTTCCAGCCGGGCGCCGGCTGTACCTGCCCGGAACAACCGGGCCGCCGCCCCGCCGTCCAGATGCAGTTGTGCACGCACCACCAGCCACTCCCGCAACTGCCCGGCAAAGAGGCTGAATTCCCGGGCCCGCAAACGAAAGTTACTCCGGAAGCCCCAGATCTGAACAAGGGGCAGCAGCGCCAGCACCGGATGCCGCCAGCTCAACTGCACAGCAAGAGCCAAAGGCAGGTAGCACTCATAGAGCGGATGGCTGAACTGCCACCACTGCACCGTGGCTTCGGGGCGGGAGTCGAACAGATAAAAGTCCAGGTCCCGAAATACTTTCGTATACAGGGACAGAATATAGAAGCCGACTATGACCGGCAAAATCGGAGCGACGGGAGCGAGTACCGCCAGGAGTCCCGCGAATGCCATCAGCTCCAAGACATAGACACGGTTCACAGGGAGTCTGACGGCCCGAAAGTTGAGTCCCGTGGCCAATGTGGAGACACCGGCCTGAAGATCCCCAGCCCGGTCCTCGAACTCATGGATGATAATTCCCTTAATCCCCAGACAAAGGGACCACACGAACCCCGTGACCACAAGAGCCGGAATAAGCCACACGTACCTTGCCGGAGGCACCGCCGCCTCATTCGCCATAACCGAAACGGCATAAAGACAGGGCACGGCGTGCGCACCCAGCGAGTCACAGAGGACACCCAGAGCCCCCCGCTCCTTCAAACGCAGCGGTGGAATGGAATACACAGTGGGCAACAGATACTCAATGCACAGCAGGGCGATACTTAGGCGCGAGTAAGGGAAAACCAGCGCCGGCACAAATCCCAGAGCCAGCGTCAATACACAGAACGCGAGCCGCTGCCAGGGTGCAAAACGCGCCATTTGGTTCGGCTTTCCGGCCTTCTCGTCCACTTCGACGTCAAAAACGTCATTGATGATGTGTCCGTATGAGCCCGCACAGATCCCCACGAAGACAATAAGTGCCAGGCCCCGGACAGCCGCGGCGACCGGAACGTCATAGATCATCGCGGTCGCGTAGAACATCGCGAGAACAGGCGGTATCTTGGAATCCCACCAATTATTGGTTCGAATCAATTCTCGGGCCGACGGCATGTGTGTTTACCTCGCGGGGAGCTGAGCGGCCTGAAGAGAGGAGCCCTCTGGAAAGGAACGTGTCCCGCAACGGGGACAGTCCGCTGGGGACAGGTAAGAGGAAGCAGGCATCTGCGGTCTGGCGTGAGGTTCCGGGGACTTTCGAGTACGGCCCCAAAAGGGCTCCGGACCGCCTCCACCTGCCGCTAGTCTAGCATGGGGCGGAATTCGGATTCCCCGTCGCTTCCTCAACCGCACCTTTGATAGTGTAGTGGCGGTCATGCGCCAAAAACTGATCATGGTGATGGGAATCCAGCGCTCCGGGACCACCGCGCTGTTTGAAGCCCTGGCGAGCGGCAAGATTGCGGCCTTCAATGAATCGCCTCAGGATTACATTTATGACAATTACTACCTGCGCCCTGAGCCGGAACTGCGCGCACCCTTCGCCTCAATCCGGGTCCCGATCCTCCTGAAGCCCATCAGCGAGACTTTCCGGCGCAGCGTGCGCGATGTCGCGGAGGAATACGCGGCCTATGACCTGCGGATCGTGTGGATCTATCGCGACCCGGTGAATTCCAGTCAGTCCCTGCTGGTCTCGGGATACGCGGCAGACGGGGTTACAGCGGCGGAACTTGCGGCGCAGTGGAGAGACCGCAACGGAAGTGTGCTCGAAGCTCTGGCCACACACTCGGACCGGATCACCATCGTCCGGTACGAGGACCTCGTCGAGTCTCCCTCGGTTCTGAAGGCGCTCGGCAAACACCTCGGCATCGAAGTGGCTCTGACCTTCCGCGGCGACTCCGGCGGGGGGCGCCGGAACATGGCACCGGAATCGCAGGCCGCCATCGATCAGGTCACGGAGGAAACCCGCCGCCGCCTCGATGCGGCCCGCACATTCGTGCCCGCAGAGTGGAACGAGCCCGAACCGGAACCGGTGCCCGAACCTGCGCCGGCCGCCGAGATGGATCCGCAGTTGCTCGCCTTCTTTCAGGACCCCATGGGGACCCTGCGCATCGCACGTTCGTACGGCACGGTCTATGCCATACCGTCTCAGCCGAACAGCTGGGCCGTTCTCGGCTACGATGATGCGATGAAGGCGCTGGAAAACCTTCGCTATGCGGACTTCGAGGACTATGACGTCGTTCGGAGCCGTCTGGTGGGCTGGCACCGGCCGGCTGACCACGAACGATTCCGAGAGCTACTGGAGCGGCATTTTGCTCCGGATGCCTTTGTCTCCCATGCCGCTTGGCTGCGGCAGCACGTCCGTGATCTTCTCACCGAGCTGCGCGCGCGCGGCGAATTCGATTTCATAGCCGATTTCGCCGGCTGCCTCACAGCCCGACTGGCTGAGCAGTATGCGGCCGGCAATGCACCCGGAAGCCTGATGGCCTGCGTAGCCGCCGACAGCAATTGGAATCACAACCAGATTGAGGACTTCAGGTATTTTCTTCCGAAGTATCTGCCGACCCTGAGTACTCTTCTTACCGCCACCGCCTACTACTTGCTGTACCGGCCCGACGAGGCGGAGGCTCTTCGGCAGCATCCGGAAAACCTTCCGGCCTTTTGCGATGAGATGAGCCGGCTGTTTCCAAGGCGCTTGGGTGCAAGCGGAATTGCCCTGCGCCCGATGGATCTGGGCGGGCATCACATTGCGGAGGGAGACAGCGTGACCGTGGCCGCATTCATGGCCAACCGGGATCCCGACCGGTATCGTCTTCCGGATCAGGTAATTCTGGATCGACCGGGTCCGCCCCACCTCACCTTTGAGGGCTGGCCTGCCGGCTGGCTCATTCGCCGCTTGAGCCTTTTGGAGTACGAAGCGATCGCGGGTACGGTGCTGGCGGAGTTTCCACAGCTTGTTCCCGTCTGTCCGGCCTCCCGGCTCCCGTTCCTGCCGCCGCCGGAGTTCTACATGCCGGCTTCGCTCCCGGTCCGACTGCGCGCCTGAGGTCTGTTATGGGCTGGAAACACAGTCCCGCAGTTACTGTCGGCTGCTACTGCTGCCCAGACGGCCCGGATAACATCTGACTGAGCTCTGCGCCGGAATAAGTACCCAGGTGCTGTAGACTCTGCCTGGCATACCGGCGCATGTCGCCTTGGACGAGCCTCGCTCGCTCAGGCCCTACATTCGCTTGGATATACTCCAGACAGCTGCCGAGTTTGGCAGGCTCATAGCTATAACCCTGCAGCACACCCGCAGCCTGCAGCAAGGCCGCCGCTTCCCACATTGCACCCAGGTATCCGGTCAATGATTTTATGGGGTCGGCATCCTGAATGTCCGCCAGGCTGACGATCTCCGGTGCGCCGCGACCGGCCAAGTCCCGCAGCACCAGAGAAAGGTACCCGGAGCGGGCGTGGACCTGAAGCAACTGCGCGCACTTTTCCCCTACAAAAGAAAGTTCCTCATTCATCCAACGAGTAATCTGCCTGCACAAGCCTTCCAGCGCCTCCCGATTCGCACGTTCCACGGGGTCGCGGGGTTCGGGCATTATTGCGTGGAACAGTTCCAGCGCCTCCCGCTGCTCGGTACGGGACAATGCCTTCAGCGAGTGCGCCTCCGGTTGGACAACCGTGTTGAAGAACACGCGGAGCCGCCGCTCCGCCGCGAATGCCATGAGCGCCGGAATCTCGCGGTAATTCGAGATCATAGGGCAGATTGCGATAACAAGACACTTGCCCTTCTTCCGGTTGATCGCCGAAAAACTTTCCAGGTTGGCCAGTGTCCGCTCCAAAGTTGCGTTTTGGCGGATTGATTCGTATGTCGACTTCGTTATGCTGTCGAGCGACACAATAATCTCGCAGTTGAGCGTCTCCAGAACCCGCTTGACTTTGTCCGTGTAGACTGTTCCGTTAGTCGTGATTGCCACGTCACACCGGGGATTCACCTTCATGAGGTTCTCCCAGATGTCATAGTACAGATCGATGAGAAAAGGCTCTCCCCCCAGGAACTTCGCGTGGGTCAGGTGGGGGAGAAAAGGGAGGAGCTGCCGGATAAAGCTCTTGTCGTAGGACTGAGGCAGCGGAGGCAGGTTATCCCGGTTCGCACGGATGCTCGAAGAAAAGAATCCCGTACACATGCTGCATTCCAGGTTGCACTTGTTCGAGAGCTCAAAATCCAGCCGCACCGGATACTGCTTGATTCTGTCCGGCTGCACCACGGACCGCAGGCGGTCCAACCAACCGGCCCGTTCCAACGTCCGCGCATTGCCATCGTATTGCCGGGCCAGGAAGCCCCCAAAATTACCGGCATGGAACTGGTCGGCGCAGAGCTCGCAACCGGACGGGAACTCGTTCTGCCGCATCGCGGCGCGCATCGCAATCGCCTGCGCACTGGTCCAAATTTCTTCAATGGACTGGTCCGGATAGCGGCCAATATGAGCCGAGCGGCTGTAACAGCAGGCACTAACCGCACCATCCCGCCCGAAATACATACTACTCTCGGGTGCGTGGCAAATACTCGTCTTGTCAACACATTGCCTGGTTGCGTTGTACTCCTCGAGGAGTTCTTTAGGGAGCGGCATCTTATTGGTTCTTCGGTGCGGTGCCGGACTGCCGCGGATGGTGGGATTCCAGCAACTCAATCAACTGGGCTCCGGAGCAGGACCCCGCAAACCGGAGCATCTCTCGGGGAAAGCGGCGTAACTCCGAAAACATAGATCGTGCCCGCTCCGGCTCCACTGTGTTCTGGATATGTTCCAGCCAGCCAGTCAGCTTTTCCGTGTCGAAACTCATGCCCTGAAGCTGTCCTTCCGCCTGCAACAGGCCGGCTGCCTCCCAGAGAGCCGACATGTATCCCTTGAGAGCAACCACCGGATCTGGCTCCTGAACCTCGATCAAATGCACGACGTTCGGAGCGCTGCGGCCTGCCAAGTCGGATAGAACGAGGGTAAGATAGCCCGACTTGGAGTACCGCGCGAGCAGGGCGGCATACTTCTCGTCCAATGCCGGGGGCTCGGCCGAGGGATCGTCATTGATCCAGTACTGGATCTGCCGGCAAAAGCTTTCGATCGCCTCGCGGTTTGCCTTTTCGATCTCGGTACGGGGCTCCGGGATCGCACTGCGGAAGACCTCAAGAACTTCGCGTTGCTCCGCCTGAGGCAATGCCTTGATCGACTGAGTTGCCGGATAGACCAAAGTATTAAAAAACACCCGGATGCCCCGTTCCCCGGCAAAGGTCATCAGCTCCGGGATCTCCCGGTAGTTTGAAGCCATCGGACAAATGGCGATCGTCAGCCCCTTGGCCTTCTTCAGGCGGTTGATCGCTGCAAATTTCTCCACATTATCCAAAGTCCGCTCCAGCGTTGCATTCCGCCGGATCGACTCATAAGTGCTCTTCGTTACACTGTCCAGCGAGACAATAATCTCGCAGTTCAGCATTTCCAGAACGCGCTTTACCTTGTCCGTGTAGACTGTTCCGTTGGTCGTGATCGAAACGCTGCACCCGGGATTCACCTTGATCAGATTGTCCCAAATGCTGTAGTACAGGTCGATCAAAAAGGGCTCTCCGCCGAGGAACTTCGCGTGAGTCAGGTGCGGAAGAAACGGGAGCAGTTGCTCCACAAAAGCCTTGTCGTAATACTGCGGCAGCGGGGGCAGATTGTCCCGGTTTGCCCGGATGCTGGAAGAAAAGAACCCGGAACACATCACGCATTCGAGATTGCACTTATTGGACAGCTCGAAATCAAGTCTCGTCGGATACCGTTTGATTCTTTGCGGCCTCAGTACGGAACGAACGCGGTCCAACCACCCGGGCGCCTCCGGCAGCCGTGCATTGTCATCGTACTGCCGCGCCAGAAAGCCCTTAAAATTGCGCGCGTAGAACTGATCGGCGCACAAATCGCAGCCTCCCGGGAGCTCGTTCCGGCGCATTGCCGCCCGCATGCTGTTCGCCTCGGCACCGGTCCAAATCTCCTCAATCGACTGGTCCGGATATCGGCCCATCTTTGCGGAACGGGTGTAGCAGCACGCACTCACCACTCCGTCCCGCCCGAAATACATGCTGCTTTCAGGAGCATGGCAGATACTGCCCTTGTCAACACACTTCCTGGAAGCGTTGTACTCCTGTAGGAGCTCTGCGGAAAGAGACATAAGCGATGATGAGGCTAAACCGAAGCTCCGGCTAGGCGGCGCCTACCGACGCGGCCAATTTACCGATAAACCCTAACAACTCCTGCACAGGGGCCGTGGCGCCGTAACTCTCCAGCAGAGTCTGCCGCACATGCGCCATGATTTCGAGGACCCGGGCGTGGCTGTGCGCCGGATCGAAGCGCGACGCATGGCTGGGCCGGTTGTGCCGATTGTCCTGATCCGGCGGCTTGCCGGTGTCATGGTGCGCGCGTCCCGCATCCAGAAGGTCGTCGCAAATCTGGAATGCGCGGCCCAACAGCTGTCCGCATTCCGCCAGAGGCTCCACCTGTTCCACCGGAATTCCCGCCGCCAGCGCCCCGGCCGTCAGGGCCAGCCGCATCATGGCGGAGGTCTTGCAGTCCCGCTCTTCGAGCAGATCGTCTCCCGGCGCGACGCCCAGATCGATCGCCTGGCCGCCAATCATCCCCGCCACCCCGATGCACTGGGTGGCTTCATGAATCAGCGCCGGATTCTGACCAAACAGGGCATAAGCCTGATTGAGCAGCGCGATCCCCGCCAGCAGGGCAACACTCTCCCCGTACGCCCGGTGCAGGGACGGATTTCCGCGCCGAAGGTCCGCATCATCCATGCACGGCAGATCGTCAATGATCAGGGAACTGGTGTGCACGAATTCCACCGCGCACGCCGCACGCAGCACGCGTTCGTCATACGCGCCAAAAAGCGCCGCACCCAGCAGCGTAAGCCGGGGACGCAGGCGTTTTCCGCCGGGAAACACCGCATCCCGAAGTGCCTTGTCGAGCACGATCGCGGCCTCGGAGTGACACGAGGGCAGAAATTTTTCGAGTCCCCCCTCAATGATTTCGCGAACCGAACTCCTGCCCGGGGGGCCCGGCTGTTCCACTGCTTGCGGTGCCGCTTGTACTGGCTCTGTTGGCATATTTTACAGTTCAGCTTTTACAGTTCAGCCTTCGGACAAATTGGAGGAGCCGGTACTGCCGGGGATGCGGGTACTGCGGAGCATCAATAAGATCCCACTTTTATCAACCTATCACACGACGGAATCCCGGGGCCGGGCACCCAATCCGACCGGAATTCCCCTTTCTGAATAGATCTCAATCAGCTGATCGTTCAGCTTGTCTATGTCGTGATTCCGCCTGATATCGGCTCTTCCCGCCACCCCCATCCGCCTGCGCATTTCCGCGCTCCCGGCCAGCTGCCCGAGCCCGGCCGCCAGCTGCGCCACGTCGCCCTCCGGTGCCAGGAATCCGGAAACACCGTGCCGGACCACTTCCGGAATGCCCGCATGAAAGCTTGAAACCACCGGAATCCCGGACGCGAACGCCTCCATGATCACGACCGGCGTTCCCTCTTCGTCTCCGCTTTCCGCAGTGATACTGGGTGCCAGCAGAATATCGGTTTCGTGCAGCGCGCGCACGACCTCCGGCCTCGACTGCCACCCGGCAAGCTCGACGACCCCGCCCAGGCCGAGTTCATCCACCATCTTTTCGATAACCGGACGCAACGGACCGTCGCCAATGATTCGATACCGGATCCCCGGTACTTCCCGCACCAATTCCGCCACCGCCCGAAGCCCGAATTCATACCCTTTTTTGGGGACCATGCGGCCGATCGTCGTGATCCGCAAGGTCTCACCCGGCCTTGAGCCCTCTGCCGCCGTAAAGAGGTCGGTCTTCACTCCCAGCGGGTGCACAAGAATCCGGGCCGGTTCACACCCCAGCCCGATCAACTTGGATTTCATATCCCCGCTGATCGCGAGGAACCGTTCTCCTTCCGCAAACAGCCGCCCGTATGGATTTGAGCGGCCTTTCGGAAACTCGGACACATCGTATCCGTAGAAGGAAGTGATCAGCGGCCCCTGCACGGCCCCGATTTCACGCAACGCGAGGCCGCGCACCCCGTTGGGGCCAAAATGCGCATGGATTACGTCAAACCGTGGCCGCGCCGCGATTGCCGCCGTCTCGAAAAAAAGCCGCAGCGAAGCCGCCCGCGCCCCGTACCGCAGAAAATTCAGGGACTTAGCCTGTACTCCGCCAATTTTCCCCCTCTGCGACAAAGCCAGCCGGATCGCCGCGGCGGGCCGGCCCCAAAACGCTTCCGGCATGGGCGGCAGATATCTGCGCCCCGGCAAACCGCGCGCCTCAACCTCCGGATGGACCGCCGCCTTCGATTCCGAAAGCACCGGAAAGATCTCGACATCGTGGCCGCGATCGATCAGCCCCGTGACCTGATCCAGAATAAACGTCTCGGAGACCGTTGGAAACGTGGAAACAAGAAATGCGATCCGCACAGGTTACGCCTCACCGCCGCGAAGCAGTTCCCGCACTGCGTGGCCGCCTCGCTGCACCAGCCCGGGCAGATGCTCCTGCCACGGGAGATTCGGCGGGGCGCTCAGTCCGGCCGGGCTTCTGCGAAACGGTGTCGTCATCATTCTCGTGAACAGGTCCACATAGCGGTCAACCATCCGGTCCAGCCGAAAGCTCCCGGACGCGGCCTTCTCATAGGCGGCCTCCGCCATCCGCCGCCTCAGCGCCGAATCGTTCTGCAGGGTGGCCAGCCGGTCGGCGAAGGCCGCAAAATCGCCGGCACGGACCCGAAACCCCTGCACACCGTCATCCAGCAGTTCTCCCACCCCGCTGCGGATGTCCGTCACAACCGGCACACACCCCTGCCCCATCGCTTCCAACATGCTAATGGGAAGCCCTTCGAACGCCGAGGCCAGCAGGAACACATCGTGCCCGGCCAGCACCGCGGACAGTTCCGTGCTGCCGAGCGTGCTCAAAAAGGTTACCGATGACGCCACTCCCAGCGCTGCGCACCGGGCCCTCAGTTCCGTTTCCGCCGGACCGGAACCGACCACGGTGAGGCGCACGGGCACGCCCCGGTCGAGCGCCGCCCGCACAATCCCGGGAAGGTCCAGAACACGCTTCTGAGGCTGGTCCAACCGCCCCGTGTACACCAGGCGCAGGACACCGCCCGCTGCCCCGGAGCGCTCTGGAAACTGCGCCGCCGAAGCAATTCCGTAGGGGATCGTGCAAATCCGCCCCGCCAGGTCCGGACGGATGCGGAGCGTCTCCTCCCGGATCGAAGTGCTCACGGCCACAACCGCATTCCAGTAGCTCCCCAGCCTCGCCACGTGATCGTAGTGCTGCGGATCGTCGCTGTGAATGATCCCCGCCACCGCAACCCGGTTGCTGAGCTGCGCGCTGACGCACGAATGCCCGAAGTCGTAGTTCGGAACATAGATGCACGGAGCCCGGGACTCCAAATACGCCCTCATAGTCCGGCACCGGGCCCGGTAGCTCAGGAACCGGGCCGCCGGCAGCGTTTCGAACGGGATATCCGCCGGCCTTGGCAGCGGCTTGGTATCCGTCCAGTCCGGCCGCGTAATCACAATGTGAGCCGCAATTCCCCGCGCCCTCAGCCCGCGCACCAGATTCGCCGAGAACACGTTGGGCCCGTTCAAACTCCAGGCGGGTGTTGCGAGAATTACACTCGGAATCGACGGCATGGCGGCTAGCCCGATTTCTCCCGAAAATACTTCCGGGCCCGCTGAACCGCTTGCTCCAGATGCCAGCGCCCGGGAAAGTACACCCTCCGCTTGGTCAGCCACGGGCTGTTGGGAGGCGGCAGGACCGGGCCCGCGGGCCTCCGGAATTCGCCCAGTTCCGCTTCCGCCAGCACCCGCTCGAACAGACCCAAATACGAGGCAACCATGTCTTCCGTGCTGAATCCGCCCGTTCGGATTCGTTGATAGGCCGCCTCGGAGAGCATTCGGGTATGCGCGCTGTCGGCCTGCAGCCTCGCCAGGCAGTCCACGAACCCCGCAATGGCACCGACCGGCACCCGATAGCCCGTTTCCCCGTTCCGCACCACTTCAGGGATGCCGCTCGGAATGTCCGTCACCACCGGCACACACCCGTGCGCCATCGCCTCCAGCAGGCAGACCGGCAGCCCCTCGTAGTCCGAGGCCAGAATCAGCACGTCACTCTGTGCAAACACCCCGAGGACCTCATGATTCGGCAGCGTGCCGGCAAACCGCACGGCCCCGCCCGCCAACCACGGGCCAAACGCACGCCTCAGGTGACCCTCTTCCTCGCCGCCGCCCACAATCGTCAATTCCGCCGGAACACCCCGCTCCGCCAGGCCCGCAAAAATCAACGGCAGATCCCGAACACGCTTCTGCTCCTGTACGAGGCGCCCGGCATAAACCAGCCGGAGCGGACGCTCTGCCGTCCGTTCGCGCTCCGTCCAGCCCGCGGGCACGTGGACTCCATAGGGAATCGTAACCAACCGGGGTGCCAGAGCAGGATCCAACTCCAGAATCCTGTCCGCAATCGTCCCGCTCACCGCGACAATCGCATTCCAGTACCGGCCCAGCCTGGCCACGTGCTCATAGTGCACCGGGTCATCACTGTGCACGATCCCCACGATGCCCACCTTCTGTGACAAGGTCGGACTGATGCAGGAATTCCGCCAGTCATAGTTCGGGATGTAAATACCGGGAGAATTCTTCTCGAGATACTCCCGCAGTACCTTCCAGCGCTTCCGCCAGGCCATGTTCCGCGAGACGGGCAGCGTATGCACTGCCACGTCCGTTGGCGGAGCCATCGGGTCCGGAGTCCGGTCATCCGGGCAGGTCATCAGCATCCGCGCATCGCGGCCCAGCGCCTGCAAGCCCCGCACCAGATTGGCCGAAAACACATCCACGCCGCTCACCCGGCCGGACGTGGCCGAAACCATCACATTCGGATACGGACGCGGCAGATCCTTGCGCCACTTGGGAAGACGGTGGCCGGAGACGCCCTGCATTTCGCGCACAAACCCTTGAAAATCATGCCATTTTGACGGCAGGACCCCGATCCCCTCAAACAGGAACGCCTGCGACTGCTCGAACAGCTTCACGCCCGCAACCTGATAGGGAGGCAGCCGCAGCATCCCCGCCGGTCGCCGGAATGTGCCGCCGTCTGTCAGGTCGCCGAACAGGGCCAGATACCGCTCAACCATGGTCCCCACACTGAAGCCGCCTTCGAGGACCGCCCGGTTCGCCTCCGCCGACATGCGCGCGCGAAGCCCGGGATCACTCTGGAGCAGGGCAATACGGGCCGCGAATTCCCTGATTCCGCCGATGGGAACCACAAACCCGTTGCGGCCGTCGCGCACCAGGTCGCTAATCCCGCTGCGGATATCCGTCACAACGGGCACACACCCCCGGGCCATCGCCTCCCCCAGCGCGTTGGGCATGCCCTCGAACTCGGACGTCAGCAGGCAAACGTCGAATTGGCCCAGCAGGTCCATAAGCGCGGCATGCGGCACCTGTCCCGTAAACCGCATTGCCCCGCGCTCCACCAGCGCCTGCGAGACCTGCATGAGGCGCTCCCG
>Ga0007854_10001419_pt1 | contig 15205 bp, 9 predicted proteins | sample CryBogCBH12Aug08_FD_60382 | JGI IMG/M metagenome (GOLD analysis project Ga0007854, IMG submission 60382) | Freshwater microbial communities from Crystal Bog, Wisconsin, USA - CBH12Aug08 | ecosystem: Environmental > Aquatic > Freshwater > Lake | place: Crystal Bog, Wisconsin, USA | collected...
TGACTGCATCGATTGCCATAACCGCGCTTCGCACACATTTGTGACTGCGGAAGAAGCAATCAACCGCTCCATGGCAGACGGCGCCATCAGTCCCGACCTCCCTTGGGTCCATAAAGAGGGCCTGGAATTGCTGAAAGCCAACTACACCAGCCAGGACGAAGCACGCGCCCGCATCCCCGAGCAACTGGCAGCCTTCTACAAGGCCCAGCACCCTGAGGTCTTGCAGGCAAAAGCGGACCTCGTAAAGTCAGCAGGAGAGAAGCTGGCCACCATCTACTCCCAAAACGTCTTCCCAGACATGAAAGTCACCTGGGGCACGCATCCCAACCACATCGGCCATATGAGCTATCCGGGCTGCTTCCGCTGCCACGATGGCGACCATGTCTCCAAGGACGGAAAGACCGTTACGCAGGACTGCGCCAACTGCCACAACCTGCTCGCTGTGGAAGAGAGCAAGCCAAAGGTCCTCGCAGACTTGGGACTGTAGCTTTATTGAGAACCAAACGGTGGCCCATTACTCCGGCGGCTTCACAGCCCTCCGCCGGGGCAATGGGCCGCCGATTTACTTTTTCGGCTGACTAGCTGAGGGCGGCCCTATAATAATCTGCTGCCCGCTGAGGCTAAACCGCTATACAATCAGGGGCGAAGCACACCGAATGCGCAGAAGCTCTACCCAAAAGGTGTAGGGTGTAAAGACGATTCCGTGTAGGAAGATGGGGTATTGCCCTATCCACCGCACGAAAAGAGCGCAGGATTTTCGGGGTTCGAATATAAAGAGGAACATGGGACAGAAACGAAGCTTCCGTTTGCCGTATGCAGCTCTGCTCCTGGCTGGCCTCGGAGTTGCCATGGCGCAGGCCCCGGCAAGCCTTTCCTCTGACCAGGGCCTATCCGCTGGGGCCTCGGTCACACGCATGGCCGGCGACTGGCGCAGCACCGCAGCAGTTGCTATTCCTGACAGTGTCCCACCTGTTTACCGGACCGCACTTGATCAGGGCTCGGCCCCGCCAAATCAACGATTGGATCGTATGCTGCTTCTGCTGGCTCCGTCAGCGGTTCAACAGCAGGCTCTCACCACAGAGCTTGGCAACCTCCAAAACCCTGCCTCGCCCAACTACCATCGCTGGCTATCTCCAGCATCGTTTGCAGATGCGTACGCCAACTCCCCTTCCGATACAGCCGCAATCTCCGCATGGTTGCAGAGTCAGGGCTTCAAAGTAGCCCCTTTGCCGGCAGGCCGGGGATGGATTGAATTCTCTGGGACTGTTGCCCAGGTTGAGCAGGCCTTTCAAACTCAAATTGACACCGTGGCCACCGCAGCCGGAACGCGTGCCGTGCTTACGTCCGGCATTTCGGTTCCCGCCGCCCTCAGCCCTCTTGTGCAGGGCCTCGTCTCGCTGGATGGTGCGCTTTCCCTGCCTGCGCAGACTACACCCAGACCCATCGTTTCTGCAGTTGCAGAACTCGCCGCTCAAACTTCACCAGCAATCGCCGAGGCATTCACCCCGCAGATTGTCACGCAGCTTCTTCGTCTTGATAGCCTCTCCGCGTCCGGCATCAACGGCGCTGGCCAAACCATCGCCATTGCGGCACGCAGCAATATTGTTAACACAGACGTTGACGCCTTCCGTTCCGCCTTCGCACTGCCTGCAATGCCACTCAAGATCGTTCTCAACGGCGAAGACCCCGGCCTTACCGGCGATCAGGGACCAGCCACTCTCGCGGCCTCTTGGGCCGGTGCGGCTGCTCCAGGTGCGCAAATTATTCTCGTTCCCGCAGCCACCACGGCCGCAACGGATGGAATGGATTTGTCCCTGGCGGCAATCGTTGACCAGGTTCTGGCGCGTACAGTGGCCGTTGGGTATTCGTCCTGCGAAGCCGGCATGAGCGCGGCTCACCAGGCTTTCTACTCGGCCCTCTACCAGCAGGCTGCCGCTGAAGGCATCTCGGTAATCGCCGCATCAGGAGACAGCGGTGCATCGGCTTGCCACTTGGCCGGCAGTGACACACCGGTCAGCAGTGGCTATGCAGTTAATGCGCTGGCCTCCACTCCATGGAATACTGCTGTCGGCGTGGCAGCATTTGGCGAGGTCGGGCCTTCCGCTGGCAACAAGGCGCTCTCGGCATGGTCTCCTGCCAGTGCAGCCGACCCCGCATATGCAGGCGGCGGCGGCAGCAGCGCGTTCTACGCTGCGCCGGCGTGGCAGCCTATTCCAGCGAAACTCTCAGGCGAGGCAACCCACACCCGTCTCTTGCCAGACGTTGCCTTGCCCACCGCGATCGATACTGGCGTCAATCACGGCTTGGCTTTCTGCCTCAGTGGCTCGGCAGCAGCCTCCAGCGGATGCACCTTGGTACGCAGTGGCGGCAGTTCCGCGGCTGCGGCACTGTTCGCGGGCATCGCGGCACTGGTGGCTCAAAAGAACGGCACGCAGGGCAACCTGGCCCCTAACCTGTATGCGCTCGGTAACAGAAGCGGCGTCTTCAATGACGTGCAGCAAGGCGGCGCTCAACTCAAGTGCGCGGCCGGCAGTCCCGGCTGCGGTGCAACAGAACAGATTGGCTATACCGCCGCCACAGGTTATGACTTGGCCACCGGGCTCGGGTCCATTGACGGCAGTGCGCTGGTCAATCAATGGGCCGTGTCTCCGCAGGTTGGCACCGATGCGGTCAATGTATCCCTCGTCATCTCCCCCACACAAATCAACGCCACTTACAATCCTTCTGCACTCATCACCCTCTCTTCCACCGTGCTCTCGCTTACTGGCCACGGAACACCCACCGGTACGGTGACATTTTTCGATAACTCTACCGCGGCCGCAATCTCGGCGCCCTCTGCTCTGGACGGCACAGGAACAGCAACCCTTACTACCGAGGGCGTCTTTGCTGCGGGCGGCAATGAGATGGTGGCGATCTACAACGGCAACACGACCTACGAGTCGGTCACCTCCACGCCGCCAATCAATATCAACATTCAGGACAGCACAACCAGCCTTGCCGTAGTGCCCTCCAATTACACTCCAGCCTCAGGCTCCACAATCTCGGTCCTTGTCACACTTACGGTCGGTAGTCCTGTAGCGGGCAGCCTTGCCCCCACCGGCCTGATCAGGCTGAACCTGGATGGTTTGCCCACCACGGCCGCGTTGCTCACCACCACGGGCGGCGTCACTTCGGCGACTCTTTCGCTTCTGATTCCGGTAAGCAGTTCGCTCCACACCCATGCCCTCCAAGCCACCTATGCTGGCGACACAAACTATTCGGCTTCCACATCTCCGCCGGTCACTGTCACCGTGGCGACAAGCGGAACCACCTCGGTTGTAACGCCTGCCACTACCACGCCGTATGCAACCAACTCGCTGGTGTTGACGGCTACAGTCGCTCCGGGTGCAACCGGCGCCACTGCGCCCACCGGGACCTTTACATTCACCCTCGATGGAGTAGCCCAGGGTACCGCGACTCTCGTTCCCGGACTTCCTTCAACGGCCACTCTCGCCATCATTGTCCCCGCCGGCGCAGGAACCCACACTGTAGGCGGCACCTACAACGGTGACACCAACAATAGCGGTTCAACAGCTACCTCGGTCACCATTACCGTTTCTAAGGGGCCAACTACGTTGGCTCTGGTTCCGGCCACCAGCACCCCGGCCCCCGGAGCTCCCCTGCAGGTAACAGCGAACCTAACTGAGTCGTCCCCCGGTGCGGCCATTGCCACCGGTACGGTCACCTTCACCATGGATGGCGTAAACCAGGGCACTGCATCGGTGGTCTCAGGTACAGCGGCTACACTTACCATCACCGCACCCGCCGCTGGAACGCACACTTTGCAGGCCACCTATGCTGGCGACAATAACTACAGCGGCTCCACCGCGCCAACCGTCACCATCACGGTTTCAAAGGTCGTCACCACAGTTGTTGTCGTGCCCTCCACCACCACACCGGCGGCAGGCAGCGCTATCACTGTTTCTGCCACCCTCACCCCGGCATCCACCCTCTCCTCACTACCCAGCGGAACAATCACCTTTTCGCTCGACGGCGTGACTCAGACCACCGTGCCTCTCGGGGCTGGCTCGCCCTCTACAACCACCACCACTATCACCGCGCCCACTTCTGGGACCCACCTCCTTACTGCCACCTACAATGGCGATACCTACTACGCCACTTCTACCTCGACCGCGGTTTCGCTCACCGTCACTAAGACTGCCACCACAACGGTGGTCGTGCCGTCCACCACTACGCCGGCCTCGGGCAGTTCGCTGCAGGTTACTGCCACCATCACTCCCACGGCCTACGGTTCCTCGCTGCCCACCGGCACCGTTACATTCACGGTCGATGGAGCCACGCAGGGAGTGCAAAACGTAACCTCAGGCACGCCAACCACCGCTACCATCACCTTCACAGTCTCCAATGTTGGGACGCACACTTTACAGGCGACTTACAGCGGCGACAACAATTACGCCTCCTCGACCGCGACGTCCGTCCTCTACACCGTATCCAAGACGGCCACAACGCTTACACTCTCGCCTTCCACCGCCACGCCCACGGCGGGCACCACCCTGCAGGTCACGGCCAATGTCTATCCATCGGCCACCCTCACAACACTCCCCACGGGAACTGTGACCTACACGCTTGATGGCGTAAACGTGGCCTCGGCCAACGTGGTTTCAGGCTCACCCGCAACCGCAACGGTTAGCTTTACAGTCCCCACCGCTGGGGCTCACACCTTGCAGGCCACCTACGGCGGCGACACCATTTACTCAGCATCCAGCGCTACTGCGCTCACGCTCAATGTCTCCAAGAGCACGCCCACGGTTGTCGTGACTCCGGCTACACAGACGCCCACAGCCGGCAGCACCCTGCTTATCTCCGCTGCCATCAGCCCTTCGGCTACAGGGGCCTCGTCGCCCACCGGCATCGTCACCTTCACGCTGGATGGAACAAATATTGGCACTACCGGAGTTGTTGCAGGCTCGCCCTCCACGGCCAGCATTACAATCAGCACGCCCTCCATAGGGACTCATACTATCCAGGCCAACTATGGCGGCGACGGCAATTACAACGCCACCACATCGGCGGGTGTAACCATCGCCGTCACCAAAGGCAACACCACCCTCGCAATAACTCCGGCCACCACCACGCCTCTGGGCGGCAGCAACATGCAAGTTACAGCTACCGTCGCGGCTACCATCGCTGGCACCACAGTACCCACAGGTATAGTCAACTTCACTCTAGACGGGGCAAGCGTCGGCAACGGAACTATCTCGGGAGGCACCACGGCCAGCATCAACATCACCGTGCCCTCCACCGGTACACATGCCCTGCAGGCTTCGTATGCGGGCGATACCAACTTCAACGGATCAGTCGCGCCGCCTGTCAACATCACTGTGGCTCGCACGCCCACCACCATCGTTATCACGCCGTCCACCACTACTCCAGCCTTAGGCTCAACCCTGCCGGTCACGGCGACTGTCACGCCCTCCAGTTTCGGCTCCACAATGCCTTCGGGATCGGTAACCTTTACCGTAGATGGAGTCACAGTTGGAATTCAGACCGTAACGGCGGGCCTGCCTTCGACGGCAACCTTTACGTACCCAGCATTCCTTCCAGGTGCTCACTTGCTGGCGGCCACCTATAGCGGTGATACCTATTACGCCAACTCCACCGCCACCGCTGTCACCGTCACCGTACCCAAGAGCCCAGTCTCTATGACGATTACCCCGGCCACCACAACGCCTGCCGGGGGCGCATCGCTTGCCGTTACCGCCACCATCACAGCCACAACACCCGGAACCACCCTCCCCACTGGCACCGTAACCTTCTCGGTGGATGGCGTTAGTGCCGGAATTGTTGGGGTGGTGCCCGGCACACCCGCTACCGCCGCCACGGTCATTCTCTCCACCATCGTCACCCCGGGGACGCACATCCTGCAGGCCACATACAGCGGCGATACCTACTACAGCACGGCTACGGCTCCCGCGGTTACCATCACAGTCGCCAAGAGTCCCTCCACAATTTCAATAACCCCGTCCACGCTTACGCCTACTGCCGGCGGCTCCATGGTGGTTACGGCTTACATCACGTCATCCAGCCCTGCGGCAACGCAGCCTACCGGCATCGTTACTATCACTGAAGACGGCTCCACGGTTGGCGTTGGAACTGTAGTGGCTGGTGCACCATCCATCGCTACCATTACCCTGCCCATGGTCTCTGCAGGCTCGCATATTCTCCAGGGAAGTTACAGCGGCGACACATTCTATACAGCGTCCAACTCCGCCACAGTCCCCATCGTCGCGGCAAAGGGCACCACAGTCACCACGGTGACGGCTACGCCTGCGGCCCTCACTGCAGGGGTTACTGAGACGCTCACGGCCACCATCGCGCCCACAAATCCAGTTACCGGCACCGTCTACACCATCACCGGCACGGTGAGCTTCTACGACGGCGGCACCACCCTGCTCGGAAAGGTTTCTGTCGCAGCCAACACAGCAACCATCACCGGAATCTCCCTTAAAGACAACGTCAACCACACCATTACAGCCATCTACTCCGGCGACACCAACTGGCTCGGCAGCTCCTCCAGTGTCCTTCCCCTGGATGCGACCACCCTGCCAGATTACGTGGTGCTTACCTCAAACTTCTCCGTCGCGCAGCCCGGAGCCGCCATCGTTCTTACCGCTACCGTGACACCGGCGGCCCTCCCGGCAATCACCGGAGAGCAGAACCCCACTGGCACCGTTGTCTTCTACAACGGAACCACGGTCATCGGTACCTCGCAGCTCACCGCAGTGGCGCTCGGCGACACAGCAGTCGCCACACTCACTACGCAAACGCTGCCCGGCGGGCAAGACACTGTCTATGCCTACTACCAAGGCGACCTCTACTACGACGCGGCAACCTCGAATCTTCTCACCCTTACGGTTGAAGACTTCACCATTACGCCCGCCTCCACAAATCCCTCCACAAACTTGACCATCGTGCAGGGTTCCTCCGGCTCGGCAACCTATGTCATCACCGGATCCGGCGGATTTAACAACCAGGTCCAAGTCGTCTGCGCGGTTCCCTCCCAAGACAACATGACCTGCACCGCAAGTCCCCAGCAGGTGGTGCCCACCGGCACGGTCACCTTCGTGGTGCAAACCTTCACCTCGGCAACTACGCTTGCCGGTGGCGTCGGGTCAAAGCCCATTTGGATGCATGCCGCGGGTGGCGCAGCACTGGGCGCTCTGGGATTCTTCCTCCTGCCGTTTGGCCGTCGCTCGCGCAACATCCTCCTCAAGGCCGCGGGAAACACAACCAGGAGCCTCCTGGTTCTAGTCCTGCTGCTGGTGGCACTCGCGGGCACAGGAATCGGCTGCACCAGCAGCACAGGCCTCGCACCCTATGGAACTCCGCTTGGCGTGGCTATCCTTAAAATTACCGGCTCAGCTTACGTTGACAACACGGTTGTGAGTCACAGCCTCTACCTCACCGTCAACGTCGTTGCAAAATAGGCCCATCTCACGGTTGAAGCGTTGATTAACAAATGGCGGCCGCCTTCCGGTCGCCATTTGCACTTGGGTGCAGAAATTCTCTGGCCTGAAGTGGTAGCCTTGCCTTTCGAAGTCAAGGAGCAAATTTCCGCATGATTCCTGCCCATCCCATCCATTTCAATCTCGTCGCTGCCGCCCATGCCGCAATGATCGAACACGGATTCCAGCCCGACTTCCCAATCGGAACAGACAAGGAACTCGCGGCAATTCAGGCCGATCCTGAGCCACCAGCCATACCAGGTGCGCAGGACCTCCGCAGCCTCCTCTGGTCTTCCATTGACAACGACACATCCAAAGATCTTGACCAGATCGAATGGGCCGAACAACTCCCTGACGGGCGCATCCGCGTGCTGGTCGGTGTAGCTGACGTGGATGCGCGTGTCCACAAGGGAGCTATAATTGACAGCCACGCTCAGAGCGAAACTACCTCTGTCTACACCGGTGTCAAGGTATTCCCAATGCTGCCAGCCGAGCTCTCCGAGGGCATCACCTCGCTGAACGAGAATCAAGACCGCGTCGCTGTGGTCATCGAGTATGCCGTAGACGCCTCCGGTGCTGTGGCCGATGGAAAGGCCTACCGCGCGCTGGTGCGCAACAAGGCGCAACTGGCTTATAACGCCGTGGGAGCATGGCTTGAGGGGCGCAGCCCGGCTCCGGCCAAGGTCGCCTCTAACTCCGCACTGGCCGCGCAGCTCAAACTTCAGGACACGGCGGCGCAGCGCATGGTCGATGGCCGCTTCCAGCATGGAGCGCTCGACCTTGAAACGATTGAAACCCGTCCCGTAATGTTGGCTGATCAAGCCGTCGAAATTGCGCGCCTTGAGAAGAATCGCGCCACGTCGCTCATTGAAGAGTTCATGGTGGCCGCCAACGGCGTTATCGCTCGCACCTTCGAGCAGGCAGGTGTGGCCAGCATCCGCCGCATTGTGCGCACGCCCAAGCGCTGGGACCGTATTGTCGAATTGGCTGCAGGCCTGGGAACCACACTCCCCGCACAGCCCGACTCAAAAATGCTCAACGATTTTCTCCTGGCTCAGAAGAAGAAAGACCCCGACCACTTCCCTGATCTCTCCCTGGCCGTCGTCAAGCTCATGGGCCCCGGCGAGTACGTACTGGTCAAGCCAAATGAGGTCTCCCCCGGCCACTTCGGCCTGGCCGTGCAAGACTACACCCACTCCACGGCCCCCAACCGCCGCTTCCCTGACGTGGTCACCCAGCGGCTCATGAAGGCGCTTCTGGCGAATGCTTCGCAGCCTTATTCTGAAGGCGACTTGAACGCCATTGCAGTACACTGCACCCTGATGGAAGACAACGCCCGCAAAGTCGAGCGCGAAATGCAGAAGCGCATCGCCGCCGTGGTCCTCCGTCCCCGCATCGGCCAGAGCTTCCCGGCCATCGTCACCGGAGTAAACCAGTACGGCACCTTCGTCCGCACCCTCAACCCGCACGTGGATGGAAAGCTGGTGCAAGGCGGAAAAAGTCTGGACGTAGGCGATCGCGTGACGGTAAAGCTGATATCCACTGATCCGCAGCGGGGCTTCATCGACTTCACTATATAACATGCAGCGGCGCAGTCGCCCCTATGGGAAGGGCATTGGAATCGTGAGGAACATCTATCGTCTTGCGGCGATCGTCAGCCTTGGACTCGCGTTTGCCCCATCGGCGCTGTACGCGCAGGCACCCTGCCTGCACACAACAACAGCCCTTACCAGAAATAGCGCCGCCCTTCACATTACCGACGGAGGCTGCACCAAACCGATCAAATGACCCTCGGGTCCCAAGTAGCATGCAATAATCGCACCGCTCGGGATAGTCTGAGGCCCAAAAGCTCTTAGCCCGCCGTTACACTCAATGGTGTTCAGCGCGACCTCCATGTTGGTCGTCTGAACGTACAAGGTCACATAGCGGTGCTCATCCCCCGTAGCGCCCAAGCCTCTATCGTGAAGCGAGGCTGGCTTCACCCACGAATATCGCTTGATCTCTGGTCCAAACTCCCACTCAAAGATATCGTCGTAAAAGCCGGTCAGCATCCGCTGATCCTCGCCGATAATGTCTAAATCAACAAAGGGGTTTGGCACGACTGAACGGCTTCCGTTAGAGCGTAACGACACACTATACCGTTAACTTTTTATAAGGCTGGTCAATACGCGCCAACGTAGGCTTATGCATGCCTGGTTCGAAAGAAACAATAGAAGGTAGTAGCTGGGCCCCATCGTCCTCAGGCTGCGGATTTGCGTCTAATCAAAAGTACGGTGTCTAACCAATGAAATGTAGCCCCTGAGCGCTCCTTCAAGCCAGGGCTGCTCGACCGGTGAGTTATCTTAGCGGAAGCCCCCAGTCCAGCTTGCCTTCCCCGGCAGGCCGCTCAGTGGGGCGCCGACTCCAAATTTGGTGAATCAATGCGTTCCAATTCTGTTTTTTTGTATGCTCCGCTCTCACTTTGTCTCATCTTCTTCGGGATGCCCTCCGACGCATCCGCGCAGCAACCGAGCCCTGTCCTGATTGCCGCCGCAGACGCGCCTCCTGAGACTCCCAGGCCTCAATTTGCGCTTGCCGTGGCAGATTCAGCAGACACAAAGACCCCGAGCAGCACGCCCCAAGGCGCCTCCAGTTCGCAAACGCCCATTGCACAAGCTAGCGGCGAAAAAAGCCAGCAACAAAAGGCCCAAGAGCAGATCAAAGAGCAGGAGCAGCAAAGAGTCCTGGGGATCCTCCCCAACTTCAACATCTCCTATCGCAGTGACGCCGTAAGCCTCACCGCAAAGCAGAAGTTAAGTCTTGCCTTTCACTCCGCCACCGATCCGGTAAACTTCGCCATTCCATTTTTTGTCGCCGGCTACCATGAGGCCAAAGACGACGACAAGGGATTCGGTTGGGGCCTCGAGGGCTATGGCAAGCGCACCGGTGCAGCTTACCTGGACTCTTTCACCGGAAACATAATCGGCAACGGCGCTCTGCCGGCGCTTCTCCATCAGGACCCTCGCTACTTCCGCAGGGGCCACGGCACCTTCAGCCGCCGCCTTGCCTACTCGCTGGCCACCAATGTCATCTGCAAGCATGACAATACAGGCAAGTGGGAACCAAACTACTCCAACGTCCTAGGCAATATTGCGGGGGGCGCAATTTCCAACCTATATTATCCCAGCAGCGATACAGGTTTTGGCCTTGCCATAAGCAATGGACTATTGGTCACCGCCGAGGGTGGGCTGGGCTCGATCTTCGACGAGTTTTGGCCCGACGTCGCGCGGAAGCTCCTGCATAAAGACCCCACGCACGGCCTCGATGCGCAGATCCGCGCGGCAGACAAAGCTTCCAGACAGGCTGCAAGAAACTAGAACTAACTCGGCGGCGCTCCGGGAGGCTGACGGCTATCTGTCGCCTCCTGTCTTGTGCGCTTGGCCCTTGCACCCCCGCAAGGAATTGGTATATCGTTTTTGTTCAATCCCGGAAGGGTAAATTTGCGCAGCGGAATTGCCCTGAAAGCATGGGAACAAGCTGGTTCAGTGGCAGCGTAATTTGCGCATCTGTACGTACCTGAGGGTGTCGTAACTGGAAGAAATCGATCTGGAGGAGTCTTCATGAAGCGGCTCGCATACGGAAGCTCGACTGTACTGCCGTACCTTCTCATTTTGGCGGCGGTTGTCCTGCGCCTCACGGTGAATCATCCCTATAACTTCATTCCTCTGTTCTCCTGCATCCTCTTCTTTGGAGCTACCCGACCCAAGCGTGAGTTCCTCATCCCGATTCTTGCCCTCATGGGAACGGATGTCTTTCTCACTACACAGCGGTATAGCTACGCGCTCACCGGCGATCACGCTGTCACCTGGGTCTGGTACCTGGCCGTGATGATTCTGGGTGCCTCGGTGCTCGGAACAAAGGTCTCCATTGCGCGGGTTGCCGTTTCTTCGCTGCTGGCCTCGGTAGGATTTTTCCTGATCAGCAATTTTGCCGTCTGGGCGGAGTGGGGTATGTATCCCAAGACAGGCAGCGGCCTGGGTGCCTGCTACATCGCCGCGCTGCCGTTCTTCCGTAATAGCATCGTCACTGAAACAGCATTCAGCCTGTTCATATTTGCTGTGGTTCACTACAGTGAGGCATTCACGCCGGCCAAAAACATGCAGGGCGCCTGCTCTTGAATCCGACGCAGTTCTGAGGAGTAGAAATATGGCTCAATTGAAAGAACTCTACGACGCAATTTTGAACGGCAATGCCAAACTGGCCCATAGCGCCACTGAAACTGCGCTTGCCGCCGGAACGCCTCCGATGGAACTGATTGCCGACTCCATGGTCCCGGCAATGGATGAAGTGGGCAAGCTCTTTGAGGCAGAAGAATACTTTGTTCCCGAGCTTCTGCTGGCTGGCCGTGCCATGAAGAGCGCAATGGAACTGTTGCGCCCGCTTCTGGTTGCTGCTGGGCAAAGGCTGGCCGTGCGCGTCATCATCGGCACAGTCAAGGGCGACCTGCACGATATCGGAAAGAACATCGTTGCTTCCATGCTTGAGGGCAGCGGTTTCGAGGTTATCGATCTTGGCGCTGACGTTTCGCCAGAGAGTTTTGTGGCCGCGGTTATTGAGCGCGAGCCTCATATTGTCTGCATGTCGGCGTTGCTTACGGTTACCATGCCCGCCATGAAGACAACCATTGATGCGCTTACAAATGCCGGCGTACGCACCAGGGTAAAGGTGCTCATCGGCGGTGCTCCCGTTACCAGCCAGTACGCCAAAGAGATTGGCGCAGACGGCTACAGCGAGAACGCCAGCGGCGCTGTAAGTCTCGTAAAGACCCTGCTTGCACCGGCCTAGAGCGGCGGCTGCGGCAGGTAGTTCGCAAATATTGCGTGCCTGTGCTTTCGGCTGCCAATTGGTAGCCGAAAGTCAGAGCGCTTCCCTGCAACCCCGCTCGGCAGAAGGTGCAACCAGATGAATCGCCAGTTCTATCTCGATCTTGCCGCTCGCGGTCTGCGCATGCCCATCGGCACAGACATGGTAATGAACGAGGAGAGCGAGCCGGAGAAGATTCGCAACAACGGTGCGAAGCTGGGAAGAGTGATTGAACGCGCTGCCCGCCGCTGGGGCACGCCGCTCGCGGTTCCGCTCATGGACCTGCGCCTGGAAAAATTTGATCTCCTGGCCCTCGCCGGAATTCCTGAGGCAGAAGCAGAAAGCTGTCACTTTAACAAGCCGCTCGATGAAGCCACGCTGGCAATGCTGTGCGCCGAGCAGACCGTGCCGCTTTGCCTTGGCAGCAGGGCGCGCGATGAAGGCCTCAGCTATATAGCCACGCTTCCTGACCTCATTCCTGTCGGCATGGCCATCGGCCCCTTCTCGCTTACCACGCGCCTGCTCGCCGATCCCATCACGGCAACCGCCATGGCCGGCTCCGGCGTTGAAACTGAAGACTCGAACGAGGTAAAGCTCCTCTGGCAATGCCTGCGCGTCTCCGAGGCCGCCGTGCTCCGCTCTGTGCGCAGCCAGATTCGCCACGGCGCGCGTGCAGTCATGATCTGCGAGCCCACAGCATGCACGGCGTTCATCTCTCCACGACAAATCAAGGCAGGTTCCAACCTCTTCGAACGCTTGGTAATGGAGCCCAACCTCCGTCTGAAGGCCGCGCTTGAGGCAGCAGGCTGCGACCTTGTCTTTCACGACTGCGGCGAACTTATTGACCCCATGGTAGAGGCCTTTGCCAATCGACTCCATCCCGTGATTCTGAGCCTCGGCAGTTCGCGCAAGCTCTGGGAAGACGCCCGCCTGGTGCCCCACGATGTGGTCCTCTACGGAAATCTGCCCACCAAGTCTTTTTACTCGGATGGAGCTATGCCTATTGAAGAGGTGTTGCGCCGCACCGATGAACTGATCGCCAACATGGCAGCCTGCGGCCATCCGCATATTGTTGGTTCGGAGTGCGATGTTCTATTTGTAGCGGAAGCGCAGGAGACCATCGCGAAAAAAGTCGATGGGATGATGGCCCGTGTAGTCGCCGGCTGACAACGCAAAATCGAGTGACGCTTTCTCAGAGAAAGTCCAATTTGCCAAGGGTGAAATCATGGAGCAGACAGTGAGCCAATATTCAACGCTCGCCATATCCAGTGTGGATCAGTTGTTGTATGGCATCAGCCCGTATCCACTCGCATGCGGCCTGGGTTTAACCATCGGCGGCGGCACCGTATTCCCTGAGGTCAACTTCACCCTTCCAGCGATGAATATCGAACCCGGCACATGGACTGAAGTTGTGGCCCACTATGACGAGATGGCCGACAATATCCTGCGCCGCGCGGTCTCCCTCGGCGTCCCCGGCATCGTACTGGAGTTTGAGTTGCTGCCCCCCATGACGGAGAGGCCAGAGTGGGGCGCGGAGATTACCGCTGTGCTCAAGCGCCACCTTGCCGCCTGCCATGAAAAGTACCATCTGCCCTGCGCCCTGCGCGCCACCCCCACTGATATACGCGACCAGCAGAAGCCCCCGATGATGCGCACAGGCGAACCGTGGCAGCGGCTTCGGGGTTCACTCGAGCAGTGTGCGGCCGCAGGAGCAGACATCCTCTCGATTGAGTCCATCGGTGGCAAAGAGGTCCACGACCAGGCGTTGATGTACGGCGACTTCCCGGGCATCGTCTTTGCTCTCGGCGTGCTCGCACCCAGGGACATGTCTTGGCTCTGGGCACAGATTCGCGAGATTTGCGCCGCGCACCCGGGCACCGTCAGCGGAGCAGACTCCGCCTGTGGCTTTGCCAATACAGCTATGCAGCTTGCCCACCAGAAGATGCTGCCCGAGGTGCTGGCTGCCGTAGTCCGCGCCATGAGTGCCGTGCGCAGCCTCGCTGCCTTTGAGCAGGGCGCGGTTGGCCCTTCGAAAGACTGTGCCTATGAAGGGCCCGTGATCAAGGCCATTACCGGCAGGCCCATCTCCATGGAGGGCAAGTCGGCCAGTTGCGCTCACTTCAGTCCGCTCGGCAACATCGCCGCCGCCATGTGCGACCTGTGGAGCAATGAGTCGGTGCAAAACGTTCGCCTGCTCAGCGGCAACGCACCGGAGGCTTATACCGAGTTGCTGGCCTACGACTGCCGCCTCATGAATACCGCTGCCGGCACCAAGGGCGGCGCTCTGCAAATGCGTAATTGGATGACCGCATCCGACGAGTGGCTCAGCCCGCAGGCAGCTGTGCTGTCGCCAGAGGCCACCATCCACATCGCCGCTGCAATCGTTGCCGCCGACACGCCCTATCACCGCGTCATCGCGGCTGGCCGCGCTGCCGTCGAGGTTCTCAAAGATGGTCTTGCCCAGGAAAAGCTCACCATCTCGCGCAAGGAGCAGCAGTGGCTCACGCGAATTGAGGAGTCGCTGAATGGCCTTCCAGTAGCCGAGATCTCGCTCATTCAGCAGATGGAGCCGCAATACGGAAGCCTGTACGACAAGCCTAGCTACGGCATCTAGCCGGATAGGCTGCTTACCATAATCTGGCCCCTTGAAGCGTACTCTGCCGCGCCGCGTTCAAGAGAGCACACCGGGACTGACCATGCGATTCAAAGCCATCATCTGCCAGGTCTTTACGCGCGAGTTTGACTACGTCCTCTCCCGCTCACCCAACAAGGTGGATCTGGACAACGTGCCCATGGGTCTCCACAGCCTGGGCGTTGACATGCGTCCCCACCTGCAGGAATGCATCGACGCGGCGGAC